>Ga0126377_10002325_pt1 | contig 13036 bp, 15 predicted proteins | sample PanSoiMetPlot_22_FD_92647 | JGI IMG/M metagenome (GOLD analysis project Ga0126377, IMG submission 92647) | Tropical forest soil microbial communities from Panama - MetaG Plot_22 | ecosystem: Environmental > Terrestrial > Soil > Tropical forest > Bulk soil | place: Panama | collected 2016-02-17
CAGCCTACGAAGTGGCTACTACGTAATCGGTGAATTAGTGACTGGTATAGCTATGACTGGTGGTGGCTTGTTTGGCGTATGGAAGACCGTGGCATCCTTGTTTCCAGATTAATGAATTGATGCGATTGTACTTCTAAGTAAGATAGAAGTTTCAAACATAAGATTGTGGATACTTGTTGGAGTTTAAACTGTGTCAGATGTGATTTCAAAAGTTTGTTCAATCCCTAGAGATTTCCATTCTAACTTGAATAAAAGTGTAATTCAATTATTCAACGAATCGGGCTATCTGCAACAATCCGAATCAGTTACAAAAGAAAGGCTTATAAATTATCTGGAGGAAAATCCGGATTTGACAAAAGACTGGGAAAACTATTCTTCAGATAAACGAGTATCACAAGGTTGGTATTTTCTGAAAGATAAATCGGAATGGATTGTCGGTTATTCAAGTGTTCCAAGCCAAGAACATAAACAAACTTTTGCTTCATCAACTGAAGCTTGCACAGAATTCATTCTTCATGAACTAAAAGAATTGGCAGAACATGCAACACGACATTAAATTTCGTTAGTATATTTTCTCACCTCTCTCCAACATTTCAATAAACTGTTGAATCCGCTTCGCGCGTGTTTCTGCCTTCTTCGCTGTTTGAATCCTGAATAAGATGGCGTAACGATTCACACTATTGAGCGTCGCAAAAAAGGCTTTCACTTTCTTGTTTTTATCCAGTTCAGCTTGAAAATCATCAGGGACGGAAATATTTTTTTGTGAAGCGTATGCCGCGTCCCAGCGCCCATCCTGTTTGGCGAGTTCAATCGCTTTGAGTCCGGCAGGTTTCATCTCGCCGCTGGCGATGAGCCTCTCTGCTTTTTCGGTGTTAATCTTTGACCAGATGCTCTTGGGTCCGCGTGGCGTGAATTTTTGGAGCCAATGCAATTCGTCGAAACTCCCCTTTTGCCCATCAATCCAACCATAACACAAGGCGACATCCAACGCTTCCTCATATGTGACCGAGGGGATGCCAGAGGTCTTCTTGGCAAGTTTCAACCACACCCCTGTGGACTTATCATGCTGTTTGGCGAGCCAGTCCGCCCATTTCTTTTTGCTCTCAAAAGGCAGGATAGGAAGAGCAGTGGATTTCATAAGCTTTTAGAATTTTACAACAGTTGGCAAAAGTCGGGGAAATATTCTCCATATATAAATTAGGAACGATCCTGTCCGCATTCCTCCCTATACTGAATGTGTAACTCAACACACATCGTATAAGGAGTAGAACATGCAAACAGAAAATGATGGACGCAACGATTTTGACTTTTTGGTGGGGAACTGGATCATGCGTCACCGCAGGCTGAAGGAACGCCTGAAAGGCTGTACCGAATGGGAGGAATTCGATGGAACCGCAGTCGGCAAAAAACTGCTGAACGGATTAGGCCATATGGACGAAGTGGTCATGAATCGCACATCGGGTCCAGCTCACGGTTATACCCTAAGGCTCTTCGATGTGAAGTCAAAAGAATGGAGCATCTACTGGGCCGCGGGGACAAGCTGCTTGTTGGGTGTGCCCGTGATCGGTAAGTTCAAAGACGGGGTTGGTGAGTTCTACTCGCACGAGATCTGGGAGGGCAGGCATATCTTCTGTCGCTTCATGTGATCGAAGATCACGCCCAATTCCGCGCAGTGGGAACAGGCTTTCTCCGTAGATGGCGGGAAGACCTGGGAGACCAACTGGATGAACACGTTCGAGCGAGTAAAGGAATAAAAGATGCAAACAGAAAATGACGGACGAAACGATTTCGACTTCCTGATCGGCGCATGGAAGGTCCATCATCGCATGTTGAAAGACCGTTTGAAAGGGTCGAAGGAATGGCTGGAATTTGAGGGCGATACGGTTGCCAGAAAAATTCTTAACGGCATCGGCAACATGGACGACAACATTATTCAGATGCCAACGGGTCCAGTCCATGCCATGACGTTACGTTTGTTCAATCCAGAGTCAAAAGAATGGAGTATCTACTGGTCAACCGAGCGGACTGGCATTCTAGATGTCCCCATGATCGGCGGCTTCAAAGATGGTGTTGGTTTGTTTTATTCCCAGGAAATCTTTGAAGGTCGCCACGTTTACAACCGCTTCATCTGGTCAAAGATCACGGCAACTTCATGCCAGTGGGAACAGGCATTTTCAGAAGATGGCGGCAAAACCTGGGAAACAAACTGGCTCATGGAGTTTGAGCGCGCATGAATGAGCGCATCTACTCTCCCATCGTAGAACTCAGGAGGTATACGCTTCATCCAGGCAGGCGCGATGAATTGATTGAGCTTTTCGACCGTGAATTCGTCGAAACACAGGAAGCTGTAGGCATTCAGGTCATCGGGCAATTTCGGGACCTTGATGACCCGAATCAATTCGTCTGGCTGCGCGGATTCAATGATATGCCCGCACGAGAAGCTTCGCTCCATGCTTTTTATGGCGGACCTATCTGGAAGGCACACCGCAATGCCGCCAATGCCACGATGATCGATTCGGATAATGTCCTATTATTGCGCCCCGTCCACTCTACATCTGGATTCTCACTTCAAAAAGCAAGTCGGCCATCGAGAAGCAGCCGTGTAGTTCAGGATGGATTTGTAGCTGGCACAATTTATTATTTCAACAAACCAGTGACATCCGACTTTATCAACTATTTCGAAAGCACAATTCATCCAGCCTTGATGGACTGTGACATACCCGTTCTCGCATATTTCATCACAGAAGACAGCCCGAATACATTTCCACAACTGCCAGTGCGTGAAGGCGAATATGTCTTCGTGTGGTTTGCAGGCTTTCAGAATCAGGACGAATATGAAACTCATCTCGCCAGGCTGGAAGAAACAAGCCCATGGAAAAATGAAATCTCCAAATATCTGAAAAAACATCTAAAAGTCAAGCCTGAAATATTGAGATTAACACCCACCCCGCGCTCCTGGCTCACTGGCAAACCATAAACGGCTGTATACTCGCCGATTATGTATCATCCAACTACACGTGTATTGGCGGTTCTGGCTTTATTACAAACCCACGGACGCATGTCTGGTTCGGAGCTGGCTCAACGGCTCGAAGTGAACATCCGCACCCTGCGGCGCTATATTATTATGTTGCAGGATTTGGGGATTCCCATCGAAGCGGAACGTGGACGTAACGGCGCCTATGTTTTATCGGCGGGATTCAAACTCCCGCCCATGATGTTCACCAACGAAGAGTCCATCGCCCTCACTGTTGGATTGCTTTCAGCACGTCGCCTCAACCTCGCTGACACTGACCGCGCCGTCGAAAGCGCTTTAGCCAAGCTGGAACGCGTGATGCCACTCGATCTAAAAAGCCGCGTCCGGGCGCTGACCAAAACGATCACGCTCAACCAAAACACTGCTCCATCCACGCCGCCCAGTGATGTGGTGCTCAGTGACATGAGCAGTGCCGCACAACTCCAGCAACGCGTTCATATCAAATATCATTCTGATCAGGGAGAAGACACTGAACGGGATTTCGATCCATATGGTCTCACATATTATCTCCAAAGATGGTACGTGGTCGGATACTGCCACCTCCGCCAGGATTTACGCTCTTTTCGGCTGGATCGAATTACACAGATCAATGCGATCAACGTGAAGTTTGAAAGACCCGAACACTTCGATCCGCTCGGTTATCTGATGCAGTCCATCACGATCATGCCACGTAAATATTCTTTTGAACTCCTCCTAAAAACGGATCTTGAAACCGCCCAAAGAGAAGTCTTCGATGTACTCGGCGTTCTGGAAGCAGACAAAGATAGCGTCATCATGCGCGGCAGCGTAGAAGACCTCGATTGGCTGGCAAGGCAAATATCCATCTTTTCTTTTGATTTTATTGTGCGTGAACCGGAGGAATTGAAACAAGAATTAATCAAACATTCGGTGAGGCTGACTAATTTGGCGAAAGCACCATAAAAGGACTCCCGGGTTTCCGGAGTCCTTATGTTTACCCCTGTGGCATGAAGAAATAATTCACTATGGCATGACAGGTGGCGGACCCAACGTGTCCGTGCCGTACGCTTTCAGGCTGGCATTAATTGCCTGAATGGCAGCTTCCGTTGGAGGTCCAAGAGGCGGCGGAGGTAACGTCAACGCTTTGGCAGGCTCGCCCGTCTCGAAGAACCACTGATCGAGATTCCCACTCAATCCGAAGCCAAACCAGCGCGCCGTCTCCGACTTCACGTAAAACGTATGCGGCGTATTGCGCGGGATGTACACAAACGTCCCCGCGCCGCCAATGATGGTTTCATCGCCGAGGACGAACACAATTTCGCCCTCAAGCACAAACCAGACCTCATCCTCACGCGTGTGCGAATGCAGCGGCACCGCCATGTGCGTATCCGCCAAGCCTTCCACTGCCCAATACTGACCGCCAGTTTCTTCGGTGAGTGCCTTGAAATTCATCAGCGCGCCAAAGTGCCACAGCGCCCGCCCCTCTCCATTTTGCAAAATCACGGGAGTAATTTGTTTTTCCATTTCAATCTCCTTAGTTTGATTGAAATGATGATACAGCATCCGTCCCGGAGACGCATCGGGAAACTCCCCTATTCGCTCCCCCTATTTTTTATCAACAGGACTCCCGCCAAAATCACGCGGGACTATAGTGCGCTGGTTCAGGAAATACGCCGCCGCTTCGGACCGATTCCGCAGCCCTAATTTTCCTAACACCTGACTCACGTGATGCTCGACCGTCTTCGCACTGACGACGAGCCGCGAGGCGATCTCACGATTACTCAACCCACGGGACAGCAACTCCAGGACTTCCGCTTCACGCGTCGTAAGAATTGAATCTTGCGCCCGGGTACTCACCTTCACTAAAGCGCCCATCTCCCGCAACAGTCCGTTCGTTTCATCGGCATCATGCGTCGCGCCGATTCTTTCGAAGCCAGCCAATGCGGCTCTTGCCCAGGTGACCGCGCCTGCCCTATCTGTATCCTTCAGCGTACGCGCCAACTCCAATTTGACTCGGCACGCCAACAACGATCCTTCATGGATATCCAAATGCTCCAACGCCACGCGAAAATGTTTGACCGCATCTTGTTCATCTTCATATCGGCTGATTTGCCCCAATGCCAATTCTGCTTGAGCGAGAAACAAATTACTGCTCGTTAATTTGGATAGCGACACCAACTCATCCGCAATTTGCTTTGCTCCACCCAGTTGATTCGAAGCCAATAAAACATCCACCAACAGACGCAACAACGGCGCTCGGTGCAATGACGGAGATGAATCCGATTGCAGCGCCTGTTCCAAGACTGCTCGCGCTAAATCTGTTTCACGCCGCGCCAAATGCAATCTTGCTCTTGGTAAAACAGAACTGCCATAATCTTCGTACCCGCTCAGCAACACTTCCGCTTCTTCCAACCGTCCCTGGCTCACTCGTAAGTCTGCCAGTTTGATTACCGCATTCACACGCAATCCACGATGCCCCTCATCGAAGGTCTGGATTGCCTCCGTGAGCGCAGCTTCCGCATCCTGCCATTTCCCCGTCTCCGCCAAAAGACTTCCATAGGTTGTGCGGCAATATGCTGACAAGAACGAGCATTGATAACGCCGCGCATATTCCAATGCCGACTCGCACCAGTGATTCGTGCGCAATAAATCTCCTGCCAATTCGCAAGCGGAAAGCGTCACACAAAATGTTTCACTGGCGACGAAATAATCCTTCACCTCCCCACTGACCACGGCGGTCATTGCTTCATCAATGGCATCCATCCCCTCTTTTATTTTTGTCTGTGACACCAACGCTGAACCCAACACCGCCAACGAAAAGCCTTCTAAATCTGCATCATGGAATTCGCGTGCCATCGTGATGGCTTCGCGTGCTTCTCGTTCCTTCTCTTCAATTGAACTATTCATAGATGCACGATAAATTTTCACCCACCCCACCTCCGTACAAAGACTCATCTCATCGAGCAAATGAAATGCCCGTGCAAACCAGCCGTTCATCGCGCTGACGTTCGCCCGCAAAAACACCTGCTCGCGCGCAAGCCATGCCGCCAGTCGCGCCGCTTTCGGCAAATCTCCGTTTGACTTATATCCACGATACGCCAATGTGCGTTGTTCATGTGATTCACTGATCGCATTCAGCCACCACAACGCAAGGCCCAATCCATCGCGCGCTTCGGGAGAATCTGATTCCACAAGTGCGGCTTCGAACTGCTTTTTCGCCTCCGCCCACTTGGCGTTCGCAAGCGCCGACTGGCCTTTGGAAACATAATCCAATGAAGTGCTCATCTAGCCTTTGCTCTTCTTCATCCCCGTATGAACCTTCGCCACACGTTCAGGCGCTTCCTTCCACGTCGCGGCAATCAATTTTGCCAGCGCAGGATTCTTCGCTTCAGCCACACTCCAAACTTTGACGTGTCTCAACCGTTTCCCTTCCCCGATTAATAGCTTCTCAGGGTCAGGTAGACCAGCTCCGAAGAAGAAACCAAAATTTACGTAGCCTTTCCTTTGTGGCGCAATGTAGCAGATCCGGTTGGCAGGTGAATCCTTCACAGAGTATCCAATTGCATCATGATAAATATATTCGCGTGCCTCTGGCATATTCTTGCGTGCCACGGCGCGCAATTGTCTTGTAACCGCTCTCACATCAGGAGTGAGGTTTGCCAGCCAATCTTGCACTGAAATAGAAACCATCCGCTTTCTCCAGTTATAGCACCCAAGATTCGTCCACAAAGATTCGTTTATGTTTTCTTACTTCGCCGATAAACCAGCGGACTTTGTCAGGGTCTTTTCCTTGAGTAGAGCCATCAAGTATCAAAAACATCAGGAAGAGATCCCAATCGATTATAGTCTCCAACAATGTGGAAAATCGATCCATGACATAGGTGCCTCTTGCCGCAAATTGCTTCCACAAGGCAAAATTGACATCGTGAAACTGAATCATGTTCAGCAAATCAGCGTCGTCGGGGAATTCCGCCGCAAACTTTCTTGCCAGAGAGGCATGACTATACGGGCTTTCAATAGGCGAATCGGGAATTGCCTCCGCCTTGAAAGTATCGTGGACGTGGATCAAGAACTTCAACTTCCAGTATTGCTCCTCAGAAAGGCGTGGTGCCAGTTTCTCCAGATTGGTCTCCAACTCGGCCATGTGGAATTTGACCTTCCCCTCCGGGTGACCCGAACGCGGTTCACCATATTCGATATTTTTCAAATATCGGGGATCAGAAATCACGCGGGCGAGAATTTCCTGCATCACAAAATTATACAGCCGATACGCTATAATCCCCGAAAAGGAGAATTATGGACAAGCTTTCAGCCCCAACTTCGGATGAATATGCAGAATTTTATGCAGGCTATATTCGGTTCGCACAAGCAAGAGGCGATGTGCTGGCTGCCCTGCCAATCCAAATCGAAGAAATTAAATCTACCTTGGGAATTCTTTCGGATGAACAAGCCTTATTCCGCGATGCGCCAAAGGAGTGGTCCATCAAAGAAGTGATGGGACATCTCAACGATGTGGAACGCGTCTTTTCGTACCGGCTGCTGCGTGTCTCGCGAAATGATCCTACTCCCATCCCAGGCTTCGAGCAGGACGATTATGTTCGCGAATCTGGATTCGATGGTTGTTCGTTGCAGGATTTGATTCAGGAATTCGAATATCTACGACACGCAAATATTCTGGCAATTCACAATATGAGCGAGGAGGCCACGCTTCGACGCGGCACCGCCAGCGGAGCAACGGTCAGCGCGCGGGCTTTGATCCATATGCTCGTCGGCCATGTGGATCATCATATGGCTAGCCTGCATGAAAAATATCTACCGGGCCTCAAATAAAGAGTCAGCGTGAACCCGCCTCCACCCTCCCTGCTCGGGCTTGGCACAATGACGTTGATGATCGGGATCACATTTGCCATGCAGTCAACCGCCATTTTTGTCAATTCCCGTATCGTCAAGGAATATCGCGGGGTTGGAACGGAATGTCTCGCCACGCTGGCATTGTCCCTTGGCTATTTCTTATTGGTCTGGCATCCACGGTTTGGGTATCCAATCGGCATCACCTCCAACATTGCCATCTACACCGGAAATATGCTCATGTATATCGCAGTCTGCCAATTCACTGAAAGGCCACTTCATCGCTGGGCAATATACGGTGTGATCCCACTTGGTTATCTTGGATTGGCGCTAACTCTCTTTATGCAGATCCCGATCATGACCATTACTGACCTGGTCAATATTCCATTAAGCATGGCAAGCGCCATTGTACTTCTGCGCTCGAATAACAGCGCCTTTCGGGTGGGAACCTATCTCACGGCGACGCCGCTGATTCTATATGCGCTGGTTTCCCTGAGCAGAACGGTGATCACTTTGATCTCACCACGAGAAGTTGCGCCTGGCAACTCTCTCACGAATTCGCTTTCGATTTTAGTGATATACGTTCTCAGCTATGGGTGGACAGCCGGGTTTATCCTGATGATCAGCCAACGCCTCCAAAGCGACCTGAACGACCTTGCCATGAACGATATGCTCACGCACGTCCGCAACCGCCGCGCTATGCACAGCCTGCTGGAATATGAATTGCGCCGCGCGGAACGACGGATCAAGGATTTTTCGATCATCCTGCTGGATCTCGATCACTTCAAGCACGTCAACGACACGTACGGACATGATACTGGCGACGAGGCATTAAGGTGGATCGCCTCCAGCCTGCAAACCGCAGCCCGCATCGAGGATACGGTCTCGCGCTGGGGCGGCGAGGAATTCCTGATCCTTCTGCCTGCCACCCCGCTTGATGAAGCTGTGCGCGTGGCGGAACGCATGCGTGCCCAAATTGAATCCATGGAATTTACGTATAAGGACGTGACCCTGAACCTCACCTTCAGCGCAGGCGTCTCCTGCTCAAAAGATTATCCCAGTGTGGATGATTTATGCCGTGTCGCCGACCAGGCACTTTATGTCGCCAAACGCACACGCAACCGCGTTGTCTCACAAGAGCAGATCAAATCGATGGCGTAACGTCCTTACAAGATTACCGAGGGGAATGAACCATTTTTTCATGAAATCCTCATGTTTCACCCTTGACGGATAATTCACCACGGGAGTATAACGCAATAGATTATGAACACAATTTACCATCTCACCCAAAGAAAGGAAGTGACCGCCTTGGATGCGGACGTTCCGTTACCATTGCGTTCGGCGCTGATTCGTCTTCACGTCTCTGAACTGCGAATATCACAGGTCTACTACGGCTGTCCTCGCGCGTGTCATCCTTCCTTGATGCGTACGGGATGAAATAGCTTTCTGCAAACCTGCACCTTCGCCACCTTCGGAGACAGACATCCAAGGTGGTTTTTATTTAAATCACGGAGGTGCATCATGAATGCAGCAATCACAACTTTTGATCTTGAGGCTTTGATCGAGGCGCGCGATTTCGCGTCCCTGCGCGAGGAGATGAGGAACTGGCCGGCTGGCGATCTGGCTGATTTGATGGAGCCGCTTCCGGCTGAAAAGGAGGCAGTGATCTTCCGTCTGCTGCCTCGCGAACAGGCCGCGCAGATCTTCTCTTATTTGCCCATCGAACGTCAACAGGAATTGCTGAAGGCCCTGGGACAGGAGGATGTTGCGAAGATCTTGAATGCCATGTCTGACGATGACCGCACTGATCTGCTGGAGGAGCTTCCGGCCAACGTCACGCGGCAACTGCTCAGCACTCTTTCCCCAGAGGAACGCAAGCTCGCATCGCAATTTTTAGGATATGGCGAAAATACCGTAGGACGATTAATGACGCCCCACTTCGTGCGCGTCAAATCGCACTGGACGGTTACCCAAGCGCTCGATCACATCCGCCGCTACGGCATGGACAGCGAAACGATGAGCGTGTTGTATGTGATTGATGAAGAGGATAAATTGATTGACGATCTGCGCATTCGTCATCTACTGCTGGCTTCACCCGACGCGCATATCTCAGAATTAATGGACTCGCGCTTTGTTTCGCTCAAGGCAACTGACGATCAGGAAGTTGCCGTGAATATATTCAAAGACACCGACGTGAACGCCCTGCCCGTCACAGACAGCGAAGGTGTGTTAATCGGCATCGTTACAGTGGATGATATTCTAGACGTGGCCGAAGAGGAAGCCACAGAGGATATTCAGATGATCGGTGGTTCCGAGGCGCTCGATGAACCTTATATGGAAATCGCTCTTCCCAGCATGGTACGCAAACGCGCCACATGGCTCATCATTTTATTCCTAAGTGAAATGTTGACCGCTACCGCCATGAGCCGCTTTGAGGGCGAAATTGCAAAAGCTGTTGTTTTATCGATTTTCGTTCCGCTTGTGATCTCAAGCGGTGGCAACTCGGGTTCGCAGGCTTCCACGCTGATCATCCGTGCCATGGCACTGGGAGAAGTGACCCTGAAAGATTGGTGGCGTGTGATGCGCCGCGAGATCCTCTCGGGGCTTTCGCTGGGCGCCATTTTGGGTTCGATTGGCTTTGTTCGCATTACCATCTGGGCGTTGCTCTTTCACTCATATGGTTAACACTGGCCATTGATCGCCGTTACGGTGGGGCTGGCACCTGTGGGCATCGTGCTGTGGGGCAGCCTGGCAGGATCAATGCTGCCTTTTCTGCTCCGCCGAGTCGGATTGGATCCTGCAGCCTCCTCCGCGCCATTTGTGGCTACGCTTGTGGATGTTTCAGGGCTGGTGATTTATTTCAGCGTCGCGGCAATCGTCCTGCGAGGCACGCTGCTATAAATTTTTGCGAACGAGGCGAGATGTATAATCGGGATGTGCCCAGCTATTTTATCGAACCGTTTGTGGATACGGGACTCGGCAACTCTGCCTACCTGATCGGTTCGCACACTACCAAAAAAGCGATCTTAATCGATCCGCTTCGCGATGTGGACCGGTACCTGCATGCCGCATCCGAACATGGTCTTAGGCTGACACATGTTCTCGATACCCATCTGCACGCAGACTTCGTTTCCGGTAACCGCGAGATCGCACATCAGACTGGTGCGGTCATCGGCGCGAGCGCAGAAGCCGGGCTGGGATTTGAACACAAGCCCCTCACAGAAGATTCGATTATCGATCTGGGCGCATTCCAGATCCATGTGATGACAACGCCAGGGCATACGCCCGAACACATTTCCTTTCTAGTCGTCGAAGCAGATGGCAAAACACCTAGCGCATTATTCAGCGGTGGCGCTTTGATCGTGGGCGGTGCGGCAAGAGCTGATTTACTTACGCCCGAACTCACTCACCCACTGGCAAGCCATCTCTATCATACAATTCACGACAAGTTATTGAGATTGCCAGATGATGTCAACGTCTTCCCCACACATGGCGCAGGATCATTTTGCGTCGCGCCCGTTTCATCCGAAAGAACTACAACGATTGGTCATGAACGAAAAACCAACGCGTTAGCGCAACGACAAAGCGAAGAGGAATTTATCAAGCGCGCGCTGACCGGTTTACCGTCCTATCCGACCTATTACAAATACATGCGTGGAATCAATCAAAAGGGTGCAAGAGTCTTTGGTGGACTCCCCGTTCTCACACCGTTGTCTGCAAGTGCAGTTAAAGCCATGATGGATGACGGCGTGGTTGTACTGGATGTGCGGCATAACAAGGCGTTCGGTGCCGGGCATATTCCCAACTCCTATGGCATCCGCGTGGATGCGCCTCTCACAACGTGGGTTGGTTGGATGATTCCGTTCGGGAGCAGGATCATACTCGTTGCGGAGGATTCAGACCAAAAGTCCGAAGCAATGCGGCAACTCATCCGGATCGGATATGACGATATTGTCGGCTATCTCGATGGCGGGATCGACGCCTGGGCACGCGAATATCCGGTTGAATCGATTCAGAGTATGAATTCCAAAGAGTTGCGCGAACGGCTGGGTGAAGTCATCCTTGTGGATGTGCGGACGAAGTCTGAATGGGAAAGGGGACACATTCCCACCGCGATCCACTTTGAGGCCGGGCGTATCGCGTGGGACGAGTTGCCGTTCCCGCACGACGAGCCACTGGCGCTCCAATGCGCGAGCGGAAACCGTTCGATGGCAGCGATCTCCGTGCTGCGGAGGCGCGGCTACAGGAATTTGATTCAAGTGGAGGGCGGGTTCAATAAGTGGAAGATGAATGAGTTTGAAGTAGTAACCGATCCTTCGCAATGAACACAGATCAGCATTTCCCCGCTTTTGATACTGTGCTTGAAGATCTGAACCGGTTCATCCTGAGCCTGGTGGATGAATACCATGCGGGGAAACTGACCTCATGGGATGATCTTGACTGTACGGTGAAGGCATATTTCACGCTCGAAAAAATGGAGGAGGTCGAAGCTATTGTGCCAGGCTGGAAAAAGATGGCCTCCTATTCTAATGGTATCACCCTCACGCACGTGATGTGTGTCTTCCTGGGCGTGTATATGATGCCCGAATTTCAGACATTGACTCCTGAGCAACAACAGATCGTCAAGTGGATAGTCATGTTTCATGATATCGATAAATTTCACATTCGTGGGCAAAAGGATACCATGCACGCATTCCGTTCAGCAGTCATTACTGCTAACACACTGCCTGGGTGTGGATTTCCGATCGCCCCAAAATATCCTGAATTGATCAAAGCATGGAGTGAACTTACTTCCAACGCTTTTACAGCTCACGATGGAGCTACGGCGCCCAAACCTGACAATCGAAAGCTCCCGGAAATTTTGATGGGCATCGATCAATTATTCGAGGAGAATGCACCCGCTGCCCTGATCACAAAGTCGGTATTGCTGCATATCTCTTTAGGCGTTGACCCGGAATATCCCACACCCGCGCCGTTGACAGATGACGAGATCGAATGTTTCATCGCCCCGGGCCTGTTCCCACTTCTGCAAGTCATGATGCTGGGAGATAACGAAGGCTGGACGTTGTTTGAACCTGAAGACAGAGTCAGAAAAAGAACCGACACACTCGCGGCATTTCGTGAGGTCGAGAAAATTATCAGAGGATAATTTACTGACCACATATTTGAGGAGGTGATATGGCAAATTATCGCACG
>Ga0126377_10002326_pt1 | contig 13032 bp, 10 predicted proteins | sample PanSoiMetPlot_22_FD_92647 | JGI IMG/M metagenome (GOLD analysis project Ga0126377, IMG submission 92647) | Tropical forest soil microbial communities from Panama - MetaG Plot_22 | ecosystem: Environmental > Terrestrial > Soil > Tropical forest > Bulk soil | place: Panama | collected 2016-02-17
CGGTGTCGGACTCGCGGAACTGCACTCCGTCGCCTGCGTTGCCGTTCGTCGTCGCCTGCGAGACGGTTGCCGTGAGCGAGCCCGCTTCGGTCTCGCGGATGTGGATACCGGCCGCGATGTTGAGATTCCCGCTCGCCTCGACCTTGCTCAGTGTGGCCCTCAGATCGCCGACGCCCTTCTCACGGATCTTCACGCCGCCGTCGCCGTCGTCGACACCGTTGCCGTCCGCGGTGATCTGGGAGGCCGTGACGATCAGATTCCCGCCTCCGGCGAAGTCGTCGTCCTCTTCGAGGTCGATGCCTTCCTCGCGGTTTCCGTTGACCACGAGCTGCGTCAGCACCAGGTTCATGTCACCGGCGTCGTTCTCGTTGAGGTCGAGACCCTCTTCGAAGTTGTCGCTCACGACGGTGCGGCTCACCGTGCCGGTCACGTCGCCGTCGAGCGACTCGTCGACGTCCATCCCGTCGTCGAGGTCGTTCGGGTCGAACGGCCCGTTCTCGGTGAGCTGCGAGCCGCTGACGGAGAAGTCGACGTCGCCGGCTCCGCGCTCGTCGAGCTCCACCCCATCGCCGCCGTTGCCCTCGACCCGCGTGTCGACGAGCGTGAACGTGAGGTCGCCCGCGTCCCCCTCGTTGACGCGGATGCCGTCACGATCCGCGGCGCGGTGGCCGTTCTCGACAATCGTCGACTTCGTGACCGACACGGCGACGGAGGCTGCGGAGCCCGCCGGGGTCGGCGGGATCCCAGTGTCGGGGTCGCCCGCCTGCTCCGGGAAGTCCTGGTCGTTCACGAGCACGCCGTGGCCGCCGTTCCCGCTGATCCGCACGCGGTCGAGCGTCACGGCGCGCGCGCCGCCCGACCCGCTCGGGACCTGGTACGCAACTCCCTCTCCCGGCGCGTCGCGCACGGTCAGCGTCCTGATCGTCAGGTTGCCCTGGGTCTGCGCGACGAACGCGTCCGCGTCGCCTCCCAGCAGCGAGCCGTCGAGCACCGCTCCGTTGCCGACGATCTCGAGCGTCTGCGCCCCCGTGTACGCGACGGTGCTCGCGAGGCTCACCGTGTCCACTCCGGCGAAGACCACTCGCCCGATCGACGCGTTGCCGTTCGCCGCCAGGATCGCCGCTCGGAACGACCCCGGTCCGGAGTCGTTCGCGTTGGTCACCGCCACATCGGCCGCCGAGCCCGTCCCGGCCGCTGTCGCGGCGACGGTCGCGAGGACGGCCAGAGCACCACCGAGTCTTCGCTTCCTCACCCTGTCCCCCTGTTCGTCACGCCTGCATTCGGTCTCGCGGCAGACGTATCCGCCGTGCCGGCAGACCCCATTCCCTCGAGCATCACGAACGACCTGTCGGGTCGGGGGAACCGGATAGTGAGCATCCGGTGACCAAGTGGTGGCCCCGACGCCGACGGGCCGAGGCCACGATTCGGCACGATCAGGAGGACGCACGATGAAGGCCGCCACGCGTGAGCTCCCTGCGCTGCCGCTCGAGGAGTGGGAGCCGACCAAGGACACGCTGCACCTGTGGGCGCAGATCGTCGGCAAGGTCCGGATGGCCTACGCCGCGCCGCGCAACCACTGGTGGCACGTGCCCCTTTACGTGCACCTCCATGGGCTGACGACGCGTCGCCTCCACGCGGCGAACGGCGTCACGTTCGAGATCCGCTTCGACTTCCGCGACCACGAGCTCGTCGTCGAGACGAGCGGCGGCGCGACCGAGGCGTTCTCCCTCGTCGACGGCCTGACCGTCTCTGCGTTCGACGAGGCGTTGCACGGGTCACTCGCGCGGCTCGGCGTCGACGTCGCCATCCTCGAGTCGCCGTTCGGCGTGCCGATGACGACGCCGTTCCCCGACGACGTCGAGCACGCCGCCTACGACGCGGGCGCGGTCGAGCGCTTCTGGCAGATCCTCGACTGGACCGACGGGGTCTTCGAGGAGTTCGCGGGTTGGTACTGCGGCAAGACGAGCCCGGTGCACCTCTTCTGGCACTCGTTCGACCTGGCGGTCTCGCGCTTCGGCGGCAAGCGCGCACCCGTCCGTGAGGGCATGGACACGGTCAGCCGCGAGGCGTACTCCCACGAGGTGATCTCGTTCGGGTTCTGGGCGGGCGACCGGAACGTGCGCGAGCCGACGTACTACTCGTACACCGCCCCGGAGCCGCCCGGCCTGCGCGACCGGGTGCTCCGTCCCGCCGACGCGCGCTGGGTCGATCAGGGCGGCGGCTCGTTGGCAGTGCTCCCGTACGCCGCCGTCCGGGGCGCCGACGATCCCCGCGCGACGCTGCTCGCGTTCCTCGAGAGCGCGTACGAGGCCGGCGCGACGCTCGCAGGCTGGGATCGCCCCGAGCTCTCGTCGAGCTGGTGCCCCGACCCGCCCGAGCTCGACGATCTCCTCGCGCCGCGGGTGTCGGGGGACCGCCGCGGCGGGTGAGGCCGGTCGAGTACGGTTGCCTGGCGGCGCGATGATCGCGCCCGCCGTCTTCTTGGGAGAAGAAGCGATGGAGGCGACACTGAGAAAGCCGCAGCGCACGTTCGAGGCGATCCTCGAGGTGCTCCGTGACGGGGCGTGGCACTCCCTCGAGGATGTCAGTGCGGCAACGCGGTACCCGGGCGACTGGGTGACCGAGCTTCGGGCGGAGGGCGTCGTCGAAGTCGAGGAAGGCCTCGTGACCCTGGTCCGGCTCGACCCCGGCTTCGCGACCTAGCGAACCACCCGGAGGCGGGCCAGGCGCACCCTGGGCCGCCTCCGGGACCTCCTGAGAGCCGGCAGCGGCAGAAGACCCGGGAAACGGGGATGGCGGCCGCTATCAGAGCGACCGCCACCGGCAACCCCCACCTTCGCCGCAGTTGGCAACCGATGGCCCGTTGTCAGGCGAGGCGAATAGCCCCCACTACCCCGCCGCGCCGCGACACGGCCTCAGCGTACGCACCGCGTCGGACGAGCCCCCCGGCGCTGTCGCTACTCGAGCGAACGGCGCCTGCGCCCCGGCAAGCGCGGCCCGCGGCGCCGGCCGCCGTCGCCGATCACCGAGACGACGGTCTGCGCGAGATGCGGGCAGCCGGTCGACGGGAACGCGTCCCGCCGGTGGCGGTGGAGAACGAGGAACAGGTCTCCGGGAGGCGCGTCCCGGTAGAGCCGGTCGAGGCGCAGGCTCTCGATCGCGGCCAGCGTCGGCGTGTAGATCGCGTCGTACCAGTCGGCTGCGATCGCCGCGTCCTCGAGCACGCGGCGGCGTCCGCGCATCATGTGGTACCCGTGCACCTGGATGTTCTCCAGCAGCTCGAGGTAGTGCGCGGGCCGGCTGACGGAGACGCGCACGCCGGGGCGCGCCTCGGCGAGCCCGCTGTCCTCGAGGAAGATCCGCTCGAGCTCCCGGAGGACGACCTCGAGCATGTCCGCTCCGGCGGGGAGCGGGACGCGCGCGACGAGCTCGGTGACGTCGGCGTCGATCATCACCGCGCCCTCGCGCCGCGCGAGCGCGGCACGGTGGTGCCCGTCGATCACGAAGTACGTCTCGCCGAGCTTGACCGCGACGATCGGCGGGAACGCACCGTCGGCGAACGCCCGCTGGAGCGAGCGGAGCCGGTCGCGGCTGAAGGCGTGCAGGGGGCGGAAGTCGCGGGTGAAGGAGCTCGCGCGTCCGTCCGTGCCGACGAGCGCGTCGAGCGGGATCTCGCGAACGCCCACGTACCGGCGGCCGAACGGCTTCAGCCGCCGCTCGACCTCGTCGAGCTCGAGGAGGCGGTCGCGGCGGTCGGCCCTCGGACCCTTCATCGCGATGTCAATCTACAACCCGCCCGGAGAGGGATTGTCCTCCCGGGCGCCACGTGGTACCACCTACCGAGCGGCCCGTTTGTGGGATTCAACCGTGGGGGGCATGACGGTGACCGCGAGGCTGGTCGATGGATGCGGACTGTTCCGTCCGTCGGTCCTGCCGGCTCTCTGCCCGCGGCCGGGTGATCCGGTCTCGGAGCCGTCCCCGGTTGTGTCGAACCGTGAGGAAAGGAAGGGACGATGAGAGCAACTCGGTCATCCGGGTCTCGCTCGACCGTGCGGGGACGCACGCGGCCGCGGCACCGCGGCGTGCTCGCACTTGCCACCGCCGTCGGCTCGGTTGCGATGCTGGCGGGGATCGCGTTGGCCGCCAACCCGGCCACCGCCACCCTGTCCAACGGAGCCCAGCTGACGGTCTCGATCGACTCGCCGGCGACGGGAACAGAGTTCGTCGGCAGCTCGGTCGACGTGCCCGTCTCGGGCAAAGCCAGCATCGGGATCGGAGAGCCCGACGCGACGATCGTCTACGTGATGGACTTCTCCGGCAGCACCGCTCTGACGCCCTCGGGGAGCACCTGCGGCACGATCCTCGACTGCGAGAAGGCGTTCTTCGTCGGCCTCAACGCGGCGGCGATCGCCGACGGATCCACCGACGAGGTCGCCGTCGTGAAGTTCAGCGACGCCTCGTCGATCGCTCTGAACCTCACCGATCCGACGAGCGCGGCGGTCAACACGGCGATCAACAGCGGCAGTCCGGGAGGCGGCACGAACTGCGCGGCCGGCCTCACCGACGCGCTGTCGCTCGTGAACGCCACGACCAACGGCCACAAGATCGTCGTGTTCGCCTCCGACGGGCTCTGCAATACGGGCGCGAACGTCACGGGGCCGGCCGGCGCGCTCGGAGCGGCCGGTGCCGTCGTGCAGTCGATCGCGATCGGCGCCGGGAGCAGCTGCTCGACCAACGGCGGCGCCGGGACGCTGAATCAGATCGCCCAGAGCCCCGGCGTGTGCACCGAGGTACCGAACCCGAACGACCTCCCGGACATCATCCAGAACCTGATCGGCTCGACCCTCGAGTCGCTCACGCTCTCGGTAGACGGGAGCCCCACACCGATCACGAACGCGGAGATCGATCCCGATCTGCCGCAGCCCGGGGTCGCTAACGTCACGTACCAGACGACTGCGCAGGACCTCACGCCGGGCGCCCACGAGATCTGCGTCACCGCGGCGGGCAGTGACGTCCTGGGCGACTCGAAGACCGCGGAGGCCTGCATCACCGTCCAGGTCGTGCAGCTGACCGCGACGCCCGCGACCGCGACGAACGAGCTCGGGTCCGACAACCAGCACACCGTGACGGCCACCATCGCCGGTGACCCCTCGGTCGTCGCCGGACGACTCGTGACGTTCGTGGTCGGAGGTCAGAACGCCGGCGCGACGGGAACCTGCAGCCCGAACGCGGACTGCACGACCAACGCCGCGGGGCAGGTCAGCTTCACGTACACCGTGCCGAAGGCGGACTCGAGCCTCGGCACCGACACGATCGCCGTGTCGGCCCAGCTCGGCACGCCACCCTCCAAGGTGACCGTCACCGTGGAGAAGATCTGGCGTGACACGACGCCCCCGGTGCTCGCGTGCACGCCGTCCGTGAACCCGAGCGGCAAGAACGTGCCCGGTGGCACGAACGAGGACGGGTACTACCTCGTGAGCGCCACGGACGCGGTGACCGCCGAGCCGGACATCGAGATCCGGGTGAACGGGCTCGGCCGTCCGGACGGGTCACCGTTCAGGAGCGGCGACACCATGAAGTACACGCAGGCGTCCGACGGCTCGACGCCGGTCAGCAAGAAGATCGGCGGCGCGAGCTCCGCCGTCGCTGCCCACATCGTCAGCCCCGGTGACGCCAAGGTGACCGCCACGGACACATCGGGCAACACCTCGACCGTCACCTGCCTCGTGCCGAAGCCGCCGAAGTAGGCGGACAGCGCACACGAGGAATCGAGCGAGGGGAGGGCCGCCCGGCGGCCCTCCCCTCCGCTGTGCCCGAAGCGGATCGGGCTTGCACTCGAAGATTATACCCGGTATATTACCCGGTATGCTCAACACGCGGAGCCGCACGTGAGCGTTCCCCACGCCCTCCTCGCCCTCCTCGGCGAAGGGCCGAAGTACGGCCTGCGCCTGCAGAACGAGTTCGAGGCCAGGACGGGCGAGGTCTGGCCGCTCAACGTCGGGCAGGTCTACACGACGCTGCAGCGCCTCGAGCGGGACGGGCTCGTCGAGACGGACACGGTGGGGGCCGAGCGGTCGCAGAAGCGGTACCGCATCACCGACGCGGGCACCCGGGAGCTCGACGCGTGGCTCCGCACCCCACCGGAGCTCGTGCCTCCCCCGCGCGACGAGCTCGTCATCAAGGTGCTCGTCGCCCTGCAGGTGCCCGACGCCGACGTCCCCGAGATCCTGCAGGTGCACCGCCGCCACGTCGTCGAGGTGATGCAGCGCTACACGCGCATCAAGGCGGATGCCGCCGAGGACGACGTCGCCCTGGCGCTCGTCGCGGACGCGGAGCTCTTCCGCCTCGAGGCGATCGTCCGCTGGCTCGACGCGGCAGACGTCCGGCTGAAGCACCTCCCCGCCACGGCCCCCACCCCCGAGGCGGACGTCCCCTTCGAACCCGCACGCCCGATGGAGGTCTCGCAATGACCAGCGCGCTCGAACTGCGACAGGTGTCGAAGCTCTACGGGGCCGGCCCGACCGAGGTCCACGCGCTCCGCGCGGTCGACCTCTCCGTCGAGCGCGGCGAGCTGGTCGCGGTCATGGGCCCGAGCGGCTCCGGCAAGAGCACGCTCCTGACGATCGCCGGCACCCTCGAGGACGCGACCAGCGGCACGGTGCTCGTGGACGGCGTCGACGTCGCGAGCCTCTCCGCCTCGGGACGGGCGAGGCTGCGGCGCCGGTCGATCGGCTACGTGTTCCAGGACTACAACCTCCTGCCGGGGCTGACGGCGATCGAGAACGTCGCGCTGCCGCTCGAGCTCGACGGCGTCCGCGGCCGGGCTGCCCGGGCGACCGGCCTGACGGCGTTGGAGGCACTCGACGTCGCCGACCACGCGGAGCGCTACCCGGACGAGCTGTCGGGCGGCGAGCGCCAGCGCGTCGCGATCGCCCGTGCGACGGTCGGCGAGCGCGGACTGCTGCTCGCCGACGAGCCGACGGGTGCGCTCGACTCCGTGAACGGCGAGTCGGTGATGCGCCTGCTGCGCACGGCCGCCCACCGGGGTGTCGCAGGCGTCGTCGTCACGCACGAGGCGCAGCTCGCCTCCTGGGCCGACCGGGTCGTCTTCCTGCGCGACGGGCACATCGTCGACCAGACGGTGGCTCCGCCCGGGCCGGAGTCGCTCCTCGTCGCCTCCGAGCGGACATGACCGCCCCCGGCATCCCACCGTGGCCGGAGGGGCCGACGAGCGGCGGTCTCGCGGCGCGCCGAGCCCTCGTCCGCTGGGCCTGGCGCATGCTCCGCCGCGAGTGGCGGCAGCAGCTCCTGGTGCTGATGCTGCTCACCGTCGCGGTCGCGGCCGCGGTCGGCAGCGTCACGATCGTCCACCACACACGTCCGGGAGACGACGGCGAGGTCGGCCTGGCCCGGCAGCTGCTGCGGTTCGACGGCGCCGACCCGCGCAAGCTCGAGGCCGGGCTGGCGGCCGCCAGGACCGCGCTGGGAACCGTCGACGTCATCGCCCACCGGACGGCGCTCGTGCCGGGCGGCATCGAGAAGGTGGACTACCGAGCGCAGGATCCACGCGGTCCCTACGGCGGCGTGCTGCTCGCCCTCCGCAAGGGCCGCTACCCGACGGGAGCCGGCCAGGTCGCCGTCACGGACGGCGTGGCGCAGCTGCTCGGGCTCGACCTCGGCGCGACCACGGCTCTCGACGGCCGGCGGCGAACGGTGGTCGGCATCGTCGAGAACCCGCTCGAGCTGAGCGACGAGTTCGCGCTCGTGTCGCCCACGGCGGGGCTTCCCGCGGACTACGTGACCGTCATGGCCGACGCGAACGACGCGGCGTTCGAATCGTTCTTCGGGCTTCGCCCACCCGCGTTCGCCGGAGCCTCGATCGTGGGCAACGACAGCCCGGAGGCGAAGCCGCTGGCGATGGCCTCCGTGACGACCGTCTTCCTGCTCCTGGCCTCGCTGATCGCGGCCGCCGGCTTCGCAGTCGTCGCCCAGCGGCGGCTTCGCCAGCTCGGCATGCTCGCGGCCGTCGGCGCAACGGAGAAGCAGGTTCGACTGGTGCTCGCGGCCAACGGCGTCATCGTCGGGGCGGTGGCCGCCGTCGCCGGGACGATCGCAGCGGTGGCAGCCTGGCTCGCGTTCGCGCCGACGTTCGAGACGGCGCTCAACCGTCGCGTCGACCGCCTGGATCTGCCGTGGTCACCGATCGCGGCGACCGTCCTCGTCGCCGTCCTCGGGGCCGCGGCCGCCGCGTGGTGGCCCGGAAGGACGGTCGCCCGCCTCCCGGTCGTCCTCGCGCTCTCCGGACGGCCGCCGAAGCCGAGGCCGGCACGCCGCTCGGCGATCGCAGCCGTCGCGCTGATCGTCGTCGGCGTCGGCTGCCTCGCCCTCTCGAACCGGGACCGGACGCCGCTCATCGTCGGCGGGATCGTCGCCACGATCGTCGGCTCCCTGCTCCTCGGCCCCCTGGGGATTCGCGCGCTCTCGGGCCTCGCGGCGCGAGTCTCGATCGCGCCGCGGCTGGCCCTGCGTGACCTCGCTCGCCATCAGGCCCGCTCGGGAGCGGCGTTGGCGGCGGTGACGCTGGCCCTCGGTATCGCGGCGGCGGTCGTCGTCGTCGCCTCGGCCGAGGAGGCGAAGGCGGCCGACGTGCCGCCGAACCTCTCCACCCGTCAGATCCGCGTGTGGCTCGGCCCGGACAGTGCCCGGGAGCTCACGCCGGTCGGCGCGCGCTCCCGGCTCGGTGAGCTGACCGCGAGCGTCGGCCGGATCGCCGCCGACCTCGGCGGCGCCGGCGCGATCCAGCTCCTCAAGGCGAGGCAGACGGGCGCGCCCTCCGCGGTGATGGACGACGTCCGAGTGCTTCCGGCGCTCGATCTGATGCGACGATTCGACTCCGGGCAGGGGCGGACGGCGTACCGCGGTGAGTCGGATCTCTACGTCGCCACGCCCGCCGTTCTGAGGTACCTCGGCATCGACCCGGCCACGGTCGATCCGAGCACGGACTTCCTCGTCGACCGCAGCGTCCGCGTCGGCGAGCTGGTCGTCCCGAGCATGACCGGAGACGGGGAGCTCGCGATCACGAACGTCGAGCGGATCGACGTCGGCGGGCGCCTCTTCGGATCGAGCGGTGCCCCGAAGCCGCCGTCGTTCCTCACGCTCGACGGGCTGCGCCGCCGTGGCTGGGAGACGCTTCCCGCCGGCTGGCTCCTCGAGTCGAAGCGCCCGCTGACGAGCGGGCAGATCGAGGACGCCCGCGACGTCGCAGCGCGCGCCGGCGTCACGATCGAGGTCCGGCGCGTGGCCAGTTCCCCGACGAGGGTCATGTCGCTGGCGACGGCCGCGGGCGCGATCCTCGCGCTGACGATCCTCGCGATGACCGTCGGCCTGATCCGCAGCGAGAGCGCCGGCGATCTCCGCGCCCTGACGGCGACCGGCGCCACGTCCCGCATCCGCCGCACGCTCACCGCGACGACGGCCGGTGCGCTTGCCTTCCTCGGCGCGGTGCTCGGCGTCGGCGGCGCCTACCTCGTCATCGTGGCGCTGTACCGCGACGACCTCGGCTACCTCGGCGACGTCCCCGTCTCCTACCTCGCGCTCGCCGTCGTCGGCGTGCCTCTGGTCGCGTTCGCTGCCGGTTGGCTCCTCTCCGGCCGCGAGCCGCCGGCCATCGCCAGGAGCGTCATCGACTGACTCCGCTCAGTAGGGTCTGCGCATGACGGTGCAGCAGTGGGTCGACGCGTACGCGCAGGCGTGGCGCGACCGTGACGCGGACGCGGCGGCGGAGCTCTTCACCGAGGACTCGCTCTACCGCGAGCACCCGTTGCACGAGCCGAACCGCGGCACCGAGGGCGTCCGCGCCTACTGGGCGAACGTGACCTCGACACAGGACCGCGTCGACGTGCAGATGGGCCGGCCGGTGGAGTCGCCGGACGGGCGCCGCGCCGCGGTCGAGTTCTGGGTCCGGATGCTGAACGGGGGAGCCGAGGTGACGCTGATCGGCATCCTGTTCCTCCACTTCGCCGAGGACGGCCGCTGCGCGGAGCTGCGCGAGGCGTGGTTCTTCGAGCCGGGAGACCACGCCCCGCACGACGGCTGGGGGACCTGAGGCTTCGTCCCCGGCCGCGCGTGCGGGTAGGCGACGCGGCGTGATGGTTCGGTGTTCCGTAGATCGCGGGGACGCGCCGTGCGTTTCTCTTCGTAGTGACGCACGGAATCCCGACACCCCGCTCGATCCAGGCCCGCTACCTCGTGCTCCTCTTCGGGAACACGCTCGCGGCGTCGCTGATCTGGGGCATCAACACGATCTTCCTGCTCGACGCGGGGCTGTCGAACCTCGAGGCGTTCGCGGCAAACGCGTTCTTCACGGCCGGGATGGTGCTCTTCGAGGTCCCGACGGGCATCGTCGCCGACACGGCCGGCCGGCGGAGGTCCTACCTGCTCGGGACGGTCACGCTCTCGGCCTCGACGCTCCTGTACGTGCTGCTGTGGGAGATCGAGGCGTCGTTCTGGGCGTGGGCCGTCGTCTCGGTGCTGATCGGCCTCGGCTTCACGTTCTTCTCGGGCGCCGTCGAGGCGTGGCTCGTCGACGCGCTGACGGCGACCGGCTTCACCGGCTCGGTCGAGTCGGTGTTCGGTCGGGGCCAGGTCGTGACGGGAGCGGCGATGCTCGGCGGGTCGGTCGCCGGAGGGTTCATCGCGGAGCACTGGAGCCTGGCCGTGCCGTTCGTGCTCCGCGGGCTGATCCTGATCGTGATGTTCGTCGTCGCCTTCGTGGTCATGCACGACCTCGGGTTCACGCCCGAGAGAGGCGACAGCGTGACGAGCGAGCTGCGGAACGTGACCTCGGCGTCGATTCGCTACGGCTGGCGCGTCCCGGCCGTCAAGTGGCTCATGCTCGAGTCGCTCGCCGTGGGCGGTGTCGGCATCTACGCCTTCTACGCGCTGCAGCCGTACCTGCTCGAGCTGTACGGCGATCCGGACGCCTATCAGATCGCCGGTCTCGTGGCCGCCGCGGTCGCGGCCGCCCAGATCGTCGGCGGCGTCGCGGCGCCGCGGATCCGGCAGCGCTTCGGCCGCCGCACGTCGGCGCTGATCGTGATCGCCGTGCTCAACGTCGCCACGCTCGGGCTGATCGGCCTCGTCGACAGCTTCTGGGGCGTCCTCGCGCTGATCGTCGTGTGGGGGCTGCTCTTCTCGGCCTCGATGCCGATCCGCCAGACCTATCTCAACGGGCTGATCCCGTCCCGTCAGCGCGCGACGATCCTCTCGTTCGACTCCCTGATGAGCTCGTCGGGCGGCGTCTGGACGCAGCCGCTGCTCGGCCGCGCCGCGGACGTCTGGGGGTACGCGCCGTCGTACCTCATCGGCAGCGGAATCTCCGCACTCGCGGTGCCGTTCCTCTTCCTGTCCCGGCGCGAGCACGCCCCAGCCGACGTGCTGGACCTGTCCGAGCTCCAGGCCGCCGCACCCCAGGCCTGATCAGCGCGACCTGCGGTGCGCCTCGTCGTCGAGGAGCGCCAGCACGGCATTCGCCCAGTCGGAGACGTCGTCGAGCGGCTCCTGGTCGCGAATCGTGAGGAAGCCTCCGCTGAGCCCCTGGAGCTCCTGGTCGGTGAGCATCCGAAGCGGCTCGGTGCCGTCGGACGCCCCGGTCTCGCCTCGGTCCGCCTCGGCCTCCCTCGCCTTGGCGAACCGGACGAGCGAGTCGTGGTCGGCGGCCACGTCGGCGAGCTGGTCGAGGAGCTCGTCGACCCGCGTGTGGCCCTGCGGCGTCAGGGCTGCGACTGCCCTGGCGAGGTACTCGCTGTGGTGATCGCTCGTGCCCATGGGCCCGCCGATCATTCCATACGCCTAGCCGGCCGACGTGTCGACGGCCTCCGTGACGAAGCTCGCGATCGCGGCGGTGAACTCCTTCCGGCTCGTCTCCCAGGCGTAGAACATGTGGCCGCCGCCGAAGTGCCGCACCGTGAGGCGGTCGGCCATCTGCGGGTCGAGGCGCATGAGGTTCCGCAGCCGGTCGCTCGCGTAGTACGGCGTCACGAGGTCGTAGCGGCCGTGCGTGATGAACGCCTTCATGTGCGGGTTGAGCGCCATCCCGTAGCGGAAGTCGTCCGTGGCGCCCGGCGGCGGCGTGAACGCGTGCTGCTCGGAGTCGTTCTTCCACGCCGCGTTGACCTCGTACGAGAGGAGCGTGTACTCGCGGTCGGTCTCGACGCCGATCTCCGACCGCAGCATGCGGTTGACGGCCATCGTGTACGCCGGGCTGATCCCGGAGAGCGTCGGGTCGGGCCAGGCGAACTCGTCGCGGTCGGGGAACGGATCGGTCGCCGTGATGGTGGAGTCGTAGAGGCCGAGCACCTTGCGCTCGTCGCGCAGCAGCTCGCGCGCGAAGGTGAGGATTCCCACCCGGCCCTCCGACCGCAGGACGACGTCGGGCTGCAGGCCGAGGACGTCGGCGAGGTGCGAGAGGATCCGCGTCCGCTCACGTTCGGGCATCGCCGCGCCTCGGGCCAGGAACGTCGCGTAGTCGCCGGTCGCGAACTCCTCCGCCTCGCGGAGGACGCGCTCGAGCGAGGTCCCGCGCCGGAACGCGCGCGAGCGCCCGTGGTGGACGGCCGCAGCGGCCATCGTCGGGACGCGGTCGACCCAGCTGAGGATGTCGTAGTCGGTGAACGCGAGCCCGGAGATCTCGAGCGCGGGCGAGATGAGAATCGCCCCGTTCAGGCCGATCCCGGCGGACTCCTGGAGCAGCCGGGCGAGACGGCCGACGCGATAGCCGCCGTAGCTCTCGCCGGCGATGACGACCGGCGAGCCCCACCGGCGGTTGTCCGAGAGCCACCGGCCCATGAACTCGCACAGCGACTCGAGGTCCCGCTTGTAGCCGAAGTACTCCTTCGGATCCTGCGCGTCCTCCGGCGGCTTCTTGTCCTTCTCCTCCCCCTTCTTCTCGCGCTCGATGATCCGGCTGAAGCCGGTTCCCACCGGGTCGACGAACACGAGGTCGGTGAAGGCGAGCCACGACGACTCGTTCGC
>Ga0126377_10002328_pt1 | contig 13031 bp, 11 predicted proteins | sample PanSoiMetPlot_22_FD_92647 | JGI IMG/M metagenome (GOLD analysis project Ga0126377, IMG submission 92647) | Tropical forest soil microbial communities from Panama - MetaG Plot_22 | ecosystem: Environmental > Terrestrial > Soil > Tropical forest > Bulk soil | place: Panama | collected 2016-02-17
CCGCGAAACTCGAACTTCGCCAGCGCCCAGGCGGCCGTGATTCCGAACAACGTATTCAGCGGCACGACGACTGCCGCCACCGTCAGCGTGAGGCGGATCGCAGCGGCGGCGTCCGGATCGATGAAGCTCTTCAGGTACGCCGCCAGGCCCTTTTCCAATGCCATCGCGAAAACCGCAGCCAGTGGCGCGAACAGGAGTGCCGCGAGGAACGCGAGCGAGAGCCCGATCAGCATCCAGCGCGCGAGGTGCGACACGATGGTGTCGCGGCCCGGGCGGGTGGCGCGATCTTCGAGCTGCGCAACGTAGGTGGCGACGGCCATCAGCGTCCCGCCGCAACCATCCAGCGCCGGCCCCAGGCCTGCAGGAGGTTGATACTGAGCAGCATGAGAAACGAAATGACCAGCGTGACGAAACCGAGCGCCGCCGCGGCCTGGTAGTCGAATTCCTCCAGGCGGATGACGATGAGGAGCGGCGTGATCTCGGTCTTCATCGGCAGGTTCCCGGCGATGAAGATCACCGAGCCGTATTCGCCCACCCCGCGCGCGAACGCGAGCGCGAAGCCCGTCAGCAGCGCGGGCGTGACGGTCGGCAGGATGATGCGGCGAAAGATATAGAGCCGCCCGGCCCCGAGCGTCTCGGCCGCGTCTTCCAGATCGCTCTGCACTTCCTGCAACGCCGGCTGCAGCGAGCGCACCACGAATGGCAGACCGATCAGGGTGAGCGCAACCGTCACGCCGACCCAGGTATAAGCCACCTTGATGCCGAACTGCTCGAGGTACTGCCCGATCCAGCCGTTCTGCGCGAACACGGCTGTCAGCGCGATACCCGAAACGGCAGTGGGCAGCGCGAACGGCATGTCGATGAGCGCATCGATGATCTTGCGTCCGGGAAATTCGTAGCGCACCAGGGTCCACGCGATGATGAAGCCGAACACCGCGTTGACGCTCGCCGCGAGGAGCGACGCGCCGAAACTCAGCCGATAGGCCGCCACCGAGCGTGGATCGAGGATCACGCGCAGGAACTCGCTCCACGGCATCGCGCCCGCCTTGAGCACCAGCGCGGCGAGCGGCAGCAGCACGATCGCGCTCAGGTAGAACATCGCGAAGCCGAACGTGAGCCCGAAGCCGGGCAGCACACTGGGTTGGCGGAAATTGCTCATGGGCGCTGCGCGTCCTCGCCGGAACGGTACACCACCAGGATCGGTGCGGCCGGCGCGCCGGCGAACACGCTCGCGAAGCGCTCGCGCAGCTGGCGGATGTCGGAGATACCGAGAATCAGCATCTGGTCGCGCGATTCACGCAACTGCGTCGCGAGCTCAGCGGCAATGTCGCCGAAACGCAGCTCGGTGCGCATGTCGAGGCTGTGCATCGCCTGCGCTTCCGAGCGCGCATCGAGCAGCGCACGCATCCCGAGTGAGCGATGACTGTCCGGCGTGGTCGCCGGCATGATGCCGACATACACCGCTTCGGCGGCGACGTGCCGCAACAGGCTGGCCGCGACCGCCATCGTGCCCTTGCGCGCCGTACGGTCGAGCCAATGAATCAGCACGCGCTGCGGATTGGTGGGCGGCGCGGGCAACACCAGCGCTTCGCCCATGCCCTGGTGAAACAGCCATTCGATCTGCCCGACCACATCAGGCGCTGCCGCCAGCACCGCCACGCCGCCGCGATCGGCACAGGCTGCCGGGACCTCTCGCGAGTGTGCAGTGAGCTCGGGTTCGACGCAGACGGTGATGCGCGTGCGCATGCGCGTGGCGAGATCGACGAGTAACGGGTGCCGGCCCAGCTGCTCGGCTTCGGCAGCGCTCGCTCCAAACGCCGTGTAGCTGGAGAGCGGCGTCGGCAGCAGGTGAATACGCCGCATGCCGATCGCCACCTCCTGGCCTGGAGAGAGCGGAAATACGCGCTGCTCGCGTTGCGTGCGGCTCGCCTCGAGCATCCCCGCGTCGGGATTGTTCTCCGGTCCCACCAGCTGCGTGGCTGCGCCGTTGCTCAGGCGGATGCGAATCCGCTCGAGTGCGCCGGTGAACACGATCTCATCGACGGCTCCCTGTGCGATGTATGGCGATGCCAGCGCCTCGGGAGTCGGCGCGAGCTCGGCTTCCTCCGGCCGCAACACCGCGACCACTTCGTGCTCGCGCCGCCCATCGATGCGTTCCGCACCGGGAACCTCGACCGGAGCCGCGCCGAAACGCAGGCCGTCGGGTGTCTGGCGCGCGAGCAGCAGGTTCGCCGCGCCGAGAAAGGTCGCAACGAAGCGCGTTGCGGGGCGGGCATAGAGCTCGTCCGGAGGTGCAGTCTCGAGCAGGCGCCCGAGATTCATCACGCCGATGCGATCGGCGAGCGCGAAAGCCTCCTGCTGATCGTGCGTCACCAGCACGGTGCTGATTTTGAGCTCGCGCTGCACCTGCCGGATCGTGCGTCGCAGTTCTTCACGGATCTTCGCGTCGAGCGCGCCGAACGGTTCATCCAGCAGCAGCACCTCGGGCTTGTGCGCGAGCGCTCGCGCCACCGCGATGCGCTGCTGCTGACCGCCGGAGAGCTGCGTCGGCAGTCGATCGTCGAGACCCTCGAGCGCTACGAGACGCAACAGCTCCTTGCGCCGCTCGCGGCGCTCACGCGCCCGCATGCGCCGCACTCGCAGCGCGAACTCGATGTTCTCCGCCACCGTCATGTGACGGAACAGTGCGTAGTTCTGGAACACGAGCCCGACACCGCGCTGACGCGCGGCGACATTGGTCACGTCGCGACCGTGCAGGGAGATGCGCCCATGATCGACGCTGGTGAGGCCGGCGATCGCGCGCAGCAGCGTGCTCTTGCCGCTGCCGCTCGGCCCGAGGAGCACGAAGAATTCGCCCTCGCGCACATCCAGGGACACGTCGTTCACGACGGGAACTCCCTGGTAGTGCTTTGTCACCTGGTCCAGCGTGATCGACATGCAGACCTGCGGATCCGAACCCCGGCCGCAGATGGTACCGGCGTGCGGGTCTCAACGTCAGTTGGTCGACGGTTATAAGCCGGTTACAACCGGTTACCGGCGAGCGGCGGGGGCGCGGACGGTCCCGGGCACTTGTTGCGTGATGCAGTGGATGTTGCCGCCGCCGAGCAGGATCTCACGTGCCGCAACGCCAAGCACCTTGCGCCTGGGAAACAGGCGCTCGAGAGCGGCGAGCGCCGGCCCATCGCGCTTGGCATCCAGGAGCGGCACCACGATGCCGCGATTGGCGATGTAAAAATTGACGTAGGAGCCCGCCAGGCGCTGCCCCGCCGGCCGCGGCCGCGTTCCCTGGATCGGTCGCACACCGTCCGCTTCTTCCTGCGTCGAGTAGAGCGGGCCGGGCTGGATCAGCTTGTGCACCTTGAAGCGCCGGCCGCGCGCATCGCGAGCCTGCGACAGGCGCTCGAGCGCATCGTGCGAGATCGCGTACTGCGGATCCTCCTTGTCGTTCGTCCAGGTGAGACAGACCTCGCCGGGACGCACGAAACAGCACAGGTTGTCGACGTGACCATCGGTCTCGTCCTGGTAGACGCCGCGGCCGAGCCACACGATGACCTCGACGCCGAGGTAATCGCGCAAGTACTCCTCGGTTTGTGCGCGCGTGAGATCGGGGTTGCGGTTGGGATTGAGCAGGCATTCCTCGGTGGTGATGCAGGTGCCCTGGCCATCGACGTGAATCGCGCCGCCCTCGAGGATCAGTGGCGCGCGGTAGCGGTCGACGCCCTCGATCGCGAGCACTCTGCGGGCAACGCCGTCATCACGATCCCAGGGAACGTACAGCCCACCGTTCAATCCACCCCAGGCGTTGAACCGCCAGTCGATGCCGCGCAGGCGCCGCTGCGCGTCGACGACGAAGGTCGGTCCGACATCGCGCATCCACGCATCGTCACTCGGAATCGGCAGCACGCGAACCGCGGCCGGCAATTGCGCGCGCGCGTTGCCGTATTGCATCTGCGACACGCCGACGCTGACCGGTTCGAACTTCGCGATCGCGGCGGCGACCGCGGCAAACGCCGCCTGGGCGGGCTTGCCTTGCAGCCGCCAGTTGTCGGCGCGCTCGGGCCACAACATCCAGCAGCCGGAGTGCGGCTCGAATTCCGCCGGCATGTGAAACCCGTGGCGCGCCGGGGTGCTTTTCAGTGTGCGGCTCATTGTTGTTGCGGGCACCTGCAGGCGGCCGATTGTAGCAGCCACACCTGCGGCGCCCGCGCAGCCGCGGCTGCAAATTGCGGCGCCTGCCTGGGCTTCTTATACTCGCGCGCCCGCGCAATGCTGGCCCGACTGCCCGCCAGGACAGATCCAATGAGCTTCCCCACACCGGCTGCCGATTGGTATCGCACCTTCTTCATCGCTCCATTCAACGAGCTTTGGGATCGCGTGATCCCGGCGCAAGCGAGTGCGCGCGAGGCGCAGTTTCTGCTGGCACAGCTCGAGGTGGGTGCGCGCGCGAGGATCCTCGATGTGCCTTGCGGTTCCGGGCGCATCAGCGTCGCGCTCGCGGCGGCGGGCCACACGGTGACCGGCGTCGATCTGTCAGTGGACGCGCTCGAGCGCGCGCGGGCACGCATGGCCGCGGCGGGCGTCAGCGTGACCCTGCAGCACTCGGATATGCGTGAACTGCCGCAGACGCATGCGTTCGATGGAGCGCTCTGTCTCGGCAACAGCTTCGGGTACCTGCCGCACGCCGGCACGCTCGATTTCCTGCGCGCGCTTGCCGGCACCGTGCGCCCGGGTGCGCGCGTCGTGATCCACACCGGAACCTGTGCCGAGTCGATCCTCACCAGCCTCAAGCCCGAGGAGACCTACGACTTCGGCGACATCCAGTTCTCGATCCGCAATCGTTACGACGCGAAGTTCAGCCGCCTCGAGACGGAATTCACGCTGGCCCAGGGAGAGCAGGTCTGGCGCCAGTACGGCACGCAGCACGTCTACACCGCCGCAGAGCTCACGCGCATGCTGAGCGCAAGCGGGATGGACGTCGTGGCGCTGCTGAGCGGAATCGAAGGGAAGCCCTACGCGCTCGGCGAAGGGGAGCTCTACCTCGTGGCTCAGGTGCCGAGCAGATAGAGGCTGAGCGTCGAGAGGATCGTGCCGAGCAGCGCGCCCGCCAGCACGTCGGTCGGGTAGTGCAGGCCGAGGATCACGCGCGAGGCTGCCACCAGCGTCGCGAACGGCACCAGCAGGATCGCGAGCTCCGGGAAGCAGGCGCTCGCCATGATCGTGAACGACACCGCGTGCAGCGTGTGGCCCGACGGGAAGCTGTAGCGGTCGAGCGGCGCCATGCCGAGGCTGATGCGCGCATCCGAGAGGAAGGGACGCTCGCGCACCAGCGTGTGCTTGAGCCCCTTGTAGAGCAGCACGCCGACGATCCCGGTAGCCACCATCTGCAGCGCCGCCTGCCGTCCGGCTTCGCCGTACAGCAGCGGCAGCACCAGCATGAGCGCGTACCAGAACCACCCGTCGCCGAGCCGGCTGATGACGCGGAAGAACCCGCGCACGCCGGGCCGCGCGCACGCCCGGTTCACCTGGACGCACAGCGACAGTTCCGCTGCGTCGAAGCGGCGCATCACCTCTGTCGCTCGGGTCACCATGCCTTTTACCTCCTGTCCCTCGGGTGCCGGTCGCTTGCGGCAACGACACACTACTGGACGCTGCCAAGGTTGGTTCCGGTCTGCTACGGAGCCGTTGCGGTGGAGTTAAATATTTATGACATTCATTAAGTTATGTGACATTCATCATTCAGGTAAGAACTTCAGCACGTTCGCCCGCCCGCGTAGCCCGCACGGCCAGCTGGTCCCGCGGCTCTTTTACTCGTCGCGGGATCTGCCAAACTGCTCACATGCGCATCCTGCTCGTGGAAGACCATCAGGACATCGCGGAGAACATCTGCGAGTTCCTGGCCACGAAAGGCCACCAGGTGAGCCATGTGCTGACCGGTGAAGACGGCCTGAACCAGGCGCGCGCCACGCCCTTCGACATCATCGTACTCGACGTCATGCTGCCCGGAATGGATGGCCTCGCGGTCTGCCGCGCGTTGCGCTCGGAAATTCGCGCGGTCGCCCCGGTGCTGATGCTGACCGCGAAGGACCTGGTCGTCGACAAGGTCGCGGGCTTCGAAGCGGGCGCCGACGACTACCTCGTCAAGCCGTTCTCGCTCCTGGAGCTGGAAGCGCGACTGGGCGCGCTGGCGCGACGCGCGGTGCCGCGCACGACCGAGGGCGTGCTGCGCGTGGCCGACTTGAGCTACTGTCCCGACACGCTGATCGCGGAGCGCGAGGGTGTCGCCATCAAGCTCAACCCAAGCACGCGCCGGCTCCTGGTGTTGCTGATGCAGAACACGCATCGCGTCGTCTCGCGGCGCGAGCTCGAGCGCGAATTGTGGGGCGACCAGCCGCCGGACGGCGATGTCCTGCGCGCGCACATGTACGCCCTGCGTAACGCCATCGACAAGCCGTTCGCGCGCAAGCTCCTGCACACGCACCACGGCGAAGGCTATCGCCTGGCCCTGTCCGACTGATGCGCCATCTCAGTCTTCGCGCACGTTTCGTCTGGGGAATTCTGTTTTGCGTGGGGCTGACGCTCCTGCTGCTCGCCTGCTGGAGCATCTGGGCGAGCCAGCGCATCGAGCAGGGCCTGCTCAACGATGTGATGCGAACGCACCTCGCCATCTACGCGGGGTACATCGAGAAGCACCAGAGCCCGATCCCCCCGCAAGGTGGACAGCTCGCGTTCTTCCGCGGCAGCTCGCCCGACCTGCCACGCGAGCTCGCGGCGCTGGGACCCGGCTGCCACCAGCGCGTGCCGGTGGGAGACAAGCTCCTGCAGGTGCTGGTGAAGGATTTGCCCGACAGCGGACGCGTGTATGTCACCTTCGATGTGACGCTGCACGAGCAGCGCGCGTTGTGGGCGTGGCGATTGTTGTACGCCATCATCGCGGTGACGCTGATCGTCATCGCCGCCACCGCCATCTGGGTGTCGCGCAGCATCCTGGCCCCTGTGACTTCGCTCGCGCAGCGCCTGCAACACATCGATCCGCGCCGGCGCAACCAGCGGCTCGGCCCCGATCACTCGCAGCACGAGCTCGCGCCGATCGCCGATTCGATCGATGGCTTCCTCGAACGCCTCGACGGCTTCGTCGAGCGCGAACAGTCCTTCACCGCGACGGCGAGCCACGAGCTGCGCACGCCGCTCGCGGTGATCCAGGGTGCCGCGGAGATCCTGAGTGATCACACGCGGGAGCGGCCCGCCGCGCACAAGGCGTTGAGCCGCATCCGGCGCGCCGCAAACGAGATGTCGGACTTCACGCAGGCACTGCTGATGCTGTCGCGCGAGGCCCAGTCCGAAACCGACCCCGGTGAAGTGTGCGACGTCGGCGAGATCATGCCGGGCATCGCCGAGGAACAGCGCGAGCTGCTCAACGGCCGGCCGGTCGGAATCGAGTGCGCCTGTGGCAACGCGCTGCGCGTGCAGGCGCCGCCCAGCCTGGTGACGATCGTGGTGGGGAACCTGTTCCGCAACGCCATCGCGCACACCGACCGCGGCACGGTGCAGTGTGAGATCAACGGACGCACGCTCCGCATCCGCGACAGCGGCGCCGGCATCTCGCCCGCACACATCAACCAGGTGTTCGACCGCAACTTCACCACGCGCCCGGGCGGCTATGGTGTCGGGCTCTACCTCACCAAGCGGATCTGCGATCGCTACGGTTGGAAGATCGCCCTCGAGAGCAGCCCGGCCGGGACCATCGCCTCGGTCACGTTCTAGTCCCAGGAGTCGCCATGTCCACCACGGCCAAGGCCATGAAGGTCAGCCCGCCCGCACAGGGCGAAAAAATCACGATCCAGGACGGGAAGCTGCGCGTGCCCGAGCGGCCGATCATCCCGTTCATCGAGGGCGACGGGACGGGTCCCGATATCTGGCGGGCGAGCGTCCGCGTGCTGGATGCGGCCGTGCAGAAGTCCTACCGCGGCCAGCGCCGGATCGAGTGGATGGAGGTGTACGCGGGACAGAAATCGAACGAGCTGCTCGGCACCTGGCTGCCGGATGAGACCGTAGCCGCGTGCCGCGAGTACCTGGTGTCGATCAAGGGCCCGCTGACGACGCCGGTCGGCGGCGGCATTCGCTCGCTGAACGTAGCCTTGCGCCAGCTTCTCGATCTGTATGTGTGCCTGCGGCCGGTGCGCTGGTTCAAGGGTGTCCCCTCGCCCGTCAAGCAGCCGGACAAGGTCGACATGGTGATCTTCCGCGAGAACACGGAAGACATTTACGCGGGCATCGAGTTCGAGGCGGGCACCGAGGACAACCGGCGCTTCCTCGAGCTCTTCAAGCAGGCGTTCCCGAAGCAGTACGCCAAGATCCGCTTTCCCGATACGACCGCGATCAGCCTGAAGCCGATCTCGCGCGAAGGCACCGAGCGGCTGTTCCGCTCAGCGATCGAGTACGCGATCGCCAACCGGCGCAAGAGCGTCACGATCGTGCACAAGGGCAACATCATCAAGTTCACCGAGGGCGCGTTCCGCAACTGGTCCTATGCGCTCGCCGAGCGCGAGTTCGGCGACAGCACCTACACCTGGGAACAGTGGGAGCGCACCAAGGCCGCGAAGGGTGAGAAGGAGGCGAACGCCGAGCAGGATGCGGCGAAGAAGGCCGGCAAGGTGATCATCAAGGACGCGATCGCCGACATCACATTGCAGCAGGTGCTCACGCGGCCCGACGAGTTCGACGTGATCGCCACCATGAATCTCAACGGCGATTACCTCTCCGACGCGCTCGCCGCCCAGGTCGGCGGCATCGGTATCGCGCCGGGCGGCAACATCAACTACCTCACCGGGCACGCGGTGTTCGAGGCGACGCATGGCACCGCACCGAAGTACGCCAACCTCAACAAGGTCAATCCCGGGTCGGTGATCCTCTCGGGCGAGATGATGCTGCGTTACATGGGCTGGACCGAGGCCGCCGATGCCATCATCAGCGCCATGGACAAGACCATCGGCCAGAAGATCGTGACCTACGACTTCGCGCGCCTGATGGAAGGAGCCCGGGAAGTGAGCACCAGCGAGTTCGGGGACACGCTGATCAAGAACATGTAGGCGGGGAACGTGGCCACGAGCGCACTCCCCCTGCAATGCGCCCACGCCATCGCCGCGGCGTTCGTCGACTACAACAACGAGTTCCGTGCCATCACGCGCCGCGCGCCGGCGCACTTCGAAGCGCGTGACTGGCGCGCCAGCCAGCGCGACGCGGTGGCGCGCATCGAGCTCTACGACCGGTTCGTCAACACCACGATTGCGCAGCTCAGGGTCAAGCTCGGCGCCGATGCGCTCGACCGCGAGCTGTGGCGCTCGATCCGCCGGCACTTCGCGGTGATCGTCGAGCCGCTCCCCGACACCGAGTTCACCAAGACCTTCTTCAGTTCGATCACGCGGCGCCTGTTCGGCACGGTCGGCGTGGCGCCGGACCTGGAATTCGTGGCGCTCGACCTCGACCCTCTCGGCAGCATCACCTCGCACGTGGTCACGAACACCTACTTCAACCGCGGTTCGCTCGAGTTCATGTGCGAGCAGATCCTCGCCGACTTCCACATCCACACGCGCTGGAAGGACTTCGATCGCAGCGTCGCGCACGTCGCGACCGAGGTCGCCGCGCATTGCCGGCAGATGAGTGAGCGGCGCGCGGTGGAACAGATCGAGATCATCCGGCCGGTGTTCTACCAGATGACGCGTGCCTATCTAGTGGGGCGCGTGGTGGGACGCGGCTGGGTGTTGCCGCTCGTCATCGCGCTCAAGAACACCGACGGCGGCCTGCTGGTGGATGCCGTGATGATGCGCGAGGCGGACGTGAGCATCGTCTTCAGCTTCACGCGCTCGTATTTCCACGTCGACCTGGAGCGCGTCGGCGAGGCTGTGGTGTTCCTTAAGTCGATCCTGCCGCGCAAGCCGGTGAGCGAGCTGTTCACGGTGCTGGGGCGGGCCAAGCAGGGCAAGACCGAGCGCTACCGGGAGTTGTTCCGCCACCTGCAGCAGTCGGACGACCAGTTCGTGCATGCGCCCGGCGACCGCGGCCTGGTGATGATCTGCTTCACCCTGCCCTCCTTCGACATCGTGTTCAAGGTGATCCGCGACCGCTTTCCGTACCCCAAGACCATCCTGCGCCAGGAGGTGCTCGCGAAGTACGAGCTGGTGTTCAAGCATGATCGCGCGGGGCGCCTGGTCGATGCGCAGGAATTCAAGCGGCTGCGCTTTCCACGCCAGCGCTTCGCCCCCGAGCTGCTGCAGGAGCTCTCGAGCGAGGCTGCCGGGAGCGTGCACACGGAGGGCGAGGACCTCATCTTCGACCACATGTACATCGAGCGCCGCATGACGCCGCTCAATCTCTACATCGGCAGCCAGTCACGCGAGGCTGCCGAGAAAGCGGTGCTGGACTACGGCCAGGCGATCCGCGACCTCGCGTACACGAACATCTTTGCGGGCGACCTGCTGCTGAAGAATTTCGGCGTGACGCGTCACGGTCGCGTGATCTTCTACGACTACGACGAGCTGTGCCGCGTGACCGACTGCCGTTTCCGCGATATGCCAGAGGCGACGAGCGATGAGGACGAGATGCGCGGCGAAGCCTGGTTCTACGTGGCCGACAACGACGTGTTCCCCGAGACCTTCATGGCCTTTCTCGGCTTCGACGCGGGGCTCAAGCAGGTGTTCCTCGACGTGCACGGCGAGATCCTCACGGCGGATTTCTGGCGCCACGTGCAGCAGCGTCACAACAGCGGCGACCTGATGGAAGTGCTGCCGTATCACCCCCACCGGGTGCGGGTGGCGAGCAGCTACTGAGCGCCGAACGGGGCGGGCTCCCACGAGCCGAGGATCGCCGCGCGCGTGAACGTCGCCGCGTCCTGCGCAGAGAGCTGGCGGCGCGCCGGGTGCGGCTCGGCTCCCGGCCCGCGATTCTCGAATTCGAAAAAGCGCGCGTCCGCGGGTTGGAACATCACCCGGGTTCCGTCGCGCGCCGGCCCGCCCATTTCCGTCCACGCCGCGGGGACGATGTGGCGATCGAGCCAGCAGTGCAGCAGCGCGGCCGCGCCGACCGCGTCGGGATCCGCGTAGTGTCCATCCGGGAAATCGCGGCCCGGATGCCACGGTCGGCCGAGAAAGGTCTGCCCGTCGCGCACGCGTTCGTCCTGCGGAATGAAGCGGCATTCGCGGAATACCAGGCCGTACGCGTCGTGCACCGAGGTACTCGGCGCCAGCACGTAGCCCTCGGGGACGTTGTTGCGCGGCCGGCTCACGACTTCGCAGTCTTCGAAGAGCGCGCAGCCGGCACCGAAGATGAAATCGACGTGCCCCACCAGGCGGCATTGCTCGAAGAAGCTGCGGCCCGCGTCGACGAACAGGGTGTCCTGGTGGCCCACCACCGCGACATCGCGGAAATGGGCGCAATCACTCCCCGCCGCAGCGAGCAGCGCGACCGCCTGCGGCGATGTCAGCCGGAGCGGATCGCCGGCGGGTCGCGCGAAGTTGGCAGGATAGTCAAAAGTGTTCTCGATCGTGAGATGCGCCGCGCGAAATCGCGGGGCGCGCACGCTCAGCGTCGCGCTGCCGGGCATGCCCCAGTCGCCGCCGCCGGGCCGGCGCTCACCCGACGCCGCGCTGAAGGCGATGACCGTGCTATCGCGCGAGGTGCCAAGCAGTTCGATGCCGGGTCGGCTGATCTCGAGCTTCTCGACATAGCGTCCCGGGCGAATCGCAATCGTGAAGAGCTCCCGCGTGCTGTGCGCTGCCTGCTCCAGGGCTTGCGCGACACTGCGGAACGTCGGCACGTTCCCGGCATGCGGAGTGGCAGCGGCGTCGACGATGCAGTCCGGACCCGCCGGGTTGCGGCTGTGGACACAACCGCCGAGAGCGGCAACAGCAGCTGCGGACGTCGCGCCCTGCAGCCAGCTGCGCCGGTTCATTCCGGCTGATGACACACGGCCTCGATGGTGTGGCCGTCGCTGACCGCGAGGGCGATGTGATCGCTCATCGCTCCCCTCTTCAGCCCTGCACTTCGATATGAAACTTGTGCAGGACGCGGTGGAACATGGGCGCGAGAATCGCGCCCGCGGCGGTGAGGAAGACGATGCCCGAGAACAGCGCGTAGGCCGACGCGAAGATCTTGGCGGCATCGGACCTCAGCGGATCGATCTCGCCCATCCCGGTCAGGATCATCGCGGCATTCAGCAACGCGTCGATCCAGCCGAGCTCAGCGATGAAGTGATAGCCCGCGACGCCGAGCAGCAGCGCGGCGCCCAGCATTGCCGAGGCGACGCCCACACCCCGGAAGTAAGGGCGATTGAAATGAGACGACAACAGGTTCGGCGCCTTCGCGCTCTGGTGTGTCATCGAATTCTCCTCTGCGGATTCCTCGCTCAGCCGCGCTCGAGCGCCTGGCCGAGATCGGCAATGAGATCGTCGGCGTCCTCGATGCCGATCGAAAGGCGTACCGTGCTGTCCGAGACGCCCGACTGTTCGAGCTGCGCAGGAGTGAGATCGCGCGCGCGCAGGAGCTGCGGCGGCAGCACGAGCGACTCGGTCGAACCGAGGCTCGGAGTCTTGGCGAACAGCGTCAGCGCGTCGGTGAAGCGCCGCGCCACCTCCGCGCCACCCCGAATGTCGAAGCTGACGATGCTGCCGAAGTCGTGCATCTGCGCGCGCGCCAGCTCGTGCTGCGGATGAGTCTCGAGGCCGGGGTAGAACACGCGGGCCACCTGGGCGTGTGCGGCAAGGTAGCGCGCGATGCGCAGCGCGTTCGCGTTCTGCTCGCGGGCGCGCACGAAGTAGGTCTTGAGACCGCGCAGCACCAGGAACGCCGCATGCGGATCGAGAAAGGCGCCGAGGTTCACGAAGTCCGCACGCATGGCGCGGATCAGCTCCTTGTGCGCGATCACGGCCCCACCCATGACATCGCCATGCCCGGAGGCATACTTGGTGAGGCTGTGCACGAAAATGTCGATGTCGTACTGGCCGTGGTTGTGGAAGCCGGCGAACGTATTGTCGAGCACC
>Ga0126377_10002329_pt1 | contig 13028 bp, 13 predicted proteins | sample PanSoiMetPlot_22_FD_92647 | JGI IMG/M metagenome (GOLD analysis project Ga0126377, IMG submission 92647) | Tropical forest soil microbial communities from Panama - MetaG Plot_22 | ecosystem: Environmental > Terrestrial > Soil > Tropical forest > Bulk soil | place: Panama | collected 2016-02-17
CAACGGCGGGGCCGGCGCCGATACGCTGATCGGCGGTACCGGCAACGACACGCTCGACGGCGGTGCCGGAGTCGATGCGATGACCGGCGGTATCGGCAACGACACCTACGTGGTCGATGCCGCCACCGACGTCGTGACCGAGAACTTGAACGAGGGCACCGACCTCGTGCGCACCACGGTCAACGGCTACACGCTGGGCGCCAACGTCGAGAACCTGACGCTGACCGGCGTGGCCAACATCTCGGGCAGCGGCAACGAGCTCAATAACGTCATCACCGGCAACGACGGCAACAACACGCTCAACGGCGCTGCCGGCAACGACACGCTGATCGGCGGGCTCGGCAACGACACGCTGATCGGCGGCCCCGGCAATGACAGCATGGCGGGCGGCGCCGGCAACGACACCTTCGTGGTCGACAGCGCCGGCGACGCGGTGATCGAGAACTTCAACGAGGGCACCGATCTCGTGCAGACGGCGCTCAGCAGTTATACGCTCGGCGCCAATGTCGAGAACCTCACCTTCACCGGCGCCGGCGACTTCACCGGCATCGGCAACGACCTCGCCAACACGATCACCGGCGGAGCCGGCAACGACACGCTGATCGGCGGAGACGGCAGCGACACGCTCGACGGTGGCAACGGCAACGACACGCTCACTGGCGGGCTCGGCAACGACACGCTGACCGGTGGTGCTGGCAACGACACCCTCAACGGCGGCCTTGGCAACGACGTGCTTAACGGCGGCGCCGGTATCGACACCGCGTCCTATGCGGGCGAGACCGACGACATGGTCATCAGCCTCGCCTCCAACACCGCACAACGCGGCTCGGCGCTCTCACCGGTCGAGGACACGCTGACCGCGATCGAGAACGTCACCGGCGGATTTGGCAATGACGCGATCACCGGCAGCGCGGCTGCCAACGTCCTCGACGGTGGCGCCGGCAACGACACCATCCTGGCCGGTGGCGGGGCCGACATTATCATTGGCGGCGCCGGAAACGACACGCTCGACGGCGGCGCCGGCAACGACACCTTCGTGTTCAACGCCGGCTTCGGCCAAGACTTGATCAGCCCGTTCGGCGATGCCGGGGGCAATCAGGACATCATCGACTTCTCGACCTCGGTCTTTGCCAACTTCGCGGCGGTGCAGGCCGCGAGCCACCAGGTCGGAACCGATGTGCAGATCGTGTTCGACGCAACGAACAGCGTCCTCGTCAAGAACGCCTTGCTTGCCAACCTCGGCGCCGACGACTTCCATTTCCACTGATGCCGCGACAGAGGCATTCCCGCCTCTGGTACCATTGGGGCTCCCGACAACGGGAGCCCCATTTTTGGTCGCAGAATATTCAATAAGCGACGTCGAGCCGTACGCTCGTTTCCGGGGTGATCCACCTCGGCGTTGAAGCGCCGGAGTGGAGAGCACGTCATGGGAGCGTTACCTCGCCGCCTGACCCAGGCTATTTTAAAGTTACCGGAGATTGCGCCACCCCAATTTCAACACCATTAATTACGGCACCTGGTCATCTTATCAGTCTGGTCTTGACGAACGGTGCCAGCTAACGACCGCCAAGCCTTTTGCCGCATCTAGTACCTGCCGCTGGCCGCGGTTGAGACCATGGCTTGCAAGCACTTCCTCCGGAGTTCGCATGGGCACCTCGGGAAAGACCGGTCGGCCGCCGGCCAGTCGCACGTCGGGTGCTCTCGACAGGTGGAAAACCTCATACCGGTCCAGGAACATCCCGAACACGTCCGTACCGCCGATAACGGCAACGCTGCCGTCTGGCGTCCCGAGCGCAGCCAAGGCTTGCTCGAAGGATGCACCGGCTGGGTTCCAGAACAGCGCCTTTTCATTTGACGGGTCCGCCGCGATGGCTGGGACTTGCCGGGTCAGGATCAATCGACGGCGCAAATACGAACGCTGCTGTTGCTCATGAGAGTGGCGCCCATGCACCACCACGTTGACCTCGTCGAGCCCGCGTTCGAAGAAGTCCTGATCGGCCTCGAACTTAAGCGAGTCCGGCATGATGCCTGCGGCATTCGCGAGCATGCCGTCCTCCGAGACAATGGCATAACCTTCGATACGACAAGGACCGGGCATGGGGGCTATTTTTCGACCGGGCTGAAATCACATCGGGTCGCCGGAAGCCTGGCATGCTCCGGCGAAGCGGATTGGATTCGCCGACAAGACCATACGTCACTCAAGGATCTACCGCCATTTCCGAGCGAATTTGCAACGAGATTTTTCATTCGATCGGAAATGGCTGTAGCCCAGCTAACTCGGTCACGTGAGATATTCCCACGCATATCGCCGGACGCGGCGGGATTGTTCCTTGAGATCAGTTTTTTTTTGAAGAATACGTGTCCGCAAACAAGCTGGCCCCGACCACCTCACCGTCGAGTGGGAGTATCAATCCATTACTGGGATTTTCACTCTCGATCGTCGTAATCCGATTTCGCCTGGCACTCCTGCACGTTTCTGGATATGGCACGGCTCCGCCGGATGCCCATCCGGCGGAGCCGTGCTCAACAACTCGGACTTCACCGCGCCGTTCTGTCCTTTGCACTATCCGGCACCCAGGTGGTCTTAGCGCTATCATATTTGAATCCCGGCGCAGTCTTCAAAGCGTCCTTGGTCGTGTTCATGACCAGGTACGACTTGTTGTCTTTCTTCGTTTGCTTCACCCCGCTATACGGGACTGCCACGTCCTTTTCACCGACGCCGAGGAAGCCGCCGACGCTCACGATGAGACCTTCGATGCGGCCGTCCTGGTCGACGAGGACGTCCTTCACTTCGCCGATCTTGGCGTCGTTACGGTCGTAGACGTTCTGCTTGTACCAGTTGGTCACGGTCTGGGCGTTGGCCGGAACGCTGGCCAGCAACCGCGCGTCGCCTTCGTTCGCGGGCCGTGTGTTTGAGGACTGTGACATCGCGGCCGTGCTGGCGAGCACGAGTGCTGCGGTGATGGTGGCAAGTCTACGCATCTGATCGCTCCCTGGATGGTTCACGTTTGCTTGGCCGGTCGGCTCATGGCCGACGGCTCTGCGACAACGATCAGGAAGGGACGGCGTTCCGGGGACGCGCACGTTTTCGGGAGAGACCTGGTTTACATCCTCCGCAAGGCGCCGATGCATTCGCGGAAAAAATGGCAGGTCGTTTTGTGGTTGGCAGATCCGCGACGGTTCTGGTCTGATCCGATCCGAATGGAACATTATTGAGAATCCATATGTTGATGGATTGCTGAGCCCGTCAGCTCGCTCGGCGTCAAACGATGACTGCGAGAATGGAAGAACCGCCGCGGTCGTCGCTTCAATTTTGCCACCAAAGACAAAGGCCACTCGGTGAGCCGCGCACTCTCAGCCGGCGGTTCGGTTGTCCAATCACAACCCGAGGGGCTCCAACCTGCTTTCGCGGAGCGTCGTTTTGACCTATCGTAACCGGGCCTAGCGACAGACAGGGAGGAAGAACAGATGTCACGGGTTTCGGCGGGACTGCAAACGGTTGTGCTTGCTTTTGTCGTCGGCGCTGCCGCGCCGGGAGTTCAGGCCCAAGGGTTGGTCAATATCTCGAAATTGTCGGCGCCGCTTGCAAATGAGCTTGTTGGTGAATCGGTCGCGAACTGCGCGCAGAAGGGTTACACGGTGACAGCCGTCGTCGTCGATCTCGACGGCGTTCGCCAAGCCTTGCTGCGGGGCAATGGCGCGCCGATCCATACGCTCGACAATGCCTTCTATAAGGCCTACTCGGCGGCCTCGCTTACGCTTGCGCGCAAGGAAGACAGCACGAAAGCCGTCGCCGAGCGGATGGGCAAGAGTCCTCCGACTACGGTGCCGCAGACGCCACTGCCTAATGTCACTTATGCCGTCGGTGGGGTGACCATCATGGCCGGCGGGTCTGCGATCGGCGCGATCGGGGTGAGTGGTGCCCCGGGCGGCCAATTCGACGAAGAATGTGCCCGCGCGGCCCTCGCAAAAATCCAGGATCGGATGAAATAGCACGCGTTCGTTTCGCTGCGCTGGAGCGCGTTCCGGCAAAGTTGAATCGGACACGCGCTCCATCTAGCTCTTTGGTTGGTCGCATTTTCTGCGGAAAGCCGGTGCATTTTTCCGAAAAGTGCTCCAGCGGCAAGCATCCGCCCCTCAAGAACAAGCATCCGCCCCTCAAGAACCCGTTTTCCGGACAGCAAGCCCACGCAATCTCGGGCTTACCCGGGATTGGCAATTTTCGCCGCCGGGGTGCCCGCCGACGCGGGCAGGTGGGGTGCTGCCAACCGCCGGCGCTGGTGGCACAACTCGGCGAGGGCGCTCACCATGGCGCTGCCGAGCGATCTCTTGACACGGCTGGGAGTCCCCCGACGTCCTGATGTCAACCATCGCCTGCAGCGGCTGCTTCAGGCGTGTCAGAATTGTGTCCGTTCGCCGCTTTCCCCAAAGACCGTTTTGTTCGGCCGGTAACGTCTATTGGACCAGGGTCCAATCGATTTCGGCCGGTTGGGATGCCTACCCTCCCCGCCAATCAAGGGGAGGAGACCCATGGTCAACTTGATGCAACTCCTCATGGTTGTTGCGATGTGGTCGATGCCGGGCGCCACGTTGGCGCAGGCTCAAACCCCGGCGACGCAAGATCAGTTGCTCAAGGCGGAAGAGCTCGACCAGCTCGTCTCGCCCATTGCGCTTTATCCCGACACGCTGCTTGCCGAGGTGCTGATGGCCGCGACCTATCCGCTCGAGGTCGTGCAGGCCGACCGCTGGGCGAGCGACAACAAGAACCTAAAGGGCGATCAGCTCAAGGCCGCGGTCGACAAGCAAGGCTGGGACGACAGCGTCAAATCGCTGGTCGCGACGCCCAGCGTGCTCACGATGATGAGCACCAAGCTCGACTGGACGCAGAAGCTGGGCGATGCGGTCCTCGCCCAGCAGGCCGACGTGATGGACGCGGTCCAGCGTCTGCGCGCCAAAGCACAGGCGAACAATAAGCTGACGACCACCAAGGAACAGAAGGTCTCGACCCAGCAGGAGGGCGGCAAGCAGGTCATTGTCATCGAACCGACCGCGCCTGACACGATCTACGTTCCCTACTACGATCCCGCGGTCGTCTACGGTGCGTGGGACTATCCCGCCTATCCGCCGTATTACTTCCCGCCGCCCGTGGGCTATGTCACCGGCGCGGTGCTCGCCACCGGCCTCGCCTTCGGTGCGGGCTATGCTGTGGGCCGCTGGGCCTCGGGCGGCAATTACTGGGGCGGCGGCTGCAACTGGGGCCGCAACAACATCAACGTCAACCGCCCGATCAACATCAACAACGCCAACATCAACAACTGGACGCACAACTCCGCGCATCGTCACGGCGTACGATATACCAACGCCAACGTGCAGCAGAAATTCAGCAACAGGACGAACGTCGCCTCGGGCAACCAGCGACTAGACTTCCGCGGCCACAGCGGCAACCAGGTCCTGCGGCCGGACGGCGACCGGGGGAACATCGGCGACAGGGGTGCTGGCGGCGATCGCGGTTCGGGCGAACGACAGAACATCGGCGATCGTGATCGAGGCGACCGGCCCAATGCCGGCGATCGCAATCGAGGCGACCGGCCCAACGCCGGCGACCGCAAGCCGGATCGTTCGAAGGTCGCGGACCGCGGCTCGGGCAATCGTCCCAATGCCGGCGCCCGCCCGCCTGGTGGCGGCGATCGCCCGCCAGGCGCGAACCGGCCGCAGCGCGACAACGCGTTCGGCAACATGGGCTCGGGTGCCACGACCCATGCGCAGGCTAATCGCGGCCGCGCCAGCATGGGCGGGGGCGGCGGCAATCGCGGCGGCGCGATGGCGCATGCCGGCGGCGGCGCCCGCGTCGGCGGCGGCGGTGGTGGACGCGGCGGCGGAGGCCGCGGCGGTGGCCGGCGCTGACAGGGTCGCCATGTTGCAAATGAGCTGAATTCAAGCACGAACGGGTGTCGAGGTCGCGATGGACAAGCAGCTTCAACTTTGGATGCGGGATATCGTTGCAGTCCGCTGGTGGATCGCTTTCCTGGGCGCGGCGACGATGGTACTCGCCATCGTGTCGGGGGCGCGCGCGCAACAGGTCTACAAGTCACCTGACGAAGCGATCGGCGCGCTCGTGACCACCGCCAAGGCCGACGACCGCAAAGGTATCATGACGGTGCTCGGTCCAGGCGCCGAGGAGATCGTCTCGTCTGGCGACGCGGTCGCCGACGCCACTATGCGCAAGCAGTTCCTTGACGCCTATGACGTAAAGCACGGTGTCGCCATGGAAGGCGACAACAAGGCGGTGTTGATCATCGGCCCGGACGACTGGCCGTTTCCGATCCCGCTCGTCCATCAGGAGGACGGATGGAAGTTCGATACCGGCGCCGGCCGCGAGGAGATCCTGTACCGGCGTATCGGTAGAAACGAACTCAATGCGATCCAGGCAAGCCTCGCCTATGTCGATGCGCAGAACGAGTATGCACAAAAAAATATTGGCACCGGTGCAGCCTATGCGCAACGTATCGTCAGCACCCCCGGCAAGAAGGACGGCCTCTATTGGCCGGCGGAAGGGCAGGGCGATGATGTCAGCCCGCTTGGTGAACTGGTTGCGAACGCAACGAGCGAAGGCTACCGGGTCGGCGCCGGCCGCACGCCGTTCCACGGCTATTATTACAAGATCCTCACCCGGCAGGGGCCGACTGCACCGGGTGGCGCCGTCAATTACGTCGTGAACGGCAGCATGATCGGCGGCTTCGCGCTGGTCGCCTATCCGGCTGAATACGGCAATTCCGGCGTGATGACGTTTCTGGTCAACCACACGGGCACCGTGTTCGAGAAGGATCTCGGCCCGCGTACCGCGCGTATCGCTGAAAACATGAGCGCTTTCAACCCCAATCACAGTTGGAAGAAGGTGGCGGTCGAGTTCGCCGGCCAGAAATAGGCCGTGCGCAACGCACGCGTTGGTTTGTTGGCGGACTTCTTCACGGGACGCCGGCCCATCTGAAGCACGGCGCGCCTGTCGCGGCAGCGAATTGTCGGATGTTATTCACGGCGTGATCATAAGGCGTTGGTCGTTGGCGCTCGGCCGTCATTGGCCCTTGGTCCAACTTTCGGGCTGCCGTATCCGGCGTTCACCATGCCGGGAAGCTAATGTCCGACGGCGCGGGTTCATTTTCGACCGCGACCAGATTGGAGGCTGCCATGACCGCCGTTCCCTCTCATTCCGACGACCATTCGAGATTTTCCGCGCCGCTGTTGCTGCACGCGCTCGCTCGCAACTGGTGGCTTCTTCTGTTGCGCGGAATCGTTGCCATTGTGTTCGGCGTGCTGGCCTTCATTTGGCCCGGCCTCACGCTGCTCACGCTGATCATTCTCTATGGCGCCTACGCGCTGACCGACGGCATCCTGGCCATCATTGCCGCCATCGCCGGCACCGGAGGAGCCGGATCGCGCTGGTGGCTGGCGATCGTCGGCCTCCTCGGCGTCGTCGCCGGCTTGTTGACGTTCCTGTGGCCGGGCATCACCGCCCTTGTCCTGCTGTTCTTCATCGCCGGTTGGGCGATCGCCTCGGGCGTCTTCGAGATCGTCGGCGCAATCCGGCTGCGCAAGGAGATCGATAACGAGTGGCTGCTGGTCCTCAGCGGACTTCTGTCGGTCATATTCGGCGTCGTTCTCCTGATGCAGCCTGCGGCGGGTGCGCTGGCGCTGGTGTGGATCATCGGAGCCTATGCGATGCTCGCCGGCGTTCTCTATGTCGCGCTCGCCTTGCGCCTGAAGCGGCATCGGCATGCGGAGACCTGAAGACGGAGGCATCTCGATGTCCTTCATCGATGCCTTCGCATGGTTCGTCCTGATCACTCTGATTGTCGCGGCAGTGGTTATCATAGCGGTGCTGGGCGCGTTGCCCGGCCGCGTCGCCCGCGCGCGCAAGCATCCGCATGCCGAGGCCGTGTCGGTTGCCGGATGGTTGGGACTTCTGTTCCTCGGCGTGTTCTGGCCGCTCGCCATGGTGTGGGCCTATGTCGACTGGCCGGCGTCGGCCGGATCCCAGGATTTCGCGGATATCCAGCGACGCGTCGCTGCGCTCGAGGCCGCGACCTATAAACGAGAGGCGGCCGAATGATTGCCTTCCTGTTGATCTGCTATGCCGTCCTTCTCTTTCTGCTGGTGCGGTTCAAGATCGTTCCCTGGAACACGTTCTGGAAGGTCTCGCCGCTCATCGTACTGCTGCTGTTGACCGTCCTTCTGTTCATACCGATGAGTTGGGGCGCGCCTTCGGGCCCGATGCTCATTGTTCGTCCTTCGGTGCAAATCATCCCCAACGTAGCTGGCGAGGTGATCGACGTTCCCGTCATTGCCAACACGCCGCTCAAGGAGAACGACGTTCTGTTCCGCATCGATCCGGCGCTGTACGACGCGCAGGTCCGGCAGATCGAGGCGCAGCTCAAGCTCGCCGAGCTGCGGCTCGACCAGATGACGCAGCTGCAGAAACGCGACGCTACATCTCTGTTCAACGTGCAGGAGCGCGAAGCAGAGGTCAGCCAGCTTCGTGCCCAGCTCGATTCCGCCAAGTGGAACCTCGACAAGACCGTCGTGCGCGCACCAGCGAATGGCTATGTCACCAATCTCGCCCTGCGCAAAGGCGCGCGCGTCTCATCGTCCCCCGCGATGGCCTTCATCGACACGTCGGACACGACGGTCGGCATCGAGATCCCCCAGGTCTTCGCGCGTTATATCGAATCCGGCCAGCCGGTCGAGGCGACCTTCAAGTTCCTCCCCGGCGAAATCTACACCGGCAAGGTCGAAGCTGTCCTGCAGGCGACGTCGCAGGGCCAGGTCGCGCCGTCGGGCCAGGCAGTTACGCCGACGCAAGTTCAGTCGACGCCGTTCGTAGTCCGCATAGCGCTCGACGATCGCGAAGTCGTCCAACGCCTGCCCGCCGGCAGCACGGGAATGGCGGCGATCTTTACCGAGGAGGTCAAGGTCGCGCACATCATCCAGCGCGTGATCCTTCGGCAGACCGCAATCCTCAACTATGTGATTCCCTGACGCCTGAGGATAAAATGGGGGATCATGCCCAATCCTGCGAAGCCAGGCTGCACTTGCGCAACGATCAATTGGACCAAGGTCCAAGTTATGGCCATAATCGTGCCTGCGGAGACTTCGTAAGGGACATCGCGGACCGGCACCAAGCCCGTCGCGGCTCGGTAGCGAGGGGACGCCGCGGATAGAAGGCGTTGAGGGGGGGCCATGCGTCTGCTCGCGGTTGTCGCACTCGGGTTTCTGCTCACGGCCTGTGCGGCGACGTTCAGACAGCCGATTAACGTGCAGGTGTCCTCGCCCGCGGGCGTCGCTCCGCCGCTGGCCCCTCCCGACGTGCGCGGCGATACCGCCGTGGCGCTCGCTTTCTCCGGCGGCGGGACGCGCGCTGCCGCCTTCGCCCATGGCGTCATGAAGGGCCTCGACCGGCTGCCCGCTTCCGGCGGCGGCAGCTACCTCGACCGCGTCATCTTCATCTCCGGCGTGTCCGGCGGGTCGGTTGCCGCCGCCTACTACGGCCTCAAAGGCCGCACCGCGCTCGGCGATTTTCGCGAACGCTTCCTGCTGCGCAATGCCGAAGAGGACCTCGACACCACCATCGATCTCGCCAATTTCATCCGCGGTTTCGAGGGCGGCGTCAACGATGCCTCGCGGTTGCCGGCGTGGCTCGACCGCAACCTGTTCGACGGCGCGACGCTCGCCGACCTGTTCGCGCGCGGCCGGCCAGTAGTGTGGATCAACGCATCGGATCTCTACAATCGCACGCCGTTCCTGTTCGCACCGACGACGTTCGCGGCGCTGTGCAGCGATCCGCGGACGTATCCGGTGTCGCAGGCGGTCGCCGCGTCGGCAGCCGTGCCGGTGGCGTTCGTACCGATCGTGCTCGCGAGCTTTCCCGAAGCGTGCGACGTGCCGCTGCCGCCCTGGGTCGATCGCGTGCTCGCCAACCGTTCGGCCGGCGCGCAGGCGCGCGCCTTCGCCCAGGCTCTCAAGCGCTACCGCGATCCCGGACAGATCCGCTTCGTCAAACTGGCGGACGGCGGCGTCACCGACAATTTCGGCCTGTCCGGACTGGTCGTTGCCCGCGAGGCGGCGGCCGAGCCCTACGCGCCGCTGCCGCGCGACAAGGCGGTGCGGCTGCGGCGCATCGTTTTCATCATTGTCAACGCCGGTGTCGGCTCGAAGGGCGAATGGGCGCGTACGGTCGAGGGCCCGACCGGCGCGGAAATGCTCGGTGCCGTTACCGATACCGCGATCAGCTCGTCGGTGCGCAGCGGCTTCGACGTGTTTCGCATCAGCGTCAGGGAATGGGAAGACGCGACGCGGAAGTGGCGCTGCCGTCTGCCGCAGGATGAAGCGATTCGTCTCGGCGCGGGCGGCGACTGGCGTTGCAGCAACATCAGCTTCGACATCGTCGAGGTTGCGTTCGACGAGCTCGATCCGGCGCGCGCCGCACGACTGAACGCGGTGCCAACCCGCTTCAGGCTGCCGGCCGAGGAAGTGGATCTGCTGATCCAGGGCGGCAGCGACGCATTGCTGGCCCATCCGACCGTGCGGTCGACGCTGCGGCGTTGACGCCCCCGAGCACCACGATAGCGGCAATCGATTGATAGCCGTTGGCTGTCGTCAATCGGATGTCACGCGCCGCTCAACATTTGTTGACCGGCCCGGCGCAGCATTTCGGAGTCGTGTGAGGCAGCTCACAGACATTCTCGTCGCGACGGGCTATTCCAACGCCATCCCCTGCGAGACACACGTCTCACGCCATCGGGCGAAGGGCAACATCGGAGACAACCATGACCATCTCGACCAAGCGCATCGCTACGATCGCCGTTGCTGCCACGCTGGCGGCGGGCTTTGCGACCTCTTCGTTCGCCGCGCCGAAGGCGCACACCGGCGCCGCGTGGGACGCCAGCCGTGCATCCCCCACCGACTATCCGACCTATCTGCCGAATCAGGGCGGTTGCCTCGAGGATCAGGGCAACGGCCGCATCGTGCCCTGCACCAACTGACCGCGCGCTGAACACCGACGTCGGGTACGGGCCGTGGCCCGCCCCCCGTTCGCGTTGCGGCAAGCCCGGCGGCCCCCCCCTCCCGCCGCCGGGCACCGCCGGAAATGCTAGTACCCAAGGGCTCGCCGGTGCTAAGATAACGCTACATAACCGCTTTCTGCGAGCGCACATGCGCGGGGCGCAATCGATATCGTCTTTACGGCACCGAGGCGGCGCGTTGCGCTGGGTTCGGCTAGCGCTCCCTGCTTTTGCCGTCGCACTGTGCGCGCCATCCGAGAACGTGTCGGCCCAGGGCGTTTTCGATTTCCTATTCGGCGGGGCGCTGCGACCCTCCGGCCGTCCGCCCGAGCCACCGTCGCCCGCGCCGCAATCCGTGCGGCCACAAGCCGATCCCGGCGCCGATCCGCTCGGCAACGTCAGTGCTGGCCGCAGCATCGCCAACTCCAATACCGGACGCGGCGTGTCCTATTGCGCGCGGCTGTGCGACGGCCGCTATTTCCCGATCGAGCATCACGCCAGCGTGACGCCGGCGAAGCTGTGCAGCGCCTTGTGTCCGGCAAGTCCGACCAAGGTGTTCAGCGGCAGCGTCATTGAGTTCGCGGTGGCGGCCGACGGCGGCCGCTATGCCGATCTCAAGAACGCCTATCTCTATCGCAAGAGGGTGGTCGCCGACTGCACCTGCAACGGCAAGGACTCGTTCGGGCTCGCGGCGATCGATGTCGCGGCCGATCCGACCTTGCAGAGCGGTGACACGGTGGCCACGGCGGAGGGCGCAGCGAAGTTCGATGCGGCACGGCCGGCGCCGCGCCCGGCGGCCGGCGGTGTCCCAGCCAACCCCGATCCGAATCGCGGTCCGGTTTTTCGCAGTCCCCCGGTGGCGCCGATGCGGCCGAACTGAGCGACGTTTATCGTGATTTGCGGCGTGCTTGTTGTCGTGGAGTGCGTGATGGCGTTCAAGTGTTGCATTGCGTTCGCATGTGCCGCGGCACTTAGTGCCGGCGTGCTGCTTGTCTCCGATGCGGCGTCGGCCCGTGCTAGTGGCGCTCACGCTGGTTTTCATGTCGGCCCGCGATCGTTCGCCGGAATGAGGCCGTTCGTGCGGCCGGCCGCGCGTATCCACGCCTTCGAGGCGGCGCGGTTCTGGCGCTATCGCAACGTCTATGGTTTCGGCTATCCACCCTACGGCGCCGGCTATTACTACGGACCGGACTACGATCCGGTCGACGCCGTCGGATCGATCGGCCAACCGCCTTATCCCTACGGGGGCGACGACACATCCGTCGTCCCGAACGATGGCATGCGGGCCGCGCCGGTCCGCCGTGTCTGTTGGTCGGAGATCAAGACCGTTCCGTCGGAAAGTGGCGGCGAGCGTCCGATCACCATTACGCGGTGCTAACGCTATCGTATCCCTGCGCAGGCTGGCTCGCTGAGCAGGGGCGAGGGAAAATGGGTAAAGCTTTTCATGGCCTTCAGGTCCGTGGACAGCGAGCAAACCATCTGGCGATAAAATTCGACTTCGGCCCTGAGGCGCATTGTCTCCAGGCTATCTGGCGACGCGGGCGACGGCGGCTGCGACGGAGCGGCTGGTCGGCCAGCTGCGAGTTCATTGCGCAACATCTCCATTTCAAGCCGCATCTCCTCGACACAGCGGCTGAGCGCGTCGCTGTCGATGCCCGACCGTAAGGAATCGCAGTAGCGCGCCGCGACCGAAGAACTTGAGATGGCCGTGAGCAAAACTAATGCGGCAAGAATCACACCTCGCTTTCGCTGCAACGACATGTCCGCGTCCCTCCCCACAGGTCGCAGGGTCCCGCCCGGGCCCCTCACTGTCAAGGTCAGCTCTGCAATCGGCGAACCACTTTGGCGAGAATATGCTGGTTTCCACGACCTAAGAAAGATTCACATGGGACGATCGACACCGCCGCATGCGCCCGATCGCGAAGCCGTCAATGTTGCCGAAAGGACGAAGTCCCACGCACATGGCACGCTTGG
>Ga0126377_10002330_pt1 | contig 13023 bp, 14 predicted proteins | sample PanSoiMetPlot_22_FD_92647 | JGI IMG/M metagenome (GOLD analysis project Ga0126377, IMG submission 92647) | Tropical forest soil microbial communities from Panama - MetaG Plot_22 | ecosystem: Environmental > Terrestrial > Soil > Tropical forest > Bulk soil | place: Panama | collected 2016-02-17
GTAGGTCGTGAGCGGCCAGCCCACCACCCGGCCGGCCAGGCGCCGGCCCGGCAGCCGGGCGGCCAGGGCGGGGTCGTCGGCCACCAGCCGGGCCAGCAGCGCCCGCAGCCCCTCCCGGGGCGGGGGCACGGTGTCGAGGAGCATCCCCACGCCCACGTTGGCCTGCCCGCCGCCGGTGGGGAACAGCCAGTAGTAGCCGGGGAACGAGTCGCCGGCGAAGTACAGGTCGGCGCGGTCGGCCGGCCCGGCCACGCCGTCGACGTAGGCCCGCACGGCCATGATCCGGTCCTCGTGGGGCGGCGGCGTCCCCCGCAGCGTCCGGGCCACCGCCGAGCTGGCCCCGTCGGCGCCGACCAGCACCGCGGCCCGCAGCGATCGGGCCCCGCCCGGCCCGTCGAACGCCACGTCGACCCCGCCCCGCCGGGCCACGAACCCGGTCACCCGGGCCCGCTCGACGACCGCCGCGCCCCGCTCCCGGGCCGCCCCGAGCACCAGGGCGTCGAGCCGGCGCCGGGGGATCGTGCGGCCGTAGCCCGGGAGGTCGCCCACCCGGGGCAGCCGCCGGATGATCAGCCGCCGGCCGTCGAGGTGCAGCGCCGCCCGCCGGACCTTGTTGGCCGCCGCCACCTCGGGCCGGCCGGTCACGCCCAGCCGGTCCAGCTCGGCCAGCGCGCTCGGCCCCACGAAGTCGCCGCACGCCTTGTCGCGGGGGAACGCCTGGCGGTCGAGCACCACCACCGCCAGCCCGGCCGCCGCCAGGTGGGCGGCCGCCGAGGCGCCCGCCGGGCCGCCGCCGGCCACGACGGCGTCGCAGTCGAGCGGCCGCCGGGCGGTCACCGGTCCCGCTCGATCATGTAGGCCGGCAGCGCCAGCAGGAACTCGCGGTGGGGCGACGGCGGGGCGGCGCCGAGGGCGTCCTCCGCCTCCCGGGCCGCGGCCGCCGCCAGCTGGCGGGCGTAGCCCCGGGCGACGTCGAGGCTGCCGGCGGCGACCATGCGGTCCCGCACCCAGGCCACCCCGGCGGCGTCCCGCCCGGCGCGGGGCCGGCCGAGGAACGCCACCAGCCGCGCCCGCTCGGCGCCCCGCAGGGTGCGGATGAGGTGGATCATCATCACCGTCCGCTTGCCCTCCCACAGGTCGCCGCAGATCTCCTTGCCGTAGGCGTCGTAGTCGCCGGTGATGTTCAGCAGGTCGTCCTGGATCTGGAAGGCGGCGCCCAGGTACCAGCCGTAGTGGTCGAAGCCGGTCGGCTCGCCGGTGCCCTGCCGGGCCACCAGCGCCCCCACCCGGCACGGGTAGATGCACGTGTACCAGGACGTCTTCTTCAGGCACATCCGGTAGTAGTCGTCGACGTCGAGGTCGCAGGCGTTGTCGGCGATCCAGCGGAGCTCGATGGCCTGGCCCTCGATCGAGTGGCGCATCATCAGCTCGGTCTCCTGGATGATGCGCCACGCGACCTGCGAGCCGAGCAGCGCCCGGTTCTCCATCAGCCGCCGCAGCCCGACGAGGTTGGTGGCGTTGCCGACGTTGATGGCCGCGGCCGTGCCGAGCTGGGCGTGGAGGGTGGGCCCGCCCCGGCGCTGCTCGCTCTCGTCCTGGATGTCGTCGTGGATGAGGAAGGCGTTGTGGAACAGCTCCAGCGCCACCGCCGAGTTGAGGGCCCGGTCGCCGTCGCCGCCGAGGACGCCGCAGGCGGCCAGGCACAGCGCCGGGCGCAGCGCCTTGCCGGGGCGGCTCGGGTAGGACGAGACCAGGCCCGCCAGCCCGGCCGGCGCCAGGTCCGGCAGGTCGCGCAGCAGCGTGCCGACGACCCGGTCCCGGACGTCGCCCAGGTAGGCGTCGACCGCGCCGGCCAGCCCGGTGCCCGTGCCCGCCACGCCGGCCGGCTACTTCTTGGCGGCCTTCTTGGCCGGCGCCCTCTTGGCCGGCGCCCTCCTGGACGGCCGCTTGGCTGCGCCGGCCTTGGCCGCGGGGGCGGAGGAGGCCGCGGCGCGCGGCGGGTCGCCCTGCTGGCCGGCGGCGATGACCCGGTTGAGCACGTCCGGCGCCACCGACACCATGTTGATGACGGCGTCCAGCAGGTCCTGGGCGTGGGTGGAGAACTGGGCCGCCAGCTCCTGCACGTCGTCGGCCCGCAGGTCGCCGACCCGGTTGGCCGCCACCCCGACGAATTCGTGGGTGTTGGCCCGCAGGCGGGCCAGCACCTCGTCGAACGCCTCCTGGTCGACGCGGTGCTCCTTGGTCAGGTGGGCTCCCAGCCGCTGGACGCCGCTCACGCCCGAGGCGAGCTCCTTCTCCAGCACGGCGGCCGCCTGGCGCACCGCCTCCGACGCCCCGCTGGCGGCGTCCTCGAGGGGTGCGTCGGCCCGCGCCCGACGGGACCTGGGGGACCTGGTGTTCGCCACGACGGCTCCCTCCCACCTGACGCGCTGCGTGGTGCAGCGGCTACGGAGGAGGGTAGTGGCTGGTGCCTGGCCGCGAGATTTGGTCAATTTCGTTGACTAACTGGCGGCCGCATGGCACGGTGGGCGCATGCCCGTCCTCCCCGCTCCCACCGCCCCCGTCCACGAGATCGAGGGGGCGCGGTTCCGCTCCCTGGCCACGCCGTCCCGGGGCGCGGCCGAGACCGCCGTCTGGCAGGTCGAGATCGCCCCCGGCACGCCGGCCACGCCCCACTCGCTCACCCGCGAGGAGATCTTCCACGTCGTGGCGGGCGAGGCCGCCGTGACCCTCGGGGGCGCCGAGCACGCGGTGGCCGCCGGCGACACCATCGTCGTGCCGCCCGACGTGGCGGTCGCCATCGCCAACCCTGGCGCCGCGCCGCTGCGCATGCTGTGCGTCCAGCCGGTGGGCGGCCAGGCCAGGCTGGCCGACGGCACGGTGTTCTCGCCGCCATGGACGGTGTGACCGACGGGGCCGCCCCTGGGCCGCCGCTGGCCCGCCTGTTCGCCATCGCCTACCGCTCGCTGATCGACGACCTGCACGCCGCGCTGCGCACCCGGGGGTGGGACGACGTCCGCCCCGCCTACGGGTTCGTGCTGCTGGCCGCCCGCGACGGCTCCACCACCGTGACCGAGCTGGTGGACCTGCTCGGCTTCACCAAGCAGGCGGCGTCCAAGCTGGTCGACGCCATGGCGGCCGCCGGCTACGTGCGCCGCGAGGCCACCGCCGCCGACGCCCGCCGCCGGCCGGTGGTCCTCACGGCCCGGGGCCGGACCCTGCTGGCCGCGGTCGAGGACGTCTACCGCGACCTGGAGGCCCGCTGGGCCGCGGCCATCGGCCCCGACGGCGTCGAGCGCCTGCGCGCCGACCTGGTCGCCGTGCTGGCCGGCCCGGGCGGGACACTGCCCCCGGTCCGCCCGACCTGGTGACCCGCCGCCCCTACGGAGACGTGGCGGTCGCCGAGCTCATCGCAGGGAGCCCGAACCATGGCCCGAGCGCGGGGTCGAGGAAGCCGGTCATGGCCGCCACCCGGCCCTCCCGCAGGGTGACGACGTTGATGGCGCCCAGCCGGTACAGGCCCTCGCCGCTCGGGGGGCCCTGGTAGCAGGCGAAGGCCAGCTGGCCGTTGGCGCCGACGGGGTGGAGCCGCCAGGGCGTGGCGAACATCCGCTCGGCCGCGAAGCGCTCGATGTCGGCCCGGCCCTCGAACCAGGCGGGCAGCGGCGGCATGGCGAACCGGGCGTCCTCGGTGAGCAGGTCGACCAGAGCGTCGACGTCGGCCTGTTCCCAGGCCCGGACGAACGCCGCCACCAGGTCGCGCCGGCCCGCCGGGCCCAGCCGGGCCAGCTCGCCCGCCTGGGCGGGCTCGACGATGCGGGCGTCGACCGCGGCCCGGGCCCGCTGGAGCGCGCTGTTGACGGCCGGCACGGTCGTGGCCAGCATGCCGGCCACCTCGGCGGCCGAGAACTCCAGCACCTCCCGCAGCAGCAGCACCGCCCGCGGGCGGGGCGGCAGGTGGGCGAGGGCGGCGACGAAGGCCAGCTCGACCTGCTCGCGTCCGGCCGCCTCGTCGCCGGGGTCGGGCCACGGCTCGAGCCACACCGGGCCGCCCACCGGCTCGCCCAGGTCGTCGACGTCGTGGAAGGCCGGGCCGTGGTCGGGCGACAGCATGCGGGGCGGGCGACGCTCGGCCAGGCGCAGGGAGGCGTTGGTGGCGATGCGGTACAGCCAGGTCCGCAGCGAGCTGCGCCCGGCGAAGCCGGCCAGCCCCCGCCACGCGCCGACCAGCGTCTCCTGGAGGGCGTCCTCGGCGTCCTGGAGCGAGCCGAGCATCCGGTAGCAGTGCGCGTGCAGGCCGCGGCGGTGGTCGGCGATCAGCTCCTCGAAGGCGGCGCCGTCGCCGTCGAGGGCCCGGGCGATCAGGTCGGCCTCGACCATCGCCCCAGTATGGGCATGAGTAGCCTCCCGGGCGCCGTGCCGGAGTACACCGACGTCCCGGGCGAGATCCTCGCCGAGCTGCGGGCCGCGTGCCTGGGGCTGCCCGACGCCTACGAGCAGCAGGCGTGGGCGGGCAGCCGCTGGATGGTGCGCAGGCGCACGTTCGCCCACGTGCTGACCATCGACTCGGAGCGGGGGCCGGCCACGGTGCTGACGTTCCGGTCGTCGGGCCCCGAGCTCGACGCCCTGGGGCGGATGGGCCACCCGTTCTTCAAGGCCGGGTGGGGCAGCAACGTCATGGGCATGGTGCTCGACGGGCGCACCGACTGGGCCGAGGTCGCCGAGCTGGTGACCGAGAGCTACTGCATCATGGCGCCCAAGAAGTTGGTGGCCCTGGTGGACCGCCCCGCGGCCGAGGACGACGACGCCGCGGCCCCTCCCGACGCATAGGGCGCCTCGCCGGGGGAGCGACGCTGCTCCCGCGGCGAGGCGTCCCCGGCGGGCACCCACGATCCGTGTCGGCGATCCGCCTCGCGCGACGTCACCCACACAGAGCGCGGCACTGCTACCTGGATACGCGGGGGGCGCCGAACATCAGCGCCACCGACCGGTCGAGCTGCTCGTAGACGTCGGCCATCGACCGGCGGCCCTGGGCCCAGCTGCGCAGCAGGGTGCTGAGCAGGGCCTGGGCCATCGTGGCGATCACCGCCACGTCGTCGGGGTGCACGTCGGGGAGCGTGTCCGCCAGGGCCCGGGTGAAGCGCTCGCCGTGGGTGCGGAAGGGGGCGGTGACGCCCGGGTCGTCCACGACCTCCAGCACCGCGATGAGGCGGAAGAAGTGGGGGTGGCGCTCGAACGCCGCCGCCGCCCGCCGCAGGGCCAGCCGCAGCCGCTCGGCGTCGTGGCCGGTGCGGGCCTGGCGGCGCCGCAGGGTGGTCTCGAAGCCGGCGCTCCACTCCATGAGCACGTGGGCGAACAGCTGCTCCTTGGAGGGGAAGTAGCGGTAGAGGGTGCCGAGCGCCACGCCGGCGGCCTCGGCCACGTCGCGGATCTGGATGCGGTCGTACTCCCGCTCCTCCAGCAGGCCCTGGGCCGCGGCGACGATGCGCCGGCGCCGCTCGCGCTGGGAGGCCGTGCCCGCCACCGCCGCGGTCTGCTGTGCCACGGGGGCAGCCTACGCGGGCCAGAACTAGAATCCGGTTCTATGACGCGCACCTACGTCGTGACCGGGTCGGCGTCGGGCATCGGCCGCGCCACCTGCGAGCTGCTGGCCCGGCAGGGGCACCGGGTCGTGGACGTCGACCTGAAGGACGCCACCGTGGTGGCCGACCTCGCCACCCCCGAGGGCCGGGCCGGCCTGCCCGCGGCGGTGGCCCGGGCGGTGGGGGACGAGCGCGTGGACGCGGTGGTGGCCAACGCCGGCGTGTCGGGACCGCCCGAGCTGTGCGTGCGGGTCAACTACTTCGGCGCCGTCGCCACGCTGGAGGGCCTGCGGCCGCTGCTGGCGGCCGGGCCGGCACCCCGGGCGGTGCTGACCGCGTCGTCGTCGGTGCTCAACCAGCACGACGGCCGGGTGGTGGCGGCCTGCCTGGCCGGCGACGAGGCGGCGGCGGCGGCCGCCGCACCCCGGGCCGGGCTGGCGGCCTACCCGTCGTCCAAGCGGGCGGTCGCCCGCTGGCTGCGCCGGGCGGCGCCCACGGCCGAGTGGGCGGGGGCGGGGATCGCCCTCAACGCGGTGGCACCGGGCGTGGTCGAGACGCCGATGACCGCCCTCCTGCTGGCCGACGAGGCGATGCGGGCGGTCGTCGACGAGGCGGTGCCGATGCCGCTCGGGGGCTTCGCCCGGCCCGAGCACGTGGCCGAGGCGATCGCCTTCCTCGCCGCGCCCGACACCGTCCGCATCACGGGGCAGGTCCTGTTCGTCGACGGCGGCGCCGATGCGGTGCTGCGCGGCGACGACATCTGGTAGCCGGTCCCGCGTGCTCGGGATGACGCTGCCGCCTTCGTGCACGGCATCTAGCCGAGCGGCGGGCCACATCTTGTAGCCAGCCCGCACGCTCCGGGTTACGTTGGGCCCGTGGGGAACTCGGCGGTGAGGATGCGGCGGCTGCTCGGCGCCGCCACGGCAGCGGCGTTGCTGGTCACGGGGGCGGCCATCGCGCTGCCACCCCCGGCCGGGGCGGTGAGCCCCCCGATCGTCAACGCGCCGTCGGCCATCCCCCGCCTGCTCCCGATCTTCGCCCTCCGCAAGGCGACGACGCCCCCGATCGCCGGCGGCGCGACGGTCAGCCACATCGTGACGGCCGACCCGGCCGAGCGCGCCGGCCTCCGCGCCGACGGCTGGCAGCTGGACTCCATGGGCACCACCAACTGCGACGGCATCATGGGCTACCTGTTCGACCGCCCGGTGACGTGGCCCACCGGGTCGACCATCGCGGTGCACCGGTTCTACAACCCGGCGTTCAACGGCTACTTCCTCAACTTCACGGAGGACGCCCAGATCATCGCCAACCTGGCCCAGTTCGGCTTCGCCGACCAGGGGATCATCGGCTACGGCTTCTCGACCGCCGACCTTCCCGGCCCCGCCGACGACCCGACCTACGACCCGGCGGCGCTCAAGTCGTACATGAACACGACGACCAACGAGCAGTACTACTCCGCCAACGCCGCCCCCGCGATCTCGGGCTTCACCCTGCAGGGCACGGCCGGCTTCGTGCGCCCGGCCGGCCCGGCCAGCACCGACCCGTCCGTCCCCGAGACCCCGCCCGCGGCCGCCCAGCTGTGCCCGGTCTCGATGCTGACCAAGACCATCGACGGGGTGCCCCGCCACTTCGCCACCACCAAGGCCATGGAGCGGGTCTGGCTGCTGGCGACCGGCTGGACGATCGAGGCGACCGACCAGCCCGCCTCGGCCGACGGGGTGGTCGGCTACCTGTGGGACCGCCAGATCCCCGGCACCGACCCCGTGTACCGGTTCCACAACGACGCCTTCAAGTCGTACTACTACGAGTCGATCGCGGGGAACGCCGCCCAACGCGTCAGCGACCTGGCCCAGTTCGGGTTCGTGAGCGAGGGGGTGATGGGCTGGGACTTCGCCACGCCCCAGCCGGGCACGGCCGCCTGGACGTACCGGTCCAACCCGGCCGGCGCCGCCTACTACTCCACGACGGCGGCAGGGGCCGCCTACGCCGCCGGCCACGGCTACACGACGACGAACGGGCCGGTCGCCAACCTGTTGACCTCCGCCGACCTGCCGACGCCCTACTACGACATCCACCGGCCGGCGGGTACGTCGAGGGGCGTCGTCGTGTACATCCACGGCGGCGGGTGGCAGGCCGAGCTCCCGTTCGACGACTTCGCGTTCCATGTGCCGGTCATCCTCGGCGAGCGGCTCGCCGCGGGCGACGCCACCGCGCCCGGCCAGCTGCCCCAGCGCCTCGTCGGCCTGGGCTGGACGGTCTACAGCGTCGACTACCACTCGGGCGCAGCCATCTCGGCCACCGACGTCGACTGGTTCATGACCCGGCTGCGCAGCCTCGTCGGCCCGGGCACCAAGGTCTGCACCGCGGGTGGCTCGGCGGGTGGCCACCTGGCGCTGCTGACGGCGGCCCGCCGCCGGGACGTGGCCTGCACGGTCTCGCTGGCCGGGCCGACCGACCTGGCGGCCGACGCCGCGGCGTCGACGGGCGTCGGCCCGATCATCGAGCGCGGCTTCGGTCCCGACACGGGCACGGTGTGGCACGACAACAGCCCGGCTCAGGCCGACCTGGGCGGCGTCACGACCAAGGTGCTGATGGCCGCCGCCGAAAACGACGGGCTCGTGCCGCCGTCGCAGATGACGTTGATGGGCAACGCCCTGACGGCCGCCGGCGCACCGTCGCCGACCATCGTCACGCTGGCCGCCGGCACCGGTCAGGGGTTCGGCTGCGCCAGCGGGTCGGCGGGGTTCATCCATGCCTGCGCGACGCAGGCCGCCTACGACGCCTACCTCGCCACCGAGACCGCGTTCATGAACGGGGTCTAGCCGAGCGCCCGGAGGCGGGCGGTGAGGAAGCGGCGCTCCCGGGCGTTGTCCGACAGGGCGATGGCCGTGCGGTAGGCGTCGGCGGCCTCCGGGCTGCGGCCGGCACGGCGCAGGAGGTCGGCGCGGATGGCGTGGTAGGGCTGGTACCCGTCCAGCGCGTCGGTCAGGTCGGCCACCGCCGCCAGGCCCGCGGCCGGGCCGTCCCGCTCGGCCAGCGCCACCGCCCGGTTGAGGGCGACGACCGGGGTCGGGGCGAGCGCGGTGAGCTGGTCGTACAGGGTCACGATCTGGGCCCAGTCCGTGGCGGCCGCGGCCGGGGCGTCGCTGTGGACCGCGGCGATCGCCGCCTGGATCTGATACGGCCCCGGCCGGTTGCGGCGCAGGCACGCCCGCACCAGGTCCTGGCCCTCGGCCACCAGCCCGGCGTCCCACAACGACCGGTCCTGGTCCGGCAGCAGCACCAGCGACCCGTCGGGCGCGGTACGGGCCGGGCGCCGCGAGGCGGTCAGCAACAGGAGCGCCAGCAGGCCCACGGCCTCGGGCTCGTCGGGCATGAGCGAGACCAGCAGCCGGGCCAGGCGCACGGCCTCGGCGCACAGGTCGTCCCGGACCAGGTCGTCGCCCGAGCTGGCGGTGTAGCCCTCGTTGAACACCAGGTACACGACGGCCAGCACGGCGCCCAGCCGGTCGGGCAGCTCGGCGTCGCCCGGCACCCGGTAGGGGATGTTGGCGTCCCGGATCTTGCGCTTGGCCCGCACGATCCGCTGGTTCATCGTCGACTCGGAGACGAGGAACGCCCGGGCGATCTCCGGCGTCTGCAGCCCGCCCAGCAGCCGCAGCGTCAGCGCCACCTGGGCCGGCTGGGCCAGCGCCGGGTGGCAGCAGGTGAAGATGAGGCGGAGCCGGTCGTCGCTCACGGGACCGTCCGGCTCGGGCGGCTCGGGCTCGGGCTCGTGGAGCCGGGCGGACGCGGTGTGGCGTTCATGGCGCTTGCCCTCCCGGCGCAGCCGGTCGATCGCCTTGTTGCGGGCGGTGGTGGTGATCCAGGCGCCCGGGTTGGGCGGCAGTCCGGTCTCCGGCCAGCGCTGGGTGGCGGTGACGAATGCCTCCTGGACCGCCTCCTCGGCGACGTCGATGTCGCCGAAGTGGCGGATCAGGGTGGCGATCGCCCGGCCCGACTCCTCCCGGAACACGCGGGCGATCTGATCGGCGGGCGTCAGGGTCACGGGCGGCTCAGACGTCCTGGAACGGCCGCACCTCGACCGGGGCGCCGCAGGCGGCCGAGCCGCGAGCGGCCAGGGCCAGGGCGGCGTCCAGGTCGGGCGCCTCGACGATCCAGAACCCGCCCAGGTGCTCCTTCGACTCGGCGAACGGGCCGTCGGTGGTGACGACCTTGTCGCCCTCGGCCCGCACGACGGTGGCGACGTCGGCCGGGTGCAGCCCGCCGGCGAACACCCACTGCCCGGACTCCTGGAGCTCGGCGTTGAAGCTGTCGGTCGCGGCGTACTGCTTCTGGATCTCGTCCTCGGGCGGCATCTCCTCGCCGTCCACCATGTGCACGGCCAGCATGTACTGCGTCATGGTTCCCCTCCTCGGGTCGGGCCGGCACCGTGCCGGCCTGTCACCCCCACTACGACCGGGCGAGGGCCAAAACGACAGCGTGGCAGAAATCCTCGCCCAACCGGCCGGCCGGTAGCGTGGCGCCATGTCCGACACCCCCCTGGGCCTGCCCGTCGACCCGCTGCCGCCCGTCGAGCGGCTGCGCCCCGGGCTGACGGTGGTGCCGGTGCCGCTGCCCAACAACTCCCTGCGCTACGTGTTCGTCTACGTGTTCGAGTCGGACAAGGGCGTGTACCTGGTCGACGCCGGCTGGAACACCGACGACGCCTACAACGCCCTCGAGGCCGGGCTGGGCACCGCCGGCTACACCATGGCCGATGTCCGGGGCGTCATGGTCACCCACATCCACCCCGACCACTACGGCCTGGCCGGGCGGGTGCGGGAGGCATCCGGGGCCTGGATCTCGCTCCACCCCGCCGACGCCCGGCTCATCCAGGACCGCTACATCGAGCCCACCGAGCTGCTGGCCCGGGTGGGGGCGATGCTGCGGCGCATGGGGGCGCCCGAGCCCGACGTCGGCGCCCTCACGTCGTCGGCGATGCCAGTGCGGCCGCTGGTCGACCCGGTCCTGCCCGACGTGCTGCTGGAGGACGGCGAGCGGCCCGACGTCCCCGGCTGGGACCTCACGGCCATCTGGACCCCGGGCCACACACCCGGCCACCTGTGCTTCTGGGAGCCGGCCAACGAGGTGCTGCTCACCGGCGACCACGTGCTGCCCAAGATCACCCCCAACATCTCGTTCCACCCCCAGGCCGGCGACGACCCGCTCGGCGACTTCCTGCGGGCGCTCGACCGGCTCGACGCCTACGAGCCCCGCGAGGTGCTGCCCGCCCACGAGCACCGCTTCTTCGACCTCCACACCCGCATCGAGGAGCTGCGCCTCCACCACGCCCAGCGGTTCCGGGAGGCCCTGGTCGCCATCCAGGGCGGCCACACCACAGCCTGGGAGATCGCCGAGCGCATGACCTGGTCGCGGCCGTGGGCCGACATCGACGGCTGGATGCGGCGGGCCGCCGTGGGCGAGACGGTGGCCCACCTGCTGGCCATGCACAAGCGGGGCGCGGTGGTCGAGGAGCCGGGCGAGCCGTCGCACTGGGTGCTAACGGATCGGGCGGCCGACCTGCTGGGCTGATCGCTAGGGTGCCGCCGAGGCGCCCGGCGGCGGCGCCGGGACGCAGGTGGGATCCCATGAGCCAGTGTTGGACCTGCTCGCACGCGAGCCGGCGGGCGGCGGCCCCCGGCGACGCGGTGGGCGTGTGCCGGGAGTGCAACGGGCTGGGCTGCGGCGGCCACGGCGTCGTCGACGCCGCCCTCGGCTGCTTCGTCTGCCACCTGTGCGTGGCCAACGCCGTGGCCGGCACCGGCCGCCCCGCCGAGACCGGCGGCCCCCTGGGCGCGCTGGCCCTGTCCCCGCCGGCCGAGATCGCCGTGCGCTACCGGGGCCTGGTGGCGCAGGCTCGGGAGGTGCTGCCCCGGGTGGTGCGGGTGCGGGAGGCGGTGGCCCAGGTCGGCGAGCTGCGGTCCCTGCTGCGCGACGGCCGCCCGGCCGGGCTGCCGGGCGGCGACCGCCTCGACTGGGCGGTCGCCCTCGGCCTGGCCGCGCTGAGCGACCCCGGCGAACCGCCCTCGGGCGTCGTGCCGCCGGGCGACGCCGGCGACGCCATGGTCCGGATCCCGGCCGTGATGGGCCTGTCGTACGTCATGGCGCTCGACCCCGACGGCACCCGGGGCGCCCTGTGGCCCTGGTACGAGGAGGTCGACGCGCCGTGGGTGACCCTGGCCGACCGGCGCGACACGCTGGTGGCCGACGTGGCCAGCGGCGTGCTGGCCGAGCTGGGCGTCGAGGCGGCCGAGCCGGCGCCGGCCGAGCTGGCCCAGGCCCTGCGGGAGGTGGCCGGCCTGCCCGGGCCGCTGGCCGGCCTGGACGTCGGCGAGATCCGCTCGCACCGGGCGGTCATCCTCGCCAGCGCGGTCCGGGGCATGCCGCTGGGCGGCATCCCGACCCCGGCGTCCTGACCCCGGAGGCCGGCCCCGCGGGCTCTGCCACGACAGGGCGGCCACGGACGGTCCACCATTGTCGGCGTGGACGGGGGCGTCGCCATCGCAGTCCGGGGCCTGCACCATCGCTACCCCGCGCCCGAGGGCGTGCTGGAGGTGCTGTCCGCCGTGGACCTGGACGTCGATGCCGGCGGCTACGTGGCCGTGACCGGGCCGTCGGGGGCGGGCAAGAGCACGCTGCTCTCGGTGCTGGGCGGGCTGGAGGCGCTCCAGGAGGGCGAGGCCACCGTGGGCGAGGTCGACCTGGCCGGCCTGGCCGGCGACGACCTGGCCGCCTACCGGCGGACGACGGTCGGGTTCGTGTTCCAGCACTTCGGCCTGCTGGAGACGCTCACCGCCGCCGAGAACGTCGAGCTGGCGGCCACGCTGGCCGGCGTGCGCCCCGCCGCCCGCCGGGCCCGGGCCGCCGAGCTGCTCGACGCCGTCGGGCTCGCCGACCGCGCCCGCCACGCCCCGCTCCAGCTGTCCGGGGGTGAGCGCCAGCGGGTGGCGATCGCCCGGTCCCTGGCCAACGGCCCCCGCCTGCTCCTCGCCGACGAGCCGACCGGCAACCTCGACGAGGGCTCGGCCACGACCGTGATCGAGCTGCTGGAGCGGCTGCGGGTCGAGCGGGGCTGCACGCTGCTGGTCGTGACCCACAACCGGGCGCTGGCGTCCCGCGCCCCCCACCGGGTGGCGCTGGCCGCGGGCGAGCCGGGGGCGGTCGCGTCGTGACCTGGCGCGACGTCATCGGGCTGGCGGCGCGGGGCGTGGCCCGCCGCCCGGGCCGGGCCACGCTCACCGTCCTGTCGGTGGCGCTGGCCGCCGCCCTGTTCTCCGCCCTGCTCACGATCTCGCGCACCGCCCAGGTCCGGGTGCTCGACCAGCTGGCCGACGGCGGCCCGCTGGCCGGGATCGAGGTCAGCCCGGCCGCCCCCGACCCCACCCAGGTCGATCAGGAC
>Ga0126377_10002331_pt1 | contig 13021 bp, 12 predicted proteins | sample PanSoiMetPlot_22_FD_92647 | JGI IMG/M metagenome (GOLD analysis project Ga0126377, IMG submission 92647) | Tropical forest soil microbial communities from Panama - MetaG Plot_22 | ecosystem: Environmental > Terrestrial > Soil > Tropical forest > Bulk soil | place: Panama | collected 2016-02-17
GAGCAATCGGATTTCAACCTGCCTTTGGGATTGAACGGCCGTCTGGCCGCGCGAACGATTTGATTGACTTGATTTTGCGGAACGTGCTAAGTACCGCGCGCGTATAGAAGTCGTGTCCAGAAGTAACCGCTTGATTAATCGCGCGGCGATGTTATCAACCCTCAAAAACGGGGCTTCCCATGCGAATTATTAATGCGTTGGTATTGGTTGTCTTCTCGCTTCTGCCTTTCTCGCCGGGCTTTTCAGTTCAGTCCCAATCGCAATCACCGGCTCAGGACAAACCGAAAGAACCGCCGAAAGAATCGAGTGATGAAGGATTTCCCGTCACCGATCAGCTGACGATTCAGAAGTGCTCTTCCTGTCACAAGAAAGACGAGAAGGGAAGGCTGACCCGAATATCGTATGAGCGAAGAACGCCCGAGGGCTGGCAGCAGGCGATTAAGCGAATGGTCCGCTTGAACGGGTTGACGCTTTCGCCCGAGGACGCTCGCGCAATCGTCAAGTATCTGAGTAACAGTCACGGCCTCGCTCCTGAAGAAGCCAAACCTGCGATGTATTACGCCGAGCATCGGATGGTGGATGAGACCGTTCCCGATGAGAACCTTCGGACGACCTGCACAATCTGCCATCCTTACGGCCGAATCAATTCACAGCGGCGCACGAAAGAAGAGTGGGATCTACTGGTCAACATGCACGCCGGATACTTTCCGGTGGTCGAATTCCAGGGCTTCCGCCGTTTCCCGCCGCCGCCTGACGCGCCCCCGCCTCCGCCCGGCACGGACACCCGCCACCCTGCCGATCGCGCGGTCGAATTTCTGGCGAAGACCTTTCCGCTGGTGACGCCCGAATGGAGCGCGTGGCGGGCAAATCTGCGCGCGCCGAAGCTGGCCGGGCGATGGCTTCTGACGGGCAATCAAATCGGCCGCGGCCGCGTTTACGGCGAGGTGGTGATCGAAGCGGGCGCGACTGATGATGAGTTCAAGACCAGGGTGAAGCTGAACTACGTCAAAGACGGCGCTGTATCTACGCGCAACGGCCGCAGCCTGGTCTACACCGGCCACAGTTGGCGCGGGCGCTCGTTCAACGACAAGGCCGGCGAAAGCGCAGGCGCGATCTCCACGAACACAGACCCGAACGAGTTACGCGAAGTGATGTTCGTCTCGCGCGACTGGTCGCAGATCGATGGCCGCTGGTTCTGGGGCGAGTATGAAGAGTTCGGTATTGATGTGAACCTGCGCCGGGTCGGCGCCGAGCCGATCGTGCTCGGCCTTGACCGCCATTCGATCAAATCGCCGTCCACCGGAGAGCAGGTGAAGATCTTCGGCGCCAATCTGCCGCAGGACTTGAAAGCCGAGGACGTGGATTTCGGGCCCGGCGTCAAAATCAAACGCGTCGTCAGCGCGACCGGCGATCAGGCGGTTGTTGAAGTCGATGTGGCCGAAGGCGCGGCGCTCGGCAAACGCGACATCGCCGTGCGACGTTCATTCGCTCCGGGCGCGGTTACCATTTACGACAAGGTAGATTACGTCAAGGTCAACCCAGACAACGCCCTGGCGCGGTTGGGAGGAGTGAAATTCCCGAAGGGCTACCAGCAATTCGAGGCCATCGCCTGGAACCGCGGCCCCGACAATAAACCGCAAACTCCCGACGACCTGAACCTCGGACCGGTAGACGCAGAATGGACGATCGAAGAATTTCCTTCGACCTTTGACGACGACGACAAAAACTTCATCGGCAGTCTGAGCCGAACCGCCTTCTTCACCCCGTCCACTGAAGGGCCGAACCCGCAACGCAGATTCGGGCGCAACAATTATGGCGAGGTTTGGGTCGTTGCGACTTACAAACCGAAAGACGCGGGGCCATCTGCCGGGAAAGACGCGAAGCCGATGACGGCGCGATCATACTTCGTGGTGACGATTCCGCTTTACGTAAAATGGGATCAGCCGGAAATCGCCAGATAATGGGTAAAGGCGTAGGAAACACAATGCACAACATAATTCGCGCAATCATCGTTTCCGGCCACCGGACAGAAAAATGTAAGACAGAAAAATAATAGGCGCCATTTTTCTGTCACACATTTTTCTGTCTGGTTGGTCTCAATGGTCAATAAACTCTCCAATCGCGGTATGTACGCAATGAACATCTACAAACTCGGCGAATTTCATCCATTTAGCGGTGGCGGCCAGGATTATCTCTACCTCGTCCCCAGCGGCGCGATCTTCGCTCTCGATAACCTCTCTTCGACAATTATCGACCGCCTCAACGAAAGCGAATGCGGAAAAGAAGAATTGGTATCGGGCCTGTCCGCGCAAGGTTTCGCCGCATCGGATGTTGAAGAAGCGATTGAAGAGCTTTACCAATCGCACGCCATCGCGAACGGCAATGGATTTTTGGATGAAGTTCAAAAGCCGCCTATGCCGTTCCCTCTGCAGACGCTGGTGCTGAACGTCACCAACCAGTGCAATCTCTCCTGCAATACTGCTACGAATTCGGCGAAGACCGCGTGGCGACGCCCGAAGGCAAGCCGAAGTTTATGAGCGAGGAGACCGCCCGCGCCGCCGTGGATTTTCTGCTCGCCAATTCGCACGGAAGGCGCGCCGTGAGCCTGACGTTCTTCGGCGGCGAGACGCTGATGAATTTCAAGGTCGTGCGTTCGACGATCGAATACGCCCGCGAGCAGGCGCATGCCGCGGGCAAATACATTGATTTCAGCCTGACCACCAACGCGACGCTGCTGACGCCGCCTGTGATCGAATACCTGGCCGAGAATCATGTCGGTATAACGATCAGCATCGACGGTCCGAAGGAGTTGAACGACAAGCTGCGCGTCTTTTCAAACGGGCAGGGAAGTTACGAAATGATCGCGCCGAAGGTCAAAGAGTTGCTGGCCAGGCACAAGTCTCGTCCGATAGGCGCGCGCGTCACGCTGACCTCGCAGGTCGTGGACGTCAAAGGCATCTTCCGCCACCTGAAGGACGAGCTTGGATTTTACGAAGTCGGGTTCGCGCCCGTGACGACCTCGCCCGTGCGGCTTTACGCGATCGGCAATGAAGGGTTGAACAACGTGCTCGAACAGTTCACCGAACTGGCGTACGAATACCTGGAATATGCGCTGCGCGACGAGCATCACGGGTTCTCAAACGTCAAGGACACATTGCAGGAACTGCACGCCGGCGTCAGCAAATCTCATCCCTGCGGCGCGGGACTCGGGTTGCTGGGCGTGGCGCCTTCGGGCGACATCGCGCCCTGCCACCGCTTCGTCGATTCCGATACGCACAAACTGGGTCATCTCACTACAGGCGTTGACCGAGACGTTCAGGCCGATTTCCTGGAGCGCGGCGGCATCCATCGCAAGGCCGAATGCCATACCTGCTGGGCGCGGCCCGTCTGTTCTGGCGGTTGTTATCACGAAGCCTACGTCCGATACGGCGACACGGGACACGCCAACCTGCATTACTGCGATTGGATTCGCGGATGGACTCACGTCTGTTTGCAGGTGTACGGCGAGATCGCCGCGCGCAATCCGAAATTTCTCGATCATTTCGATGAGAGGCGGCAGTAGCCCGACCGTGAGGGAGGGAGTGGTCACCGAATCCACTCCCTCCCTCACGGTCGGGCTACTGCCATAGGAGGACGATATGAAACACATCAGAGCAATCAATCGTAAAGCGAAGCGAGTCGAAGATTACGTCGCCGCTGAACACGGCGACGTCTTCGCGCTTCAACAGGGACCGCAGCCGCAACGCCCGCATTATCCGATGGGCTGTTCGCTGGTCTTTTCACCGGGGTGGGAGGTTGACGCGACGGGCGGGACCGCCGGATTGTGCCAGCCGGTCGAGCGCGATCTGTACGATTGCTACATCAGTTGTTTCTGGCCCGCGCAGGTGCCGGATCATCTGAACAACTATCCCGATTGGACCAGCAAATGCGCGAGCGCGACCAAAGACTGGCGCAAGATTGATCTGGTATTTCCGTGAGCCTTGGATATGAAAAAGCAGATTGTTCTTCCACTCTTCGCGCTCTTCGTGTTCTTCGTGGTTCCGGCTTCCTTCGCCCAGAAGGTCGGCGGGACGCTCTACGTCGGCGCGTGGCCGAAACAGGTGATGGTGATTGACGAGGCCGCCGGCAAAGTAGTCGATCAAATCGAGCTTCAAACCGGCGCGCCGCAATCGCTGACGCTCTCTTACGACAAGAAGAAGATCTACGCGAGCACCTGGAACAACGGAGTCGAGGTGATCGACCTGGCTACGCGCAAGGTGGTCAATCACTTCGTCCTCAATGAAGGCGAACGCACCGTCAGGATACGCGGGTTCGCTCCCGACCCGACCGACCAGTTGCTCTACGCCACGATCAACGTCGCGGTCAAAAAGATCGACCGCTTCGAGATCGAGAAGTCGAAGTTCGCCGTGATCGATCTGGCGCAGAAGAAGATCACCAAGACCTACGACTTTCCGAAGGAGCACGACACGCCGTTCGGGTTTATGGCCGGTTACCGCGTCTCACCTGACGGCAAGCTGCTCTACGTTTTCAAGGAAGACGTGTTGATCTTCGACCTCAAGGACTTCAAGCAGGTGGACAAGATCGAACTTTCGAAGCCGCAGCACCCTGGCTCATTCCCGATCCGCATAGGCGCCGGCGACGATCCGAACGACGAGGCCGGCGTGGTCACTTCGGTCTTTAACGCCACCGACCCGGTTGTGCGCCGCCGCATATTCGGTATCGCGAGACTCGACCTCGGTTCACGCAATCTCGATTTCACCCCGGTCGGACCCGCCGTGGGCGGAATGTCGGGGCTGCGATTGACGCCCGACCGCAAGACCGGGTATACCGTGGCTTATCTAGGAGGCGCGCCCAACGAACCCACGCGGCGCACGGAGTTCTGGGTCTTCGACATTCCGTCGCGCAAACTGGTCAAGAAGCATGAATTCGAGAGCCGCACGCGTTTCAACTTCGCGGTCTCGAGCGACGGCAAACAGCTTTACATCTACGGCGCGGGGCCGACCATCGAGGTCTACGACGCCGAGACTTTCAAACTTCAACGGGTGATGACTTTTGACGGAGACATGACTACCGGGATGCTTGTCCTCCGTCCACGCCAGTAAGCAGTCAGGCAGGGATATCGAAACCTTTGCCTGACTGTTTAAGACGAGGTTTCAATGTATTGTCCGAGATGTGGTAATCAACCGGCTTCCGAACGCGTGAGATTCTGTCCGAGCTGCGGCTTCCGTCTGGACGGCGTGTCTGATCTGCTCGCGCGCGACGGCGTTCCGACCAATATGTTAAACGTCCCTTCGACGATTATCCCTCAGAGCGCCGAACCCTCAGAACGCAGGAAAGGGATTCGTCGAGGCGCGAAGCTGCTATTCTTCAGCGTGGTGTTGTTTCTCCCGGTGTTAGCTTGGAGCATCGCCATCGATCACCCGGGGCCGCTGCTTTTACTTTCGACGCTTTTCTTGGCCGGAATTTTCTGGATGCTTTACTACCGCCTTTTCGGCGACGAACGCGCGCCGGCTCCGAGGCAAACTCAACCGGTTTACTTCGGGCCGCCGCCGCAACAGGCCTACTTCCCGCAACAACAAAGCGTCCCGGCTTACAGGGGGCCGGTCGAAGCGCCGAAGGACCACAGCGTCATCGAGCACACGACCAGGTCGCTGGAGCGAAAGTAATCGATATGGAATGGTCTCTCCACATCGGCGGGGCGGACGATCTCGAAGATGGTTTAAGCCTCGGCCGCATGGCCGCCGTTGAACGCGGCGCGACCGTCCATCCCTCTGTCACGCTCGCCGCGCGCCTGATCGCCGAGGATTTCGGCCGGGTCGCCTTCGAGCGCCTGGCCTTCGGAAATGAATTTTGCGAACACCTGATCCCGCCAATAGCCTCATTTGAATCGGCGCTCAAATCGGCGCGTTCGCGCGGCCTTTCATTCACATTCCTGACTCCCTATGTCAGCAACGAAGGCGTCGCCGCGCTCCGCCCCTTGTTTGAATCGCTGGAGCGAAACGGCGGCGGCGAGGTTGTTTTCAACGATTGGGGCGTGTTGAATCTGCTGAGGCGAGAATTTCCGTCGCTCGCGCTCGCGCAGGGGCGGTTGCTCAACAAATCGCTGCGCGATCCGCGTGTGACCACGATCTATGCGAGCGCGCCGGCGCCCGCCGGAACGCTCTCGGTTTTGCAACGTTCAAATCTCGACTGCGAGAGCTACACCAGCCTTCTTTCGCGGCTAGGCGTCGACACGGTCGAGATGGACAATCTGCCGCAGGGCAATGACCTGAGCTTCGCGGATGGCGGAATGAAAATCAGCTTCCATCTGCCGTTCGGATTCATCAGCACGAGCCGCATCTGTATGGCCGCAGGGCTGCATTACCGCAAGCGGGACAAATTCCAACCCGGCGCGCCGTGCCGCCACGAATGCCAGACGCATCTGCTCGAATACACTTACACCAACTCGCCCTTCGGCAACCGCGATCAGAAGTTCTATCTCAAAGGCAACAGCTATTTTTACGCGCACACGGAGGCGATGCTGCGCGCGCTGTTCGACCAGGCGCGCGGCGGCCGCATCGCCAGAATGGTCTTTCAGCCAAGACTGCCGATGACCGCGGGTCAGTACCGCGAGCGGTAGCGAGTTTGCCTTCGTCAGCCTGTCCTTGGGATACACAGATCAACCACGGGGATCACGGGGGACACTAGGAGGCTGATCTGTATTGCCTTTCCCAGTGTTCCCCCTGATCCCCGTGGTCGGCTGCGGCGCCATTGCCTGCCGGTTCGATTTAGATACGGCTCGCGGCGCCGACACATTACGGCGCGATGTAATTGGTCACGATCAGTTCCCTGTAGCTGGGGTAGAGTCCTTCGTCGAAGTCCTTCAGGAAGACTTTCATCTGCTGCAGCAGCGTGACCGACATGTGATCCTGCTTCCGAGCGGGATGGGTGTAGCGCATGTGGAAGACCGCTCTGATGAACATGCTTTTGTCGTTGACCGGCAGCTTCTTGATGTTTTTGGCGAAGCCGTCGAAGACCGCGCTGTCGAAAAGATACTGCTCGACGTTCGACGTGTAGAAAGCCGTCACCGTCAAGGAGTTCTTTCGCAGGTAATCGCCGATGGCGGGCAGCGCCTTCGTTCCGCTGAAGTCTCCGACGATCGGGATGACCAGATTCTTATTCTCCAGGTCTCGGATGAAGTTGTAATCGTCCGCGCTGGCCAGGAAGTTCCCGGTCTTTCCGTTCAGGTCGGTCTGAAGCACCAGCTCCTTGAACGAAGGGAAGTAGCCGCCGTAATAACTCGCGTCGAGTCGGAAGGCTATGTCGAGGCCGTTTTCGCGAAAGCTCTTGTAGACATATTCCAGACTCTCGCGGTCGCGGTCCGAAAGCGGGAACTGGAATTCCTCCTGAATGGTCTTCTTGATCTCCGCGAGATTGGCGGCGTAAGCCTGGTCGGTGGCGGCGATCTTGCCGAAGAAGGCCATCAGGTCGGCCCCCGGCGCGTCCGTCGCGGGCACGCCTTCTTTCGGCATGGGCTTGCTCAACAGTCGTGAGAGAAACTGCGCGCGATTAGGAGAGAGGTGGAAGATGGCTTTGTACATCAAATGCTGGATCATCGCCTGGCGGCGGATGTCCACTATGAAGGCGATGCGCGGGCGGACCTTGGCGATGTAGGTAAAATTCTGTTCCGGCCCCACGCCGATATAAGCCCCACCTGTCACGCCCAGTTCCCGAAGTTTATCAACGACGTGCAGGTATGAGGTCTCGTTGGAAGTGAAATTGTCCGACATGAAATATCCGCCCTCTTCGGAAAATTCGCGGACGATTCGCGAAAATTCCGCGGTCGGAATGCCGTCTAGAGAATTCTGTTTCGGGGATGATTTTTGTTGGGATAAAGCCGGGGAAGAGGCGGCAAAGATTATCGAGATGAGGAGTATCAGGCGCGCGATCTGAAATCGCGAGCCTCGGATTGGGAGGAAGGAAACATAGGAATATCCTTTCCGCAATACGCGGGCCACGTAAAAATCTAGATTCATTTTCACCTCTCCATTCGATACGACATTGACCATTTTGTGAGCGTGAGGCCATCATAACATTTGTTGTCGCATAATCAGGACTCCTTTAGGACGAATCCGAAAATATTCTTGCAAGATGGCGCGCATTTCTTTTTCAATCCTGTTTTCTTGAAGGCTACAACTCGGGAGAAATCCATTATATGAATCAGGATATGTTCGAAGATCAGTTGCGGAAAATCTTCGAGGAGGCGGATCCTAAAGAAGCGTTCTATAAGCTGTACGATTTGTACGTTTCGGCCGATGGCGAACAACGAGAGGATATTCGTAAACAGTGGCCTTTCAATCGCCGCTGGAAGCTGCCTGATCAAACTCAACTCGCATGCGTGGCGTCAGGGGAGCGCTCTTGTGAGGAGCGGATCCGCGCTTCGCTGGCTTATGATTCGATCGAAAATTTTCAGGAAGATTGGCGCGAAAATTTGACGAGCATGTGCCGCATTTATCACAGCGCAATCCTTGCGGGAATGGACCCCGACGGGCTATTCAGAGAGATTGCGGCGCTGTCTTCTGCGCGCGGCGCAAGTATGATAATTGGCTTTCTTGAGCGTAATGAAAAAGACAGATCTCTTGAGGCTCATGGGTATATCGAATTCCCGAGCCCCGAGGGAGTGAGAATCCGGTAAACGAAATATGAAAATCTTAGTTCCTATCTCATCGCGCGACGAACTGGAAATGCTGGCCGCCGCCGGCGCCGAAGAGCTTTATTGCGGCGTCGTGCCTCGCGAGTGGATGGAGAAGTACACGGGCGCGGTCTGGCTCAATCGCCGCAGCCCGAAAGGCGGCAGCCTGGAAAGTTACGGCGACATTAAACTGCTGGTCGACGACGCGCATAAACTCAACATTCCGGTCTTCATCACGCTCAACTCGCCCTATTACACGGCGGAGCAACTCCCGCTCGTACTCGAACTCGCGCGCAGGCTGTCAGAAGAGGTCGGCGTTGACGCGCTGATAGTCGCCGACGTCAATCTGTTGATGCGGCTGAGCGAGGAAAAGCTGAGCGCCGATCTGCATGTCAGCTCGGTGTCCGCGACGCTCAACACCGAGGCCGTGCGCTTTCTGCTCAACTTCGGCCCTTCGCGCGTCATCCTGCCGCGCAGCCTGACCGTCGGCGAGATAGAAGCCATCACGAACGACACGCGCGATCAGGTCGAAATTGAAGTCTTCATGCTCAACGACGGCTGCGCCTTTGAAGAAGGCTTTTGTTCGACCACACATCACCATACGGTCGGCGCATTCTGCTCGAGCCTCTCCGAGATGGATGCGAATTTCGAATGGGCCGGGCGCGTCTTTACCGCGCGCCGTCACAACTGGCTGCGACGCAATCTGGCCGACTATCGCGAATGGGTCTGGTACGTCAACGGCAACGGATGCGGCGCGACGCCGAAGGGATTGCCGTACGGCCCGTGCGGGCTGTGCGCGATACCGGATTTCCAGCGAATCGGCGTCTCTTCGCTCAAGATCGTCGGGCGCGAGGCCTCGCCGTTCAAGAAGTTGGCCAGCGTCAAAATGGTCCGCGACATCGTCGACCGGGCGCGGTCAGGGGCGCCAAAGCTTCACGTCATCGAACGCGCGAAATCCTTGCGCGAAGCGCCCGAACATTGCGCTTCGGGTTTTATGTGCTACTACAAAGTTGAATAGCGTAACAATGAAGAAAAATAGAACACAGAACAGACGGAAATAACGGAACAGACGGAAACGGCTTTCAGACGGCCTTTCCGTCTGTTCCGTTATTTCCGTCTGTTCCGTATTCTTTTCCTGGTTTCTCCACCACCCAGAATTGGCGTCAGAAATGAACGAACAAGATTCGCATCGGGCTTCGATGCTCCATGAATACCGCCGCGCGCTCGTCTTCGTCCTGCCTTACTGGCGCAGGCTGGCTTTCGTGCTCGTCATCAGCCTCTTTTCGACCGTCCTCGGTCTCGTTCAACCCTACATCGCGAAGCTGCTGATCGACGAGGCTCTGCTGCGGCGCAATCTGCGCGCGCTGGTCCTGGTCGCGCTGCTGATGATCGTGGTGACGCTCGTCGGGTTCGCGCTCGGCATTCTGGCTTCATTTCGCTACGTCGCCGTCTCGGCGGACGTGTTGTTCGATATGCGGCTGGCGCTCTACGAACATTTGCAGAGGTTGTCGCCGCGGTTTTACGCCCGCATGAAGCTGGGCGAGATAGTTTCGCGCATTAACAACGACGTGGCCGAGGCGCAGCGCGTCGCGGCCGACACAACGCTCGCGCTGGTCTCGAACCTGATCTTCCTGGCCGGGAGCGTCGCGATCATGCTCTGGCTCAACTGGCAGTTGTTCGTTTTGAGCGTCGCGCTTGCGCCTCTGTCGGTTTTCGCCATGCGGCGCTTCCAGCGGCGGTTGACCGGCCAGGTCAAACAGACGCGGGAGCGCAGCGCGGAGATCGGCAGCTTCCTGATCGAGACCTTGATGGGGATGCGGCTGGTCGTCACGTCGAACGCCGAGGCGAGCGAAGTCGAACGCTTCCGCCGCCGCAATCGCGGCTTCATCGAGTCGCTGCTGGCGATGCAACTGACCTCCCAGCTCGCCGGCGCGGCGCCGGGCGCGATCCTGACGCTTTCCACCGCGGCGGTATTTCTCTACGGCGGCAGCCTGGTGATCGAAGGCATGATGAGCGTCGGCGCGCTGGTGGCGTTCATGGCCTATCACCTGCGGCTGCTCGCGCCGGCGCAGAGCCTGATGGGGCTCTACACGAGTCTCATTACCGCTCGCGTCTCTCTCGGCCGAATCTTCGAACTGCTCGACGCGAAGGTCGAGGTAGTCGAACGCCCCGACGCCGTCGCGCTCGACCGCCCGCGCGGCGAGATCGTTTTTGAACACGTCACGCTGCGACACGACCGCGATAACCTTGTTCTCGACGACGTCTCGTTTCGCATCCCGGCGGGCGGCGTCTGCGCCATCGTGGGACCCAGCGGCGTCGGCAAATCGACCGTCGCCGATCTGATTCTGCGTTTTTACGACCCGCAATCGGGGTCGGTGAAGCTGGACGGGCGCGACCTTCGCGATCTGCGGCTCGGCGATCTGCGCCGGGAGGTCGCCCTGGTCGATCAATCGCCGTTCCTCTTCAACGCCAGCGTCGCCGAAAACATCGCCTACGCGCGGCCCGAAGCCGCACGGGAAGAAATCATCGCCGCCGCCCGCGCCGCCGCGATTCACGAATTCATCGAAAGATTGCCCAGGGGCTACGACACACAGGTCGGCGAGCGCGGACTGACGCTGTCGGCCGGCGAACGACAGCGCATAGCCATCGCCCGCGCCATTCTGCGCCGTCCGTCCGTCATCGTGCTCGACGAGCCGACAGCCGCCCTCGACCCGGTCGCCGAGCAGGCCATCGCCTCCACGTTCTCGACTTTGTTGAAAGGCCGGACCGCCGTCATCATCACCCACCGCATGTCACTGGCCGAGATCGCGGATCAGGTGATCACCCTGGAAGGGGGGAGGGTCGCGCAGGCCGGCGCGCCGGAAGAATTGATGGCGAGCGCGTGAAGCGGTCGAAGGGAAGCGAAAAGGGCAAGAGGGGCAAAACAGGCAAAATGTTCTTTCGCCTGTTTTGCCCCTCTTGCCCTTTTTACTTCCCCTTTGCCCATCGCGCCGAGCCCTTTGCGAAGCCACTTGCGCGGGTCGGGATTCTCGCCCGCGCGCTCGCCGGAACCGACTTCAATGTGAATCGATAGCCATTGCGATCGGCCGCGCGCCAGGCCGACCCCTCCGGGAGGTAATTGAACGCGTTCAGATTTTTCTCTTGACTCGTCCCCCGCCCGCGCGTTATATTTTTGAACGTGTTCAGGAAATAGCTGAACGCGTTCGGAAAATGGAATTAACCACATGGAGGCATGATGAATCACATCGTTTTCACCTATCTGTCGTATCTGGCGATCAGCGTCACTCTCACCATCTGGGTCGCGCGGACGTTGCATCAGAACGGCCGCGTCTTTCTGGTTGACGTCTTCCACGGCAATGAGCCAATGGCCGATTCGGTCAACCACCTGCTGGTCGTCGGCTTCTATCTCATCAACCTGGGTTACATCAGCCTGGCGCTGAAGCTCGGTTATGAAGTGACGGACATGCGGGGGGCGATCGAGGCGCTGTCGTGGAAGGTCGGGGCCGTTTTGGTCGCGCTCGGCGGGATGCACTTCTTCAACCTGTTCGTTTTCAGCCGCATTCGCCGGCGCGGCGTTCTGGCTTACGCGCCGCCGCCAGTGCTTCCCGACGGATGCACGATGGTGGCCGAACCTGTTGAGACAGGGCGCATGCCTTTCCGCTCCGTCACGGAGCGAGCTTGATCCGACAACGCCGCTCGCACAGAGCAGCTCTCCAGTTCGCGTCGCGACGCCCTGAAACGATGAAAGTGGGCAGTGGGCGGTGGGCGAAGGGCAGTGGGCGGTGGGCAGTGGGCAGTGGACAGTGGACAGTGGGCAGTGGGCAGTGGATAGTGGGCAGTGTCGATCTCTTCACTACCCACTGCCCACTGCCCACAACCCACTATTCTCGGAGGAGAGACGATGAAAATCATAATACCGGGCGGTTCAGGTCAGGTCGGAACAATTCTGGCCCGCGCCTTTCACCGGGCGGGGCATGAAGTTGTCGTTCTCAGCAGAAGTTCGGCAAAGAGGGCGTGGCGCGTGACGGAATGGGACGCCCGCGCGTTCGGGGAATGGACAACTGCGATCGAAGGGGCGGACGTCGTCATCAATCTGGCGGGACAAAGCGTGAACTGTCGCTACAACGCTCGGAACCGCAGGTTGATCAAAGATTCTCGTGTGAAATCAACGCAGATTCTGGGGGAAGCGATCGCCCGGGCGTCCCGCCCGCCACGCTTATGGCTTCAGGCGAGCACGGCGACCATTTACGCCCACCGCTATGACGCGCCAAATGACGAAGCGACTGGAATCCTGGGAGGTTCGGAGCCGGGCGCGCCGGGCGCCTGGCGCTTCAGCATCGATGTGGCGAC
>Ga0126377_10002332_pt1 | contig 13020 bp, 12 predicted proteins | sample PanSoiMetPlot_22_FD_92647 | JGI IMG/M metagenome (GOLD analysis project Ga0126377, IMG submission 92647) | Tropical forest soil microbial communities from Panama - MetaG Plot_22 | ecosystem: Environmental > Terrestrial > Soil > Tropical forest > Bulk soil | place: Panama | collected 2016-02-17
CTCTTGCGGCGGTTATCAGCTAGCGCGCACGCCGGAAGCGATTTCTTTTTGCGATGTTATCGAGGCGATCGAGGGGCCGATCGCCGTCAATGCGTGCATGGACCAGCATTTGGGCTGCGATCAGATGCCGCGATGCACGATGATCGGCGTATGGAGCGAAGTGCAACATAAGATTACCGAAGTGCTCAGCCGGACGACGATCGCCGCGCTCAAGCGATCGCCGTGCACAGAGTTTATCAGTTCCTCTTCTCTTTCGAGCGCGGCGTAACCATGGTGGACGGATCGACGAGTCACCTTGGCGTTAAGCCGCACCCCAACGGGAGGTGGTTTGTATGGCATACGACACAGGACTTAGCATGGAAGAGCGAGTGACTTCGCTATTTCAGCCGGACACGCTGCTGCCAGAGCAATATCTCGACACGTTTCGGCGTAAGCTCCATTTAGAGCCGGAGAAAAAACTGATGCTGGCGATCTTGGAAGACGCCATCGCCTGTTTTCAAAAATATGTTTTTGCCCGCGACGGCAAAGGTAAAGCATTGTTTGGCGAGGCCGAGACGTGGATAGAAGAAAAAGGCGGCGAGTCGGTCTTTGCTTTCGACAGTGTATGCGAAGTGTTGGGCTTCGATCCTGAATATCTCAGAGGCGGCATAAAAAATTGGAAGGCGAAAGCACTAGCTCAACATACCCAGGCCAAAGTCTATCAGCTGACGCCGCGAGCCAAGAAAAATAATCGCGCCGTACCGGTCTCGCGCCGGTCGGGACAACGTCTGAAGCGGGTCGTGAACCGCTAGCAGGGCGACAAATTTTCGCGCAACGAAGCGCAGCGATGGTTCGGCACCGTCGCTGCGCTTTTTTTTGGCGCGACAAACTTTCGCGCTTGAAAAAAATCGTAAAGGAATTCATAGATAACGCATGGCAAAAAAGTGGCGTCGATCGGCCCTCGGAAAATTTTTTTACAACCTGCGCTACCGGTTTGGCGAGTACGCGTTGCGCGGTTTCGTCGGCATGCTGCCTTACGTTCCGTTCCGCGCGGTCTCGCTTTTCACTTCATCGATGGCTTGGATCGCCTTCGTGATCTTGTGGCGTTATCGCCAGAGGATGGAACAGAACATCGCTGCGACTTTGGGTCAAGAGCTTCCCGACGCGACCGCGCGCAAAGCTTTGGTCTGGCAAGCCTGGCGCAGTTTTACGCGGACCGTGCTTGATTCGATGGCGGCCCTGCACTTTTCGAAGGAAAGGATTATCGCTAAGGTCGCGTTGACCGGAGAAGCGCATCTGCAAGACGCCTTGAAGCAGGGCAGGGGAGTGCTCGCTTTGAGTGCCCACTTGGGCAGTTTCACCATGATCGGTCCGCGGCTGGCGGCTGGCGGCTATCCCTTCAGCGCAGTGGTGAAGCACCCCGCCGACAAACGTTTCGCCCAGCTAACTGACGACTATCGCGCGCAGATCGGCGTTGACACGATCGCAGCAAAACCACGGCGTGAAGCAGTGCGCGGTATTCTCAAGGCATTGCGCGATAACCGCATCGTTTTGGTCATCGCCGATGAATTCAAATCGGGTGACGTCCTGGTCGACTTCTTTGGTTTAACACTGCCTGCGCCGCGCGGCCCTGCAACGTTGGCGCTACGCACGGGAGCGGTTACGCTGCCGATGTTTGCGATCCGACGGCCGGATAAATCCCTCGTGTTGGAGATAGACGCGCCGATCGAGTCCGTCGCGCGCGAAGATCTCGATGCCAGCGTGGCCGCGACTACCGCCGTCTACACGCGTCATCTCGAACAGGCAATCCGCCGCCATCCAGCGCAGTGGAACTGGCTTGGGCTGCCCAATCGCGACAGGAAATTGCCGCTCGCGGAGATGGCACACAGAGAGAAACCGGCGAGCAAGACAAGTACTGAGTCTAGTGATGCGGAGATAAGACAGAGCGGTCCTTCAGCGTAGTGGTCAAATAAACACGGCATTTCGCCTGCGGGTTATTAACCCGCAGGCGACCAAACGGGATGCTCGCATTGGAAACTCCATTTGATGGAGCCCGCAGCAAGCTGCGCGGAATATTAGATTAGAGCTTCGAATCGAACCCGGGATTCAAGATTCCCTTCTTCTCCGTGGCTTCCAGGTAACGCATGAAGCGGTATTTGTTCTCGATTTCATCGAGCTTGAGCGGTGGCAAATCTCGCGGTTGGCCAGGGTCGACTTTGACGGCAATCAAGGTCAGCTCGTCGGCCGCCCAGACGCGCACAAATGCAGCGCGAAAATCTTCCGGTGACTTTACCCACATGGCATGCCGGTAGCCGGCGCCTTTGGCGATTGCCACAGCGTCGGCGTGACGTGATGCGGTGGCGGTTCCGCCCGACGCCTCGTAGATTTCATTGTCAAAAAGTAGGTGAATGAGATTGCCAGGGCTTTGCAGGGTGATGGTTGGCAGCCCGCAGAGATTCATGAGAAACGCGCCGTCGCCATCGATGGCAAGTACCTTTCTCTGCGGCAGCGCGATCGCTAGTCCCGCGGCGATGGACGAGACAAGCCCGAGGGTGCGAGTTTTCAAATTGCCATCGCTCGGCCTGAGCGCCCACCACTCCCGCGAGGCCCAGCCGGTAGAAACGCACAAGGCATCCTTGGCATCCGCCACAATCGCTTTCAGATAATCGTATCGTTGCATAATATTTGCCCTACGCCTTTTGAAGTGGGTTCCTCATCGGGAGTTTTCCAAGCGGTGATAAGACCTGCCGTTGCTAGCGAACTTAAATGGTCGCATCAATTGACCTCCAGGACGCTTTTGGTTAGCAGCACAGCTACTGGTTTTTTCGAATCATCGGCCAAGATCTGCGCGCCGCGCAGGATTTCATCGATCTCTTCTCGCTGGCGCAAGATGTAACTGCGAAAGCCCATCGCGTGCAGCACCGGTTCGGTCACCGCGCCCAAGGTAGTGAAGCCGCGATCGCCGATGTCGCCGGCGTAGTAGATCAGCATCAAGATCGGAATCTGAAACTGAATCGACGTGGTCGTGAGCGCGTTGCAGCTATTTAAAAAGCCGGCATTCTGCATGATTATGGCGGTTTTCTTGCCCGCGAGATAGGCGCCGGCGCAGATGCCGATGCCTTCCTCTTCACGGCAAAGCGGCACGTGCTTTAGCTCCTTGTCGGTTTCCACCGCGCGAATCACTTCGAGCATTTTTTCGTCTGGCAAGGTCGCGACGAAGTCGATGCCGGCCTTCTTGAGTCCAGCGACGAGCAGCGCCGCCGCAGTCTTCGGGTCTTGCGCAGTCATGTCAATCCTCTTCGGACCTGATAGTCGGTATCACTAAATATAAATGCCGCCGCGCACGTTCGTCATCATCGCTACTGTGAATCGACCAAGATTGTCAAGTTACATCGGGGCGGCTCGAACCAAACCACTCTTGACAGGTGCATTGCAAGTTTATAGGGATCGAGAAAAACGTCCATGACGAAAAAAAAGTCAAAGTCAGCGTGCATGATCGGCGGTGGCGACCAACAAGTGCAGTTTCCTCCGACCAACTATATTCCACATGCTCCGGCGGAAGTGATTGCCGTTTTGTTTTCCAAGACAAACGGTAGCCGATGGTTCCTTCTCTGCGCGATTTTTCTTTCACTGCTAACTCCCTTTGCTGCTGACCCAGGACAACGGGAGATGAGTCGCGGCGAGCGCCAGGATCCGTTTCTGGGGCCGCGCATGACCATGATCGAGCGCGACCTCAAAGGCCGCGGCATCAAAGACCCGCGAGTTCTGGAGGTGATGGCAACGACTCCGCGCCATTTGTTCGTGCCTGAGAAGCAGAGGAAATCGTCCTACGATGACCGGCCGCTGCCGATCGGCGAAGGTCAAACCATTTCTCAGCCCTACATCGTCGCTTATATGACAGAGGGTTTGGAGCTCAAAGGGCGGGAAAAGGTTTTGGAGATTGGCACCGGATCCGGCTATCAGACCGCGGTGTTGGCGCGTCTGGCGGCGGCGGTATACTCCATCGAAATCATCCCGGCGCTAAGCGCGCGCGCCAAGCCGCTGTTAGACCAGCTCGGCTTTACCAACGTAGAGCTGAAGGTCGGAGATGGCTTTTTCGGCTGGGAGGAAAAGGCGCCGTTCGACGCCATCCTACTGACAGCCGCGGCGCCGAAGGTTCCCGAACCTCTGTGGCGCCAGCTCAGCGACGGCGGGCGGATAATCATGCCCCTGGGCGAGTCACGCCAGACCCAGCGGCTTGTGCGCATCCGCAAGGTCGCGGGCAAGGAAGTCGTAGAGCGACTCAGCGAGGTTCTCTTTGTTCCTTTGACGGGGGCGATCCGGCAGCAGCCTCGTTAGCCGCGCTGTTCCGATGATAGCGAGAGTCCGCTTTAGGAAAGCGGTAAACGACTTCCCCCGGGCGCACGAGATTCAATTCCTCTCGGGCCAACTTTTCGAGGTAATGATTGTCCTCCCGGATGCGCGCGATGCGCTGGCGCAATGTTTCGTTATCCTTTTGGAGACGATAGTTTTGCTCATCGAGTTGGTTTTTCTCGCCGCGTAAGCGCCAAAGATGCAGCGCGCCACGCTCGCCGACAAGAGTTACCAACGAGAGCGCCAAGATCAGCAAAGCCAGTAGATAAAGCGGCCAACTGGGCGGTAATCGGAAGCGCACCGTCATAGGAATGGATAGCAATATAACATATTTTATGTTCTTGTCTTGTTGAATGACTCTTTTCGGGGGATGAGGATGAAAATTCAGCGAGTGCATGCGCGCGAGGTGCTCGATTCGCGCGGACAGCCGACGGTAGAAGTGGAGGTCAGTTTGAAAAACGGCGCGATCGGCCGTGCTACGGTGCCGTCCGGTGCATCGACTGGTGTGCACGAGGCGGTGGAGCTGCGCGACGGCGGCAAGCGCTTTCTCGGCAAAGGCGTGACCCGGGCGGTCGCCCATGTCAATGAAAAGATTGCGCCGCGACTGCGCGGTAAGGACGCGCGCGACCAGGCGGCTATCGACCAAATCCTGCTCAATCTCGACGGCTCGGTAAACAAAGGCAAGCTCGGCGCCAATGCGATTCTCGGGGCTTCGCTGGCGGTGGCGCAAGCCGAGGCACGGGCACAGGGCTTGGCGCTCTATCGTTACCTCGGTGGCACCGGCGGCAAGACTTTGCCCGTGCCGATGCTCAATGTAATCAACGGCGGTGTCCATGCCGACAGCAACGTTGACGTGCAGGAGTTTATGGTGGTTCCCTATGGCATGAAGAATTTTAAAGAAGCCCTGCGTGGCGCAGCGGAGGTTTTTGCCACGCTAAAAAAAGTTTTGCACGACCGTTCGCTGTCCACCAGTGTCGGCGATGAAGGCGGCTTCGCGCCGCGGGTAGGAAGCAACGCGGAAGCGATCGAGCTGTTGCTCGAAGCGATCGCCCAAGCAGGCTATGAGGCCGGAACGCAAATGGCGCTCGCTCTGGACGTGGCGGCCAGCGCGTTTTACGACGAAGACAACTACGTCTTTAAAAAATCCGACGGCCAGAAGCGCAGTCGTGACGAAATGATCCGGCTCTACGAAAATTGGGTGCGACAGTATCCGATTATTTCCATTGAAGATGGTCTTGCCGAAGACGACTGGGACGGGTGGCGTTTGATGACTCAGGCGTTGGGCAAGAAGATTCAGCTGGTTGGGGACGATATCTTCGTCACTAATAAAGCTCGCTTGCAACGGGGCATCGATTCCGGTGCGGCCAATTCCATTCTCGTGAAGGTCAATCAGATCGGTAGTCTCACGGAAACTCTCGCGACCATGAAACTCGCCAAAGAGGCGGGTTACACCACCGTCATTTCGCACCGCTCGGGAGAAACCGAAGACGTCACCATCGCCGATCTCGCGGTGGCGACCAATGCCGGACAGATCAAAACCGGCGCGCCGTGTCGTGGCGAGCGCACTGCCAAGTACAATCAACTGTTGCGCATCGAAGAGGAGTTAGGTAAACGAGCCGTTTATGCCGGGAAGAGTGCCTTTAGGATTTGACGCGGCGGCTAAGGTGCCACACACGGCTGCAATGGCGCTTTTTAAGGCGCCGCTGCGCAAGCGCGAGACGCTCGGAGAGAAAAGCGCGCGGGCCAGGATGATCGCTGCCCGTCTAGCCGACCTCTACGGCGACGTTGAATGCCCGCTGTCGCACCGCAATAACTTTGAACTGCTGGTGGCGGTGATCCTCTCAGCACAGTGCACCGACGCGGCCGTGAACCGAGTCACGCCCGCATTGTTTCGCCGCTATCCAAGCCCGCACGCGCTAGCGCGGGCTGCGCTCTCGGATATTGAATCATACATCCGTCCGCTCGGACTATTTCGCGCCAAGGCGAAATCGCTCAAGCGTTGCGCTGAGCAGCTGGTTCAAGAATTTGCCGGCGAAGTGCCGTCAGCGATGGAAGATCTTATTAGGCTTGCTGGGGTAGGACGGAAAACTGCCAACGTCATCCGAGGTCACGCTTTCAATCTTCCCGGCATCGCGGTCGACACCCACTGCAAGAGACTTTCACGACGCTTGGGACTAACCCGGCAACAAGATCCGACTCGGATAGAATCGGACTTGGCGCGCGTTCTTCCAGCGAGCGAATGGACTGCCTTCTCGCACCGGTTGATTATTCATGGCCGCCGCGTGTGCCACGCGCGCAAACCGAATTGTCGCTCATGCACGCTTGGCGAAATCTGTCCGTCAAAAGCGTGGCCCTACTTCGTTGTCCTTCCTGGGAGTCAAAAGCAAATACGATAAGCCGCGCCCGGTGCCTTTGTTGGACCCTAAAGGACCAAATCAAAGGCACGGTGCAAAGGTTCCGTTTGTGTTTAGAACTCGAAAGCGACTTCGAGCTTGGCATCCGGCGAGGAGAGATGGACGCAGACGATCTCCTTCGTCTGAAGCGGATAAGGCTTCGTCGTGGTTTCAAAGACTTCCGGTGGCTGCATCGTCAGAGCCACGCCATCTTCGGAAAGTTTGGCGCAGGCGTTGCCATTGGCAATATTGACGAACTCTTTGGTCGCGTCGAGCGCGAGCTCGTCCGCGGTGCTGACGTTTTCATCCAGCATCGTTGATGCCATCTGAAGCAACAGCTTCGGGGGAACTGACAACAGGCAGTTGAACTCGACGTTTTCGCCGGCGATCTTTTGCGAAATGACCCAGCGAAAGAGCCGGACGTTTTCTTTGCCGGTTTCGCACTGCTCCACTTTGACGTCCTGTTGGCCGAAGTTGGTAAACATCATCACCATCAGATCAGTAAACGTTTTGACGATCTGCTTATTGGCGATCGCATCGAACGCCGCTTCGAGCTGCGAGGTGGTCTTGTCTTCCTGTTTCTTGTAGTCGTTGAAATCCCGTTCGAGCACTTCGACACTGATATAGCCTTTGGTCATCAAAGCTTCGCCGAGCAAGATCTTATGGCTGCTCTGCGCCTGCAGTAGCTCGTTGACCTGGTCTTGGGTTAACAGACCCAAGGACACGGCCAATTCACCGAAATGCTTATCGCCTTTCAGTTGGCGGGCGAGCACGAGCTTGACTTGTTCTGGGGTCAGAAGGCCGTGCTCAAGGCACAATGCGCCGATCGGCGGGCGCGCGGATTTCTGGAATTCCAGTGCGTCGACGAGTTGCTGCGACGTGATCCGGCCCCTTTCAAGCAAAAACTGGCCGAAAAATTTTGCACTCATAGGGGCACCCCGGCTTCCTGACATACGGACTTGAGGGTCGAGAGAATGCCATCTTTCTGCACTGGCTTCTGCACGAAACTCTTGGCGCCTTTTTTCAGACAGTCCTGCACGGTAGCTTCGGTGCCGAGCGAGCTGAGCATGACTACGCAGGCCGCCGTATCGGCGCTGAGTATTTGTTCGAGAGTTTCGATTCCCGTCACTTCAGACATGACCACATCGAGAAGCACCACTTCCGGCTTGTGCTCTTTGTACTTCTGCAACGCTTCGGGACCGCTGCTCGCCGTCGCGACTAGCTCAAAGTCGCTCCCTTTTAAGTAAGCGGACATCATCGCGAGCATGGTTTTGGAATCGTCGACCGCCAAAACCCGAACCTTTTTCGCATTCGTTTCCATGTGTTCTCCTTCTCGATCTATCGGTTGATTCCTGTTTGTCGCCAATCGATTATCGATTCACCGCCAACGGTTCGTTGCGGCGCAACGCAGCACTACCACTCGTCAACGCTACCGGTCATCGTTCGTCTCACCTCAGCCGAGCGCTGTCGCCTGGTCGATCTCATATATCCGCCGTAGGATGTAATTTGGAATCTGCGCAAGGGCGGCGACTTTACCTACCGCGCCACGCTCGATCGCCTCTTTGGGCATGCCGAAAACCACGCACGATGCTTCGTCCTGGGCGATAGTCAATGCTCCAGCCTGCTTCATTTCCAGCAGTCCTTCGGCGCCGTCGCAGCCCATTCCCGTCATGATGACGCCAATGGCATTGGGCCCGACCGCTTGAGCCATCGAGCGAAACAACACATCTACACTCGGGCGGTGGCGCGAAACCAGCGGGCCGTCGATGACCTCAGTGATGTAATGAGCGCCGCTGCGGAGCAATACCATGTGGCGGTTTCCCGGCGCGATCAAGGCGCGCCCCGAAATCACCCGATCGCCCGAGGCGGCTTCCTTCACTTCGATCCGGCAGCTTTGATTAAGCCGCTGGGCAAATGCGGCGGTAAATCCTTCCGGCATGTGTTGCACGATCAGCAGTCCTGGAGCCTCTGGAGGCATGGCCTCGAGGACCAGGCGCAAGGCTTCGGTGCCGCCGGTGGAGGCACCGATGGCGACGATCTTGTCGGTGGTGAGCGGTAAGCGACCTACCGTCTTGGCGGGCAGCACGGCGTCGGCGCTGAAGCGCGGTGTTGCAGGCAAATGGAACTTTCGGCCGATATTTTGCCGGGATTTGTTAGCGGCGCGTACAGCATCGATCAGCGTCACAGCGGATTCGTGAAGGAACTCTTTCACGCCCAAACGCGGCTTGGTGACGACCTCCACGGCGCCTTCATTCAATGCTTGTATGCCGAGGGAAGTTTCGCGGCCGGTGAGAGCGGAGCAAACCACCACGGGGATGGGATCTTCTTTGACGATTTTTTGCAGAAATGTGAGACCATCCATGCGCGGCATTTCCAGGTCGAGGATGATCACGTCGGGACGCTTTAGCTTCATTTTACTCATGGCGATGAATGGATCGGCGGCGACAGTCACGCTGATGTCTTCTTCCTGCGAGAGTACTGCGGTCATCACTTCGCGCACCACGGCAGAGTCGTCGACGACGAGAACATGGAGCGAATTCTTTTTGGTGGTGCTCATGCGATCCGTTTATGGGCTTGTCAAATCGCCACGCTTTGTTTGATTGGGATTGGTTGGTTCGTCCGCAGTACGGCGGTAAATGGTCGGAAGCACATGGCGCGCGCGCTCGGTGACGCCAGTAAGGCTCTCCGCGTGACCGACAAACAAATAGCCGGACGGATCAAGATAGTCGAGCAAGCGGTCGATGACGCGCGCCCGCGATTGGGTGTCAAAATAGATCAACACGTTGCGGCAAAAGATCGCGTCGAACTTGCCCGTGATCGAGTAGGTTTCGTCGTTGAGGTTGACCCGTTCGAAACGGATGAGGGAGAGAATCTGCGGGCCGGCTTTCATGTTGCCATGTTGAGAGCCGGTGCCGCGCAGCATATAGCGCTTCAAAAGTTGCTCCGGGATTTCCCTGGATTTATCGATTGGCCAGACCGCCTTTCGTGCGCGATCGAGAACGCGTGTCGATAGGTCGGTGGCGAGGATTTCGAGCTCCCAGCCGTTTGCCGGCGGGAAGTGTTCGAAGAGCAACATGGCGATGGAGTAGGGCTCTTCGCCGGTGGAACAGCCAGCGCTCCAAAGACGAATCCGCTTTGGTTTGGCACCGGCATTCGCTTGGGCATGCCACTCCGGGAAGACGCCGCCTTCAAGAAATTCGAACTGACGGGGTTCGCGAAAGAAATGGGTCTCGTTAGTCGAGACACGGTCGAGCATGTGGACGAGCTCTTCACCGTCTCTCTCCTCGGCCACACGCTTATAGTAGGCGCCGAAGGAATCGAGTCCCAATTCGCGAATATGCTTGCTCAACCGCGCTTCGAGCAAGGCTTTCTTGTGCGGCGCGAGATGAATGCCGGCTTCGCCGTAAATCAGTTTCTGAAACAAACTGAATTCCCGATCGCTGATCGGTGGCACGGCTGTGGGAATGTCGGGTTGATCGTGGCTCATCGCGCCTCGCTAGAAAGCTCTGGATTGATTTTCTTCGTCCGGCGCCGGCCGATTCATTTGCGGAATCGGCTGCACAATCGAGGGGTTTAACGCCGCTGTCGTCGAGCGTCGGGTAACTTTAATCGGTTCATAATTCCTCCACTTCGTCCAAGCTTGTGACGTTCGGGGCGACCGGTGCTATCGACGGCATCGCGTGTTGGGTTCGCGTCAATCGGTTTTCCTTGGTGGACCAACGCAATTTCGTGCCATTGCGTGTGTCTTCGCTGCGCCATCTGACGAGCTGCTCGGAATCGTCAGAAGTTTGAGCAAGTTTTGTTCCGCCGAGGCGAAAGCGGCCGATGATTTCTTGGAGCTTATCTGCCATCGCCGCCATTTGTTCCGAGGTGCCCGATAGCTCTTCGGCGGCAGACGCGTTTTGCTGGGTGACCTGATCGACTTGGCTCATCGCTCGGTTGACCTGAGACACCCCAGCGGACTGCTCTCTGGACGCAGTAGCAACCTCTTGCACCAATTCGGCGGTTTTTCTGATCGCTGGCACCAGCGCCCGCAGCGCTTCACCCGAGCGTTCGGCGATCCGTACACTGTCCGACGCCAAAGAGCCGATCTCTTGTGCCGCGCCCTGACTGCGCTCCGCCAGTTTTCTAACTTCGGTAGCGACCACGGCGAAGCCTTTGCCATGCTCTCCTGCTCTGGCGGCTTCGATGGCTGCGTTGAGCGCAAGCAAATTGGTTTGGTAGGCGATTTCCTCGACGATGGAGATTTTCTCGGCGATCGATTTCATGGCGCCGACCGACTCGGCGACCGCCCTGCTGGTTTCTTCCATCTCCTGAGCGCCTTTGACGGCCATCTGTTCCATCTGCCGGGAGTTTTCCGCGTTCTGGGTGATCGAAGCGTTCATCTGTTCTAAACTTGATGAGGTTTGTTGCACTGAGGCGGCCTGTTCACTCGTGCCGCGCGACAACAACTGCGCTGAACCGGAAACCTGACTTGAGGCCAAAACCATATTTTCCGCGGCGAATTGTATCTGAAAGGTCAATCGGCGCAGCCCGTCAACCATGTTGGTGAATGCTTGCGCCAGCTCCCCGATCTCATCATCGCTGGGTCGGCCCGGTGTCTGGGTCAGATCTCCCTGAGCGATCGCGTCCGCAAGACGTCCAAGGTTTTGAATCGGGTTGGAAACCCAACGTTGAATGATGAAGAAGACACCGACACCGGAAACGAGGAGCGAGATAAATGCCAGCAAGAGAAATGTTCGGGTTACCCGCGAACTTGCCGCCTTGACTATTTCTCCACGCGAAACCAGAGCGATGTAGAGTGTTCCCTTTTCATGGATCATCGGAAGAAGCGTGTGGTAATTTTCACCGATCCGCACCGTCAGCGTCTTTTTCGGACGCTGTTCGATGATTTTCTGAATAGGCGCGTCGATCTCCATTTGTTTCTGGCTCTTGTCGCTGTCGGTTGCCACCTTGCCGGTTTGTTCGTAGATCGTGACGCGGGAAACTTCAGGATTTTCTTTCAACAAGCTCTGCACATCGCCGTTCAGCACGATAAAGGTCGTCGGATTGTAGCCGACCTGAGAAAACAGGTCCTGAACGCGCTGCTTCAGCGGCTTCGCCATGACTTCGGCGCGCGCTTGCAACCATTCTAGATACTCGTCGCTGAACAGTGAGATGTTGATCCAGGTACCGACACCGAGGACGAAGATCAACATCAGGGCCGTGGCCGCGGCAACCTTGAACTTGAGATTTTTTCGCGTCAGCTTCATAGGGGGCTTCCTTCTGTGGCGCATCAGTGAGTCAAGACAGCGCCGCCTGGGCAAAGATCGCATGCTCGCTTTAGCGTGATTGCGCTCGATGATCGTTTCATTGGGAAAATTTCGTAAACTCCTCCAATTCTCGTGTAGCCGAATGAGCGTCGCGGTTTGTCGCCGCCGCCAGGTGTCCGTTCGATGACGGCGGCGCTGTCTGATCACCGATGCGTGCTAAGGCTCCGGAGTTACGAACGGCACTGGCTCTCATGGCAGCGCTTTGCCGGGGCGGAGAAAAGCTGGCGAAGGCTTGGAAAGCGTTCGCGGTCGGGCGCGCAAACGGTTCGGAAGAGCCGTCCTTCTGTTTGAAAAAATCCATCAATCGCTCGAGCTTCTCAGCCTGATCGGCCATCTGTTCGGCAGTCGCCGTTAGCTGTTCGGCCGCCGCCGCGTTGTGTTGCGCTACCCGATCGACCTGCGCCATTGCGCGGTTCACTTGCGCTACGCCGCTCGCCTGCTCGCGCGAAGCGGTGGCGACTTCTTGGACCAACTCGGCGGTTTTCGTGATCGCCGGCAGCAAATCTTTGAGCAGGCTGCCGGAGCGTTCGGCGACTTGCACGCTGGAAGCGGTGAGGACACCGATCTCTTTGGCAGCGTTCTGGCTTCTTTCTGCTAACTTCCTGACTTCGGTGGCGACCACGGCAAAGCCCTTGCCGTGTTCGCCGGCTCTAGCCGCTTCGATCGCCGCGTTGAGCGCCAATAGATTTGTTTGATAAGCGATCTCTTCGATGATCTTGTTTTTCTCGGCGATCGTCTTCATCGCCGCCACCGATCGGCTGGCGCTATCGCTACTTTCGTCGGCCCCCTTGACACCATCGAGCGCCATGCGCTCCATCTGGCGCGAGTTTTCGACGTTCTGACTGATCGATGCATTGATCTGTTCCAGGCTCGCGGTGGTTTGTTCGACCGATGCGGCTTGCTCGCTGGTGACGCGCGTTAGTGACTGCGCTGAACCGTAGAGTTGCGCGGATGCCGACGAGAGCGCGCTCGCTGCGGTGAGC
>Ga0126377_10002333_pt1 | contig 13012 bp, 9 predicted proteins | sample PanSoiMetPlot_22_FD_92647 | JGI IMG/M metagenome (GOLD analysis project Ga0126377, IMG submission 92647) | Tropical forest soil microbial communities from Panama - MetaG Plot_22 | ecosystem: Environmental > Terrestrial > Soil > Tropical forest > Bulk soil | place: Panama | collected 2016-02-17
AGTTCTCCGATTCCGGATAAAGCGCGATCGCGCGGGCGCTCGCCGGATCCGTGATCGCGAAAGCCGGGCCGTTTTCAAACCACGCGATCGATTCTTTCTCCATCCCGAACGCGAGAGGGCTTGATAAATCCAGTTGCGCGCGGAGGATCGATCCCGGGCAATAGAAATCGCGCGCCGGAACGCCTTTGAGAACATTGCGCGCGGGGACGCCCAGTTTCTCGATCGCGAAATTGGAGGCGTTGTTGAACGTGATCACCGTGCCTCCGGCCTCGACGAATTCACGCAGCGCTTTGACCCCGGCGTCGCCCAATCCTCCGGCATATTCAGCCGGATATACTCCGGCAATCCCCTCTTCAACTCCGGCCGCCGCGCCAGGGGCCGAGTCTCCGGGCAAACCGTTGACCAGCGCGTTGACGGATTGATCGGGAATGATGATCGCGTCGTATCTGACCTTCAGATTACCCGCGCGGACTTCGGCGTCGAGCAGCGACGAGTAAGGGAATTTGTATTGATCGAAAATCCATCGCGTCCAACCCTCGTCCATCGATGGGCGATGATTCTTATAGATCGCCACGCGCACGCCCGCGTTGGAGCGGACGCGTGATTGAATCACGAGCGCGGCCGGTTCGGGCTTGGCGTCGACGGTGAAAGGCTCCTTAATGAAGACCGATTTGACGTTCATCAGGAGGTTGAGAGAATGCGCCGTCACATCGTAAGGGCGCTTCGGCGGCCCTCCGGGGTATTCTCGCAGATCGGGGTAGACTTGCGATTCGAGCAACGTCTTCGCGAACGCGCCGTAAGGTTGCTTCATAAAAATTATGTGCGCGCCCGCGTCGTATTTCTTTCCGTCGGCGATGAAATCCTTGTTCGCGCGCATCACTTCTACGCCGCCTCGCCTGAGGATCTGAAGTAAACGGTCGAGGCCCTCGATCTTGTAATAGTAGACCACCTCGGCGGCGGTCGAAGGTTCGCCGGTGATGCTCCTGACGACCTGTTCGCCCTTTTCGTGCTGCTCATCGTTCGTGCCGCTCACCTGGTTTAAACCCTCTTTGAGTCGTTTGAGAGCGTCGGAGAGTGACGAGGGCGTCTCCGGCTCGGGCAGCAGGATCGCGTAGGGCCTGTCCGTGGCTTCGACGGCGCGTTTGCTGATTTCATAAAAGTTGCGCAGATAAAGTTCGCGGTGGCGCGCGGCGTGGTTGAGCAGCGCCATCGCGCCGGCGCTTTGATAATCGACGATGTCGCGCAACGTCCACTTGCCGCCGGTCCAGGGCTTTGGGAAATTCCACGACTGCTCCTTCGCGTCGTAGTTAAACCCGCCGCCGAGTCTGCTGAACGGGACTTCGACCGGAGTCGCCAGGCGCGCGCTCGCGGCCTCGGACAGGACGCGCAAACCCGCGTGGTAATGCGTGTATGCCCGCGCGGGCGTCCACGCGTCATACATCGTGTCGAAGACCACGCCGGCTTTGCCCTGGGAAGTCAATTCCCACGCCATTGAGGTTCCGAGCGCGTTGACGCCGGAGATGATCGACGGGTCGATATTCGGCTCCCACGGCTCCATATATGGCGGGACGAAGAGTCGCGCGGCGCCGCCGCCCATCTGGTGAATGTCGTGCAGAATCTGAGGGCGCCAGACGTTGAGGATTTTGTCCACCGTGAGTTGCGTTTCGACCTGCGTGAACGCGTACCAGTCGCGGTTGTTGTCGTGACCGGCGTAGTGGTGATAAAGCTCGGGCGGCGCCGAGCCTTCGGCGGGCGTGCCGAGCGTCTTTCGGTACCAGTCGGCGACAATGTCCGTTCCGTCAGGGTTGAGCGAGGGCACGAGCAGAATGATCACGTTGTCGAGGACACGGCTGACCTCCGGCGTGTTTTGCGAAGTCAATTTGTAGGCCAACTCGGTCGCGGTGAAGGTCCCGCCGACTTCGGTCGAGTGGATGCTGCACGTGATGACGACAACGGTCTTTCCCGCGCTGATCAGCTCATTGATCACGGACTCGCTCGCGCTCGCGAGCAGACGCGGGTCAGCCAGTTTGCGTTGAATCTCTTTGAATTCGTCGAGGCGTTTCAAATTTTCGGGCGACGAAATAGTGGCGACGACGAATGGCCGCCCCAAAGTCGTTTTGCCGAGAGTGTCCAGCTTGATGCGGTCGCTCTTTTTCGCAAGCTCGCCGAAATAGGCGAGGAACTGCTCCCACCTCGCCAGCTTGCGGTCTTCGCCGATCTTGAAACCGAGCGCGGTTTCCGGCGCGGGGACATTATTGTCTCTAGTCGCGTTTCTGGTCTGCTCGGCGGCCCTCATCGAATGAATCGAGACCCCGGCGCCGGGGGCAGACAAAAGCAGGGCAATCAGCGTAAAGTGGCTTATGCGCGTCATTTTTTTTGACTCCATATTGGTCCTTAATTGGTACTTGATTTCACTGCGTGACGTCGGTAATGTAGGCGCCGCGAACGCGAGACGCAAGCCTCATTTGATCACTATAGTCTCGCTCTCCTCAAATTATCGCAAAATTTATTTAAATTCTGAGTTGGAGAGAGAATGAAAATATTTATCCCCCTGCTCATAGTGGTATCGATACTAGCAGGTTGCGCACAGGTTCAAATGGGTGACTCCAAGATGTCCGTCGGATTGGCGTCATCAAAGAAATTGATGGTCTCGCCATCGAAGGATCGTTCAGCGGATTTGAAGGCGGGGTACGTCGCGCCGCGCGCGTTAGGCGATTTCACAAGCGCTCTGACCGCCGAAGGGCGCGATTGGCATAAGCATGGCGTCTATGTAGAAACATTGGACGGCGGCGAGCCGGTGGCGATGATGAATGAAGACACCCCGTTTAACCCGGCTTCGGTCATAAAACTGGCCACGACGCTCGCGGCGTTGAACAGGCTCGGACCGAATCATCGCTTTCACACCGATCTGCTGGCGAACGGAGAGATTAACGAGAAGACCGGCGAACTGAACGGCGATCTGATTCTCTTCAGCGGGCGCGACCCGTCGTTCTCGATTTCCGACGCGAAGCGCGTCGGCGAGTCACTGCGTAAGTTCGGCGTGCGGCGCGTCAACGGGAGTCTGATCGTAATAGGCGATTTCAACTGCAACAATAATTCGCAGACCGATGTCTCGGCTGGCGTCTTCGAACACAACTGCGGCATAACATTTCGCGATTCGATCAAATATGAAGATTACAACAGCCAGCCTCGCGGCCGCCTTCTGGTCACGGTCGAATCCGACACGCTGTTGCGCATAGCCCAATACCAGAACGCGCACAGCGTTAATTCAATGGCCGAGACGCTCGCCCGGCACATTGGAGGCCCGCAATACGTGAAGAACTTCCTGGTCGAACAGGCCGGGCTTTCTCCAGACTCGATCGAGATCTCCACGGGATCGGGTTTAAACGTGAACCGGATGTCGCCACGCGACACCGTGAGGATGCTGCGCGCGATGGTCAACTGGCTAGATAAGTATAACCTCAAACCCGACGCGGTGATGGGATTGGGAGGGATCGATCCAGGCACGATGCGCGCCAGATTCGCCGAAAAGGGGTTCGCCGGCAGCGTCATCGCCAAGACCGGCACGCTGACCACCACCGACAGCGGCATGGCGGCCCTGGCCGGCGTCATGCGCACGCGCGATCGCGGGACTCTACTCTTCGCGGTCTATGATAACGCCGAATCCCGCCGCATCGTTCCTCTGCGAAAGGCCCAGGATGAATTTCTCAAAAAACTGATTAACGAATTGGGCGGCCCCGCGCCGGAAAAAGAGCGCAGCCTAACGAGCAACGGCGACCACCTGCAGAGCCGGATGATCCTCGCCGAGTAATAGGTTATTATCTCTCTCGGAATACCCCAGAAATAAAAATCCCTGAGCGCATCGTGAAGGGGACTTATAAGTCTCATTCATGATGCTCTCAAGAATTTTCGGAGGAACAGTTTTGAGCCCCGCCTTCAGGCGGAAGTGTTTGGTATCGCGGAATGGAGCGGGACTCAAAACCGATTTTCGGAGGGAGGATATGAGAAAAGATTCCTTGGCGCATTTGCCGATCGTAATCGCGCTCCTGGTCCCGATCTTCGCCGTCGCGCAAACTCCCGACAACGTTACCCAGACGCCGGGACAGACCTCGGAGTCGCAAACAGCGGACCGTCCAATAATCGACTGGCGGATCACCGAAAAAGAGGTCAAGGCCGTTCAGGCCGAACTCACTCTTCGCGGCTATTACAAGTCGAAGCTTACCGGCGTGCTTGATAGCGATACGCGCGTGGCCGTGCAGGCTTACCAGGCCGACAACGGATTGAATGACTCCGGGCGGATCGACCCGGAGACTTACCGCAAACTAGACCTGCCTTATCCGGCCACTGGCAAGGAAGCTGACCGATTGCGCAGCGACGCCCCGGCGCCGAAGATCGGTTACGAAATCAAAGACGCCACGGTTGGCGCCGGCGACGCTGCCAGTGGCGGCGCGAAGAAGGCTGGATCGGGCGTTCGCGGCAGCCTCGAAAAGACATGGGACGCCGGCTCAGGGGCGGTCTCAAAATCGAAGGACGTTGCGCGAGGCGCCGGCGACGCGACGATTAAGGGAGTTAAAAGCGCTGGCCGCGCAGGCGCCAGAATCTTCAAGCGCAGCGACTCCGATCTTCAGGTACAAGTCCGCCGCTTGCTGGAAGAGAACCCAGAGACCAAGTCCTGGCGCTTTGAGGTGAAGAAGGGAATGGTTACGATCAAAACGCCGCGCAATCATAACGCCGATGTCGGCGCTGTGGTCTCGAACATCCGCCATATACCCGGCGTCGAAACGATCTTTGTGGTCGCCTTGTGAGCGGATGTCCGCGCCATCTCTGGCTGTTGAAAAGTGAAGAATGACGAATGACCGATGACGTATGGAGATTGGTAAGTGATTAAACTTTGATGGGATCGCGGTCGGTCTCAAGAGGAGGGAGGAGTCCATGAAGGCTGTTGACTTCCTCCTCTATTTTGCTCAGTTCTTTTCCGATTTCATCACAGGCCTGGCTGATCTCGCTCAATTGGTCAGGAGATATCTTATTGATGTCGTCCAGCCGTTGGCTGAGCCTGGTCAGACTCTCACTAATATCACGCTTCTTTTCAAAAGACGGCTTGTCCGACGCCTGAAGTCTTTTGTTGAGTTCGTGTATTTTGTCGCGCAGGCTCCCGATCCGTCCATCCTTCTGGTTCTGATTCTCGATCTTTTGCTTTTTCTGCGCCTGTTGCTCGGCGGCGCGCGCCTGCTGTTTAACATATGCGGTCACTCCGATAGCCAATCCGCCGATTACGAACGCTATCAATCCGGCGAAAATGAAGAGGTTTCTGCGCGAATGTCCGTTTCTCGGAATAGACTTGGCGCCAAAGGCGTTTGACGCCAGCTCGCCTGTCTTTGAAGCCGGCGGATTCTGGGCCGGAGGCGCCGTTGAGTTCTGCTGATGAATTGGTCTCGTATCGTGCGATTCGAACGGCTCGGTCTTCGCTGAAGGCAAGGGCGAGACGCGCGTGTCGTCATTGAGATCTTCGGGCGCGAAGACAGTGGTAATCGGCCCGCGCGGATTCAACGGATCAGTGGTTTGAGAGAGTTCGGTCGTGGCGAGGCCGGCTGTTGACGTGAAGGGCGTTGACTTCGCCGGCGGAACCGGAAGCGGTTCGGTGCTCGGCGCCTCCTCGGCGTTCGAGAGATCGCCTGTGGCGCGTGTCGGCCCTCTCAACTGGTCGGCGCCCGCGCCGGCGCCCCAATTAATCTCGGTAGGCGTGTCGGGCGAGCGAGCCAGGCTCTGCGGTTCAATCATCGCGCTCTCGTGCAACGCCAAACCGCTGCCTGAAAATTGCGCGATGACCACGGTGATGTTGTCCTCGCCGCCGCGCTCGTTGGCCAGATTAATCAGACGCTGGCAGGCCGATTTGAAATCCTGGGACTCATTAATGATCCGCGCGATCTCATCCTGGTGAACCTTTCCAGACAACCCGTCACTGCATATCACAAGCGTATCCATGTTGCAGAGATCCAGGCGACAGACTTCGACATTCACGCTGCTGTGCGCCCCCAGAGCCTGCAGGATGACGTTGCGGTAGCTGTGTGTTTCGGCCTCTTCTTCGGTGATCTGTCCGGCGTCGATCAACTGCTGCACCAGCGACTGGTCTTTGGTGGTGCGAACGATATCGCCCCTGCGGATAAGATAGGCGCGGGAGTCGCCGACCTGCGCGAAGAAGACATGGGCGCCGAGCGTCGCGACCGCTGTGAAGGTGGCGCCCAACCCCTTGTGCGCCGGGTTGGTCTGGCTCTCGCCGTTGATCAAAATGTTGGCTTCTTCAATGGAGAGGCGCAATCGTTCATGGAAAGGCAGTTTCCCGTAAATCTCGTGCGCCTGAAGTTGCAGCATCCTGTCCCGCACGGTTTCGACGGCCATCCGCGACGCGACCTCGCCCGCCAGCGCGCCGCCCATGCCGTCGGAGACCGCCAGAAGCGAGCCGTAATATCCCTGAGCATAAGTGAGTAAATCGGGCGGCTCTTCTTCGCTGGCGGTCCAACTTCTGCCAGTCGAAAGATCCAGAATCAGGAAATTATCTTCGTTGCCGCTGCGCACCATGCCTACGTCTGTTTGGGCATAAAGCGCCATGTTGATGGTTGGAAGCTCGGCCATAAAAGCTATAGGGTAGTTTGTTTGTTCTCCTGTCAATGGTCGACGGCAAGTGGTCCTGGTTTATCACTTGTCATTGTTTACACGCGCCGGAGCGCCGCATCCAGATCGGCGATGATGTCTTCTATGTCTTCAATGCCTACGGAGACTCGCACGAGGCCATCGGTAATTCCGAGCCCCGCGCGCTCAGCCGCCGGAACCGACGCGTGGGTCATCGTCGCCGGGTGCGAGATCAGTGTTTCAACTCCGCCCAAACTTTCGGCCAGCGCGCAGAGGCGCACATTATCCAACACTGAGCGCGCAGCCGCAAGAGAGCCTGTTTCAAAGGCGATCATTCCTCCGAATCCGGACATCAATCGCTTCGCGCGCTCGCTCTGCGGGTGGCGCGGCAAGCCTGGATAGTAGACCTTCTCGACCTTCGGGTGATCGTCGAGGAAGGCGGCGACTTTGCGCCCGTTGTCGTCGTGTTGCTTCATTCTCACAGCCAGCGTCTTGGTCCCTCGAGCGGTGAGCCAGGCGTCGAACGGCGAGATGATCGCGCCCACGGCGTTCTGCAAGAATCCGACGCGCTCGGCGTCTTCAGGCCTGGCGGTGATGACCACGCCGCCGACGCTGTCGCTGTGGCCGTTTAAATACTTCGTCGTCGAATGCACAACTATATCTGCGCCCCATTCGATCGGGCGCAGAAAGAATGGACTCAGGAACGTGTTGTCGACAACCAGGCGGACACCGCGGTCGCGCGTCAATTTGCCTACGCCTTCCAGATCGGCCAATACCATGGTCGGGTTGGCTACCGTTTCGATGAAAACCATCCGCGTGTTTTCTTTGATCGCCGCCTCGACGTTTGCCGCATCGGTCGTGTCAACGTAAGTGAATTCCACCCCGAAATTTCTCAGCACCCGCTCGAACAGACGATATGTTCCGCCGTAAGTGCTCTCCGTGACGATGACATGATCTCCGGCCTCGAGCAATCTCAGCGTGGTGTCGATCGCCGACATTCCCGAAGCGAAGCAATGGGCGGAAAGCCCCCCTTCGAGCGCGGCGAGATTTCGCTCCAGCGCGGAGCGAGTCGGGTTCTGCGTCCGGGCGTATTCAAACCCCTTGTGCCGGCCCAATGCCTCCTGAACGTACGTCGAAGTCTGATATATCGGTGTTATGATCGCGCCGGTCGCCGGGTCCGGCTCTTGCCCAATGTGTATCGCCTTTGTTGCAAATCCCATAAAGAAAAAGAAAGTGAGCGCGCCGCGCCGGTCGCCAATCAGGTAGACATGTAAATAGACATGTTGAGAGGATAATTCGCAGGGAGTCAGCGACAGATATTAAAGATTCGGCGAAAAAAAAGAAAGCCACTTGTCTTGAAACATTTCGCCGAAAGCATATACTTGCCTTGACCCGCAGGATCAGCCCCCGCCCCGCAACAGGTTTATGAGACATAATGTCGTCGCAATCATTCCCGCTCGCTACGCCTCGACCCGACTGCCAGGCAAACCGCTGATCGAGATCGCCGGAATGCCGATGATTCTTCGCGTCGTCGAACGCGCCAAACAAACGGCCTTGATCAGTCGCGTCATAGTCGCGACTGACGACGAGCGCGTCTATAGGGTCGTCGCCGGCGCGGGCGCCGAGGCGGTCATGACTTCGCCGAATCACGCGACGGGGACTGATCGCCTGGCCGAAGTCGCGGCGGGTCTGGACGCCGAGATCGTCGTCAACATCCAGGGCGACGAGCCGCTGATCGAGCCGTCAACGATTGAAGCCGCCCTCAAGCCTCTGCTCGCCGACCGGTCGATCGTCATGAGCACAACCTGCGAGCCGATCGAATCGGTCGAAGACGCGCTCAAATCGAACGTGGTCAAAGTCGTGATTGATCGCGAGGGGTTCGCGCTCTGTTTCTCGCGCAACCCTATTCCATTCCCGCGCGCGGCGGTTCTGGAACATGGGTCGATCAGGGCGGCGCTGCGCGCCCACCCGGAAATGCTCAAAGCGTTCAACAAACACACCGGTCTTTACGCCTACCGCCGCGATTTCCTGCTGACATACGCCAAACTCACTCCTACTCCGCTCGAACAGAGCGAAATGCTCGAACAGATGCGCGCCCTGGAGCATGGCTACAGGATAAAGGTCGTCGCCGTCTCTCACCGCTCGATCGGCGTTGATACGCCGGAAGATGTGAAATTGGTCAGACGAATGATCGGAGGGGCGGCTTGATTGTGTGACCGCGCGCCATTGTTCATTTGTCATCGTTCTTTAGTTCATTTGTCATCGTTCATTTGTCATTGAAGGAAATCGTCCCTGGAAATGACAAATGAACGATGACAAATGACAAATGGAATATTATTGCCACACCACTTCAAGGATCCTCAGATTCACGTGCTTGCCTTTCAACCTCTCAGTTCCGAGTGATCTGACCCTGAATGTTTCGTCGAGGGATTGCATAGTGTTTTCGCTGATCACGATCTGGCTGGGTTGGGCGAGGCTTTCGAGCCTGGCGGCGGTGTTGACGGTATCGCCGATGGCGGTGTAATCGAGCCGGGATTCGGAGCCGATGTAACCGACGATGGCCGGGCCGGTGTTGACGCCGATACCGATCTGGATCGGCGGCAGGTTATCGGCGAGCAGCCGTTCGTTGAAAATGACCATGGCCCGCTGCATCTCGACCGCCGCGCGGACGGCTTTGATGGCGTCGAGTTCGCTCGCGTAAGGCGCGCCGAAGAGCGCCATCAGCCCGTCACCAATATATTTGTCGAGCGTGCCGCTGTGCTTGAAGATGATCTCGCTGACCATGGAGAAATATTGATTGAGCAAATTGACGATCAGTTCCGGCGTGCTGGTTTCGGAGAGAGTGGTGAAGTTGCGGACGTCGGCAAACAGCGCGGTCACTTTCTGTCGGACCCCTCCGAGTCTGACCTCGTCGGGCGAGCGCAGGATTTGATCGACGACCTGGCGCGGCAGGAAGCGTTCAAAACTCGAACGCGCCTGCGCCTGCTTCTGGAGCCGTTCGTAATTGATGACGGTGTTGATCGCTATGCCCATGTGGACCGAGACGGCGTTGAGCAGGTCCAGGTCGTCGGCGCCGAATTTTTCGATCGCGTCGAAGCGGTCGGCGTATATTATTCCGAGCAAGCCTCGGGGGCCGATGATCGGCGAGGCCATGACCGATTGTACCTGAGTGGCGACGATGCTCTTCGAACTGAGCTCCGGGCCGCCGCTCATGGTGTCTTCGAGCAACACAGATACGCGCTCGCCGGCGACCTTGCTGAAGATGGTCTGGCTGATCGGAGTCGTTTTGCCAGCGCCTTCCGCGTCGCGGGTCCGCGTGGCGGCCTCCTCGAATTCCCCTTGCTCGTTTTTGCGGAAAATGAAACAACGCGTGACCGGAGTGACCGAAAAGAGTATGTCGAACGCCTGTTGATAGATCTCGTCCAGCGAAAAGACCGAACTGAGCTTGAGGCTCAGGTCGTAAAAGAGGCGCAAAATACGTTCTTTTTTCTCCAGCTCCTGATGATATATGAGCGCCGGCACGTCCTCCGGCTTGGTGTATGACGCGAGAGCGGAAGTCACCAGCATATCGCTGGGGGTCTTCCGCATCACTTCGCGTAACGCGTTGGTAGCCTCTTGAGTGCGCAGCGGGTCGACGTCCTGATAGGTGAGGGTGCAGGAGCCGACCTTGACCTGGGTGTTCTCCGTGAGCTTGATGTCGACGTTGGCCGCGATGCGGTGGCCGTTGACGAAGACGCCGTTGCCGCTCCCCAGGTCGCGGAGCATGACGCCTTCCGCAGTCTTGCGCGCCACGGCGTGATAACGCGAAACGCGCGGGTCGTCGAGTATCAGATCGTTCTTCAACTCGCGTCCGATGGAGATCTCCGACTTATCTATGTCGAAAGTGTAATTCCGGTTAGTCGTCTGAACGATAAAGCTGGGCATAAGTGTTGGTAGTTGGTGTTCGGCGGTCGGAAGTCGGTAGTCGGTTGTGATTAGCCAGCGCGCAACCAACCACCGACCACCGACCGCCTAGAACTCGTATTCGCGTCCGATTTCGGCCACGATGATCCGAGGATTATTGAGCGACTCAATCTCCTCGACAATCTGATCGCGATATGCCGCTTTGACGTGCACGGCGAAGATCGGCGTGTCAGGCCTCATCTTCGACATCTCTTCGAGCAGCGTCGCGGGGGAATGGTGTTGCGAAACGCGCGCCAACTCCGTCAGGCGGTTGGGGAATGAAAGGTCAATGAAGATGGCGCGCAGTTTGTCGCGCCCGATCGGCGTCCGCCAGATGTTTTCGGTCGGTCCCGTGTCCGAGGTGAAGAGCAGCGCGCTTCTGTCATCCTCGACGACAATGCCGTGGGTCAGAATCGTGTGCGTGACCTCGACGGGGGTCACCTTCAGCCCCTCCGCGAAGAAACTCTCGCCCGATCTGATCGGATGAAAAGAGATCAGATCGGCTTCGGCGTTCCTCATCAGTTCCAGCGGTATCCACATCCGATGGTTGAACACATATTGCCGCAGCGCATCGAAATCCGACCGGGTCGCGTAAAGATTGACCGGCTCGCGAATCTCCTCAAGCAGGTCGGTCAGGTAGAGAGGGAGCGAGAATATGTGATCCAGATGCGTATGCGTGATGATGATTGAACGAATCCGAAGCTGCTCCTCACGACTAAGTCCGATCGCGATCGCGCCGGCGTCAATCGCCAGCGTGTCGTTGATCAGATAGGTCGTCAGCAACTGAACCCGCCCATCCGCCGTGCTTGGGACAATCCGGAATTTCATTATTGCACTTGGGAGCGCAATGGAGCGATTGCCTTATTATCAGGGTTGACCGATTCGAGCCGCTTGAGCGTCTCGCCGGCAGCCGACTTGGCGCCTTTGTCGATCAGAGCCTGAGTGAGATTCTGCAGAGACTTTTCATAGCGCGGGTCGATTTTCAACGCGTCCTGGAATGCGGCGATGGCCTTCTCCAGATCGCGAGGGGATCGCAGGTAGAAACTTAACCCAAGATCATTACGCACCGTCGCGTCATTCGGATTTTGTTTCAAGGCCGACTGATACCAACGTTCGGCCTCCTCGTAACGTTTCAGTTCGAAATTGGCGTCGCCCAGAGCGACGAGCAGTTTGATATCTTTCGGGCGCGTCTTGGCGGCGCGTTCGTAAAATTCGATCGCCCCTTCGAAGCGGTTGATCTGTTTGTACAAGTCGGCGGCCTGCATCTGCGCCTCGAAATTGGACGGCTCGCTGCGCGCCTTCTGAATGACGTCATTCACCTCCGCTTGCGGGCCCCCATTCGATCCACTGCCTGTGGCGCCTGTGGCGCCGGTCGCCCCGGTTTGAGGATGATCGGGCGGCAGCGTGGTTGAAGTCGCCGCCGTGTCGCCGGCCGTAGCGGCGGGGTGGTTGGTCTGGTTGATATAGTTGGTTCCGATGTAGCCGACAATCAAGCCGGTAAGCAAACCGATGATTCCGTAAAGATAGTTTGGTTTATTCATTGCGTAATCAAATACTTTCGGGAGTGGGGCAGAGCATAGTCTGCCAGACTCCATTGCGCGCCACAGACAGACTAAAGTCTGTCCCACTCCCGCGTCAATCTGAAGATCGGCGCCTTGCTTTCGCAAAGATGGCGTAATATTATCTAAGCGTTATGATCATGATGCAAACGCGCGCTTCAGGCGCGACAAAAAAGCGGCAAGCGATGTAATTAATCACGACGTCTCCCCGAACTTGGTCGCTTGTCTATAAGGAGGCAAATATGAGCAAGCGACTAACCAACCGCGAAAAACTTCTCTCCAAGCTGAACAATTTCTCTGAGAGTGAGATCGGAGAAATCCTCAAATACGCCCTGACGCTCGAAAGAACCACCGAAAGGAATGGATACGGCGACGGCGTCACGGAAGCGATTCCTCAAACATCCGAAGACGAATTATTGGTAATGTTGAGCGCGGCTCGCGAAAACCGCCGCGCGCGGCAGGTGTTCGAGTGGGAGTCTGTTCGCAGAAAAGTGGAGGGCAAGGGCTCGGTCCATTGGCGCCGTTAGTGTTCGGGCGACTCCGGCGCCGTAAGCGCGGATAATGAACGAAAACAGATTGCAAGCGCCAGTGTTGTTACTGCCCCTGCTGTTTCTATGCATGCTGTTCGCCTGGGGGCGAGGACAGGAAGTGGATCGGCGAACGGATCGACTGCGGCAGGAGTTGCTGTCGCGACTGACCTCAGGCGACGAGGAGCAGCGCATCGATGCCGCCGTTCGAATCGGCGCGCTCTTGCTTGACGAGCCTGGCGCGGTTGAAACATCGGTCATTACATCTCTCGGCGCCGCCCTTCGCCGGGATTCGTCGCCGGTCGTTCGGGCCCTGGCCGCCAGGGCGCTGGAAATCAGCGCCGGAAATCAGGC
>Ga0126377_10002334_pt1 | contig 13010 bp, 10 predicted proteins | sample PanSoiMetPlot_22_FD_92647 | JGI IMG/M metagenome (GOLD analysis project Ga0126377, IMG submission 92647) | Tropical forest soil microbial communities from Panama - MetaG Plot_22 | ecosystem: Environmental > Terrestrial > Soil > Tropical forest > Bulk soil | place: Panama | collected 2016-02-17
CCAAGGCCTTCCTGCATACGGTCATCGAGAACGTGCCGGTAACGGTGTTCGTGAAGGACGTGCGCGAGCAGCGCTACGTCCTGGTCAATCGCGCCGCCGAGGAGCTGTGGGGGATTCCTCGCGAGGAGGTCATCGGCAAGAACGCGCTTGAACTGTTTCCGAGGTCGACGGCCGATCTGATCAATGCCCGCGACGGGGAGCTGCTGGCGCAATCGGGCGAGCAGTTCCACACCACGCATCAGGTCGAGACGCCGCACAACGGCATGCGCCTGGTCGAGTCGCGCCGCATCGCCATCCTCGACGAGCATGGTAAGCCGGAGTATCTGCTCGGCGTCGTCGAAGACGTCACCGAGCGGGCGCGCGCGGACGAGCGCATCAAGTACATGGCCCACCACGACCTGCTGACGGGGCTGTCCAACCGCGCACTGTTCATGGAGAAGATCGAGGAGGCGGGTGCGCGGCTGCGCCGCCGCGGCGAGACGTTTACCGTCTTCATGCTCGACCTCGACCGTTTCAAGAACGTCAACGATTCGCTCGGGCATCCCGAGGGCGATTCGCTGCTCAAGCAGACCGCGCAGCGGCTCAAGTCGGCGCTGCGCGAGACCGACGTGCTGGCACGTCTCGGCGGCGACGAATTCGCCATCCTGCAGGCGGGCGAGGAGAGCCAGTGGGAGGACGCGAGCGCGCTTGCCGACCGGATCGTCGAGCTCATGACGCAGCCGTACGACATCAACGGCAACAAGGTCAGCATCGGCACCAGCATCGGCATCGCCTTGGCGCCGGCCGACGGCATCGAGCCGAGCGAGCTGATGAAAAAGGCCGACCTGGCGCTCTACCGGATGAAGTCGGAGGGCCGCAACGGCTATCGCTTCTTCGACGCCCAGATGACCGCGGACGCCGACGCGCTGCATCGACTGGAGCACGACTTGCGCGAAGCGATCGCGCGCGGCGAGCTCGAGGTGTTCTACCAGCCGGTGATCGACGTGCAGACCTGCACGCCGGTCGGCACCGAGGCGCTGGTGCGCTGGCGGCACCCGCAGCGCGGCTACATCCCGCCCGACCAGTTCATCCCGCTCGCCGAGGAGACCGGCCTGATCGTCCCGATCGGCGAGTTCGTGCTGCAGCGCGCCTGCGCCGACGCCGCGACCTGGCTGCCGCACATCAAGGTGGCGGTCAATCTGTCGCTCGTGCAGTTCCGCAAGGGCAACCTGCTGGACGTCATCCTGTGTGCGCTGGTCGAATCCGGGCTGGCGCCCGAGCGGCTGGAGCTGGAGATCACCGAGTCGGTCCTGCTCGAGAACGAGCTGGAGATCCTGTCGGTGATCCGTCAGCTGAAGAATCTCGGGGTCTCGCTGGCGCTCGACGATTTCGGCACCGGCTATTCGTCGCTCAGCTGCCTCACCAAATTCCCGTTCGACAAGATCAAGATCGACAAGTCGTTCACGCAGAACATGGCCAAGCGCGCGGAGTGCGCAGCCATCGTGGCGTCGGTGCGCGCGCTCGGCCGCGGCCTCAACATCGTGACCACGGCCGAGGGGGTCGAGACCGAGCAGCAATTCGAGCTGTTGCGTTCGGCCGGCGTTAACCTGGTCCAGGGATATCTGTTCGGGCGACCCTGCCCGGCAGCCGAATTGGATTGGACCTTGACGGGTGGGGGCAGCCGCGTGGAAACCGCGGCTTAACGCATTTCCCGGAAGAGTAGAACCCGGTTTCCGAAGGGGAATGCGCCAGTCAACGATCTAGCGCTCTAGAGCATTTCCGGAAAAGGCCACGGCGTCATGATGGTCCAAAAGAGCGTGATCGACGAGCTCGAGGAAGCGATCGCGAACAAGGAGATCGGGCGCCGGGCGGAGTCGTTGCGCCGGGTCACCGACCTGTTCGTGTCCGGCCCCGCCCGCTATTCCGACGAGCAGATCGAGCTGTTCGACATGGTGATGATCCTGCTCGCCAAGGAGATCGAGACCTCCGCGCGCGCGACCTTCGGCCATCGGATGGCGACGATCTCGAACGCGCCCCCTAAGATCATCCGCGCGCTCGCGCTCGACGACGCGATCGAGGTCGCCGGTCCGATCCTGACCCACTCCTCGCAGCTCGACGAAGCGACGCTGATCGAGAGCGCCCGGACCAAGAGCCAGAACCACCTGCTCGCCATTTCGCGGCGAACGAGCCTCGCCGAAGCCCTGACCGACGTGCTGGTCGAGCGCGGAAACCAGGAGGTTGCGCACAGCACTGCGGAAAACCCGGGCGCCAAGTTCTCGGAATTCGGCTATTCGAAGCTGGTGCAGCGCTCCGAGGACGACGCCGAGCTGGCGGTGCGGGTGTGGTCGCGGCCCGAGATTCCGCGCCAGAACCTCTTGAAACTGTTCCACGACGCGTCGGAGGCCGTGCGCCTCAAGCTCGAGGCGTCGGATCGGCGCAAGGCCGGCCTGTTGCGCGCCATGGTCGCGCAAGCCTCCAATCAATTCCAGACCGAGGCCCGGGAACGCTCGGCGGCATTCGCGGCGGCGCAGGCGCATGTTCAGTCGCTCTACGACTCCGGTGCGCTCACCGATACGCAGCTCGAAAGTTTCGCGCGCGCCGGCAAGTTCGACGAGACCACGATCGCGCTGTCGATGATGTGCGATCTGTCGATCGGCCTGGTCGAGCGCGCCATGGTCGAGGAGCGCTCCGAGCAGATTCTGGTGCTCGCCAAGGCGATCGGGCTGTCCTGGGATACGACCCGGGCGTTGCTGCTGACGCAGGCGGAGACCAAGGGCAGCTCGACCTACGAGCTCGACCAATGCCGCCTGAAATTCGCCAAGCTCAAGGCGGAGACGGCGAAAATGGCGACCCAGTTCTACCGTTTGCGCGAGCGGGCGGCGGCGCCGGCCACCGCGCCTGTCGCCGCGGAAGCCGGCTGACCGTTACCACGTCAGCCGCCGCATCACCGCTTTCGGAACGGTCTCCGCCTCGGCGAACATGCCCGCGAGCGCGGTGGCATCGGGATTGTCGCGGCCGCCCAGCTCCTCGGCGTGGATGCCCGCGGTCACGAACAGGCAGTCGAGATCGAAGGCGGCGGCGCCCTTGAGGTCGGTGCGCACGGAATCGCCGATCGCCAGCACCCGATGGCGCTCCACCGGCGCGCGGCGCGCGGCCTGTGCGATCGCCATCGCCTGGTCGTAGATCGGCCGATAGGGCTTGCCGGCATAGATCACCTCGCCGCCGATCGCGGCATAGAGGTCGGCGATCGCGCCGGCGCAATAGACCAACTTGTCGCCGCGCTCGACCACCACGTCGGGATTGGCGCAGATCATCGGCAGCGCGCGTGCGCGCATGCGCTCGATCAGGCCGCGGTAGTCCTGCGGCGTCTCGAAGGTGTCGTCGACGAGCCCGGAGCAGACCGCGTAGTCGGCTTCTTCCAGCGGCGCAATGGGCGCGTCGAGCCCGGCGAAGATCGGCAGATCCCGCTCCGGCCCGATGTGCAGCACGCGCTCGCCCGCGCGCGCGGCAATCAGCGCGTGGGTCACGTCGCCCGAGCTCACGATCCCGTCATAGGCCGCGCGCGGTACGCCGAGCCGGTCGAGCGTGGAGCGTGCCACCACCTCGCCCGGCCGCGGCGCGTTGGTGATCAGCACCACCGTGCCGCCCATCGCGCGGAAGCGCGCCAGGGCGTCGCAGGCCTCGGGCGTGGCGGCGACGCCATTGTGCACGACACCCCAGACGTCGCTGAGCACGACGTCGTAGGCGGCGGCGAACGGCGCGAAGTGACCGATGAAGGGGGGAAGCGCAACAGACATGGGGATCGGGTGAGGGGTGAGGGCGGGTGGAGGACAGATAGACCACCCCGTTCTATGCGGTCAAACGTGCCGTCCTCAGCTGCGGCTGCGCGCGAGCTGGGCGAGGCCGGTGGTCCGCTCGCTTTTGCCGGCGTCGCCGGCAGCCACGCTCGCGCTGCGGCCTACCGTGTTGGTCGCCGCCGCCTGCTCCGGGCCGACGCCGGTCTCGCGCGCGACCACGTCGGAGCGCTCGGCGATCCCCTGCAGGGCCTCCGCGCGTACCGGCCGCGGCTGCGCGAACAGGAAGCCCTGGCCGTAGCGCACGTCGTAGTCGAGCAGATCGACCACGCTGCCTTCGCTCTCGATCTTCTCAGCGATCAGGTCGATGCCGAAGCGGCCGACCAGATCGGAGAGATCGGCGGGATGGATGTCGGTCGCCGCGGTGGAGCCGCCGCGATTGAGCAGCAGGCTCGCCTGCACCTTGATGAAGCGGAAGCCGCGCTCGGCCAGCTCGCGCGGCTCGATGCGCAGGTCCGCCACGTTGTCCAGCGAGAAGCGGTAGCCGCGTTCGGCCAGCGCCGCCAGGCTCTCGTGCTCGATCGGCCCCATGGCGCGCACGGCGCTCTGCGTAAGCTCCAGCACCAGCGACGGCGCGATCGCGCGGTTGGCGTCGAGGAATTCGAGGAATTGCGCAAAGAAGGCGGAGTCGGTGAGCGTCGAGCCGGACAGATTGACGAACAGGCCGATGTCGCGGTTCTTGAGCAGCAGCCGGCGCACCACCTGGACGCAACGGAAGATCACCAGGTTGTCGATCTTCGGCATCAGGCCGCCGCTTTCCGCCAGCGGAATGAAGTCGGCGGCGTGCTGCACCTCGCCACGATCGTTGCGCAGCCGCGACATCGCCTCGTAGTAGCGCACCTTGCGCTGCGGCAGCGTCACGATTGGCTGCAGATAGAGGTCGACGCGGTTGGCTTCGACCGCAGCGCGGATGGTCGCCAGGGCGGCCTCCTGCTCCGCCGTGCGGGCATGGATGGGCACCACGACGGACGGCGAGGGCGGTCTCGCCCTGAGCTCCGCGATGTTGGAATCCGCGGTCTCCGCGGCGCTGGTCTCCGCGGCGGTGGTCTCGGCGTCGGTCGCAGCCGCCTCGGCCGGCGCGGTCGGCGTGCCGGCGAGCAACTGCGCGAGCGCCTCGGCGGCGAGCACGCCCGGTGGCGCGGCGGGGGGCGACGGAGCAGGAGCGGCGGCCACCCCGCGTGCGAGCGTGTCGATTGCGGTCTGATGGGCGGCGACGGTCTCGGCGAGCTGCTTGACCAGCGTGCCGAGCTCGCCGATCTCGGCGGCGAGCGGGTCGGTCACCGCTCGCGCGCGATCGACAGCGCTCTCGACCTTGTCCTCCATGGCGGGCACGCGCCGACCCATCTCGCCCACCTGGCGGGCGAGCTCGGCCACGCCACGGGACAACTCGGCGAGCTGGCGGCCCATCGCCGTCCGCATCCCCATGCGGGTCGAAACCGCGTTGTAGAGGGCGAGCGCAGTCAGGGTGGCGATACCGACGGTGGCGGCCTCGGACGCGCTGACGCCCAGATAGAAATAGACCGTCGCGCCGGCGGAGCCTGCGATGATCACCATGCAGACGGCGACAAAGATGGCACCAAGACGCATCATGGTGGTCCGATCGCGGTGGTCCGATCGTACGCACGGAACCGGTCTGGCCGGGTTCCGCATTTAACGACGCACATCGGGCAAGCCCGATATGAGCACTATACTTACGCAAAATCGGGCAGGCCCGATTTTAAACCCATTCTGGGGCGATTCGCTTGCTACCCCCGACCCTCCATGACATGCCGCCCAACGCCCGCGCAAGCGATCTTGCGGGTGCCGGTGGACACTAGTGTCCCGATTCGGAAGTTCGCAAGCATTTGCACCCCGCTCTCGTGCGAACTTGGGAGTCAAAGGGACACTAGCAACTCTATGATTCTAGTGTGGCTTTGGATTTGACGTTCCTACCAGGACTCGCAGCAAAACTCGTAGGAACGTCAAATCCGCCACACTAGTGCACAGGTCTCGATCGATAGCGCAGGGTGCTATAAGGCCTCTCCCTCCAACCCCGAGCCCCCAACCGCATCGATGACGGGACTGATCGCCACCATTGAGCGCCGCCCGCAGGCGGCCTTTGCCGCCTTCCTGGCGCTGCATCTCGTCGTCTGGACCGCGTTGCCGGCGCTGCTCTATCCCAACCTGCCGCTCGACCTGATCGAGGCGCTGACCTACGGCCGCGAATGGCAGCTCGGCTACGACAAGCTGCCGCCGCTGCCCTGGTGGCTGATCGAGATCGTCTATCGGACGGTGGGGATCGAGGCCGCCTACTACGCGCTGGCGCAGGTGGCGGTGATCGCCGCGTTCGTGGCGGTCTGGGCGACCGCGCGGCCGCTGGTCGGCGCCGCCGGCGCGCTGGTCGCGGTGCTGTTCCTGGACGGCCTGCACTACTTCCATTTCACCGCCGCCAAGTTCAATCACGACGTGATCCAGCTGCCGCTCTGGGCGCTCGCCGGCTACGCGTTCCACGCCGGTTTGCGGCAGGGACGCATGCTGCATTGGGCGCTGCTCGGCCTCGCCATCGGGATCGCGCTGTGGGCGAAGTATTTCGTGATCGTGCTGGCGGCGCCGCTCGCGCTGTTCCTGATCGCCGACCGCGACGCGCGCAAGGCGCTGGCGACGCCGGGACCGTGGGTCGCCCTCGTGCTCGCGCTCGTCGTCATGACGCCGCATCTCGTCTGGCTGGTACGCAACGATTTCCTGCCGTTCGCCTATGCCAGTGCGCGCGCCGCGCCGTCGCGCGGGCTGTTCGACCATGTGCTGCATCCGATCGTGTTCCTGGTCAGCCAGCTCGCCTTCATGCTGCCGGCGCTCCTGATCGCCGCCGCTGTCGTGTGGCCGCGGCCGAAGGCGCCGGTGGCAGCCACGGCCGATGCCTTCGATCGGCGGATTGTGACGCTGCTCACCTTCGGCCCGGCGGCGGCGACCGCGGCGCTATCCGCCCTGAGCGGGCGCGGCACCATTGCGATGTGGGGCTATCCGCTCTGGCTGTTTCTCGGGCTCTGGATCGTGCTCATGGCGCGCAACGCCATCGAGCCGGCACGCCTTGCCCGCATCGGCGCCGTGTGGGCCGGCGTGTTCGTGATCTTCGCCGCCGCCTTCGTCGCAAGCTACGCGGTGCTGCCGGGGATCGATCATCGCTACCGCGCCGTCTTTTTTCCCGGCGACCGGCTGGCCGACGAGCTTTCGCGCCGCTATCGCGCCGCCACCGGGCGGCCGCTGGTCTACGTGATCGGCGACATGTGGGACGGCGGCAACGTCGCCCATTATGCGCGCGAGCAGCCGCGCGTGCTGATCGACGGCGATCCGCGCCGGGCCCCCTGGATCGATCTCGGCGACCTGCGCAGCAAGGGCGCTGTGGTGGTGTGGACCGGCGGCGATCCCGCGGTCATGCCGGTCGGCCTGCGCAGCATCGCCGGCGATGCCCAGGTGCAGCCGCCGTTCACGCTGCCGTTCCGCCGCGGCGAAGGCACGCTTACGGTCGGCTGGGCGATCCTGCGCCCGCAGCCGGCGTTTGCACGCGCGCATTCAGGCTGAGTGGATATTGGTCAGCCGCCCGGAATGCGCGCTCACTAAGAAGTGGAGCGCGTTCGGACGCACCCTGCCGAACGCGCTAAGCCACCGCCTTGATCACATTGGCCACCTTGCCGAAGATCTCCCCGATCTCGCGCTCGCTGGCGATCAGCGGCGGAGTCAGCGCGAGGGTCTCGCCGGTGGCGCGGATGGTCAGGCTCTGCTCGTTGAACGCCTTCACCATCGCGTCGTAGGCGCGCTTGCCGACCGCGTCGGGACGCGAGGCGAGATCGATGCCGGCGGTGATCCCGACGCAGCGGATGTCGAGCACGTTGGGCAGGCCCTTGAGCCCCATGGCGGCGTCGGCCCAGATCGGCTCGAGCTGCTTTGCGCGCTCGAACAGGTTCTCGTCGCGATAGAGGTCGAGCGTCGCGAGGCCGGCGGCGCAGGCCAGCGGATGCGCCGAATAGGTGTAGCCGTGGAACAGCTCGACCACGTGCTCGGGGCCGCGCATGAAGGCGTCGTAGATGCCCTTGCGCACGATCGCGCCGGCCATCGGCACGGTGCCGGAGGTGACGCCCTTGGCAAACGTGATCATGTCGGGCACGACGCCGTAGCGCTCGGCCGCGAAGGCGTGGCCGAGCCGGCCGAAGCCGGTGATGACCTCGTCGAAGATCAGCAGGATCTTGTACTTGTCGCAGATCGCGCGCAGGCGCTGTAGATAGCCCTTGGGCGCCGGCAGCACGCCGGTCGATCCAGCCATCGGCTCGACGATGACGGCGGCCACTGTCGATGCGTCGTGCAGCGCGACGATGCGCTCGAGGTCGTCCGCCAGGTGCGCGCCCCAATCGGGCTCGCCCTTGCTGAAGGCTTGCTGCTCGCGATTGTAGGTCGTGGGCAGATGGTCGACGCCGGCCAGCAGCGAGCCGAAGAACTTGCGGTTGGCGACGATGCCGCCGACCGAGATACCGCCGAAGCCGACGCCGTGATAGCCGCGCTCGCGCCCGATCAGGCGGGTGCGGGCGCCTTCGCCACGCACGTTGTGATAGGCGAGCGCGATCTTGAGCGCGGTATCCACCGCCTCCGAGCCGGAATTGCAGAAGAACACATGATCGAGGTCGCCGGGCGCGAGCGCCGCAATACGGCTCGCCAGTTCGAAGGCTTTCGGGTGGCCGAACTGGAATGCCGGCGCATAGTCGAGCTCGGCCGCCTGCGCTTGGATCGCCGCCACGATGGGTTCGCGATTGTGCCCGGCATTGGTGCACCACATGCCGGCGACGCCGTCGAGCACCGCGCGGCCGTCGGGTGTGTAGTAATGCATGTCCTTGGCGCGCGCGATCAGCCGCGGCGCGGCCTTGAACGCCCGGTTCGCCGTGAACGGGAGCCAATAGGCCTCGAGATCGTTGGGGACGGCAACTACTCTGCCTGCTTGTGCCGATGGCATGGTACTTTCCCTGATGGTTTGCTCGTGTTTCCTTGCCGCTGTCCGATGCGGCTGCTACCAAGCCGCGTTTCCAGGAATGTAGACCGAAATGGCCGACAAGCCCACCAAATCGAACAAGCTGAAGGCGCGGCTGCCGCGCGGGCTGGCCGATCGCGGCCCGGCCGAGATCGCGGCCACCCGGCGCATGCTGGAGACGATCCGCGAGGTCTACGAGCGCTACGGCTTCGAGCCGGTGGAGACGCCGGCGATCGAATATACCGACGCGCTCGGAAAATTCCTGCCGGACCAGGACCGCCCGAACGAGGGCGTGTTCTCGTTCCAGGACGACGACGAGCAGTGGCTCTCGTTGCGCTATGATCTGACCGCGCCGCTGGCGCGCTACGTCGCGGAGAATTTCGACGCGTTGCCCAAGCCCTATCGCAGCTACCGCGAGGGCTGGGTGTTCCGCAACGAGAAGCCGGGCCCGGGCCGATTCCGGCAGTTCATGCAGTTCGACGCCGACACGGTGGGCTCGGCCTCGCCCGCGGCCGATGCCGAAATCTGCATGATGGCCGCCGATACGATGGAGGCGCTCGGCATCAAGCGCGGCGACTATGTGGTGAAGGTCAACAATCGCAAGGTGCTCGACGGCGTGCTGGAGTCGATCGGGCTCGGCGGGGAATCCAATGCCGGCAAACGGCTCACCGTGCTGCGCGCGATCGACAAGCTCGATCGCCTGGGGCCGGATGGGGTTCGCGCGCTGCTGGGCGAGGGCCGCAAGGACGAGAGCGGCGATTTCACCAAAGGTGCGGGGCTGTCCTCGCCGGCGATCGAAAAGGTGCTCGACTTCACCGAAGGGAAGCCGATCGAGGGATCCGACACCGCGACCCAGGGCCGCAACGAACTCGATGAGATGGCTGCGCTGCTTTCGGCCGCCGGCTACGACGGGCGCGTCAAGATCGATCCGTCCGTCGTGCGTGGCCTCGAGTATTACACAGGTCCGGTCTACGAGGTTGAGCTCCTCATCGAAACCAAGGACGAGAAAGGCCGCCCCGTCCGCTTCGGCTCGGTCGGCGGCGGCGGACGCTACGACGGGCTGGTCTCGCGCTTTCGCGGCGAGCCGGTGCCGGCGACCGGCTTCTCCATCGGTGTCTCGCGCCTGCAGGCGGCGCTCATGCTCATCGGCAAGCTCGAGAGCAAAGCGGGATTCGGACCGGTGGTCGTCACCGTGTTCGACCGCAGCTACATGGCCGACTACCAGCGCATGGTCGCGGCGTTGCGTGGGGCCGGCGTCCGGGCCGAGCTCTATCTCGGCAACCCGAAAAACTTCGGCAACCAGTTCAAGTACGCGGACAAGCGCAACTCGCCCTGCGTCGTCATTCAGGGCGGCGATGAGAAGGCCAAGGGCGAGGTCCAGATCAAGGATTTGATCCTCGGCGCCGAGATCGCGGGCTTGAGCAAGGACCGCGACGATTATCTCAAGAAACAGGCCGAGGCGCAGTTCGCGGTCAAGGAAAGCGAGCTGGTCGATGCGGTGCGCAAGGTGCTGGCGCGCAACAACGTCAAGTGGTCGTAGGTTGGGTCGAGCGACCGTAAGGGCGTTTACGCCCGTCTTCGCGGGCTATGGCGAGACCCAACGAACCAAGGCACGTGCTTGCAAATTGTTGGGTTCTCGCAGCGCTCGACCCAGCCTGCCAGCTACTTGTCGTCGCCCTTGCATTCGCCGAGCCGCTTGGCCTCGATCGTCATGTTGCTCGTGCCCGCCGCCGGCAGGCCGGGCACCGGCGGCCCGCCTTCCCACTTCGACATGAGCTTGATCGTGTAGGCGTCGTCGCCGGTCGTGATGACGCCGCGCGTGGTGACCATGGTCGCCGCGAGCTTGCACACGGCGTTGACCACGGTGGTGTTGCCGTTCTTCTGCACGTCCGGCGGCGGGCATTTCTCCTGCCGCGCGCCGACGGTGAGCTGGTTCATCCGCGCGATCAGCGCGTCGGCCTCCTGGTCGGTGCAGTGCTGGAAGGTTTGCGCGGGCGCGCCGCTGCCCTCGAACGTGGTCGTGGTCTCCCACAGCCCATGTTTGCCGGCCGGCTGATCTTGCGCCATGGCCGGCGCCGCGCCGGCGACAACGAGAACGACGAGCGAAACGCCTCGGAGCATCGCAGTGTCCACGCTGAACGATATGGCGGATGCTATTTCTTCTGCGCCGGCGCGCCCGGCATTCCCGGCATGTTCTGCATGTCGCGGATATTGATCTTGCGGCCGGCCGACATCATGTCGCCGGGCTTCTGGTCGGCCTTGCAGGCGCCCATCCACTTGGCGTCGAGGGTTATGCTGGTGTTGCCTGCCAAGCCCGGCGGTCCGCCTTCGGTCTTCGAGGTGATCTTGACCGTATAGGCGCTGTTGAAGTCGCCCGAGGTCACGCTGTGCGAGGTGATCGTCATCCCCATGGCCTTGCAGACGCTGTCGACGACGATGGTGCTGCCGACCTTCTGCACGTCGCGCTTCGGGCACATCTCCTGACGCATGTTGCCGCCCATCGAATTCATCAGCTTGTCGGTCTCGGCGTCGATGCAGTGCTCCGACGTCGTCGGCGGCATGCCGTGGCCTTCGGACGTCGTCTTGATCTCCCAGAGGCCCGGCTTGCGGGCGGGCATATCCTGCGCCGCGGCCGGCTGAGCGCAGGCGAGGGCGGTACAGGTGAGAGCGAAGGCAACGAGCAACAGGCGTGCGTGCATGGGGGCCCTCCCGGAAATACGGCGCAATCGCGCCCGCATCGGCAGGAAGTCCGGCACTGTGTGGAAATCAAGGCAGCAGGCGACGATGCGCGACCATTGCGGAAAAAACCGCGATGCCGTCATTTGTAGATCGGGCGTAGCCGCTCGTAGGAACAAGTGTTCCGCGTCGGTACCGCCGGCAGCACATAGCGGTCGACGTGCGGCGACCACAGGCAGTTGAAGGCGATGAAGTCACCGTATTGCCGGTGCACGCTGGTGATGCGGTGATATTTGTCCCAACGCGCGCAATATTCGGCTGCGATCTGCTGCGCCATCGCCTCGTTCTCGCACGACCAGGAGATGATCCCGCCGGTGTCGTTGCCGTGATAGACCTGCGCCTGCGCGCCGGCGCTCCACAGCGCGATACCGATCACGGACAGCCACGCCGCGCGCATGCCTCGCCTCCAGCCAATGGAACATGTCGGGGCTTGACGCCCCACGCGCCACCCCGCAACCGCAGCTTACGACGGCGCATCGGCGGGTGAAAGCCGCGAAAGCCCGCGGCCGGCGAAAAACGCCGCAGTGTTGCCGATTGGCAGCGCCAGTGCCGCAAATGCGACCGGGCGGCTGCAAGTTTGCCGGTCGGGAGGCCGCGTGGCGGTAACGCCACAGTCGGCCTTTCTTGATCGCGCGGCCTGTGGGCATCTTGATTCCGCCGGGGTCGCCCGTCACCTTCGCCGGAACCACCTTGCAAGGAGCCCGATCATGTCCGGCCGCGCCCTGATGCTGTCGCTCGCGCTCGCCACGACGCTGGGCGTCCTTCCAGCGGGCACCGCCGGCGCTGCCAGCTGGCTGGAGATGAATTTTTACCTGTCCGGTCCGCGCTATGACGGCGTGTTGCCGCCGTGCGATTACCCGGACGCGCTGAGCAAGATCGCCTCGCGCTTCAACCAGAAGGAAAACAACTTCTGGAACACCGACCTCAAGATCGTCGGTTTCGAGCAGATCCGCGAGACGGCCTTCCGCGCCTGGGCCGCCAACACGATCCCGCGCCGCTTCTGCAGCGGCGTGGTGGAAGTCACGGACGGCCGCAAGCACGCGATCCACTACTCGATCGCGGAGGACACCGGCATGATCGGCGCCAAATGGGGCATCGAGTGGTGCGTGGTCGGGCTCGATCGCAACTGGTCCTATAACCCCGCCTGCAAGATGGCGAAGCCATAAGCGGCGGCCGGCGCGAGCCGAACTGGGTGTGGTCTTTCCCTGCATTGCAGCTGCCGATACAACCTGGACGGCATAGCTCCGGCCTATGAGCCGCTTTTATTTACCTTTTGTTCTTGAAACGTTCGCTTGGCCGTGCTATGGTCTTGGCATCCTCGCAAGACTTGATCTTGACTGGCGCAAACTTGTTTAGAGCCAATCTAGTCCGGTCCTGATCTTTTCTGTTCTTGATGTCGCAAGACTTGAGACTCAACCTACAAGACTTGATCCCAAGACTTGATCCCA
>Ga0126377_10002335_pt1 | contig 13007 bp, 11 predicted proteins | sample PanSoiMetPlot_22_FD_92647 | JGI IMG/M metagenome (GOLD analysis project Ga0126377, IMG submission 92647) | Tropical forest soil microbial communities from Panama - MetaG Plot_22 | ecosystem: Environmental > Terrestrial > Soil > Tropical forest > Bulk soil | place: Panama | collected 2016-02-17
CACGGCCAGCCCCTGGTGCAGCAGCGCGGTGCGTCGCGGCATGGCAAACAGCAACGAGAGACCCAGCGTCACGAAACCGAGCGCGGTGGCCGGCGCCATGCGAGACGCCGACATGCCGTCGACCGCCGGTGGAATATCCGCGAAAGTGAGCTGGTCGAGATAGACGTTGATGTACGAGCCGTGCACCAGCAGCAGCATCGCGCCCAGCGCGGCGACCAGCACGGCGCCGGTCATCGCGAGGCGCGCGTAGCCTGCGCAGGCAAGCCATAGTGCGGCGCCGGACAGGATGAAGCAGAGCGCCGTGAGCCGCACCATGCGCGGCCAGCCGGGCACGAGGTAGGTGACCTGCTCCAGGTCGAGCGCCCACCCGGCCAGCACGAACACGCCGACGATCATCGCCACGAACGCCGCGAAACGTGCGAGATTCCGGCCCGGCTCGGCGCTCTCGGAAGGCCCCATGCGGCCCAAGCTAATCCAAATACCTGCGGCACCGCAATTTAGTTAGCACCTAAGTCCCATGGTCGCCATCAGGCGCTCGAACCGCGGGTCGCGGCGCAGCCCGTCCCAGTGCCGGTCGAAGGGCAGCCACAGCAGCATGACGGCGCGTTCCTCGATGCCACGCTCCAGGAATTCGAATGCGGCGTCGGTGTTGCCGAGCGCGGCGTGAATGGCGGCTATCAGGGCCGCGGGCACGTAGGTGCTGCGCGCAAACTCCAGGAGGCGCGCCAGTTCCTGCCGGGCTTCTTCGTGCCTGCCCATCAGCGCCAGCGTGCGCGCGATGGCCGTGTAGGCCAGCGTGTCCTCGGCGTTCGGGTTCATCGCGCGGTAGTTCTCGAGTGCTTCCTCGTAGAGCCCGGCGGCATCGCAGGCCAGTCCCAGCCGGTAGCGGCTCAGGACGAAGCCGGGTTCCAGCGCCACCGTCTGGCGCAAGTACTCGATGGCCTCTTCGTGTCGCCCAGCGCGAAAAAGAATGAATCCAAGATTGGCGCGTACGATCAATGAGAGCGGATCGATCTCCCTGGCGCGGCGCATCTGCATCAGCGACTCGTCGAAGCGGCCGAGCGCGGCAAGCGCCAGGGCGTACCAGTGCGCGGCATTCTGGTCGTTGGGGTTGAGTTCCATCGCGTGGCGCAGTTCGCGCAAGCCTTCGTCGCGCTTCCATTCGTAGATGAACAGGACCTGGCCCAGCGCCGCGTGCGCTTCGGACAGCGTGGCATCCAGGGCCAACGCTTTCTCCGCCGCGGCGCGCGCCTTCGGCATGGCTTCGCGCGGCCTGAAGCTGCGCGAGAGCGCGGCGCGCACGCCGGCGTGAATCCACGACGTGGCCAACCCGGCGTAGGCGAGCGCATAGCGCGGATCGATGGCGATGGCGCGCTCGAAGCATTGCACCGACTGCATGAGCGAATCGCGCGTCCGCTTGTTCCACAAGTAGCGCCCGCGCATGAAGTGCTCGTACGCGTCGGCGTTGTCGGTGTAGCGGCGCAGCTGTGGCGGCTGCTCGCCACGCGCCAACGCGAGCGTCAGCGCGCCCGCGACGCGCTCCGCCACGGCGTCTTCGAGCGCCAGCGGATCGCCGGCAGGCATGTCGAACTTCTCCGCCCAGGTCACCGCATCCTCGGCGACCGAGACCAGCTGCACGCTGACGCGCACCACCTCGCCGGAGCGGCGTACGCTGCCCGAGATCACGGTGTCCACCACGAGCTCGCGCCCCGCGGCCGCCGGCGAGATGCCGGAGCCGGCGAACTTCGCCACCGACGAGGTGGGGCGCAGCAGCGTGCGGCGCAGTTGGCCGAGTCGCGTGATCAGCGCATCGGCCAGTCCCACTCCCTGCGCTTCGTCGCCGGGCTGCGCCATGACGAATGGCAGTACCGCCAGCGCACGGATGCCCTCTGGTGCGTGGCCGCCGCGCGGCGCCGGCGCGCGGTCATCGGCGCGCAGCACGGCGACTTCCGCCGCGAACCGGTAGCCGCGCCGCGGGACGGTGGCGATGCAGCCGCCTTCGCGCGGTCCCTCACCGAGCACGCGGCGCAGTTCCGAGATGACCTTGGCCAGGCTGTTCTCGTCGACCACGACGCCCGGCCACAGCGCCTCGAGCAGGAAGTCCTTGTCGAGCAGCTCGCCGCGCCGCTCGACGAGCAACAGCAGCGCGTCGAAGCAGCGCGGAAACAGCGCCACCGCCTTGCCGGCATGCGTGAGCTGGCGTCGCGCAGGGTCGAGACGCCGGCCGGCGAATTCGTATATGACGTGGCGGTCGTCGTTCACGCTTCAGGACTTTTCAGGATTCCGGCACGACTTTCATCGGGGGATTGCGACATTCTGGTCAACATGGAAGCCACACTCAACGCACGCATCGCGACCTTCACGGGCACCCAGTGGCTGATCCTGGTCACCGCCGGTATCGGCTTTGCGTTCGACATGTACGAAATCGTGGTCCAGGCCACGGTGCTGCGGCCGATGCTCGCGGAACTGGGCCCGTACGAGTTTGGCACGCCGGCATTCAACTACTGGAAGGGAATGGTCATGTTCCTTCCCGTGGTGCTGGGAGGCCTGGCCGCGCTGGTGGGTGGGTACCTGATCGACCGGCTCGGCCGGCAGCGCGTGCTGGTGTGGAGCATCGTGGTGTACGCAGTCGCCGCGTTCATGTCCGGGTTGTCGACGACGATCCCCGAGCTCATCGCCTGGCGCTGCATCACCGTCGCGGGATCCTGCATGGAGTTCGTGGCGGCCATTGCGTGGCTGACCGAGCTGTTCCCCGAGGCGCGGCGCCGCGAGGCCGTGCTCGGCTTTGGCCAGGTTTGCGCGACCGCCGGAAACTTCATGATCGCCGGCGCGTGGGTCGCGGCGGTGAACTTGGCGCATCAGCTGCCCGCCATCCATGACGGGCATTCACCCTGGCGTTACGCATTCATTTTCGGCGCGCTGCCGGCCATTCCGTTGATCATCCTGCGGCCGTTCCTGCCCGAATCCCCGGTGTGGCGCGCCAAGCGCGACGCCGGCACGTTGAAACGGCCGAGCTTTCGCGAGCTGTTCACGCCGCGCCTGCGGCGCGTCACGCTCATCGTCACGGTGCTGGTGGCATGCACCTACGCACTGGCCTTCGGCATGTTGCAGCACATCCCGCAGGTGGTGCCGGGGCTTCCCCAGGTGGCGGCATTGCCCGAGAAGGCCCGCCAGCACTGGGTGAGCTGGGTGCACGTTCACGTGGACACGGGCGCACTGCTCGGCCGGTTCGTGCTGGCCGGACTGGTGCTCTGGTTCGTCGCGCGCCGCCCGATGCTGCGCTGGATGTACTTCGCGGGACTCGCGGTATTTCCGCTGGTGTTCCTCGGCCCCGCGCTCGGCGACGCCGAGGCATTCAAGTACACCGCGCTGCTGGTCACGCTGATCGTCGCCGTGCAGTACAGCTTCTGGGGCAACTACCTGCCGCGGCTGTTTCCCGTGCACCTGCGCGGCACGGGAGAAAGCTTCGCGATGAGCATCGGCGCGCGCGTGCTCGCGCCGGCCGCTGCGCTTGCGACGGCGCTGCTGTCCAACGTGATGCCGGGGGCCACGCCCATGCTGCGCCTCGCGCACTCGATGGCGTTCGTGGCGGTGGTCGCGTCGGTGTGCGGACTGATCATCAGCCGCTGGCTGCCCGAGCCGCCGGCCGAACTACCCGAGGATTGAGACGATGGCAGCGCCCGGCATCTATCTACTCGACAATTCCCACGGCAAGGCCGACACGCGCATGGACGTGCTGGCGCGACTGTTCGACGCGCCGACGCAGCGCGCGCTGGAGCGCGTCGGCGTCGGCGCCGGCTGGCACTGCCTCGAAGTCGGCGGCGGTGGCGGCAGCGTGGCGCGCTGGCTGGCGGCGCGCGTGGGTGCGTCGGGCCGCGTGCTTTGCACGGACATCAATACGCGGATCATCGAGAGCCATCGCGGCGGCACGCCAAACCTCGAAGTGAAGGTTCACGACATTGCCCGTGATCCGTTGCCCGCGGCCAGCTTCGATCTCATTCATGCCCGCCTCGTGCTCATCCACGTGGTCGAACGCGAACGCGCGCTGGAACGCATGGTGGAGGCGCTGAAGCCCGGCGGCTGGCTGGTGATCGAGGATTTCGACGGCGCGTCGATCCGGCCGGACGCCGCGATCAACCGCCATGAAACTCCTTTGCCCACGTCGGAAGCCGTGCGCAAATACCTCACGCGCAACCAGGACGGATATTTCGGCCGCCGGCTGTACGGGCGCTTTCGCGAGCTGGGATTCACGGAGGTGTACGCCGAAGGCCGCATGCTCATGTTCGACCGCTACAACGGCGGCAACGACCTCATGCGCGTGAATTTCGAACAGATCGGCCAGGATGTGATCGACACGGGACTCTTGACGCGGGAGCAGCTGCAGGCGGATCTCGCGATGATCGAGACCGATCAATTCGCGATGCCGTCGCCGATCATGTGGAGTGTCAGCGGTCGGAAGCCAGGTGCCGGGTGAACTGAACGGCGATTCTCGCGCGTGCTGCGGGGCAGGCGATCTTGAACCTGGAGTGCGAGATCACGCGCAGCGCCGCGATGTCCATGTCTGGAAATGGACTCGATTGGACCACGGCCGGGTCCGCAAGCTTTGCACCCGACTCCAGGATCGTGAACTCGACGACGACACGCGCGCTGTAATCACCCGCGTAGTAGTCGGCGGGATTGGCGAGCTGGAGGATAGTCAATTTGCACGCCGGGCCGCCGGCTGCCGGCAATGACGCTTTCGCGGGTGCGTCAGGCTGGGGCGGATCAGCCGCGAAAACCTGTGAACTCGCGAAGACGAGTAGCAGTAACCCGCTGGTAATTCCACGCCTGGATTTCCGACTCTTCACTTGCGGATGGCCGCAATCAGCCAGGCCACGCCCGAACCGGCCAGCGCCCAACCTATCCACGCCGGCTCGTGTGCCAGCGCCGTCCACACGATGCCACCTAACAACACGACCGCGGCGATGGTCACCTTGTCGCGCCGCCGGTTGGTGCGCTTGATCTCGTTGCGCAGTGCGTTGATCTCGGGTGCCTCGACGGCCAGCCGCAGCCGTCCGTCCTGCGCGCGCTGCACGGCCGAGCGCATCAGCGGCGCCAGCGTCTGCAGGCTGGAGATGATCTCGGGGATCTGCGCGCGCGCGTTCTCGAAGATGGCGCGGCCGCTCATCTTCTCGCGCACCCACTCGCGCATGATGGGACCCGCAGTCTTGAAGATGTCGAGGTCCGGGTAGAGATCGCGCCCCAGGCCCTCGATGTTGAGCAGCGTCTTCTGCAACAGGATGAGCTGCGGCTGGATCTCGACGTTGAAACGCCGCGAGATCTCGAACAGCCTGAGCAGCACCGTGCCGAACGAAATCTCCTTCAGCGGCTTGTTGAAGATGGGCTCGCACACCGTGCGGATGGCGGACTCCATCTCATCGACGCGCGAGCCCTCGGGCACCCAGCCGGACTCCAGGTGCAGCGTGGCTACCTTGCGGTAGTCGCGGTCGAACACCGCGAGGAAATTTTCCGCGAGGTAGTACTGGTCGCGCGGATCCAGCGTGCCGACGATGCCGAAATCCACGGCCGCGTACTTGGGCTGCGCCGGGTTGTCGATGAGCACGAAGATGTTGCCGGGGTGCATGTCGGCATGGAAGAAGTTGTGCCGGAACACCTGCGTGAAGAAGATCTCCACGCCGTTTTCCGCCAGCCGCCGGATGTCGGTGCCGGCTTCGCGCAGCCTTGCCATGTTGGAGATCTGCACGCCGCGTATGCGCTCCATGACCATGACGCCGGGCCGGCAGAAATCCCAGTGCACGGCAGGCACATATAGAAGAGTGGACCCTTCGAAGTTGCGCCGCAGCTGCGAGGCATTGCCGGCCTCGCGCATCAGGTCGAGCTCGTCGAGGATGGTCTTCTGGTACTCGCGCACGATTTCCACGGGCTTGAGCCGCTTGCTGCCTTCCCAGTTGTTGTTGGCGAAGGAGGCCAGCGCGTGTAACACCTCGAGATCGCGCGCGATCACCTCGTGCATGCCCGGGCGCAGGACTTTCACCACTACTTCGCGCGTCTTGGCGCCGTTCAGCGGCACCTCGGGTCGCAGCTCGGCGGCATGCACCTGCGCGATCGAAGCCGCGGCCAGCGGCTGCTCGTCGAACGTCGAGAACACCTGTTCGGCCGCGCGGCCGTAGGCGTTTTCGATGATGCCGCGCGCGATCTTGCCGTCAAAGGGCGGTACGCGATCCTGCAGTTTCGCCAGTTCCTCGGCGATGTCCCGCGGCAGAAGGTCGCGCCGCGTGGACAACGCCTGGCCGAATTTCACGAAGATGGGGCCGAGCTCCTGCAGCGCTTCGCGCAGGCGCACGGCGCGCGGCTCCTCGCGCCGGCGCACCGCCCAGGTCCAGGGCGAGAGCAGGAACACGAATCGCAGCGGACGATACAGGTGCGTGGCGCGCACGAATTCGTCGAGGCCATGCCGTACCAGCACGCGCTGAATCTCGATGAGGCGGGCGATGACGCGCAGCTTCATCGCCGACTCTCCGGAGCGTCGCTTTCCGCGTCTTCGATGAGCCGCGTGCGCGCGTCCAGCCGATCCAGGTCTTCACGCAGTCGTTCCACGCGGCGGTAGAAGTCCTCGGCCTCCGCGCGCGGCACCAGGTCGCCACGCTCGTGCGCCAGGTACTCGGCCACGTTGCGCACACCGGTATTCACGGCGCGGCGGCCGAAGCCCGTGACGGCGCGCACCAGGCGCAGCGCCTGGTGGGCGGAGGTGTCGCCTATCAGCTTCGACAGCTCCTCTTCGACATCGGGCCTGAGCAGCATGGCCAGCTCGCGGAAACCCTGTGCCAGCTCGGCCTCGCCGCGGATGGTCACGTCACCCCGCTGGATGACTTCCTCGGGATGCTCGCCCGCCAGTGCCGCCAGGCTCATCAAACTACCGGAGATCTCCGCGTCGGGGGCGCGTTGCTGCTCCGCCCGCGTGAGCTTCAGCGAGGTTCCCAGTGATTCGCAGTCCAGCCGCCAGCCCAGGCCGGTGGCCTCGACGCGTACGCATTTTCCCTTGAGCGTTTCGCACAGCTGCTGCGCGCGCGGGCTGCGCGGGAGATTGCGGTTGAGGAGGTTTTCGATGGCCTGGGTGAGCATGCAATCGGACGATTCAGGAATGCTGCCCCGGTGGCCTGACGAACTTGTTGAAGAGGTACAGCGCGAGCACGCCTCCGCCGACGGCAGCCGCACACGCGTAGGCCACGGCCATCGAATTCCCGAGCAGGGTATCCGGCAAGGTGTTCAGCACACCCTGGCCCTTTTCCCGGGAGCCGAGCACCAGCGCGGTGGCGAACGCCAGCGCGCCGCCTACGGTGAACGCCAATGACATTCCAAGGGCGCGCAACGGAGCGCGAAGCATGATTGCCGCGATGACGAAGGTCGGGATGAACACCAGGCATCCCAGGAAGTACGCACGGATAAAGAAGTAGACGGCCATGTCTTCTCCTCAATACCGGTAGCCACGGTGCACGGCCACTATGCCGCCGGTCAGGTTGTGATAGCGGCAATCTTCCAGCCCCGCGTCCTGCATCATGCCGAGCAGGGTCTCCTGGTCCGGGTGCATGCGGATGGATTCCGCCAGGTAGCGATAGCTCGCCTCGTCGCGCGCCACGTATTTTCCCAGCAGCGGCAGCACGCGGAATGAATACAGGTCGTACAGCGGCTTCAGCAGCGGCAGCACCGGCTGCGAAAACTCCAGCACCAGCAATTGTCCGCCGGGCTTGAGCACGCGGCGCATGTCGGCGAGCGCGGAGGGCTTGTCGGTGACGTTGCGCAGTCCGAACCCGATGGTCACGCAATCGAACTGCGAGTCGGCGAACGGCAGTTTCTCGGCGTTGGCCAGCACGCAATTCACGTTGCCGACGTGGCCCGAGTCCAGCATGCGGTCGCGTCCTTCACCGAGCATGGCCGCGTTGATGTCGGAGAGGATCACCATGCCGGACTTGCCGACCTGCTTCGCAAGACCGGTGGTGAGATCGCCGGTGCCACCGGCCACGTCCAGCGCGCGTTGTCCCGCATGCAGGCCCGTGAGTGACAAGGTGAACTCTTTCCAGAGCCGGTGCGCGCCGCCCGACATCAGGTCGTTCATCAGGTCGTAGTTCGGCGCGACGGAATCGAACACGCCACGCACGCGGCTCTGCTTGTCCCCCCAGGGAACGCGCTCGTAGCCGAAATCGGTGTCCGGTTTCTTGTTCGGGTCGCTCACAGGCCGGCAAGTATAGACGGGTCGCGCAGATCGACGAGAAACCACTGGCTTTTCATGATCGCTTTCGCTACAAAGCCCAACTATTCGAGCGGGGGTCTTGCACGAAGGCCGGGTTCTAACGAACCCGGCCTTTCTTTTTGGCCGTGTCTACCGACGCAGTCGCTCCGCTCCTGCGTCGGATTATTCATTGCCCTACCGATTGGGGGCCAGTGACGTCCCGGTATCGGGCGTCGGAGTCGGAGCGGCGCCATTCGCGCCCGGTGCGGTCGCCTGCTTCGCCAGCAGCGCATCCAGCTTCTGGTTGATCTCGCTCATCTGCTGCTTGAGTTCCCGGGTGTCGCTGCGGAGCTCCTTGACTTCGCCGCCGCCCGAACACATGGACACGATGATCGCGATGATGATCAGCGTGCCGATTCCGAGCTGGACTGCCTGGTTGCCCCCCGCGGGCGGGGATGGCTTTGCTTCGTCGTCAGCCATGTCGAATCTCCTATTGGGTGGCCTGTACCCGCGCCTGATATTTGCGCCAATTCTCCGCCTGCTCCTCACCGAGCTCGCGCAGGTATTTCCATGAATACAAACCCGAATCGTGGCCGTCATCGAATACCAGCTTCACGGCGTACTGGCCTACGGGCTCCACGGCGCGGATTCCCACGTTCTGCTTGCCGGTGACCAGAACCTCCTGGCCCGGGCCGTGTCCCTTTACTTCAGCGGAAGGCGAATGCACGCGCAGGTATTCGAAGGGCAGCAGGTAGCGCGCACCATCTTCGAACGCCACTTCCAGCACGCGAGACCGCGTCCGGAGCTTGATTTCAGTGGGGTTACTCATTCGGGGGCCCTGAAGCCTATACTCACCACCGCGCCGACGGGGGAAAAGCGGCGTTTTCATCCGGGGGGATATGCAACCGACGGACACTTCGCAACCCGACTACTTTCACAAGGTCGTGGATTGCCAATGGGCTTGCCCTGCACACACGGACGTCCCCGAATACATTCGACTTATTGCTCAAGGGCGTTTCACCGACGCTTACATGGTGAACCGCCACTCGAACGTCTTTCCGGGCATTTTGGGACGGGTGTGCGACCGGCCCTGTGAGCCGGCATGCCGGCGCGGGCGCGTCGAAGAGAAACCCGTTGCCATCTGTCGCCTGAAGCGCGTTGCAGCGGACCATCGCGAAGACGATATCCAGGGCCGACTGCCCAGGATTCCCAAGCTCAAGAACGGCAAGAAGGTCGCGCTGATCGGCGCGGGCTGCGCCTCGCTGACCGTGGCGAACGACCTCATGCCGCTGGGCTACTCCGTGACCATCTTCGAGCAGTACGGCGTTCCCGGCGGGCTGATGCGCACCAACATCCCGTCGTTCCGCCTGCCGGCCGAGGTGCTGAACGAGGAGATCGGCTACATCACCGACATGGGCGTGGACCTGAAGCTGAACCATCCCATCAGGTCGATGCGCGAGTTGTTAGACAAGGGCGGCTTCGACGCGGTGTTCGTCGGTGCGGGCGCGCCCAAGGGCAAGGAGCTCAAACTGCCCGGCCGCACCGAGGGCGGGGCCAACATCCACATCGGCATCACCTGGCTCGAATCCGTGGCCTTCGATCACATCAAGGCCATTGGCAAGAAAGTGCTGATCATCGGCGTGGGCAACACGGCGATGGATTGCTGCCGCACATCGTTGCGCCTCGGCGCGGACGAGGTGAAGGTCATGGCGCGCAAGCCACGCCAGTTCTTCAAGGCCAGCGAGTGGGAGCTCGAGGACGCCGAGGAAGAACACGTCAAGATCATCATCAACCGGTCGCCGAAGAACTTCGTGATCGAGAACGGCAAGCTCAAGGGCATGACCTTCGATGTCATGGAGTACGACATCGACGCCAGGGGCCGCATCACGGCGGAGCGCATGACGGGGGAGGAATTCCACGAGGCCGACGACGTGATCCTGGCCATCGGCCAGGAGAACGCGTTTCCGTGGATCGAGCGCGATCTCGGCATCGAATTCGACAAGTGGGACGTGCCGAAGGTGGACACGAAGACCTTCGAGTCGACGCGCGCCGGCGTGTACTTCGGTGGCGACGCGGCCTTCGGGCCCAAGAACATCATCTGGGCCGTGGAGCACGGTCACCAGGCGGCCATCTCCATCCACAACTACTGCCAGGGCAAGGCGGTCACCGAGCGGCTCGCGCCGGGCGTGAACCTGCAGTCGCGCAAGATGGGCATGCACGAGTGGGCCTATTCGAACGACTACAACCCGGCCGAGCGGCGCCTGATGCCGCACGTGTCGCTCAAGGAGCGCTTCAAGAAGCTGAATATCGAGGTGGAGCTGGGCTTCACCGTGGAGCAGATCGAGAAAGAGGTGCAGCGTTGCCTCAACTGCGACGTGCAGACGGTGTTCGAGACCAAGCTGTGCATCGAGTGCGACGCCTGCATCGACATCTGCCCGGTGGACTGCCTCACCATGACGGAGAACGGCGAGGAAGCCGACTTGCGCACGCGTCTCAAGGCGCCGGCCAAGAATGTCACCCAGGCCTTGTACGTATCCTCGCCGCTGAAACAGACCGGCCGGGTGATGGTCAAAGACGAAGACCTCTGTGTGCACTGCGGGCTGTGCGCGGAACGCTGCCCGACGGCTGCGTGGGATATGCAGAAGTCTCTCGTGAAGTGGCCGCATGCCGTGGATGAAGCTGCGGCCAACGCAGCGAAAATGCCCAAGAGCGCCTAGCAGCAGTACCCCCAGACATGGACAGAACCAACGACTTCGCGATCAAGATCGCGACGGTGAACGGCACGGGCTCGGCCAGCGCGAATACGCTGCTCATGAAGTCCATCTTCCGCAGCGGCATCCCGGTGATGGGCAAGAACTACTTCCCGTCGAACATCCAGGGCCTGCCGACCTGGTACGAGATCCGCGTGACCAAGGACGCCTACGTCGCGCGCTCCGGCAAGATCGACATCATGGTCGCGATGAATGCCGAGACCTATGCGCGCGACGTGCGCGAAGTGGCGTCGGGCGGCTACCTCATCTACGACAGCACCTGGCCGCGGCCGGCGCTGCTGGCGCGCGACGACATCACGGTGCTGGGTGTGCCGCTCGCGAAGCTCTGCAACGAGAACTTCAACGGCGTGCGCACGCGCATCCTGATGAAGAACATCTGCTACGCCGGCGTGCTCGCCGCGCTGCTGGATCTCGATGTCGAGAAAATCCGCGGGCTGCTGGCCGAGACCTACGCCAAGAAGCCGCAGCTGGTCGACTCGAACATGAAGGCCATCACGCTGGGCTACGACTACGCGAAGCAGAACCTGGCTTGCCCGCTGCCGATCAAGGTGGCGCCGCTGGACAAGACCCGCGGCAACATCATGATCGACGGCAACACCGCCGCGGGGCTGGGCTGCGTGTTCGCGGGTGCCACCGTCGGCGCGTGGTACCCGATCACGCCGTCGACCTCGCTCATGGACGCGTACAAGGCGTTCGCCGACAGGCTGCGCGTGGATCCGGAGACCGGCAACAAGAACTTCGCCTTCATCCAGGCGGAAGACGAGCTTGCCGCCATCGGCATGGTGCTGGGTGCTTCGTGGAACGGCGCGCGTGCGTTCACGGCCACCAGCGGCCCGGGCGTCTCGCTGATGAACGAGTTCCTCGGCCTGGCGTACTACGCCGAGATTCCCGCGGTGCTGTTCGACATCCAGCGCGTCGGCCCGTCGACCGGCATGCCGACGCGCACGCAGCAGTGCGACGTCATGGAAGCAGCCTACGCCTCGCACGGCGACACCAAGCACGTCTGCCTGTACCCGCGCGACCCGGAGGAATGCTTCTACTTCGCGCGCGATGCCTTCGATCTCGCCGAGCGGCTGCAGACACCGGTCATGGTGCTGAGCGATCTCGACATCGGCATGAACGACTGGATGTGCCCGGATCTGAAATGGGATGACGCCTACGTTCCGGACCGCGGCAAGGTGCTGGGGCTCGAGGAAATCCAGAAGCTCGAGAAATTCCACCGCTATCTCGACGTGGATGGCGATGGCATTCCGTACCGCACGCTGCCGGGCGTGCATCCCAAGGCCGCGTACTTCACGCGCGGCTCCGGCCACACGCAGTACGGCGCGTACACCGAGGACTCGGCCGAGTACCAGATCGTGCTCGATCGCCTCACGCGCAAGTTCCACACCGCGAAGCGCCTCGTGCCCAAGGCGCACATCGAACACGACCCGAAGATAGACATCGCTCTCGTCGCCTATGGCAGCTCGGACGGCGCAGTGCGAGAAGCGCGCGACGTCCTTTCGTCGCACGGGCTCACGGCCAACTACATGCGGCTGCGCTCATTCCCGTTCGGCGAAGACGTGGAGAAATTCCTCGAGTCGCACAAGCTGGTGTTCGTGATCGAACAGAACCGCGACGCGCAGATGCGCTCGTTGCTGACGCTCGAGACGCGCGTCGAGAAGTCGAAGCTGCGCTCGCTGCTGCACTACAGCGGCTTGCCGATATCGTCGGAGTTCATCGTCAAGGGTGTGCTCGCCGAGGTCGAACCCAAGACGCGCAAACCCGAAGCCGTTCCCGCGCCGTCCGCCAAGACCTCGGGAGGTGTGGCATGACATTCCTGCCGAAGCCGAAAGTCCGGCACCCGTCGCTGCCGAAGAATTCACTGGGTCTCACGCGCCGCGACTACGAGGGTGGGTTGTCCACGCTCTGCGCGGGTTGTGGCCACGACAGCATCACCGCCGCCATCATTGAAGCCTGCTGGGGTCTCGCCATCGAGCCGCAGAACATGGTGAAGCTCTCGGGCATCG
>Ga0126377_10002336_pt1 | contig 13005 bp, 8 predicted proteins | sample PanSoiMetPlot_22_FD_92647 | JGI IMG/M metagenome (GOLD analysis project Ga0126377, IMG submission 92647) | Tropical forest soil microbial communities from Panama - MetaG Plot_22 | ecosystem: Environmental > Terrestrial > Soil > Tropical forest > Bulk soil | place: Panama | collected 2016-02-17
CGAGCCCGAAGCAGCGCAAGCGCCGCAGGCGCGAGCCCGAAGCAGCGCAAGCGCCGCAGGCGCGAGCCCGAAGCAGCGCAAGCGCCGCAGGCGCGAGCCCGAAACCAAAGTGCGAGCGCCGCAGGCGCGAGCCCGAAACCAAAGTGCGAGCGCCGCAGGCGCGAGCCCGAAGCAACCTCCAGCCCCGCGCCAAGGGGGATCGCCACGCGCCGGAAAGGAACGAGCCGCGAAGCGGCACGTTCCCCGGCGCGTGCTCGAGTCCCCTCTCCCCGGCGCAAAGCGCCGGGCGGCGGTCGCGCAGCGACCGCCGTCGCACGAAGCGAAGCGAAGTGCGAGAGAGGGGAATCGAACCCCTACGGATGTTATCCACGGGAACCTAAATCCCGCGCGTCTACCAGTTCCGCCACTCTCGCGGTAGCGACGACCGGCCGACTCTAACACGCCGGATCAGGCGACCCGGTGGACGAGTGGCTCGCCGCGGGAGACGCGGTCCATGTTGCCGGCGACGATGGCGGCGATGCGCCCCATCGCCTCCTCGGTGGAGCTTCCGATGTGCGGCATGACCACCACGTCGGGACGGTTGTAGAGCGGGTCGGCGGGATCCCACGGCTCGTCCCAGAAGACGTCGAGGCCGACGCCGCCCAGGCGGCCGCCGTCGAGGGCGCGCGCGAGGGCGGGTCGGTCGATGACCGGGCCGCGCGCGCAGTTGATGAGCAGCGCACCTGGCTTCATGAGCGAGAACGCGCGGTCGTCCATGAGGCCGCGGGTCGCCGCCGTCAGCGGGCAGTGAAGGCTCACCACGTCCGCCTCGCGGAGGAGTCTCTCCCACTCGGCGTCGCTGCGGCGCGAGCCGACCGCGCTGACCGTCATGCCCACGCCCTCGGCGAGGCGCGCGAGCGCGGAGCCGGTCAGACCCATGCCGACGATGCCCAGGTGGCGGCCGCGCACCTCGCGGCCGATGGGCTGGCCGATGCGCGCGTCGGCGAAGGCGCTGCGCGCGTCGGGCAGCCGGCGCAGGAGGGCCAGCATCAGGAACAGCGCCAGCTCGGCGACGGCCCCGCCGCTCGGGCCGGGCGCGTTGCACACCGGGATGCCGCGCGAGCGCGCCGCCGCCAGATCGATGTTGTCGGTGCCGGCCGCCGGCTGCTGGATGAGCCGGAGGTCGCTGGCCGCGGCGATGACCGACGCGGTGATCGGGCCGTTGGACGGGAGCAGCACCTGATAGCCGTCGACGACGCGCTCGAGCGGCTGCTTCCGGTCCCATAGATCGATGGCGCTGCCGGGCGGCATCGCGCGGGACAGGACGTCCACGAAGGTTCGCCAGCCAGATCCGCAGAAGAGCGCTCGCACCCGGCGGAGCCTAGCATTGCCGGTCCGGCTTAACCGGGCAGAGACGGGCGGGTCGACCGCTGCGTGAGACCGACCGCTCGCGCCGTGCTCATCCTCTGGCTCACCGCTGCGGTCGTCGGGGCCCTCGCGGGCCTCGCCACCCTCGCCGCCCACGCGGGCCCCGCCATCCCCACCGCGCCCGCCGGGCCGCACGGACGCGCTCGATCCTGGCATCGCGCCGTCGCCCAGCTCGACGCCGAGGTGACGGCGCGCTGGCGCACCGCCGGGGTCGAGCCGGCCGCGCCCGCCAGCGACGCCGAGTTCCTGCGCCGCGTGACCCTCGACCTCATCGGCCGCATCCCCACCGCGGGCGAGGCGCAGGCCTTCCTCGGCGATCGGTCGCCGTCGCCGCGCCGGCGCGAGCGGCTGGTCGATCGCCTGCTCGCCTCGGCCGACTATGCCGAGTACTGGGCGGACGTGTACCTCGATCTCCTGGTCGGGCGCGACCTGCGCCTGCGACCGCGCCTGTCCGCCGACGCGCGCGACTATCTGCGCGGCGCGTTCGCCGCCAACACGCCCTACGATCGGCTGGTCGGCCAGATCCTCACCGCCGCCGGACCGCTCGACGGAAACGGCGCGGCCGCGTTCCTGGTCGCGCAGGAGCGCAAGGGCGGCAGCATCGAGGCGGTCGCCGGCGAGACGGCGCGCATCTTCCTCGGGCTGCAAGTCCAGTGCGCGCGCTGCCACGATCACCCCTACGACGAGCGCTACAAGAAGAAGACCTTCGCCGACTTCACCGCCTTCTTCGGCGACGTGCGGCTCAGGCGCGACCGGCAGGCCATGGGGCGGCCCGGCTTCCTGGTGCAGGACCGGCCGCTGCCGCCCCGGATCGCGCAGCGGCCGAGGTTCCAGGAGAGGCTGAAGAAGCAGCCCGACCTGGCGTATGCGTTCGTCGAGCCGCGCTACTTCTTCCGGCCGGTCGAGCCGCGCGAGGGCGAGACCAGGCGCCAGCGCCTCGCGCGCGCCATCCTGTCGAGCGACCTCTGCGCCAAGGCCGCCGTCAACCGGATCTGGGCCCAGCTCCTCGGCCGCTCGATCACCGGCGGCGCGTGGGACGATCTCGGCGCCGAGCGCGACCCCAGGCATCCGGCGCTGCTCCGCCTCCTGGCCGACGACTTCGCCGCCAGCGGATACGATCACCGCCGGCTGCTCAAGGTCATCGCGCTCTCGAGCGCGTATGGTCGGTCGTCCGCCGCCCCTGCCGCCACCGAGGCCGCCGCCATCGAATCGGCCGCCACCGACGCCGCCGCCGCGGCCAGCACGACACGGCCGCCGCCGGCCGCCGCCCGGTCCCAGCCGGCGCGGAAGGCCGCGGCCGCGGCCGAGCAGGTCTTCGCGCGGGCCGCGGTGCGCCCGCTCTCCGCCGATCAGCTCTACCGCTCGCTCCTGGTCGCGGCCGGCCTGCCCCACGACGCCGGCAGCGCGGCCAGCGGCGACGCGGCCGGTCTCCTCGACGAGCGGCGCCGCATGCTGGGCCTGCGCGAGTTCCTGTTCACCTTCCCGGACGACGAGGAGCGCCAGGACGACGCCTTCACCGGCAGCGTCTCGCAGGCGCTCCTGCTCATGAACGGGGCGCTCGCCAACCTGGGCGCGCGCGCGCAGCCGCGCCTCGCGCTCGGCCGCATCCTGGCGCGCACCGAGGACCCCGGACTCCGCCTCGAGTGGATGTTCCTGGCCGCGCTCGCGCGCAGCCCGACCGCGGCGGAGCGCGCCCGCTACCTCGCCTTCCTGGGAGATCACTCGCCGGCGAGCGGCGCACGCCCGAGCGCCCCCGCCGCCCGCCAGGCATACGAGGACCTGTACCACGCGCTCCTCACCTCGACCGAGTTCACGACCAACCACTGACCCGCCATGTCGACTCTCGATCGCCGCGACTTCGTCCGCTTCGCCTTCGCCTCCGGCCTGGCCGCCGGGCTCGCCTCGTGCACGCGCGCGGCCCGCCCCACCGCCGCGGCCGCCCCCTCGCCCCGCGCGCCGCACGACCCGCCCTCGCCCCGCGCCGCAGCCGCCGCCCCGATCGGCGCGGGCCGCGCGCGCGCGTGCATCCTCCTCTACATGGCCGGCGGCCCGAGCCAGATCGACACCTTCGATCCCAAGCCCGGCGCGGAGGGCGCCGCCGGCATGCGCGCCATCGCCACCGACGTCGACGGCGTCCGCCTCGGCGAGCTCCTGCCAGGACTCGCCCGCCACGCCGGCAGGATGGCGGTCATCCGCTCCATCGTCAGCGCCGAGGGCAATCACGCGCGCGCGGTGCACCTCATGCACACCGGCTACGCCCCCGGCGGCGGCGTGCAGCACCCGGCCTTCGGCGCCATCGTCGGGGCCGAGCGCGGCGGCGGCCCGCTCCCCGGCTATGTCGCGATCGGCGGCCCGGGCGCCGACGCCGGCTTTCTCGGGGCGGCCTACTCCCCCTTCGCGGTGCTGGCGCCGGCCAGGCCGGTCCGCAACCTCCACCGCTTTCGCGACCTCGACGCCGCCCACTTCGACCAGCGCCTCGCGCTGCGCCGCCAGCTCGACGGAGAGTTCGCGGCCGCGCACTCCTCACCGACCGTCGACGGACAGATGGCGGTGAACGAGCGCGCCGTGGCCATGATGAACGCCGCGAAGGTGGCGGCCTTCAACCTCGACGGCGAGCCGGCCGGCGTGCGCCAGTCCTACGGCCAGACCGATTTCGGCGTCGGCTGCCTGATGGCCCGCCGCCTGGTCGAGGCCGGCGTCCCGTTCGTCGAGGTCACGCTCAAGGGCTGGGACACCCACTTCGATCACCAGAACCGCATCCGCCCGCTGTGCCAGGAGCTCGACCAGGGCATGAGCGCGCTCCTCGCCGACCTCGCCGCGCGCGGCCTGCTCGACTCCACCCTCGTGGTGTGGGCGGGCGACTTCGGCCGCACGCCCGAGATCAGCGCGCGCGGCGGCCGCGACCACTACCCCCAGGTCACGCCCGCCGTGCTGGCCGGCGGCGGGGTTCGCGGCGGCCAGGTGATCGGCGCGACCGACGACCGCGGCCGCGCGGTCATCGAGGGCAAGCTGGCGGTGCCCGATCTGTTCGCCTCGATCTGCGCCGCGCTCGGCCTCGACCCCGACCGCTCGCGCATGTCGCCGGAGGGCAGGCCGCTCACCACCGTCAACAAGGGCGTGCGCATCGACGGGCTGTTCGCCTGAGGCCGATCCGCGGTAGGGTCGCCGCATGTCCTCCAGCCTGCGCGGAAAGACCCTCTTCATCACCGGCGCCAGCCGGGGCATTGGCAAGTCCATCGGCGTGCGCGCCGCGCGCGACGGCGCCAACGTCGTCATCGCCGCCAAGACCGACCAGCCCCACCCCAAGCTCCCGGGCACCATCCACTCCGCGGCCGAGGAGATCGAGGCCGCCGGCGGCCGTGCGCTCGCCCTCACCTGCGACATCCGCTTCGAGGACCAGGTCGCAGCAGCCGTGGCCCGCGCGGTCGACACCTTCGGCGGCATCGACATCCTGGTCAACAACGCCAGCGCCATCAGCCTGACCAGCACGCTGGCCACGCCGATGAAGCGCTTCGATCTGATGCATCAGATCAACACGCGCGGCACCTACGCCTGCTCGCAGGCGTGCATCCCGCACCTCAAGAAGGCGGCCAACCCGCACATCCTCAACCTGTCGCCCCCGCTCAACATGGAGGCGCGCTGGTTCGCGCCCCACGTGGCCTACACGATGGCCAAGTTCGGCATGAGCATGTGCGTGCTCGGCATGTCCGAGGAGCTGCGCGGCGACGGCATCGCGGTCAACGCGCTCTGGCCGCGCACCGTCATCGCCACCGCGGCGGTGCAGAACCTGCTCGGCGGCGACGCCACCGTGAAGCGCTCGCGCAAGCCGGAGATCATGGCCGACGCGGCCCACGTCATCCTCACCCGCCCGTCGCGCGAGTTCACCGGCAACTTCTGCGTCGACGACGACGTCCTCGCCTCGGCCGGGGTCACCGATCTGTCGCCCTACGCCTTCGACCCGGGCGCCGATCTGCTGCCCGATTTCTTCATCTGAGCCGGGCTGGGCCGGCCCTGCCGGCCGGGCCTTCCCGCGCCGTTCGCCGGGCCGCCACACCCCGGGCCGCGCCGCCCACCTCAGGCGCCGAAGCCGCGGTCGCGCGCGAACACGATCGCCTGCGCCCGGCTCCACACCCCCAGCTTGTCGAACAGGTTGGAGACGTGGTTGCGCACCGTCTTCTCGCTGATCGACAGCCGCTCGGCGATCGCCGCGTTGCTGAGCCCCTGCGTGATGAGGCCGAGCACGTCGCGCTCGCGCCGCGACAGCGCCTCGAACACCGGATCCTCTCCCGCCGCCCGCTCCGCCTGGATCCCGAGGAACTCGAGCACCACCTGGCAGAAGCGCACCCACGCCGGCTCGTGCTCGAGCAGGATGTGATTCCCCGACTCCAGCTCCACGTACTGCGCGCCGGGAATGCCCGAGGCGAGCAGGCGCCCCTCGGCCAGCGGCGTCACCCCGTCATCGCGCACGTGGACGACCAGGGTCGGGACCTGCACCCGCCCGAGCAACTCGGTCACGTCGACCTCGGCGCGCGCCTCGAAGAGCTGGCCCAGCACCTCGGGCCTGGTGGTCTTGCGGCAGAGCTCGCTGAACCAGCGCAGCTGGTGCTCCTCCGCGCCCGGCGCGAACAGAGACGTGAAGATCTGGCGGAAGGCCGGGTTGTCGCGGTCCCAGGTGAGGCGCGCGAGCTCGCTGATCGCGTGGAGCTCGCGCGCCGCCACCGGGTCCCCGCGCCGGGCCATGCCGCGCGCGTAGCCGCCGTACAGGATGAGGTGCGAGACCCGATCCGGGTGCTCCACCGCATACGCGATCGCGGTCGCGGCTCCCTGTGAGATGCCGAGCAGCGCGAACGGCCCCTCCACCGCCGCCGCCTCCACCACCGCCTCGACGTCCTCGACCCAGCGCGCGAACGAGAGGTCGCCGACCATCCACTCGGTCATCCCGCAGCCGCGCTCGTCGTAGCGCACCAGGCGGAAGTGATCGGAGAAGAAGCGGATCCAGTGGCGCCAGAGCGGGCTCTCCCACTCGTAGTCGAGGTGAGTGGCCCAGTTGGCCGCCTTGACCAGGACCGGACCCGCAGCCCCCGACTCCGCCCAGGCCAGCTGGACGCCGTCGGTCGTGCGGAGATAGTGAATGCGCTGGCCTTCTCTTCTCGCCACGGGACGACCCGTCGGGCGGGACGTTTGTCCCTCCCCCTCGCCCGCATTCTAGCCAAACCGCGACCTGACTCCCATGGCCGGCCCAGCTCCGGACCGCGATCCTGGCCGGTCGAAGCTCGAGAGCTTCGACCGACGAGAGGTCCGATGGTGAAACACGTGGTCAGCGAGCGCTTCAACCGCGAGCTGGCCGAATTTCGGGCCTCATGCTGACTGGCGCAGCGCCTCCATCGGGTCCACGCGCAGCGCCGCGCGCGCCGGCGGCCAGCTGGCCACGAGCCCGATGACGAGCAGCCCGACCGCGACGGCGACCAGCGTGGTCGGGTCCCACGGGCTCACGCCGAAGAGCAGGCTGGACACCAGCCGCGCCCCGGCGAGCGCGCAGACCAGCCCGACCAGGACGCCGGTCCCGACCAGCGCGGCGGCCCGGCCGACCACGAGGTGCAGGATGTGCGAGCGGTCGGCGCCGACCGCCCGGCGGATGCCGATCTCGTGGGTGCGCTGGCGAACCGTGTACGACAGGACGCCGTAGATGCCGATCGCGGTCAGGAGCAGCGCGAGCCCGGCGAACGCGCCCACCAGCAGGGCCGGGAAGCGGCGCACGAACATCCAGGGCGCGCGCGCCACGCGCTCCTCCATGCTCCCGACGTCGGAGACCGGGATGTCGGCGTCGAACCCCCTCACCACCCGCGCGATGTCGTTGCCGCCCACCGCGCCGCGCACGACCAGGCTGATGCCGGCGTTGGGCCCCTGCACGTAGGGCATGTACACCGCGGGTCGCGGCAGCTGATCGAGCGGACCGAGCCGCTCGTCGGCCACCACGCCCACGATGCGGCGCGGCTTCTGGGTCGGCGCGAACGTGAAGCGGATGCGCTGGCCCACCGCGCCGTCCGGGAGGAGCCGGTCGGCCAGCGTCTGGTTGACGATCACCACCTCCTCGCCGCCGGCGCGGTCGGCGGCGGTGAAGGCGCGCCCCTCGCGCAGCGCGATCCCCATGGTGGCGAAGTAGCCGGGGCTGATGTCGCGGATGTTGGCCTCGGGCTCCAGTTGCCCCGGAGGCGGCGGCCGCCCGTCGATCACGAAGCGGATGGTGACGGCCCCCACGCCGAGCGGAAGGATGCTGGTGCTGGCCGCGCCGCGCACGCCCGGCAGCGCCGCGATCCGGCCGACGATCTCGTCGTGCGCCGCCACCGCCCGCGCGTCGTCGTACGCGTCGGGGAGCGTGATGCGCGCCGTGACCAGGTCGCGCGCGTCGAAGCCCGGATCGACCGCGAGCACCTGGAACAGGCTGCGCGCCACCAGGCCGGCCCCGGCCAGCAGCACGAAGGCGAGCGCCACCTCGCTCACCACCAGCGCGTCGCGCAGCCGGCTGCGCCGCGGATCGGAGGAGGCGCGCCCGTCGGCCTTCAGCACCCCGGCGAGATCCGGCCGCGCCGCGCGCAGCGCGCTCACCACGCCGACCGCCAGCCCGGTCGCCACCGCGATGGCGAAGGTGACCGCGAGCGCCGCCCCGTCGATGCGCGCGCCCGCCAGGAACGGCATCTGCTGGAGCACGGCGTCGGGCACCGCGGCGACCAGCGCATCGAGCGCCCACAGCGCGAAGACGAGTCCGACCGCGCCGCCGACCAGCGCGTGGAGGAGCGACTCGACGGTGAGGAGCGCGATGAGGTGCCCGCCCTTGGCGCCCAGCGCGGCGCGCACCGCCAGCTCCTTGCCGCGCGCGAGCTGGCGCGCGACCAGGAGGTTGGCGATGTTGGCGCACGCGATGAGCAGGACCAGACCGGCCGCGCACAGAAGGAGAAGGAGGATCGGGCGCACCTTGCCCAGGATCTCGTCGCCCAGCGGGACCAGGACGATGCCCGCGCCCTGGTTGGCGTCGGGATAGGTGGCGGCCAGCCGGCCGGCCAGCGCGGTCGCCTCTGCCTGCGCCCCCTCGCGCGTCGCCCCCGGCGCGAGCCGGGCCACGACGTGGTTCCAGTGCAGGTTGCGCCGCTCGCGCATGCCGCCCTCGGGGCGGTTGGCCATCCACAGCTCCGCCGTGCCGGCCGGCCCGAACGCGAAGCCGCTGGCCAGCACGCCGACGATGGTGGCCGGCTTGCCATCGAGCGAGAGCCGCCGGCCCAGCACGCGCGCGTCTCCGTCGAATCGATTCCGCCACGACGCGTAGGTCAGCACGGCGACGCGCTCGGCGCCGGGGCGCTCGTCGCGCGGCTCGACGAGCCGGCCCAGCGCGGGGCGCGCGCCGAGCATGCGGAAGAAGTCGCCCAGGGCCAGCCCGGCCTGGATGAGCTCGGCGCCGTCGGCCCCGGCGAGCGTGAGCGACCGCGTGTTGTAGGCGCCGATGCCGTCGTACGAGCGCAGGCTGGCCCGCCAGTCGAGGTAGTTGGGATACGATGCCTCGGTGCGGTCGAAGTCGCGCCGGGCGCGGGTCTCGAACAGCGCGACCAGGCGATCGGGCTCCGGGTAGGGCAACCCGCGCCGCAGGCTCGCGTCGGCCACGGTGAAGATGGCCGTGTTGACCCCGATCCCGGCCGCGAAGGTCAGCACCACCAGGACGGCGAAGCCGGGCCGTGCCATCGCGCCGCGCAGGGCGGCGCGCAGCGCATCGCGCAGGACTCCCATGCTGCGCGTCCGAGCAAGCCCCATGCCCGGCCCGGGCCGTGCGACCCCGGCGGAATCCCTGCATCCGGGCCGCACCGGCGCGCCGGAGTGGGACGCGGGCTTCCGGATCCGGGAATCGATCCAGGACCGACGGGTCCGGACGGACGGACGGCGGCAGGCCCGCCCGCTGACGGCACTCCGCGCGCCGATCAGGCGCGCCCGGCCGCCCGCATCGCCTGCTCGAACACCGCCGCAAACTGTGCGGCCTGGGCCCGCCGGTGATACCGCTCGATGTCCACCGGCTCGGCCGCCGCCGGATGGTCGCCCGCGCGGAAGCGGCGCAGCGCGGCGGCCAGGTGCGCCGCGATCGCCCCCTCGTCGCGCGGCGCGATGACCGCGCCGAGCTGGTGGCGCCGGCACAGGTCGGCCAGCGCGCCGGCCGGGGCCAGGGTCAGGCACGGCCGCCGGAGATACATGAGCTCGAAGATCTTGGCCGGGTAGATGCGCTCGGCGCCGGGCACGTCGTCGAGCAGGCACAGCACCATGTGGCTGCCGGCCAGCTCGCGCACCACCTCGTCCTTCTCGAGGTAGCCGCGCTGCACGACGCCGAGCTCGGCGCTCCCCTCGAACAGCGGCACCTCGGTGTCGACGATCCGGCCGATGATGCGGACCTCGAGCAGCCGGGCCAGCTCCGGCTCGTCGCGCCGCAGCAGCCTCAGCGCGCCGAGCAGGCCCCGCGGGCTGGTCAGCTTGAACAGCGTCCCCGCGTAGGTCAGCACGAAGCGGTCGGCCGGCGGCGCGGGCAGCTCGGCCGGCGGCGGATAGTCGTCCGGATCGTAGCCGTTGGGGATCGCGTGCACGCGCGACGGATCGAGGAAGGGAAAGTCGGCCAGCAGGCGCTCGCGAAACGCGTCGGTCGCCGTGGTGACAGCGTGCGCCGCGCGCACCAGCGCGCGCTCGAGCCGCGCGCCGACCACCGCCGACGCGCGCCCCATCATCTCGTACGTGTTGCGGTAGGTGACCCACTCGTCGCGGTAGTCGAGCACCACCGCCGTGCGTCGCCGCGCCCGCGCCAGCGGCGCCAGCAGGAACTGCGAGAACGGCGGCCCGCTGATGAAGACCACGTCATCGCGGCGCGGGCCGGCCAGCCGCCGGGCCAGCGCGAGCTGCGCGTGCGGCTGCCACAGGATCTGCGGGTCCGGCACCAGCGCGGCGCGCGCCAGCCCGCCCGCGCGCCCGATGAGACTCCGCGCCCCACCCCGCCGCGCCGCGCCGCTGCCCTGCTCCCAGGTCGCCTTCTTGAGCGCGTAGCCGGGCTCGAAGGTGCGCGCGCGGACGATCTCCATCTCCGGGTCCACGTCGCGCATGAGCGACCGATCGAACACCGGCACCGACGGATTGGCGCACGTCATCACCGACGGCTCGACCCCCTGGTCCGGGAGGTACTTGGCCAGCTTGAGCGTGCGGCCCACGCCGGCCCCGCCCACCGGCGGAAAGACGTACGAGACCAGGAGCGCGCGCATCGAGTGACGACCTCCTCGCTCAGTCAGCGGCTGGCGGCCGCGCAGGCCGCGGTGTCGAGCGTGACCGTGCCGCTCGGATCGGCGCGCACGGTGCCGGCGGCGTCGCGCGCCACCTCGAGCTGGCAGCCCTGCCCGGCCGGCTGCGCGGCCGCGCGATAGGCCTCGCCGGGGGCCAGCCCGACCACCAGCGCGCGCGCGAGCGGCGCGCCCGGAACCGGGGCCCGCCCGCCGTCGGCCCCGTCGGCGAACAGGACCGCCACGCGCGACGCCTCGGCCACGCCGACCGCGCCGCTCAGCCCCTCGCCCGCCACCGGCGCCACCTGGTCCGGCCCGGCGCCCGCGTTGGCCGCGCGCATCCAGGTGCGGATGCGGCGCGACTCGCTGCCGCGCGGCGTGTCCACCTCGATGCGCCAGACCTCGCCGTCGGGCTTGTCGCCGACGTAGATGTGGTCGTCCTCGATGGTCGGCGTCGGCTCCTCGACCGCGCGCACCACCGCGCCGGCCGGCGCCACCGCGTGGACGTCGAGGCGCGACCCGCCCACCACCGCCGACGCGCGCATCCCGGCCACCTCGGGGCGCGGCCGCACGTGCGCCACCCAGGTCGCGCCGTAGCTGTCCTTGGTCAGCTCGATGACGTCGTCGGTCACCACGACGTTGGGCCGCACGTACACCAGCGTGCGCACGACCTTCGTGACCGCGCGCTGACTGCACCCGCGGATCACGCACTTCGGGTCCCAGTTGTCGGTCAGCTCGCCGACCGCCACGACCGCGGCGCCGCTGTCGTGCCACCTGACCGTGCGCGAGCGTCGCCCGTAGACCCCCTGGCTCGGCACGTAGCGCAGGACCTCGCCGCGGTCGTCGATCAGGATCGAGTTGTGGTTGATGGTGGCGTAGCCGGCCTCGTCGGCGAAGTCGCCCGCGAGCGCGTCGCGGCCGCGCCAGATCTCGAAGTGGCCCTGGTCGTTGTGCTGGTGGTCGATGGCCACGCGCGGCCCGGCCTGGAACGAGACCCACACCGCGTTCTCCTTCCAGCTCGAGCGCGCGAAGGTCTGGCCCGGCCCGGACAGGTGATAGCTCAGCACGGTGGGCGAGCGCGGGTCCTTCTCCACCCCCGCCGGCTCGTCGGCCGCGAAGGCGAACCAGATGCGCTCGTTGTGGTGCTCGGGCGAGAGCCGCCGGATGGCGAACCGCGCCCTGGCCGCCGCGTCGGGGTTGGCCCAGCGCAGGACCAGGAGGGCGCCGTACAGCCCGGCCGGATCGGGCGGCGGCGGGCGCTCGGCCTGGGTCCCGTTGCCGTAGACCGACTTCCGGTCCGGGTGCATGCGATGGATGTACGCCTCGACGATCTCGGCCAGCCACGGGAGCCGCACCGAGTAGTCGGCTCCGGTCGCGGTGTGGAGCGCGTCGACCAGGAGCCCGACCTCCATGGCCACCAGCTGGCCGTACTGCCAGCCCTCGGCCCACTCCCCGCCGCGGAGGCGCGCGTGGAACCCCGGGATGATCGTCTGCTCGAGGATGCCGTGCATCTGCGTGAGCCAGTCGGCGGCATCGTCGGCCTCGCCGTCGGTGGCGATGCCGGCCATCGCCAGGGCCATGTAGTAGCCCCAGAAGTAGTTCGAGTAGGGGCTGTCGCGCAGGTACCCGTCCTTCGAGTACCACTCGAGCCACTGCTCGAGCCGCTTGATGATGAGCGGGCGCAGCTCGTCCATGCCGGGCGCGTCGTGCAGCCAGTCGTAGCCCAGCGCCGCGTACACCCCGTACGCCCGGATGGGGTAGCCGGAGTTGCCGCGCACCACCTTCTCGCCGCCGTTGTCGTCGCCCACCTTCGACTGGTCGCTCACCAGCGCGCGCAGGTAATGGACCGCGCGGTCGCGGTAGCCCTTGTCGCCGGTGGCGTACCAGCAGGTGGTGAGCGCGCCGATCGCGTCCGCCCACTGCAGGCCGAGATAGCCGCTGCCGTTGTCCTTCTCGTCGCGGTAGCGCTTGCAGCGGTACTCGAGCTGGCGCCAGAGGGGCGTGCGCGCCTTCACCGACGCGCGCAGGCGCGCGACCGTGTCTGCCGTGAAGAGGATGCGCGGGTGCGGCGTGGCCGACGGCTTGCGCGCCTCCACCGCGGCCGGGAGGTTGACCGGCGGCGGCGGCACCGGATCCCAGTGGTCCTCGGGATCCTGCCCTCGCCGCACGTCGCACGCCGGCGCCGCGGACACCAGCAGGGTGACCGCCAGCGCCCACCGCGCGCCAATCAACCCGCGCTCTCCAGGAAGGCCGGCACCGCCGCGTCGTCGTCGACCAGCTGCTCGGCCGCCAGCGTGCGATCCGC
>Ga0126377_10002338_pt1 | contig 13004 bp, 9 predicted proteins | sample PanSoiMetPlot_22_FD_92647 | JGI IMG/M metagenome (GOLD analysis project Ga0126377, IMG submission 92647) | Tropical forest soil microbial communities from Panama - MetaG Plot_22 | ecosystem: Environmental > Terrestrial > Soil > Tropical forest > Bulk soil | place: Panama | collected 2016-02-17
GACGCGATGGATCGCGTCGGTGACAACGTCGAGCATCGTGGTGCCCCGCTCCTCGGCGATGCGTGCGATCTCGTCACGAAGTTCGGTCGGGACCCGCAGCGTCGTCGTCTGTGCTGGCGCCATGTTTGTAGCCTAGCAAGGCGCCTATCTGAGCGACAAGCCCGACCGGCGTTAGGACCGGCCCGGGCGGGGCACGCTTACCCCCGTGGCCTCGTACTCCGTCAACGACGCGGGGGTGGCCCACGCCCGCGAGCTCATCGACCGTCGTCGCTACGTGCTGCGCAGCGAGTGGAACCGGGCCCAGCCCCGGGCCGAGGACCAGAACCGGTTGCTCGAGCGGCACTCGTGGGAGGAGTACGCCGCCTGGCACCTGGCCCTGACCGACGGCGCCGCCGACGAGACCAAGGCGCGCTACGCGTTCGTCTACGGCGACCTCGACCGCCTGCACCGCATGGGCCTGATCGCCTGCCACTACCGCGCCGCCGAGTGGGGCCACAAGGAGATCGAGTTGGCGGCGCACGAGCTGATCCAGTACCTGGACGACAACCGGGCCTGAGCGGTCAGATCTGGCCGCGCCGCTCCAGGAGGTGGAAGCAGGCCCAGCCGGGGAGGACCGGGAGCCAGTAGGTCGCCAGGCGGTAGCTCAGCACCGCCGCCACCGCCGTGCCGGACGGCATGCCGACGCCCGTGAACCCGGCGACCAGGGCGGCCTCCAGGGCGCCGAGGCCGCCCGGCGTCGGGGCGGCCGCCGCCACCACCGACGCGCCGAGGTACACGGCCCCGACCTGGGCGATGCTCACCCCGCCGTCGTAGGCCGCCACCGCCGCGGCCAGGGCGCCGATGTAGGCCAGCGTCACGCCGAACGAGCCGCCGAACAGCGCGGCCAGCTTGAGCGGCGACCGGGCCAGCACGGCGATGCTGGTCGCCGACCGGGTCACGAAGCCCCACACGTGGGTGCGCAGCAGGCGCCGGCCCTTGCGGGTGGCGGCCACGATGCCGGCCAGCGCCAGGGCGACCGCCACCGCGGCCAGCACCTTGCTGCTCGACGGGATCTTGAACGTGCCCGCGCCCGACTGGCCCGCCCACGCCACGAACAGGACCAGCAGCACGGCGTGGACGACCCCGCCCGCCAGGGCGTTGAGCCCGACGCCCGTGACCGCCTCGGCCGGGTCGACGCCGGCCTTCTGGAGGAAGCGCACGTTCAGGGCCATGCCGCCGACGTTGGCCGGCGTGACCCGGTTGACGAACGACGAGGCCATCTGGGACTCGACGGTCGGGACGAACGGGAGGTGCTCGGGCACCCCGCCGGCCATCCCGACGGCCGCCGCCGCGTACGTGACCAGCGACAGCGCCACCGCCAGGATCAGCCACCCCCAGGTGGCGGAGCGCAGCGCCTGGAAGCTGTCGCCGACGTTGGCCAGCTGGGGCAGCAGGACGTAGAACGCGCCGGTGAGGGCGGCGATCATGACCAGCGTCCGCGGCCGGACGCGCACGAGGCGCTCGAGCGGCGGCGGCTCCTCGCCGGTGGCGTCGCCCACGGCCCGGCGCAGGCCCGCCAGGTCCGCCGTCGACGACTGCCGGCGGGTGGCGGCCGACAGCGCCAGCGGCTGCAGGTAGGGGGCCGCCGCGGCCAGCGCGGCCGGCTCCAGCACCCGGGCCGCGGCCGCGACGGCGCGCGCGGGCCCGACGATGGCGGCGAGGGACGCCAGCAGCTCGGCCCGGTCGATCGCCTGGGCGCGGGGGCCGGCCGACTCGTGCCCGAACCCGAGGTCGATGAGCACGGGCCGGCCGGAGGCCACGAGGACGTTGGCGGCCCGCAGCGACCGGTGGGCCATGCGGGCGTCGTGCAGCGCCTGCACCTCCCGCCAGACGGCCTCCATCAGGCGGTCGTCGACCTCGTCGGGCGGGAGCGCGTCGAGCCGCTCCCCGTCGATGTCCTCGAGCCCGAGGATCATCGAGCCGTCGGGCAGCGACGTGAGCAGCTCGACCGCGGGGACGCGGGCCCCGCCCTGCCGGGCGAGCATGAGCAGCAGCGCCTGGTGCTCGACGTCCTGGCGCAGGGCCAGCGCCGGCCAGTCGTCGTTCGGGCCCCGCAGCAGCAGCACGCGGTAGCTGCGGTAGAGCAGGTCGGCGTCCCGGGCGTCCCGCCCGTAGACCTTGAGGAACGCCGGCCGCCCCGCGCCCGGGGTGACCCGGTACAGCTGCGCCCGCCCGCCCTCGGCCCGGACCAGGTCGAGCTCGGTCACCGGCCGGCCGGCCCGGCGCAGGGCCTCGGCGATCGCCGACGGCGCGGGCCGCCGGTTGGGGGCGCCGAAGACGACCAGCAGCGCGCAGCCGGTGGCCGAACCGACGGCCAGCGCCAGGACCAGCCCGGGGGCGCCGGACGTGCCGGCCAGGGCCATCACGACCGCCAGCCCGGCCAGCGAGGCGTCGGCCGCCCGCCGCCAGGGCCGGGGCAGCCACGGCTTGCCGACCGCGGTCGCCGCCGCCGCCCCGGCCAGGTAGGCGAGCGACGGGAAGCGCGGCGAGGCCACCCAGGTGCCGGTGCTGACCGCGTCGGGCACCCGGCCCGGCAGGTCGAGCGCGAGGTCGACGAGCGCCATCGCCCCGGCCCCGGCCGCCGCCGCCAGCACGACGAACCCCAGCCGCCGGAACCGCCGCAGCGCCAGCAGCAGGACGGCCAGGGCCACGGGCACGGCCACGGCACCGACCTGGGCCAGGGCCAGCGCCAGCGCCCGCAGCGCGAGGGCCACGTGCCCGGCGGCCCGGGCGAGGTCGGTGGTCACGCCGGCGGTCGACGCCTGCGCCACCTGGATCAGCAGGGCGACCACCACCGCGCCGACCGTCCACAGCACCAGCCGGAGCACGTCGCCCGGATGCCGGTAGTACGCCTCGCCCGGCGGCCTCGCCGCCATCGGGGCGGCCTCGTCCGGGGCCTCGGTCGCCGTGCGATCGAGGGTGTCGGTCGGTCGGTGGGTCCGCACCCGCGCCCCTCCCGTCCCCGGCCACCAGGCCCGACGGGACGGCCTCAGCCTCCCACAGTTCTCAGCCGAGAGCGTCGGCCAGCCGGGCGCCGAGGCGGGACAGGGCCTCCGGGGTGCGGGCGCCCCACCAGAACAGGTCCTGGCCGTCGACCAGGACGACCGGCGCCACCTCGGCCAGCTCCGGGACGTGGCGCTCGCGGAACGGGTAGGGCTCGCTCGGGGCCAGGACCACCTCGGGCCGGCGGGCGCGCGCCTCGTCCAACGTGACGGTCGGGTAGCGGTCGCCGGCGTCGGCGAAGACGTTGGCCACGCCCAGGGCCGCCAGCAGCGACGAGCCGTACGTCCCGCCGGCCAGGGACATCCACGGCCGCCGCCAGATCGGGACGAAGGCCCGCACGCGGGGCGCCGCCGCCGGGGTGCCCACGTCCTGCACGACCGCCGGGTCGACGCCCACGAGCCCGGCCAGCATGCGCAGGGCCGGGGCCACGTCGGCCACGCCGTCCACCGCCAGCGCGGCGGTCGTCACCCCCGCCTCGGCCAGGGCGTCGGCGTCCTCCCGCCGGTTCTCCTCGACGCACATGACCACCAGGTCGGGCGCCAGGTCGACGATGGCGCCGACGTCGGGGTCCTTGGTGCCGCCCACGTGGGCCAGGTCGGGCTGCTCGCAGAACCGGGTGCACGCCACCGGCGGCACGCCCCACGCCACCAGCGTCTCGGTCACCGAGGGGACCAGGCTGACGATCCGGCGGGCCGGCGTCCCGCCCGTCACATGCGGTCGAGGAGCTGCTGCTTCTTGCGGGCGAACTCCTCGTCGCTCACGAGGCCCTGCTTGCGCAGCTCGTCGAGCTCACGGATCTGCGCCGGGATCGAGCCGTCGCGGTCGGGCCCCGCCTCGGCCGCCGCCGTGCCCGCAGCCGCCGACCGGCCGACCCGGTCGAACTTGCGGTTCTCGTTGTCCTCGATCTGCCGGTAGATCTCGTTCTGCACGTCGGACGGCCGGCGTACGTCGGTGAAGTGCTGGCGGCCCATCTCGCCCGCCGACTCGATGATCAGGTCGCCGGCCCCCACCATCCGCTCGAACAGCGACTGCCGGAAGAACACGGTGTTCACCCGGTCGAGCGGGATCTCGATGCCGTGCTTGGCCAGCACGCCGTGCCGGTAGATCAGCCGGTCGGTGGTGACCACGAAGTTGATGTTGCGCCAGCGGGTGTAGCGCTGGCCGAACCACACGAGGAAGCCGAGGATCATCACCGCCACGGGCACCTGCAGCCAGGGCACGTCGGTGGCGCCCCACACCCAGATGCCGATGGCGGTCACCGCGACGAGCGCCAGCAGCGGTGGCGCGAAGAACCACCAGTGCGGGTGCAGGTCGAGGACGATCTCCTCGTTGTCGTTGAGCAGGCGGCGAGGGAAGCCCACGGGCGTCACAGTAACCGGCCGCCGGCACGCACAGCGGACCCCCCCTTGGCTGTGCGTCAGCTGTGCGTCGGCTGAATGCCCCGGGCGCGAGCGTCGTCAACGGAGAGGGCACCCACGAGCGCTCTCCCCTGGGACCGGGAAGCCCTCTCGGCCCCAGACTGCGGGCCGGCCCGTGGTGAGGCGGGCAACCGCCTCACCAACGGCGGAACGGGCCGGCCTGTCCACGGCGGCGACGGGTCGGTCAGCTCCCTGTGGCGGCGGGCCGGCCCGCTCCCCCCGGGACACGCAGGAGGAGTTGAGCAGGATGACGACGTACCGGATCGACGTGTACACGCCGCCGCAACCCAGCGCGTGCGCCGGGACGGACGCGAACGTCTTCCTCACCCTCTACGGCGCCCGGGCCAGCAGCGCCGAGCTGAAGATGGCCAGCAACGGCCACCGCTTCGGCACCACCGGCGTCGACTCGTTGTCGGTGCACCTCCCCTGCCTCGGCGACGTGTCGCGCATCCACGTGCGCCACGACAACACGGGCGTGGCGCCCGGCTGGTTCCTCGACCGGATCGTCGTCCGGAACGAGGAGTCCGGCCGGGAGTGGACCTTCCCGTGCCAGCGGTGGCTCGACCGCCACCTCGACGACGGAGAGATCGAGCGCCTCCTCGAGGTGTCGTGACGAGGTCCGTCCTGCGGACACGAGCAGGGCCGGCGCGCCGCGCCCGTCCGTCCTTCGTCCACCCGCCGCCTAGGCTGACGGGTCGGGCCGGGAGGTACGAAGGGGTGAGGTTCGGGATTCTCGGGCCGCTCGAGGCCAGGGACGGCGATCGAGTGCTGAACGTCGGCGGTGGGAACTCGCGCACCCTGCTGGCGTGCCTGCTCGTCCGGGCCAACGAGGTGGTCCCGGCCGACACCCTGATCGAGGCCGTCTGGCCCCGGCGGCGGCCGGCCGACGCCGACAACAGCCTCCAGACCCAGGTCACCCGCCTACGCAACGTGCTCGAGCCCGATCGCGCCCGCGACCGGGCCACCGCCGCGGGTGGCCGCATCGCGCGCGACGGGGCCGGCTATGTCCTGCGCTGCGCCGACGGCGAGCTGGACGCCCTGGCCTTCGAGGCGGCCAGCCGGCGGGGCGACGAGGCGCTCGCCGCCGGCCGCTACGCCGACGCCGCGGGCGCCGCCGCCGAGGCCCTCGGCTCGTGGCGGGGCGACGAGGCGCTGGCCGGCTACGCCGACCACCCCTTCGCCGCCTGGCGGGCGGCCCAGCTCGACGAGCGGCGCCTGGCCACGATCGAGTGCGGCGTCGAGGCCCGCCTGGCCCTCGGCCAGCACCGCGAGCTGGTGGCCGAGCTGACCGACCTCGCCGAGCGCCACCCCCTGCGGGAGTCGCTGTGGGGCAACCTGATCCTCGCCCTCTACCGGTCGGGCCGCCAGGCCGAGGCGCTGCGGGCCTACGAGCGGGTGCGGGTGACGCTGCGCCAGGAGCTGGGCCTCAACCCCCGGGCCGAGCTGGCCCGGCTCGAGGAGCGGATCCTGGCCCAGGACCCCGCGCTGGACTGGGCGCCGCCGGCCGGCAACGGCGCGGCCCCAGCCGCCGTCCCCACGGCCCCCGGCGCCGGCGCACCCGGCACGCCCTCCGGCACCCTGATCACCTTCCTGTTCACCGACGTCGAGGCGAGCACGGCCCGCTGGGTCCGCGACCCCGACGCCATGGCCACGGCCCTGCGGGCCCACGACCGCCTCGTCCGGGAGGCCATCGAGCACCGGGGCGGCGTCGTGTTCGGCCACCCGGGCGACGGCTTCTGCGCCGCGTTCGACCGGGCCGGCGACGCCGTGACCGCCGCCCTCGACGCCCAGCTGGGCCTGGCCGGCGAGGGCTGGGAGGGCCACGATCCCCTCGACGTGCGCATGGCGATCCACACCGGCAACGCCGAGCTGCGGGAGGGCAACTACTTCGGTGCCACCGTCAACCGGGTGGCGCGGCTGCGCGACGCCGCCCACGGCCGCCAGATCCTGGTGTCGGCCACCGCCCGCGAGCTGGTGGCCGAGGCGCTGCCCCGCGGCGTCGACCTCATCGACCTGGGCAACTGGGTGTTCGAGGGGTTCGACCGGGCGGAGCGGGTCCACCAGCTGCGCCACCCCAAGCTGCCCGCCGGCTTCCCGCCGCTGCGCTCGGGGCGGCTGCACACCGGCGCCGTGCCCCGCCCGGTGACCAGCTTCGTGGGCCGCCCGCGCGAGTGCGAGCGGGTGGCCGAGATGCTGCGGGCCGGCTGCCTGGTCACGATCACCGGCGAGGGCGGCCTGGGCAAGACCCGCCTCGCCCTCGAGGTGGCCCGCCGGGCCGCGGTGGCCGACTACCCCGACGGGATCTGGTTCTGCGACCTGTCCTCGGTCCGGGACGCCGACAGCCTGGCCGAGCAGCTGGCCGGCAGCCTGCGGCTCGCCACCCCGGGCGGGGCCGACGTGCGCCGCGAGGTGGTCGCCTCGCTGGCCGGCGCCCGGTCGCTGATCATCGTCGACAACTGCGAGACCGTGCGGCCCGACGTGGCCCGGCTGCTGGGCGACGCCCTCGCCGCCGGCACCGAGGCCAAGATCATCGCCACCAGCCGGGCCCCGCTGCGGGTGCTCGGCGAGCAGGTGCTGCCCCTCGACCCGCTCGGCCTGCCCGGCGACGCCCGCGACGAGATCGGCGACGACGAGGACGGCGGCGACGACCCCGCCCCCGCGGTCCAGCTCCTGGTGGACCGGGCCCGGGCCGCCGGCGCGGTGGTCAACCCCCGGGAGCCGGCGCTGGGCGACATCGTCTTCCGGCTCGACGGCATGCCCCTCGCCATCGAGCTGGCCGCACCCCGGCTGGCCACCCTGTCGCCGGGGGCGGTGGCGGCCCGCCTCGACCGGCTGTTCGACCTGCTGGCCCCGGGCCCGGCCGGGATGCCGGCCCGCCACCGCACGCTGCGGGCCACGGTCGACTGGTCCTTCCAGATGCTGGGCGACGAGGCCCGCACGCTGTTCGCCGCCCTGTCGGTGTTCCGGGGCGGGTGGACGCTGGAGCTGGCCGAGCGCATCACGCCCGCGGCCGGCGTCGACGTGGCCGCGGTGGCGCCGCTGCTGGCCGAGCTGGTCGACCAGTCGCTGGTGCGCATCGACCTGCCGGCCGACGGGTCGGCCCGCTACGACATGCTCGGCGCCATGCGGGTCTACGCCCGCGACTACCTGGTCGAGATCGGCCAGGAGGCGGCGGTGGCCGACCGCCACGCCGACCACTTCGTCGAGCTGGCCGAGGCGGCGGTGCCCCACCGCCGGGGACCGCTGGAGGTGGCCTGGGTCAGCGGCCTGGCCGCCGAGCTGGCCAACCTGCGGGCGGCCTACGAGTGGCTGGTGGCCTCCGGGCGGGCCCGGGACGCGCTGCGGCTGGTGGCCGCGCTGGTCGACGACGTGCTCATGCGGGAGCGGCTGGAGATCGGCCGGTGGGCGGCGACGCTGGCCGCCGACGAGGCCACCCGGGGCGAGCCCCTCCGGGCCGTGGCCCTGGCGCTGGCCGGCAACACCGCCATGGTCGAGAGCCGGCTCGACGACGCCCGCTCGCTGAGCGACGCCGCCCTGGCCGTCGGGGCCACCCCGGCCGACGGGCCCTGGTGGATCGCCCACAACACGCTGGCCCTGGTCAGCGCCGTCGGGCAGGACACCGAGGCCTGGAACGACCACCTGGCCGCCCTGCACGACCACACCCGCCTCACCGGCGATCCCATGCCCGCCGCCATCGCCGAGTACGACCGGGCCCTGATCGCCAGCCACTCCGAGGAGCCGGCCCAGGGCGTGGCGCCGGCCGAGGCGCTGCTGGCCCTGGCCGCCGAGCGGGCCAACCCGTCGCTGCGGGCGATGGGCCTCGTGGCCCACGCCCGGGCCGTGGCCGGCGCCGACCCCGAGCTGGCCGGCGCCGAACTCCACGAGGCGCTGTCCACGGCGTCGTCGGCCCACAACACGCTGCTGGCCCAGCAGGCCCTGCGGACGCTGGACGAGCTCAACGCCCGCTCCGGCGACCCCGCAGAGGCCCTGGCCTCGCTGCGGGTGGTCGTCCGCCGCTTCGCCGAGTCGGGCAACGTCGGCGAGCAGCTCCAGACCGTCGTCTCCATGCTCGACTCGCTGGTGGCGCTGGGCGCCCTGGAGGCGGCCGCCACCGTGTGCGGCGCGCTGTCCCGGTCGCCCCTGCGCGACAGCGCGAGCTGCCGGCTCATCGACCGCGCGGTGGCCGACCGGCTCGACCAGGACAGCTACGCGCGGGCCCGGCGGAAGGGGGCGGCCATGACCCCGGCCGACCTCGTGACCTTCACCTCGGCGACCGTGTCGAGGCTCAGCGGTGACAGCCACCCCGGTTGACGAGCCGAGGAGAGGACGCGCCGGCGGGCCGGGGGGCGGGGGCCCGGCCGCGCCACCCGTCGACGACCGCCGGCTCGACGCCCTGCGGGCGATGTGCGACCCGCCCGCCGACAAGCTGGCGGAGCGGCTCCGCCGGGGCCACGAGGGCATCGACGAGCGCGAGGTGGTGCGCCTCGTGCTGCGGGCGCTGGTCGACGGGCCGCCCGACGACGACGGCCCGCTCAAGGAGTGGATGTGCGACGGGCCGCCGCTGCCCCCGTGGGCGGACGCGGCCCGGATCGCCCGGGGCCAGGCGTTCTTCGCCGACTGGGCCCTGCCCATCAGCGCCCTGCTGTACTGCGCCTCGCTGCCCAGCGCCTACGCCGCCGCCGACGGCGTCCAGGTCCTGGCGCTGACCTCCGACCTGGCCACCAAGGACCTGACCCGGCGCATCGCCGAGACCGGCCAGATGGTCATCGACGTGATGGACGTCGGCCACCCGGCGTCGGGCACGCTGGCGCCCGGCGGGCAGGGCTACCTGACGGTCCGGGGCGTGCGACTGCTCCACGCGGTGGTCCGCCAGGCGATCCTCACCAGCCCCGACGTGTCCCACACCTGCGACGAGTCCGTCGCCCGCCGCTGGTGCCCCGAGTGGGGCCAGCCGGTGAACCAGGAGGACCTGCTCGGCACCCTGCTGACCTTCACGGTGTCGGTGTTCCACGGCCTCGACCGCCTCGGCGTCCCCTACGACCCGGCGGCGGCCGGCGACTACCTCCACGCCTGGTGCGTGGTCGGCGCTCTGCTCGGCATCGACGGCAGCCTGCTGCCGCTCGACCGGGACGGGGCCGAGGCGCTGGCCGAGACCATCGCCCGCCGCCACCACCGCTCGAGTGACGCCGGCCGCCGGCTGATGGACGCGCTGCTGGCCGACATGGAGCACGCCATGCCCCGCGGGCTGCGGGGCGTGCCCCGCACGCTGGTGCGCCAGGTGGTCACCCCGTCGGTGGTCGAGTCGCTGGACCTGCCCCCGGCGGCGTGGTGGGGCCGGGGCCTCGACCTGCTGCGCCGGCTCGGCCCGCTGGCCGGCCGGGTCCCCGGTGTGCGCCGGGCCATGCAGGCGCCGAGCGAGCTCGTGGGCCGGTCGATGATGCGCTACTTCGTCGACCGCTCGATGCTCGGCCTCCAGGCCCCGTTCCGGCTGGACGCGGCGGCGGCCGCCCAGCTGTCGCTGGCCACCTCGGCCCGCCGCCGCCAGCGCCGCCACCGCCGCATCCAGGCCCGGGCCCGCCACGCGCACGCCCACACGGCCGGGGGGGCCCGATGATCGGCCCCCGCCCCGCCGCCGCCCGGTCGCTGCGCGCCGACCCTGCCGTCCCCGCCCGGGAGGCCTACACCGCGCCCGAGCCGGTCCGCTGCGACCTGCCCATCTCCTCGGCCGAGGTCCGCCGCATCGCCAGCCGCGGCTACCCGCTGTGGGAGTCCATCCACGACATGCAGCTGCGGAACCGCCGGATCACGCTGGCCTACAGCGACCTCTCGTGCCGGCTGGCCGACCTGCTGGCGAGGCGCGGGGGCCCCCGCCAGGCCAACTGGTGCACGTACGCCACCTGGTCCTCCCGGACGATCGGCACCTGGATCGAGGACGGGGCCCCCAGCGCGGGGGCGGGACCCCGCTGGGTGCCGGGCGTCGTGCGGCGGCTGGGGGCGCGGGCTCTCGGGTGGCTGGTCGCCCGGGACAACGGCGCCACCTTCCGCAGCCTGGCGGCCGGGAACCGCTACGTGTTCCTGGAGATCGGCCTGGCGACCAGCATCTTCATCGAGACGTTCTCCCTGCCGGCCGGCCCCGAGGGCGCGGAGGAGCAGTGGCGGCGCTACTGGAAGTGCATCGAGGGGCTGCTGGCCGAGCTGTCCGACCTCGACCCCAGCTGGCTGCTGACCGAGTGCCCGCCGCCGGCCGACATGCGGCTCGGGCTGCGCAAGTACTTCGAGGCGCTGCAGAGCGAGGACGAGCGCGAGCGGGCCCAGCTGGTGCTGGCCGGCAACCTGCTGATGGGCGCCTACGAGCAGCGCCGCGTCGACGGCTACGTCACCGTGTCGCTGGCGCTCGACACCGGGCGGGCCATGCGCAAGCTGGTCCGGGGGCGGTTCGACCCCGAGCGGTCGTGGTACCAGGTCCCCTCGGCGCTGTGGGCCCGGCTGATGAGCCGCTTCCTGCTGCTCCAGACGCCCGACGAGCAGCTCCACGTCCACCGGCCCCTGCCCCCGCCGCCGGGCGAGCCCATGTGGCCGGACGACCTGGCGGTGGTCACCCTCCCGCTGGCCCAGGCCCTGCTCACCCGGTACGACGTGTCGGACGGCCACGCCCACCGCCGCCGGGTCAAGGACTGGACGTCGTTCGAGGACCGGATGAACTACATCTCCAGCCTGTTCCGTTCCCGCCAGCAGCACGCGGCCCTGTTCAGCGACCCGTTCCCGCCCGAGGTGGCCCGGGACCTCCTGGCCGGCATCCTCGCCCCCGACGCCCGCACCCCGGTCCCCCCGGGCGAGCTGGCCGGCCCCTAGGCCCAACCGAGCTCGGCCAGGCGGTCGTCGTCGATGCCGAAGTGGTGGGCCACCTCGTGGACGACGGTCACCTTGACCTGCTCGACCACCTCCTCCTCACTGCGGCAGCGGGCGCAGATGGGGAGGCGGAAGATCGTGATCCGGTCGGGCATGCTCACGCCCAGGCCGTAGCCCGCGCCCCGCTGGGTGAGCGGGACGCCCACGTAGCGGCCCAGCAGCCCGCTGCGGGGCGAGCCGTCCTCCACCACCACGGCCACGTTGTCGATGTAGCGGGCCAGGTCGTCGGGGATGCCGTCGAGCGCGTCGCCCACCAGCGCATCGAACACGTCGGGGGGGACCTCGATCACGGCCTTGAGGCTACGCGTCCGCGTACTGTCTGCAGCGGTGGTGGACCACCTCCTGCACGACCTCGACGAGGCCCAGGTCCGGGCCGTGACCTCGCCGGCGCGGCCGCTGGCCATCCTCGCCCCGGCCGGGTCGGGCAAGACCCGCGTCCTCACCCGCCGCATCGCCTGGCGGGTCGCCACCGGCGACGCCGACGCCAGCCACGTCCTCGCCCTCACCTTCACCCGCCGGGCCGCCGGCGAGCTGGCCGGCCGGCTCCGGGGCCTCGGCCTGCGGGGCGGCGTGGCCACCGGGACGTTCCACGCCGTCGCCTACGCCCAGCTGCGGGCCCACTGGGCGGGCCAGGGCCGGGCGGCGCCCGCCCTGCTCACCCGCAAGGCCAAGCTGCTGTCGCCGCTGCTCGCCGGGGGCGGCGGCCCGCTCACGGTGGCGACGCTGGCCGGCGAGATCGAGTGGGCCAAGGCCCGGCTGGTCGGCCCCGACGGCTACCCCGAGGCGGCCGGCGCCGCCCGGCGCCGCACCCCGGTGCCCGCGGCCCGGGTGGCCGAGCTGTACGCCGCCTACGAGGAGGCCAAGCGCAAGGCCCGCATGGTCGACTTCGACGACCTGCTGCGGCTGTGCGGCCACCTGGTCGAGACCGACGAGGCCTTCGCCGCCGCCCAGCGCTGGCGCTTCCAGCACCTGTTCGTCGACGAGTTCCAGGACGTCAACCCGCTCCAGCTGCGGCTGCTCGACGCCTGGCGGGGCCCGGGCTACGACCTGTGCGTGGTCGGCGACCCCCACCAGGCCATCTACGGCTGGAACGGGGCCGACGCCGGCTTCCTCGACGGCTTCCGCCGCCTGTACCCGCCGGCCGAGGTCATCGCCCTCGACGGCAACTACCGCTCGACCCCCCAGATCCTCGACGCCGCCGCCGACGTGCTGCGCCGGGCCGAGGTGGGCGACCGCCCGCTGCGGGCCACCCGGGAGGGCGGGCCGGCCGTGTCCCTGGCGGCGCACGCCGACGAGGCGGCCGAGGCCGCGGCCATCGCCCGGGCCGTCCGCGACCGGCGGGGGCCCCGGGCCCCGTGGTCGGCGCAGGCGGTCCTCGTCCGCACCCACGCCCAGGTGCCGTACGTGACCGCGGCGCTGCGGCGGGCCGCCGTGCCCCACCGGGTGCGGGGCGGCAGCGCGGTGCTCGACGACCGCCGGGTCCGCGACGCCCTCGACCTGCTGCGGCGCAGCGACGGCCCCCTGGCCGCGGTGCTGCCCGACGTCGACGCCCTGGTGGCGGAGGCGGACGACGAGGCGGCGGCCGACGCGCTGGCCGCGGTCGCCCAGCTGGCCCACGACCACCTGCGGCTCGAC
>Ga0126377_10002339_pt1 | contig 13003 bp, 13 predicted proteins | sample PanSoiMetPlot_22_FD_92647 | JGI IMG/M metagenome (GOLD analysis project Ga0126377, IMG submission 92647) | Tropical forest soil microbial communities from Panama - MetaG Plot_22 | ecosystem: Environmental > Terrestrial > Soil > Tropical forest > Bulk soil | place: Panama | collected 2016-02-17
GGTTTGAACGACTTCCTCGGCAGGCACTCGCTCGAGGAAGGCCACCAGATCCGCCTTCAGCATGGTGGCGATGTATTCGGCCTGCTCCCGCAGCCGCCGGGGCGACGGTGTGGCGTCCATCTCAGCGCACAGATCGCGGAAGCGGTCGTAGAGCTCGGTCGTCGCCTTCGTGACCGCATCCCGCAGCAGATACGTCCCCTGCATCGTTGCGACCGAGTGAGGCCCGGTCACGCAGTACTTCTGCTGGCTCGCGACTTGACCGGAAAGGTCGCTGATCGCTGTGTCGGTTCCGACGACGATGCCGTCCGGAGTGATGAACACACCGATCAGGGTGGCAAACAGCAAAGCGATGCTGCCAGTCATCATTCAATCTCTCTGGCAACCAGATGTTCTGCGGTGACTATTTGCCTGGTGGCGGTGGTGCCGGGGCAGGCCCAGGGCCTGGCGCGGGTGGCGGAGCCGCACCTCGAGGACCAAAATTCGTGGTCACGGGCTCGCCCTTCAGCTCCTGAAAGGCGACGTTCAGGTTGATCAGCGCGCGCGACTTCGGCGTGCCGCCGTACTCGAGATCCTTCAACAGCTCTTCCTTCAGGAACACGGCGAACTTCGGGTTCTTCCCGAGCTCGGCCAGCGCCTGCTCGGGCGTCTCTTTCTTCTCCAACGCCGCCTTCGCCACCGTCAGCAGCGCGCGATTGAACTCAGTGTAGGCGCCGAAGCCCTGCCACGTATTCACGTTTCCGTGTCCCTCGATCACCAGATCGACGTTCTTGATCCCCTTCTGCGCCTTTTCGAGTGTGTCCGGCAACGCGATCACGCTGCCGCCGGTCGCAGGGTCGATGAGCGGCGCCATGTTCCACGCCATGAGGTCGCCGATGCACATCGCCCGCACCGACGGGAACACCACGAAGGCGTCGCCGTTGGTGTGGCCGGCGCCAAAGTAGTAGAGGTCGATCCGGTCCTTGCCCTTCCCCAGCGTCGTCTTGTCGGTGAACGTGCGGTCGGGCGTCATCGCGGGATTGGACCGTGGGTTGGCAGCGACCCATTTACTGGTGTTCGCATGCGCGACGACTTGGACTGTCGGTCTTGCGGCTTTGAAGTAGTCGTTACTGCCGTTGTGATCCGGGTGCACGTGCGTGTTGATGATCATCGACACCGGCTTGTCGGTGACGGTCTGCACCTGCTTCAGGATGGCCTCACCGTTGTTCGCCAGCTTGGTGTCGACGAGGACGACGCCCTCGGCCGTGACGAACACCGTCGTATTTCCGCCGGCGCCGCCTATCTTGAACAGGTTGTCCTTGACCTTTTCGATCGTGCCAGTCGGCGGAATCCCAGGTCCCCGTCCGCCACCGCGCTGTTGCGCCGTGACACCGGCAACGGCAAGGCCCACCACGACGATCGCTGTCAGAAGTCTCGCACGCGTCATCAACACACTCCTCAACGAGAGGATACCGCGGATAGGCTCCCTGGCCATTCATTTCACCGCGTCTGCTGCCGATCCCTTCGCGCTGAGCCAGTAGTACGTCACGCAGCCAGCGCCGAACATCGCGAGGAGAGGAGCCAGGAACGCCATGAGCGGACGGAATTCGGCCGTCTCGGGGAGCAGGTAGTACGCGATGCCGAGACCGATGCCCAGGAAGAATGTGATGGCGCCCCGTCGCAGGAAGTCATCGCGCTGCCACCGCTCTCCATCCCCCGGCTGATCGGGCGGAACCATCCCCTTTTCGATCATCAGCCGACGCTCTTCGAATCGAGCCTTGATTTGCTGCTGCCTGACCTGCGGCCAGCCTCCCGAGCACCGTGCCGGTGGCGTCATCCCCCTCTCGATCATCAGCCGGCGCTCCTCGTGTTCGAGTTTTCTTACACGCCATACCGTCCCGCAGATTATCCCGGCCACGATGATGAAGAACACGAGGACGCCGCCGGCAGCCAGCAATTCACTCCACTGCATTGTGCCCTCCTGTTCCATGAGACGGGCGCCGGGGCCTCGGGTTACACGGTTCCCTGTGAAACCGATTGAGCCGGCGGCCGTCTCATCGGATCATGGACGCCCTGCGTGGTGGAGGATGAGCGTCGCCTGATTGAAGCCTGCCTGACTGGCGATGAGGACGCCTGCGCCAGGCTCGTCGACGCGCACGCCCGCATGGTCGGCACAGTGATCTGGCGAGCGACCGGCGACCACAGATTGGTGGAGGATCTGGCGCAGGATACGTTCCTTCGCGTCTTTCACGCGCTCAACTCGTTCGATCGCCGCGCCAAGCTGTCCACGTGGATTTACACGATCGCCCACCGTGTGGCGATCGACCATCTTCGCAAGACAGGTCGATGGCAGCAGGAAGAGTTCGCGGTGTCACCAGACGACGAGGCGGTCGCGGGGATCGAGCAGCTCCATGCGCCGCCCATGGCCAATCCTGATGCAGTGTTCGAGCGCGACGAGCACATCCGGCTCGTGCGCGAAGCGCTGGCGCGATTGCCGGACAAGTACCGCCTTCCGCTGCTGTACGCGGCCATCGACGGTTTGGATTACCCTGCGATTGCCGGTATGCTCGGCGTGACGGTGGGCGCGGTCAAGACTCTGGTGTTCCGCGCGAAGCGGATGTTGAAGGACGAGATCACGGATGCGTATTGAAGACCTCGAGGACGCACTGCGGCGCGAACCTGCGTGGGACCCGCCTCCCGGCTTCGCACGCAGGATCGCTGAACTGGCGCAACAGCAAGTGGACACACGCGTGCGCCTGCTCGGCGTGTTGGCACTCGTGCCACAAGCCGTGCGCAACGGCGTCAGGAATTCCGCAGCGAGCCTCGACGGACTCCGATGGACGCTCCGTCAATACTGGCTCCTCATCGCGCAGTGACGCGACCTTCTCATCGTCAGGCGAACGACTACCTGATCGCCTGAACCTCACGACGTGGCTGAATCGGCGCAACGCGGTGCCGCATGTACGCCACATACGTCGCCATCGCGAGCAGCACCAGGGTAATCGCCGCTGAGCTGATCTCGCCACGCGCGATGTGCCAGACCGTGGCGGACACCATGACCACCATGATCCCGCCGGCCGCCCACGTAACCAGCGCTGGCAGAACTCGAGTCAGCCCCGGGAGCGTGAGCCCTACTGCGGCCAGGATTTCCGCCACGCCCAGAAAGAGCCAGAACCCTCTTGGCAGCGCCGCGTTCATCTGCGCCGCGATGTCAGGGGGCGGCACCAGCAGGAGCACGCCGTGCGCGAGGAACACCAGCGCGAGCAGCGCTTGCAGAGCCCAAAGCAACTTGTTCATAGGCCTCCTTCGATTCTCTACTGTTACGTCGAACGGCGGTTGGCCCAATCGACACCAAGAACGCGCGCTGCACTGGGAAATGCGCGCTAGTCGTCCTCGAAGAACTCGAGCGGACCACGCTCGCCGTGGGCACGGCGCTCGTCCTCGATGCCACGCAGCTCCACGCGGCGGATCTTACCGGACACGGTTTTGGGCAGTTGCGCAAACTCGAGACGACGGATCCGCTTGTACGGCGCGAGCGCATGTCGCGCGAAGGAGAAGATCTCGCGGGCAAGCTCGCGCGACGGCTCGTAGCCGGCGGCGACGGTGACTACTGCCTTGGGCACGGTGTGACGCATCGGATCAGGGCTCGGAATCACCGCTGCTTCGACAATGGCTGGGTGCTCGATCAATACGCTCTCGAGCTCGAATGGACTGATGCGATAGTCCGACGCTTTGAACACATCGTCTGCGCGCCCGACGAACGTCAAGTACCCGTCGGCGTCGCGCACCGCGACATCGCCGGTGCGGTAGTAGCCGCCACGCATCGCTCCGGCCGTACGCCCCTCGTCCCCGTGATAGCCGGCCGTCAGATTCACCGGACTCCCGGTCAGTTCGATGCAGACTTCGCCTTCGTCCGCAGGTTTGTCGTCGTCATCCAGCAGCACGATCGGACAGCCCACGAGCGGTCGTCCCATCGAACCGGGCTTGAGCGCCTGTCCGGGAGGGTTGCCGACGAGCGCGGTCGTTTCCGTCTGACCGTAGCCGTCGCGGATGGTGACGCTCCACGCCCGCTGCACCTGCTCGATCACTTCCGGATTCAGTGGCTCGCCTGCGCTCATCGCCTCGCGGATCGAGACGCGATAGTCGCTGAGCGGCTCCTGCACGAGCATGCGCCACACAGTCGGCGGCGCGCAGATCGTCGTCACCCGGTGACGGACGAGCGCGTCCAGCACCTGCTTCGCCTGAAATCGATCGTAGTTGTAGATGAACACCGTGGCTTCGGCGTTCCAAGGCGTGAAGAAGCTGCTCCACGCGTGCTTCGCCCATCCCGGTGAGCTGATGTTCCAGTGACGATCGCCAGGCTGCAGCCCGGTGAAGAACAGCGTCGACAGATGTCCCACTGGATAGCTTTGGTGCGTATGAAGGACCATCTTCGGCTGGGCGGTCGTCCCCGACGTGAAATACAGGAGCAGCGGATCGGTTGCGCGCGTTGCGCCTTCGGGCTCGAACGCGTCCGATGATGATTCGCTGAGGCCGTACCACGTCCAGCCCGGAATGTTCCGACCGACTGCAATCCTGGTGAACGCGCCCTTCACCCCATCGAACTTCTGCGCCAGCACGGAGCTCGTGATCACATGGCAGACGTTGCCGCGACTCACACGGTCCTGCAGATCGGCCGGCGTCAACAGGCTGCTCGCCGGACTGACGACGGCACCGAGCTTCATCGCCGCCAGCAGCGTTTCCCACAGCGCGACCTCGTTGCCGAGCATGAGCAGGATGCAGTCGCCACGGCGCACCCCGCGCTCGCGCAGAAAATTCGCGAGCTGGTTCGAGCGCACAGACATCTCGGCAAACGACCGCACCCGCTCGGTCCCGTTCTCATCGACGATGTGCAGCGCGGGTGAATCGTTGCCGGCCGCGACCGCATCGAAGTAGTCGAGTGCCCAATTGAATTCGTCGAAAGCCGGCCAGCGGAACTCCCGCACCGCAGCCTCATGATCCAGTCGATGCCGAAGCAGGAGGTCGCGCGCGGCCAGAAACGTTTCACCCGCCTTGGTCAGCCCAGCTGCTTTCATGACCGTCCCTTTGTGTTCGAGTGTAAGACGAACCTGGTGGGGGATCTGAGCGGTGAAACGCGACTCCGCCGGATAGCGTATATTCTGCTGGCCAAGGTGCGTCCCAGTGGCCACAACGTAGAACGCGCAGTGGAGACTTTCACATGAATCAGCAGATTCCAACGCATCGATACCTCGTACCATGCGCGGCAACTGTCGTCGGTGCCGTGGTGATTTTCTTCGCTTCTGCGCAAGGGTCGAGCGCACAGCAGCCCCAGAACAACGCGGTCGTGGAACGCGGCCGCTACCTGGTACGCATCACCGGGTGCCACGACTGTCACTCGCCGAAAATCAAAGGGATGACGCCCGATCTCGACCGCGCGTTGTCGGGACGGCCGGCGACGACCTCGCTGCCGACGCCGACCAAGGATGAAGTGCACGCGTCACCGGATCTCACGGCATGGACCGGACCGTGGGGCTCGAGCATCGCCGCGAACCTGACGCCGGATGCTACGACCGGGCTCGGGACCCGGTACACGGAGGCGAGCTTCATCGCGACGATGCGCACCGGCAAGAAACCCAATGGAACGCCAGTGATGCCGCCGATGCCGTCCGACGTCTACCAGAACATGACCGACGACGATCTCAAAGCCATCTTCGCGTACCTGAAAACGCTCAAGCCGATCCGGAACGCAGTCTACGCCGGCATCGCGGCGCCGGCGGCGGGGACGCAAAAGCCGGCACCCGGCACAGAGAAGCCGGCGAAGTAAATCCGAAATGGGGTCGGGAGTCATTACGAATCGCGTAATGACTCCCGACCCCATTGCCCCGCATCCATCAGCATCGCGCCAGGTGTGCACCCGAAGGTCTGCTTGAACGCTGCGATGTATGCGCTGACGCTCGAGTAGCCGGACTCGAGCGCCGCATCCGTCACCGACCCGCCTCCAACCAGCACGCGCACCGATTCGAGCAGCCTCACCTTCTGTCGCCACAGTCCGAATCGCATGCCGGTCTCGGCGTGGAACAGGCGTTCGAGCGTCCGCGTGCTCAATCCACATCGACGCGCCAGCGATTCCGCCGTCGCTCCATCTGCCGGATTCTTCATCACGTCATCTGCAGCCATCCGCGCTCGCGCATCCGCGGGGAGCGGCAGCACGAGCGGCTCGATCTGCGCCGCGTCGAGTTCGTCCATCAGGACGCTCATCAACCGGGCCTCGACCGCGACGCGGGAATCGAGCGCGGCCATCTCGGCGACACGCAAGATCAACTCGCGCAGCAGAGGACTCACGGAGATCACGCGGCACGGGCTCGCCTCGAACGCCGGCGCCGGCGCGCCGACCGGAAAGTACAACGATCGCATCGCCACTTCGCCCCACATCCGGATCGAATGCGGTATGCCCGCCGGGATCAACACCGCGCGTCCGGGCGGGATCATCCACGACGTGCGATCGCCGGTGACCGTCATCGCGCCGCTCGACGCAAACAGCAGCTGATGCGACGCGTGCGTGTGCGGATGAATCACATATCCGTTGCTGTACGTGGTGCTCAACGCACGTGCGACCAGAAATGGCTCCTGCTCGGCGGTGAGCCGACGCCGCTGCACACCCGCAGATTGACGGTTTGGCGACATTCATTGTCAATCTAGCGCAAGACGCCGCCGATCGTTCTCTCGTAGAGTCGGCCCATGCCAAACAACATCTCGTTCTTCGCAATCAACGCTGACCAGGTTCCTCGCGCCCGGAAGTTTTACGAATCGGTGTTCAGTTGGAGCTTCGAACCATGGGGACCGCCCGGCTTCTATCTGATCGACACCGACAACGATCGGAAGGCTGTCGGTGGGCTGCAGGAACGTCGCGAGCTCGTCCCCGGACAGAAGATGGTTGGTTTCGAATGCACGATCGCGGTGGCCGACATCGACGAGACCATTCGTGCCATCGAGGCCAACGGCGGCCGCATCGCTGCGCCGAAGTTCCATATCCCCACGGTGGGTACCGTCGCGTATTTCGTCGACACCGAAGGCAACATCGTCGGACTCATTCAGCAGGACGCGGGCGCGTGACAGGTACGGTGCTGCAGGTCAGCGTCTCACAGGGCGGCGTACCGAAGCGCGCGGTCCCGTCGGGGGAGATGACAGAGAGCGGCATCGCCGGCGATGCATGGCGGTATCCCTTCCACGGCGGCCGACGCAAGGCAATTCTGCTCGTCACCGCCGAAGGGATCGACGAGCTCGTCGCGCAGGGCTTTCCGCTCTTCCCCGGCGCCCTGGGCGAGAACATCACGACTCACGATCTCGATCGATCCGCGCTGCGTCTTGGAATGCGCTTGCGGATCGGCAGCGCCGCAATTGAGTTGACGCAGATCCGCATGCCTTGCGCGACGCTCGATGTGTACGGCCGCGGCATCCAGTCCGCGATGTACGATGCGCGCGTGCAGGCCGGCGACCACGAATCGCCGCGATGGGGTTTGAGCGGTTTCTACGCGTCAGTGGTTGAACTGGGTACGGTCCGCGCGGGCGACGTGATCACGCTCGTCCAGGGCGGGGCTTGATGCGGATCGATTCAGTGCGACACAATTGCTGGAATTCACCCCGTCCCCCCGGTGATCGAGCCGAACGGATCGCGCTGGCTGGCGTCGGTGCCACCGCGGATCACAAGAGTGCAGGCTCGCCCCGAGACTTATGGTGTTCGAAGGCGCGTGTGTGGACGTGGGGTGTTCCTTGCGGCGGCAACAGTGACGTTGTCCGGCGCGCGCATCCTGGTGGCGGATGACGATCTCCACCTGTTACGTGCCGTCGCCAGCGCACTCTCGCGCTTGGGCGCCGAGGTCACTCGAGCTGCCAACGGCGCCGAGCTTCTCTACCACCTGGCCGGCAAGGGGCCCTTCGACCTCGTCATAACAGATATCGCGATGCCGTGGATGACCGGCGAGCAGGCGATGCTCGCGACGCGTACTGCGGTGTCCGGAACGTCGATCGTCATCATGACCGGCCTTCACGATGAGTCGATTTCAGAACGCGTGAGCGAACTGGGCGAACACACTGTGCTCCTGCGCAAGCCGTTTGACCTCAGTCAGCTCGAATCGGTCGTGACTACGCTTCTCGAACAACACAGTCGAGCCCGCGCCGCGAACGACAAGACCTGACCGCGGCACCGGTCGGGGGCGAGCTCGAGCGATCTCGTCGGTGCTTGCGTTCCTATCCTCATCGAATACCATTCGACGTATGGCCCGGTGTAAGGCATCGCAGCACTGTCGGCTTTGATGCGTTCATGACCCACGCGATTGGCTGGCTCGAAGCGATCGTCGACAGCACACCGCTTCCGCTGCTCGAGGTGTGGGGCCGGTTCAGTTATCTCGTCGGCCTCCTGCTCGCGATCTGCGCCTTTGGCGGGTACACGTTCCGCATCGGTGAGCAGTGGGGATTCGGCCGTGAGCGACAAACCTGGGATTCACGGGCGTTCCTGAGTCTGCCGCTGACATTCGTCCTCATCATTGCTACCGGCTACCTCGGCTCGTTCATCGTGCTTGTACCAGGAGCACAGACGTTCGAGTCGTTGAAAGATCTCGTCGTACTGCTGGCGATCGTGCTCTTCGGCTATCCCGCGTTGCTGGTCGTTCCGCCGGCGTACATGCTGTCGGATCTCATCGAAGGCGTTCCCCCGGAGTTCGTTCTGAGCTGGGCCGAGGGCTATTTCTTCTGGACCGCGTTCGTCTGGATGGCCTATCAGCTCATCGGCCGGAATCCGGACTTCCGCCGTGCGCGCACCTGGGGACGCTACGGCGTGTTCGTCGTGTTGATCATGACGTTCGACCCGGTGATGTGGGGATTCATCTGCTCGGGTCAATTCTCGTCCGCCATCTCCTACCGGAACATCTCGTCGGCGTTGTTCTTCACGTTGGCCGTCACCTGGGTCATCGCACCGGGAGCGTTTCTGGTCGCCTTGCCGCTTGCCCGACGGCTTGGATGGTTCTGGGCGGAGATCCCGGGGCACGTGCGAGAGCGCGCGAGCGGGAGTCCCGAATGGGCCTGGGAGTCCGGCCGCGGTCCATCCTCCGGGGACGCAGGTGCGATGGCAGAGGGCTTGCCGATCCGGATCTTCGTCTTCACGCCTTTCATCGCGTTGATGCTGGTGATGGTCGGCGCCACCGGGATCGTCGCGCTCGTGAACGCGGATGATGACGCGGGACGGCTTGCGACCAAGCTTCACCAGGAAACGTTGGCGAACATCGGCCTGCGGCTGGACGACTACCTCGCAGGCTCGAGCGGGGCATCTGACGTCGAGCGCCGGTCGGCGATGAGCGCGCTGGTGCGCAGTGAGTCGGTGGCCGCGGACGGGCGCATCATCATCCTCGACAGCACAGGCGCGACGATCGCCTCGTCGGCTCCCGACGGCGACCCGGTGGTGCAAAGCGCCGTGGCGGGCCTCGCTGCGCACACCACTCCGTCCAGACTTTCGGACGCAATCGAGTTCACGTTCGACCACGTGACGGCGAAGCCGCCGGCGCGCGACTCGTGGCTGGCGCTAGCGGCGCCCTATCGTGATCGCGCCCGAACGCACGAGTGGACTCTGATCGCCGCGATGCCCGAAGCGTTCTATCTGGCCGGTGTGCGCATCGGCGGGAGCCGCACCGCCATGGTGTTCGCGCTGGCGCTGGTGCTCTCGCTCATGCTGGCTGCGTGGCTCGCGTCGATGGTGACCGCACCCCTCCGCCGCATTGCGCGTGTGACGCAGAACATGGCCCGCGGCGATCTCGGCGCGCGAGTACCGGACAGCAAACTCGAAGAACTGGGCGGCCTGGCGAAATCGTTCAACGACATGGCCTCGCGGCTCAAGACGTCGTTCGATGATCTGGTCAGCGAAGTCGAGACGCGAAAGCATCGGGAGCGCGAGCTCGAGGAGAGCGAGAGCCGCCTGCGCATAAGCGAAGACCGGCTGCAGCTCGCCATCGATGGGGCGGGGCTCGGCATCTGGGACTGGGACGTCGAGCAGGACCGTCTGGTCTGGGACGAATCGAACTACCGGCTGTACGGCGTGAACAGGGAAGACTTCTCCGGCGCCTACGAGGCGTGGTCCAGGCTTCTCGTGCCGGACGATGTGGCGCGCGCGAACGCTGACATCGAGGCCGCGTTACGTGGCGAGCGGGAGTACCGATCGGACTTCAGGATTCGCCGCCCCGATGGCAGCGTCCGCACCATTCGGGGTATCGCGCAAACGATCCGCAACGCCGACGGCCAGGCCGTGCGCATGGTCGGCGTCAACCGCGATGTCACCGACCTGGTCGACGCGGAGCGTGAACGCGAGCAGCTGGTTCGCGTATTGCGCGAGCATCAGGAGCATCTCGAGGCGCTCGTGGCCAGCCGCACCACGGAGCTGCGCGCCGCCAAGGACGCGGCCGAGAGCGCCAACCGGGCGAAGAGCGCGTTCCTCGCCAACATGTCCCATGAGATCCGTACCCCGATGAACGCGATCCTCGGCTACGCCCAGCTGCTCGGGCGCGATCTGAACTTGAACGACGCTCAGAAGCAGAAGATCGACATCATCCACTCCAGCGGCAATCATCTGCTGACGCTCATCAACGATGTGCTCGAGATGTCGAAGATCGAGGCCGGCCGCGCGAGGCTCGCGCTCGAGCCGTTCGACTTGCGCAGCCTGCTGAACGACGTGCAGTGGATGTTCCGGGATCTGACCGGGAAAAAGGGCCTCGCGCTCACGTTCGGACATGATGAGCAGGTGCCTCGCGCGCTGACGGGCGATGCCGGCAAGGTTCGCCAGGTCGTCATCAACCTGCTGAGCAACGCCGTCAAGTTCACCACCCATGGGCGGATCGCGGTTCGGACTTCAGCTCGCCCGCTGGCGCACGACCGATACGCCGTCGCGATCAGAGTCGAAGACACGGGGCGGGGGATCGAGCCGATCCACCTCACGAAGATCTTCGACGCCTTCGAACAGGCGGACTCGAGGATGCGCAGCGGCGGCACGGGACTGGGCCTGGCCATCAGCCGGAATTTCGCTCGCCTGATGAATGGCGACCTGGTCGTCGAGAGCACACCGGGGCAAGGAAGCGTCTTCACGTTCTCGTTCGAAGCAGCCACCGCCGCCGTCGAGCAACCGGGACGTGCGGGGCACGCGGTTCCGAGCAGACTGGCCCCGCATCAACCGGCGCGCAAAGTGCTGATTGTCGACGATGTGCCGACCAATCGCGATCTGCTCGATGAACTGCTGTCGCGATTGGGGTTCGTCACGCGCTCGGCGCCAAGCGGCGAAGAGTCGATCGCGGTGCATGACGAGTGGCATCCCGATCTGGTGCTCATGGACCTGCGGATGCCAGGCATAGGTGGACTGGACGCGATCCGGCAGCTGCGTACGCGTGGATCGAGGGCTGTGATCGTCGCTGTGACCGCGAGCGGCCTCGCTGACAGCGAGAGCGAAGCGCTGGCAGCGGGCGCGGATGCCTTCGTGCGGAAGCCGTACACGGAAGGCGAACTGCTCGCCACGATCGGCGATCGTTTGGGCGTCCGATTCCTCTATGGGCCGTCGACGTCGCAGCCGACGGTGCACGCACGTCTCGACGTCGACAAGCGCTCTACGCTTTCGGTCAGATTGAGCGGCCTTCCTCCAGGGTTGATCGAGCAATTGCGCAAGGCGGCGATCGAGGGGCGCGCCACGCGCCTCGAATCTCTCGCCGAACAGGCACGCCAGCACTCGGAAGCTGCGTCCGCCGAGATTCGAGCCCTGGCCAGAGACTTTCAGTACGACCTGCTCGTGTCGGCCCTGCAGTCGGGATCGCACGATGAGGTGTGACGCGCGGCGATCGCCATCATCGCCTGTCGCTCGCTGCATCGGAGGCCGGGTGGAATGAGTCAGGCCGCGACACCCGGTACCAATGTGCTCGTGGTCGACGACACGGTCGAGAACCTCCGCCTGCTATCGGCGTTGCTCGGCGAACACGGATACGACGTGCGCGCGGTCACGAGCGGGCGTCAGGCGCTTCAAGCCGTGGAGCACGATCCACCGGATTTGATCCTGCTGGACATCACGATGCCGGAGATGGACGGCTTCGAGGTGTGCCGGCGGCTCAAGGCGACAGAACGCGCGACGCATGTACCCGTGATCTTCCTCACCGCGTTGACCGATGCGACAGCCAAGGTCCGGGCTTTCGAGATCGGCGGCGTCGATTACGTGACCAAGCCGTTTCAATTCGAGGAGGTGCTCGCACGCGTGCGGACGCATGTTGCGCTCACACGTGCCCAGAAGGCGCTGGCCGACAGCTACACGCGTCTTCGCGCCCTCGAGCAGCTGCGCGACGATCTCGTGCACATGATCGTGCACGACATGCGGTCGCCGCTGACCGCCTTGCACATCAACCTCAATCTGTTGAAAGGTCCGGTTGCGTCGCTCGGCGACGACAGTCGTCGCGATCTCGACGCGTCAGTCGAGCTGGTCCAGGTACTCACTCGCATGACGAACGAGCTGCTGGACGTGAGCCGCCTCGAGGAAGGCCGGATGCCGATCGAGCGAGCGGTATGTGATCTGACGCAGATCGCCCACGAGGTGCGGTCGGCGCTGAGGCCGATTGACGTCGATCGGCCGATCGAGATCGAGAGCGTGGGACCGGTGTGCGTGCAATGCGACCGAAAACTGGTTCGTCGTGTACTGGAGAATCTGGTGGGCAACGGCCTCACGCACACACCCGCCGGCAGCCGGATGCGCATCTCGATCACCAGACGAGACGACCGCGTGCGAGTCGAAGTGCACGACCAGGGCCGCGGCGTGCCGCTGGAGGCGAGAGCAAAGATCTTCGAGAAGTTCGGGACCCTCGAGAATCGACACGAACGGGGTCACCAGTCGGTCGGACTGGGTCTTGCGTTCTGCAAGCTCGCTATCGAAGCACAGAGCGGGACGATCGGGGTGGATGCGGGTGTGCCGGCCGGCAGCACCTTCTGGTTCGAACTGCCCGCGGACGAGGGACGTTGA
>Ga0126377_10002340_pt1 | contig 13002 bp, 10 predicted proteins | sample PanSoiMetPlot_22_FD_92647 | JGI IMG/M metagenome (GOLD analysis project Ga0126377, IMG submission 92647) | Tropical forest soil microbial communities from Panama - MetaG Plot_22 | ecosystem: Environmental > Terrestrial > Soil > Tropical forest > Bulk soil | place: Panama | collected 2016-02-17
CGAGCGGTTCTCAAATACCCGTTCCTATCTTGCCATTCCGTTTGGGCTGTTCACCCCACTGACTCTCGAGCTGGCCCGTCGTGCCGGGATGAGCGCCATGCTGACGTTAGCCGGGTCTCCCATGACGGCGCGGCCTTCGAGTCGAGATACCATCCCTCGTCTGTGCATGGTACGGGAACAGAGTCCTGGAAAAACTGCGCTGAAGGCCAGCCGATTTGGCGGCTGGCTCCATCGGATCAGAAATCGCGAGTCGGCGTTTCCGGAGCTGCCGTCCGCGACGACCTGATAGTCGCTCTGAACTCGCGAGTGGCTGCATACCACTCGCGAGTTAGAGGCTTGGGTTGGACCCGGCGCGGGAACGGTTATCTGGCGAATCCAATCATTCCGTTCGTCTTGACCATGAGCTGGTCGTACAACTCCGTCCCGACAGAACCTGGGTTGGCCCAGTTCTCGAACCAGACCGAGCGGATCTGCTTATTCTCGGTCGGGCCTTGCCATTCGACAGTGGTAAACCGCGAGCGAAGCGTAGGTGTGCCAGTACACACGCCATTCGCGCCACAGTCGTCGACCCACAACTCCCATATGCCGTTTTTCTGGCCGGGGGTGTTCAGCTTGACGTGCATCTCAACGTAGGACCACACGCCAAGATGGTCCTTCAACAGGTACCTCGTTCCTTGATTCTGGCGGTAGTAATAGATCTCGCCCGTGACGTTGCAGTCCCACCACGTGCACATATCGAGCGCGCCATCGGCGAAGGGCGAACCTGGACCGCCAATGCTGATACCGCCGCCCCCAGCCTGAGTCGCGTTGAAATTGATCATTTTCTGCGCGCCGTAGACGTAGCCCGGCAACGGCTTGATGTAGTAGCGGAGCCAGAGCTCGTTGTACCCACTCTTGTTCGGCCCGAAATCGTGGTCGGCCATGTTCCTGCCGCCGACGCTGCCCGTGTGCTGCCCGCCGTCCGCAGCGCAGTTCGTTCCAGCAGCACCGACACCAGCGCCGCAGCGCGCCGCGCCAGGTGGCGTAGTGGGCCTCGCGTAAATCGTCCCGCACCAGCCCTTGGTCTGTAACAGCCCGCCAGACGCATTGGCCTCGTCGCAGTCCTTGGTATACCAGGACCCGCTCTCGAAATCGTCACAGAGGACGATGCTCGGGTCAGTCCCGCAGCCCGGTTCTGACGAGTTGTAATACATCCCAAGAGCCGGTGGCGCGATGCTCGTCGCCGTGAACGTCACCGGCGAGCCGGTGAGCCCCGCACTCGTGGCGGTGAGCGTGTTGGCTCCCAACGCCGAACCCAGCGTCCAACTTCCCACGCGCGCCACTCCGTTCGCACCCGTCGTTTGGGTCGCTCCGCTGACGCTTCCGCCACCGGCGGTCACCGCAAAGGTCACCGTCACCCCGGAGACAGGATTCCCTGACTGATCCTTCACGACGACGCTCGGCGCGGTGGCCACCTGAGCGCCTCGCGCAGCAGACTGATTATTCCCGTCGTTGATGGCAATCTGGGACGCCGGCCCAGCCACCGAAATCGTGATCGTCCCTGACGTCGCCGCTGTAAGGCTTCCCGACGAGAAGCGAAGTGTGAACGCACCAGCGGTACCACTGATCGACAGGTTTGTGAACGTCGCCGTACCGCTCGTGTTCGTGGTTGCCGTCGCAGTACCGCCAAGCGTGCCTGTGCCAGACGCGATCGACGCGGTGATCGTGACACCCGACTGACTCACGTTGTTGCCGGCGGCGTCGCGCAGGCGCACGACTGGCTGCGTGGCGAACGCCGCACCTGAGAGCGCCGTTGCCGACGGCTGCGTCGTTATGGCGACCTGACTCGCCGCGGCCGCCGTCACCGTGATCGACGACGATGTCACTGCCGTGAGCTGCGGCGCCGAGAACGTCAGCGTCCGTGCTCCAGCCGTGCCAGTGATCACCAAGTTCGTGAACGTCGCGACGCCGCTCGCGTTCGTGGTGGCCGTCGTCGTGCCGCTGAGCGTTCCGCCGCCACTCGCGATCGCTGCCGTGACGACGACGCCTGCCTGCGCAATCGGGTTGTTCCCCGCGTCCGTCACCTGAATCACAGGATTCTGCGCGAGCGCCACACCGCTCTGAACGGTCGACGACGGCTGCGTCGTAATCGACAGCTTGCTCGCCGGACCCGCACTCACGGTGATGGTCGACGACGTCACTTGCCCGAGACCCGGTGCGGAGAAGCTCAGCGTGAATGCACCGAGGCCAAAGATCCTGAGTCCAGAGAACGTCGCAACGCCACTCGCGTTCGTGGTCGCCGTCATCGTTCCATTGAGCGTCCCGGAGCCCGACGCAATCACCGCGGTGACGACCACGTTCGCTTGGCTCACGGCGTTATCACTGGCGTCGCGCAACTGGATCGTCGGCTGTTGCGAGAACGCTGTCCCGCTCGAGGCGGTGGCTGACGGTTGTTGTGTGATGCTCAGCTTCGTTGCGGCGCTCGCGGCCACCGTAATTGTCGAGGATACCGCCGCGGTGAGACCTGTCGCGGCAAAACGCAGCGTGGCCGCCCCGCTGCCGACGATGCTCAAGTTGGTGAACGTAGCGGCGCCGCTCGCGTTCGTGGTCGCCGTCAGCGTACCGACGAGCGTTCCACTTCCACTCGCCAACGATGCCGTCACGACGACGTCCGACATGGACACGGGGTTGTCGCTGGCGTCACGCAGCTGAATGGTGGGTTGTGGCGAGAGCACTGCGCTGCTGACGGCGGTTGCTCCCGGTTGCGTGACGATCGCCAACTTGCTCGCCGGAGTCGTCGGAAGCACGGTGACCGTGACCGTCGCGGACCGCGCTCCCGCCGCGGCTGTGATGTCTGCTTTGCCGGGGGCGACCGCCGTCACCAGTCCACCTGACGTCACCCTGGCCACAGAAGGATTCGACGAAGACCAGGTCAACGTCACGCCGCTCAGCGCACCGCCGGATGCGCTGCGCGCGATTGCGTCTGCCTGCACAGTCTGACCGATCCTCAGTTCGCTGACACCGAGATTGACGGTGACGGTGTTGACGATGTCGTCTGCCTGCGTTGGCGTGCGATCCGATCCGCACCCCAGAACGTTCGCGAGAACTGTGAGAAGAACGAAATCGATCGTTCGGCGACGGCGCCCCATAGTTTCCTCGAATAGTCAATGGCACTGCTTCACCAGGGCAGTGCGAATAGGGATGTGCTGACAACGGCCGACGGTGAGACTAGAAGCCGCTCAAAAACGAGTGCTAGGAACTAGCACGCGTGCCTTATCACGTATTGTGGCTTTCGACGCGCCGCATTTTTCGTCCGCGGATCAGACCTCAGCGCCGTCCGCGATTGCAATAGCAAGGGCAGTACCACAAATGATTACACGTTCTGACGAGAATTCTTTTACGTGACCACCGTCACACTTCGATCGAAAAAAAACGGCGACTGATGTCCCGAACTTTCGAGAGGAGTTATTCGACTTTGTATGCACAACGAATCGGACACCGGGCTGCTATCATTCATCGACAGGCGGAAGTTTCCGCTTCAATCGCCGTCTCGAAACCCCGCTATGCGTGCTCTCAAACGACTCGGCCGCTCGGCCATCGTCTCGACGTCCAATGTGCTTCCGAACTTGCTTCGGAACAGTGACATCGGCGTCATTTTCAGGCTGCAGCGATTCCCGGATCCTACGCTCCACTACGAGGCGTCGCAAAACGTAGACGCACTGCGCGAGATGTTGAAGTACTTGAGACGTCAGCGCTTCGATCTCGTTTCACTGGAGACGCTCATCGAGCGCGCGAACGCAGGGCCGCCCCTCAGAGGCGCCATCGCATTCACGATCGATGACGGTTACCGCGACCACGCAACCATCGGCGCACGTGTGTTCGCCGAGTTCGACTGCCCAGTGACGACCTTCATCACCACCGGGTTTGTCGACCGAAAGCTGTGGCTGTGGTGGGACAAAATCGAATATGTTTTTCATTACACCACGCGCCGCAGTCTGTCCGTGACGATCGGCGAAGATAACCCGCCCCTGCGACTCACATGGAACTCTGCGCGCGATCGTGCCGCCGCGCAATACACCGTGACCGAAGCCTGCAAACAGGTTTCAGAGACGGGGAAAAATGTCGCGATCCTCGCATTGGCCAAGGCCGCAGAGGTCGAACTTCCATTGCAAGCGCCAGAGATTTATTCCCCGATGTCCTGGGCCGAAGCGCGCCAATGTGAGCAAATTGGCATGGCGTTCGGGCCCCACACCGTGACGCACCCGATTCTGGCCAACACCTCCGACGAGCAGTCCGCGTTCGAGATCGAAGAATCGTGGCGTCGCCTATCGGCGGAGGTCAAGCAGCCCGTCCCCGTGTTTTGTTATCCGGACGGCCAGCCAACTCACTTCGGTGAGCGTGAAGTCAACACGATCGCACGTGTCGGGTTGCGCGCCGCGGTCGGGGGGTCTGCTGGTTACGCACCGGGGAAAACGATTCGCGGCGAGCTAAGCCGGTTCCGCATCCGACGTTTCGCCATGCCCGGCGACCTCGACGGCTTCGCGGACTTGATTCAATACGTGAAAGGCATCGAACGCATCAAGGAGAGCGTTCGCGGAGCGCGCGCCTAGCATACATACTCGCATACATATATGAAGGACTAGACCCGGCGCGCGGAGATCCAGTTCGTTAGCGCAGCGAGATCGGACACGCTGACGAACCGATGCGTCGGAAGCGCGACCAGCGCGCGCGCCAGCTCGTGCGCCCCCGGCGTTGGCGGCTCGCCCGGCGCGAGAACCCGTTGCAGATGCGGCTCCTCCATCAGGGTCCGAGGATACGGCCGCACAATACCAATTCTCGAATCGAAGTCTCGGCCTTCGACATTTCGAATGGGATAGCGAAGATGACCGGGCCGAGCGCCGTCGATCGGCCGGATAGTGTCGACACCGGCGCCCTTCGCAGCATCCTCCAGAGCGATCGCATTCGCGCGACGCACCGCGACGTCTGCGCCCTCGAGCGCCAATGCCGACTCGATCAACGATCGAGACGCCGTCGAGATTCCACTCGGCTCGTCGGCGTCGCGATAGATCATTTCGCCGAGATGCAGAAATGGGAGCAGTGCCGGCAAGGCGTAGAGCGACGGACGACCAAGCGCCCATTGCATCGCGGTCGCCGCGAGACCAACCCAACCACGTCCGGCGGGAAGCGCGCCGTCTGCGTCGATCTCGGATGCGTCTGGCACTGCGTTTTGCGCGGACCGCTCAGTTGCGCGAACGAGCAATGCCCCACCACCACCGGCGCACAATCCTTTCCCGCGACCGAAGCTCAGAATGGATACGTCACCGAGAGTTCCGAGTCGCCGGCCGTGAAGCGTTCCGCCCGCCGCTTGGGCGGCATCCTCGAGCACCACGACACCCGCTTTGGTCGCCAGTTCTTGCACCGACGATACATCGGCCGGATAGCCGAACAAGTGCACAACGACGATGGCATCCACTCCACGATCGATGACGCCACGCACTGAATCAAGATCGGGGCTCAGCGTGGAGACATCGACGTCGTAGAGCCGAACACGTGCGCCGGCGCAGCGCGCTGCCGCGATGAGATCCGGACATGCGTAGGCGGGAAGCGCCACGGTGCTCTCACGTGGTAGGACGGTTCGGAGCGCGAGCACGAGCGCGGACGTGCCACTGTCGGTAAGGACAACACGTTCCGCGGCAAACTCGCGGATCAGAAGGGACTCGGCTTCACCATCGGCGTGACGTGCGATCAACGAATGAACAAATGCTCGAGCGAGCGCTCGAGCGGAGATCGGCGACGCGACGGGAAGCTGTCGCCGTGCAATCATCGACTCGCGATCACGGAATGAACCGCACGATCGGAGGACCGAGCAGCGTTGCGACCGGAACGGGCAGCTTTTGCCAGACCCGGGTCGCAACCGCGAAGACGCCATGGTCGGGGGACGGAGTCGATGCGTCCGCCGCAGTCGGTTCCCTCGTGTGCTGATACCACCACAGCAGTTCCTCGCGACTCCCCCACTGCATCTTGAACCGATGCGTCCCGCTGTCTCTCGTGCAACGGCCGAAGTTGAAGAGCCGCGCGCCCGCGGCGACGACGTGCTCCATCAGCTCCCAGTACACGAGCATGTTCGGCGACATGGCCTTGTGCGACCGCAGCGCCGACGCCCACGTGATCTCGAATTCATTGTTCCACAGGAAGCCGCAGCCACACGCGATCGGTCTGTCGTTGTGGTACGCAACCGCGAATCGCACGTCGTCCGGAAAGACGTCGGCAATCGCCTCGAAAAACGCCTTCGATTGCGCCGGCGTTCCGAGATCTCTCATGTGATGTGAGAATACGGTGTGAAACGGCGCCAGCTGATCGGGACCGATGCGGACGACCACACCGTCTTTCTTCGGCCGCTTGATCTGGCTACGCAGTTTCGCGGGCAGCGATGCGAAGAGCGTCTTCGCATCGGACGGAAGATCGAGAACGACGGTCAGCTTGCGATGCGATGCCGGCAGATCGAGCGGAAGCTCGGCCCGGTTGCGAAGCTCGAGCAGACGCACGCGGGTGCGCCGCGCAATGTTCGTCGCCTCGGCGGCGAGCGCCCGAACCCCTTCGGCGGCGCCGAGCGGACCGCCGTAGTTCACGAAGGGCATCGACACGAGGAAATGGCCGAAGATCACGCTTCGCACACGGACCAGCGGGAGAACCGCCGCCAACCGCCCCGTCGTCGGGTCCCGCGCGACGAGGTAGATGCACTCGTGCCGGAATACCCGCTCGATGACTGTGCGCCAGCCGTGGAGGTGAAAGTGAGTCCAGCCCGGCTGCGCACGGACGAACTCGTCCCATTCGGCCGGTTTGCCCTCGAATCGACTGACGACTAGTGCGGTCACGCGGCGTTCCTCTTCCCCATCGGCGGCGATGTTGAGTTGATTGGAATGTAGAGCGAGGTGAGTACATCTAGAACTGCATCGCCGACTCATACACACGGCCGTGACGACCGCTTACGTTGACAGTCACTCCACGCCGGTATCGTGGTGGTGCCGGCGCCGTCCACAAAGGTTCCAACAGTGATCACCCTAGCCTGGGTCCTCGCCCTCCTCCCCGTCGCGCTCGTCTTCTACGCGTACGTCGTCTACCCGGCGATCCTCTGGATCGTCGCGCGCGGTCGTTCGCCGAATCAGACGTCGCTGGCCGAGTGGCCGATGATGAGCATCGTCGTGCCCGCTTATAATGAAGAGGGACAGATTCGCGGTGCCATCGAGTCTCTGTTGGCCCAGGACTATCCGGCGGATCGACGTCAGATCTTGATCCTGTCCGACGCCTCGAGCGATCGCACTGACGAAATCGTCGCGGAGTACGCCAGCCAGGGCGTCGAGCTTCTTCGAATGCCCGTGCGCGGCGGCAAAACCGCGGCCGAAAACGCGTCCATCCCGCACTTGCGCGGTGAGATCGTGGTCAACTCGGACTCGTCGGTGCGATTGCATCCGCAAGCGGTCCGGCGGCTGGTCGAGGCGATGGCCGATCCCCACGTCGGCGTGGCGTCGACACGCGACGTCAGCATCGCTCGTGCGTCGGACACGAAAAATGTCGCCGAAGCCGGCTATGTCGGATACGAGATGCGGATCCGCGCACTCGAGACGCTGGCCGGTGGGATCGTCGGCGCGTCGGGCTCGGGATACGCGATCCGAGCCGACCTGCATCGCCTTCCAATCCCGCCAGAGCTCAGCCGGGACTTCTCGGCCGCGCTCACGGCTCAGATCCACGGGTATTCGGCCGTCTCGGTCGATGGCGCAGTCTGTTTCGTTCCGCGCACGTCCTCGCTGAGGGCCGAATATCGGCGAAAAGTGCGTACGATTTCTCGCGGTATGGAGACGCTGATATATCGACGTCAGCTACTCGACCCCATTCAGCACGGTCTCTTCTCGTTCAAGCTCCTGAGCCACAAAGTCGTCCGGTGGGCGGTGCCGGCCTCCGGTGTCCCGGCGATGTTCGGGCTGGCCATCCTGGCTCCCCTTCACCCGTGGGCGGGAGCGCTGATGGCAGCCGTCATTTTGGGCATCGCGATTACGGCGCTCGGCGCCATTTGGCCGGCGTCGCGACCGCTGCCGCGGTTGTTCTCGATTCTGACCTTTGGCGTCGCGGCGAACATCGCCGTCGTCCACGCGCTCGTGCGCGTCGCGCTCGGCCAAAAGGACCGTCTTTGGGAACCGACACGGCGGCCACCGACGACTGCGACACAAAGGCAACCGGCTTGAGTTTGGCCAGTTACCCGCTGCTGCCGAGCAGACGCGGCAGGTGCGGCGCCCAGGCGACAGGTGTAGTCCAAGTCGAGCTGATTTGTCCAACCGGCCCGTTCGGAACTGCTTGTGAATCTACGAGTTGACGCATCGCGCGGCGGCAAGGTTCGTGGCATGCCGACTGCATTCTCGCTGGCGTTCTTTCAATAGCCAATTCGCGCCCGCATCCCCCCTGATGCGAGGGGCGTCCCCAAAAAAGCTTAAGTACTTGAACGGAGAGCCCCGAATGGCAACCTCGGCCCAGGATGGCAGCGTCCGTTTTTCAATCCCACGGCATCGGAGCCGGCAACGTGCGAAAGACCTACGCGCGGGAATCCGGTACGCGCTTCAGCAGGGCGACCGGCACATGGTCGTCGACTGCGAGGCCTGGGATTCGCTGGATCTGGAGATGCTCAGCTCTCTCATCCAGTGCGTCTCTGTCTGCCGAGAGCACGGAGCGTCATTAGAGCTCGCGAACATGTCCGATGAGGTTCGGAAGCACGTACACGATCTGCAGCTTCAGCACCGACTCGGTTTGACCGACTAGCAGCAAAACAAATAGAGAATCCAGAAGGGCGCGCTGTCGCGGCAACTACAAAACCATCATCGCGATGGTTTCGCGGTCGAATCCGTGAAGCGGTAGACAATTTCCTTGTCGCCGCGGACCATGCCGAAGACTTCGCGCGCGATCCGCTCCTGGACCGCCGGGTCTGTCTCCAACGCCTTTCGAAGGCGCGCGAGCGAATCGACGACATGCTCGAGCGAGTCGATCTCCCGGGTGAGGTGCGCCTTTGCTCGATGCTGGCGCACCAGATCGCTGGTCCCGAACTCTCCGCCTTCGATTGCGAACATGACGGCGAAGAGCACCAACATGCTGACCACCAGCCGCTTGACCGGCGAAGGTCGCTTAGATGCCATAGAGCGCGCCGCCGGGAAACTCCGCTGCGGCGCCCAGTTGTTCTTCGATGCGGAGGAGCTGGTTGTATTTCGCCACTCGGTCGGTCCGGCTCGCCGATCCCGTTTTGATTTGGCCCGCGGCGGTCGCTACGGCCAAGTCAGCGATGAACGTATCCTCCGTTTCACCGGAGCGGTGCGAGATCACCGAGAGATAGCCCGCAGCTCGCGCCATCTCGATCGCCTCGAGCGTTTCAGTCAACGTGCCGATCTGGTTCACCTTGATCAAGATTGCATTCGCGACACCACTTTCGATGCCGCGCGCCAACCGCTCGGTGTTCGTGACGAAGAGATCGTCGCCGACCAGCTGACAGCGATCGCCCAACGCGGACGTGAGCTGCGCCCATCCTTCCCAATCGTCTTCGGCCAGCCCGTCCTCGATCGAGACGATCGGATATTCGCTCATCCACCGCTCGTACAGCTCGATCATCCCCTTTGCGTCCCTCTTCCCCGCCCCGCTCTTCTTGAAGACGTAGTCGCCGTCGACGAACAACTCGCTCGCCGCGCAGTCGAGTGCGAGGGCCACTTCTTTTCCTGCCGCGAAGCCCGCGGCGTCGATGGCTTCGAGAATGACTTTTATCGCGTCTTCGTCGTCGCGGAGGTCGGGCGCGAACCCGCCTTCATCGCCGACGCCGGTCGCGAGCTTCCGTTGCACCAACACCTTCTTGAGGTGGTGGAACACCTCCGCACCCATGCGCAGGGCCTCGGCGAATGTCTCGGCGCCGACGGGCACGATCATGAATTCTTGAAAGTCGATCGTGTTCGTGGCGTGCGCGCCGCCGTTCATGATGTTCATCATCGGCACCGGCACGACACGCGCGAGCGGGCCACCGAGGTACCGATAGAGCGGCAACCCCACGCATTGCGCCGCCGCGCGAGCCGTCGCGAGCGACACCGCAAGGATCGCGTTGGCGCCGAGATTGGATTTGTTCGGCGTGCCATCCAGCTCGATCAGCGCGCTATCGACTCCGAGTTGGTCCGTCGGATCATGTCCCGTCAACGCCGGTCCGATTGTCTCTTCGACGTTCTGCACCGCGTTCGACACGCCCTTGCCGAGATATCGTCCGGCGTCGCCGTCGCGAAGCTCTACCGCCTCGTGCTCGCCGGTGCTCGCACCGCTCGGAACCGCCGCCCGGCCCGTCATGCCGTTGGAGAGAACGACGTCTGCTTCGACGGTGGGGTTGCCGCGACTGTCGAGGATTTCGCGGGCTCTGATCTCGGAAATGGTGACCATCTAATCCAGAAGTTAGGGTGCGTGGATTATAGCGACCGCCGGGGAAAACCCACAGCGGAGCTTGTCGCGAGATCCGCTCTCGAGCCAAGACGACCTCGCGCGGACGTTGGGGAAGACGGGAACGACGGAACGACGGAACGACGGGAACTGAAGAAACGCAGATGGCCGCGGAAACTGCCGGGATGGCCGCGGATACTTCGGAAACCCAGACGCCCCGGTGTTCGAGAGAGACATTCATTCTTTTGAAAAAAACGCTCGGGCGGCCGCTATTGGCATCCCGAGGGGCCGTTTATTCAGAATGAGTCCCCGCAAAGTCGGAGGGCCTATCCAGAATTCTGTGTGTGAGGTCATACTCACTCTCAGGAGGTTGGTATGGCCCGACGCAAACGACTGCCAGACCCGGAGTTCGATCCCCAGGCGCTTGATGCGTTGATTGGCGACACGAAGACGCCCGAAGACCTCGCGGCGTTGTTTCGCCGGATGAAAAAGGCCTTGGCGGAACGGATCTCAATGCGGAGTTGACCGAGCATCTGGGGTATGCGGCGGGAGAGCCGAAGCCCGCCGCGCAGGGGAATCATCGCAACGGCTCGACGCCGAAGACCGTGCTCACCGAGGATGACACGGTGACGCTGGCCATTCCGCGCGATCGGGCCGGCACATTCGAGCCGCAATTGGTGCCGAAGCATGTGCGCCGCCTGCCGGGCTTCGATCACAAAGTGCTCTCGCTCTACGCGCGCGGGATGACGGTGCGAGAGATTCAAGGGCATCTCGAGGAGTTGTATCAGATCGAGATCGCCCCGGCGATGATCAGCACGGTCACCGACGCGGTGGTCGAGGAGGTCACCCAGTGGCAACAGCGCCCGCTCGATCCCGTGTACCCGGTGGTGTTGTTCGACTGTCTGCGCGTGAAGATCCGCGATGAGGGACTCGTCAAGAACAAAGCCGTCTATGTGGCGCTCGCCGTCGATCGGAGCGGACACAAGGACGTCTTGGGTCTGTGGATCGAGCAGACCGAAGGCGCGGGGTTCTGGTTGCGGGTCATGACGGAGCTCAAGAGCCGGGGCGTTGAGGATATCCTCATCACCCTCGTGGACGGGCTCGTTGGGTTTCCCGACGCTATTCACGCCGTCTTTCCCCAGGCGCAGATTCACCACTGCGTCGTCCACCTCGTCCGCCGGAGTTTAGGCTACGTTCCTCATCGCGAGCGGAAACCGATCGCTCAGGCCCTCCGACAGATCTACCGGGCGCCGACGGAGGCCGCGGCACTCGATGCGCTTCAGACCTTCGAGACCAGCCCCTTGGGCAAACGCTTCACGATGATCGCGCCGCTCTGGCATCGCCACTGGGAGTACTTGCGACCCGTCTTCGCGTACCCGCCGGCGATTCGGCGGTTGCTCTACACCACGAACGCCATCGAGAGCCTCCACATGCAGCTGCGGAAGATCACGAAGACCCGCGGCCATTTCCCGACCGACGAAGCAGCGCTGAAGCTCCTGTACCTCGCGATTCGGAACATCAGCGCGAAATGGTGCCACGCGCGCACGCACTGGACAACGGCGCTAACCTATTTTGCGCAACTCTTCGGCGATCGCTTCGTGCCGGAAGCGTGATGCTGAAGCCACCGACTTCACACACAAAAATCCGGACACCCCCTAGCTGCCGTGCTAATCCCGGTTCGGTCGCTCCGTTCACGTACCGTTGGCCGGGCGGTTTTTGGCAATTTGTAATTCTTGGATGTTGATTTTTCGATGTTGATCTTCCGCTTTCTCCGCGGCTGTCCGCGCAGTGTCCGCGGCCGTCTGCGTTTCTTTTTTTGTCTGGGTTTCCGCCCTTTGTCTGGGGTTCCGCCCTTTGTGTGGGGCTCCCCCTTTGTCTGGGTTTCTGTTTTTGTCTGAGGTATCACATGAAAAGAATTCTCCTTCTCACTGGCTCTCTTCTTCTCAATAGCGCCCTTCTCTCGTCGCAGGTCGGCCGTCAGGTCACCAGAGAAGACTACGCGCGCGCGGAGAAGTTCCTTGCGCAGAATGCGAACGGGCTCGTCGTAGGCGGGGCAGTCCTTCCCACGTGGCTGCCCGACGGGCGGTTCTGGTATCGCAACACCACCCTCGCCGGCAGCGAAATTGTCGTCATCGATCCCGCGAAGAAGAGCCGCGAGCGCTGTGAGGCGCAGGCGACGACGTGCGCCGGCGCCGCCATTCCAGCAGCGCCGACGGGCGGGGGCGGACGTGGCGGCCGAGGCGGTGGACGAGGCGGCGCACCGGGCGGTTCTGCCTCGAAGGGCGAGCCCCTCGCCCTATCACCCGACGGCAAACGAGGTGCGTTCGTCCGCGATTGGAATCTCTGGGTCCGCGACATCGAGACCGGTCAGGAGCACGCGCTCACGACGGACGGCGTGAAGTATTTCGGCTACGCGATCGACAACGCGGGCTGGAGCACGAGCGACCGCGCGATGGTCGCGTGGTCCCCCGACTCGAAGAAGATCGCAACGCAGCAGCAAGACGAGCGAAACGTCGGCGACATGTACCTCGTGTCGACGGTCGTCGGCCACCCGACGCTGCGCGTCTCGAAGTTTCC
>Ga0126377_10002341_pt1 | contig 13002 bp, 13 predicted proteins | sample PanSoiMetPlot_22_FD_92647 | JGI IMG/M metagenome (GOLD analysis project Ga0126377, IMG submission 92647) | Tropical forest soil microbial communities from Panama - MetaG Plot_22 | ecosystem: Environmental > Terrestrial > Soil > Tropical forest > Bulk soil | place: Panama | collected 2016-02-17
AGTGCTGACGAACCTCATCGATTTGAAGATGGGACTACAACAGGCCATCGACGCGCCCCGGTTTCGTTTTACTAGCGGCAAGAGTGTGCTCATGGAAGACGAGCTCTCGGCGCCAGTCATCGACCGGTTGCTGGCAATGGGTCATGTCCGCGGCAAGCCACCAGGCATCTTGCGATCATCAATGGGTGGCGGGCAGGCAATCATGATCGACCCCGCAAGCAAGACTTTGATGGGCGCCTCCGACTCCCGCAAGGACGGGCAGGCCATCGGGTACTAGGAAATAGGCGCTTGCCGATTTCCGAATTTAGTAAAACTCTAACCCCCTCAACCATTTGCAAATTGGCATTCGGAAATTGGCAATCGGCAAAGAAATGACTATTGTCGTGCCGCGTTTCACTGTGTTACTTTTTCTATAGCTACACGCACCTTGTAGCTGCCAACTCTTACCCCATCCTCTCGTTTTAACTTCCGCAAACTTCGTCGCTGGAAAAGGGAAACAAAGTGAAGCTACGACTGTCGCTCTCGCTGGCCACCTGTTTGGCTTGCGCCCTACTGTTCACAGCCAATGCGTACGGGCAAACACAAACTGCGATCACCGAAGAAAAAGTCCGCGCTATCCTGAACTCGCTGGATAAAGCGACCAAGGCTAAAGACCTCGCCGGTATGCTTGCTCCTATAGCAACTGACGTTAAGATCAAATACACGTACATACTTCAAGACAAACAGCTCGAGGTCAAAAGAAATCGGGCGCAGTATGAAGAGGGTGCTAAAGAGTTCGTGCGCGAACGGTACACGTATAATTGCGTGCGCAAAAACATCCAGGTAAAGATTCTTGACGACGGTCAAAGTGCGATAGTGACTGACGACAATCATGAACTCCGAACCCTGTACGGCAGGGGTGTCAAGTGGGTCGCTTCAGAAGTGCTTACCTTCTACGTCAAAGAGGGCCAAATTGTGATCACCTCTAAGGAGGGAACAATGCGTTCGATTGCAAACACAAAGGTTCCTTACAAATTGGCGAGTAATAAACGCTAATTCTTGGAGCCGATAATTCTTACCCCTTCCTCTCTGTGTAAATTCCACCAACTCAACTCTTTCGAAAGGGGAACAACCATGAGACTCCGTCTGTCGATCATCCCGGTCGCCTGCCTCGTCCTCGTGCTGACGGCCGCGGCCAATGCGTACGCGCAAACTCAAACCACCATCACGCAAGAAAAAGCCCTGGCCATTTTGAATGCGGTAGATAAGGCAACCCGGGGCAGGAACCTGGCCGGGATCATGGCTCCGTTGGCGAGCGACGTAAAGATCAAACTCACCGTCACCGGGCCAGGTAGAGAAAAAGAGATCAACATGACTCGCGCTCAATACGAGTCACAAACGCGCCAGGCACTTCGCACCCGATTCGGATATGACTGTGAACGGAAGAACGTTAGAGTGAAGATCTTTGGCGACGGTCAAAGCGCGATGGTCAGCGACGACTTCTATGAGACGCTCACCGCGTCCGGCAAGACAGTTAGGTCAATCACTGCAGAAACCACGATCTTCTACGTAAGACAGGGAAGGATTGTGATCACCTCGATGGAAGGAAGACTGCGTTTCTATTGATGACCCGCGAACGGGTTCAGCCAAGCCAGGGGAGAAAGAAATGGTACCGGCAAACTTTACTCAGCCTCTGGTCGGCAAGCCCACTTACGCCCAGGTCGTCGGCTGGGTCTGCATTGCTTTCTCTCTTTTTTGCGCAGTGATGTCGTGGCGCGCTGGTCAAGGCAACGTCTCACCCTACTTCTTGCTTTTCGGCCTGTTGGGAGTCTACCTGGTAGCGTCGGTGGGAACAGTGGAAATAACTCCCGACTACATCACCTACAAAACGCCGTTGGCAACCTATGCAATCAGATGGGACGAAGTTGAGCGAATCGAGATCGATGCTCAAGGAGGAGCGCTGGTTTTCGCCGGCGCCAATAAGAGAGTCGTGACAATTGGCCCCAGCTATTGGTCTGGCAAAGACAAACCGGAACTAATGGCGCTGATCTATGCGACAGTGGACAAACGCAAGATCCTGGTTATTCCGACTCAGTCAGCCTTAATCAAGTTGTCGAAGAATACAAAAGTCGCTAGTCTCTTTGGGGTGCGGTGACATCTCGTCGGTGCAGTAGCTCGACGGTCAAGGAGGGCGAAATTGTAGAGGTTGAGCCTTCCTTTACAGTCGCTACTGCAGCGAAACCCAAGGAGTTAATCACAAAAGCGGTGACAAGCCCCCGCACTCCAAAAGTTTACTTGCGCGCGCCCACGAAGGACGATCAACAAGAACTGCTCGCCCTTAATCGCTCAAGCCGGAAATTTCACCGCGGACTGGTCGCACCCGCCAAAGAGCCCGCGCAATATCTTTCCTTACTGGAAAGAGCCAGCAGCGACAGTTTCGCCTACTTCCTGGTTTGCCGAAAGAAAGACGATTGTATCCTCGGGATCATTAACCTGAGCCAGATCTTTCACGGACCTTTTCGCAACGCATACCTTGGCTATTACATCGGCGAGAAGCATGCGCGCCAGGGATACATGACGGAAGCGCTTCAGCTCATGCTCGTTCACGCATTTACCAAATTAAAGCTCCACCGTCTCGAAGCGAACATCCAACCAGGGAACACCGCGTCCATTGCCCTCGTAAAAAGAGCCGGCTTCGTTTGTGAAGGATTCTCGCGCAGATATCTTAAAATCGGCGGCCGTTGGCGAGATCACGAACGCTGGGCCATCGTAGCTGAAGACTGGAAAGCGCAAACAAAGAAAGACCGGAAGAGGTAATCATGGGCAACACTGCTGCGGAATTGACCCAACTAATCGATGAGGTAAAGCAAATCGCGACCGATACGAGCAACACCTTCGGACCATTGACAGCAGCGCAACTCAACTGGAAACCCTCCGCCGAACGTTGGAGCGTGGCCCAGTGTTTCGAACATCTCATCGTCGCGAACAAGGGCTTCTTTCCTATCTTCGATTCAATCGTCAAAGGGGAACACAAAACCAAAGCCATGGAACGTATCCCCGTACTGCCCAGGCTCTGGGGCAGACTGATAGTCAGCTCGCAACGCCCCACCTCGACGCGCAAGTACAAAGCTCCGAAAAGATTTCAGCCGGCCCAAAGCGACTTGCGCGAGACGATCGTCAAAGACTTCGTGGACCAGCAAGGCAGAGTGATGGACTTCATGAACGCCACTCAAGGTTTGGACCACGAGGCGTTAATCATTACGTCGCCGGTGGCTGGTTTTATTACCTACAGTCTGATGGATGCCTTCCGACTCATCGTCGTCCATGAACAACGACATATCCTGCAAGCTAAAAGAGTAAAAGCGGAAGCAAACTTTCCCGCCTAGCAAGGTCAAGGAGACTTCCAAATGAAACGGTTACTGATTTTGCTGATCGTAATGGCCGCTTTGGCTGCGAGCCTGTTTCAGAACCTGGTTGGCAAGGTAACAGCAAATGCGAAAACAGAGGCGCTGCCAATGTGGCCCGAGAGAATTGTGCACCAGCCGAGTGGTATTGCACTTATCCTCATTCCGTCAGGTGAGTTTCAGATGGGATCCCCAACATCGGAGCCGGACCGGTCACCTATGGAACGCCAGCACCATCGCTTCGTGCGTCAACCGTTTTACATCGGCGAGACAGAGGTTACGGTCGAACAGTTCCGCAAGTTTGTCCAGGAAACAGGTTACCTCACTGACGCCGAGCGTGGGGTCGAAGAAGGGGGACGCTACGGAAAAGGCGCCTTTGCCTCAACCGTGCAGGGCGACCGGCAATGGAATGCCACGGCCAACTGGCGCAACCCGTTTCCGAACCTCAAGCAGTACAAACTTAACAATAACCATCCGGTGGTCCAGATTACCTGGGCTGACGCACAACAGTTCGTCGAACACTTTGCCCTGCGACTGCCAACTGAAGCTCAGTGGGAGTATGCGGCGCGCGCAGGTACTCACACGCGATTCTTTTGGGGTAGCGCCGAGGCGCAAGGAAAAGGCTTCGGCAATGTAGCCGACACTTCAGGACACAAACGATTCGCCTACTGGAACCTGTTCTTTCCCTTTGACGATGGCACGACCTTGCTCGCAGACGTGGGGCAATATAAAGCGAACCCGTGGAAGTTGTACGATATTGTTGGCAACGTATCGGAGTGGTGCCAGGATTCGTTTGCTAAGGACTATCCACGCGACGGAAGCGACGAAAGTCCAGTCCCGGGTGACAACAATTCGGTGCGCGTAATTCGTGGTGGGTCGTGGCTCGATGCGCCTGACACGCAACGTTCTGCCAAACGAATAGGCTTTGCTCCACACAGCCGCCGCGACTTCGTTGGTTTTCGAGTAGTGATGAACATCGGCAACGAGGCGCCGCCGCAGTAGCAACAATGATTCACGTGTTGGCAAGGTTCATCAGGGGCATTCACTGGGCTATTGGCATAACAACGCTGCCGGCCGATGCCACGCCGCAACAAGAACGCTCATTCGTGCTCATGTGGTTAGGTATAGTCGTGCTGGTGATTGTGTGGTTGGCGGTTTTGGTCTATTTGTTGCGCTGAGCATTACTTGAATGACTTATCAGCCGGGCGAAATCATTCCCTTTAACGAAACCCTGGCACCGCACTTCGAGAGCTTGAACCGGGAATGGATTGAGCGCTACTTCGCTATCGAAGAAGCCGATCGAGTTCTGTTCGCCGATCCTTTCACTACGATTGTCAGCCCGGGCGGACAGATCTTTTTTGTGGTTACAGGTGGGGAAGTTGTAGGCACCTGTGCGGTGGTGCGCCACGACGCTCGCGTCTACGAAATTGCCAAAATGGCAGTTAGCCCAAAGGCCCAGGGACGCGGGTACGGAGGTCTGTTGCTGCGAGCAGGAATTGAGTTTGCTCGAAATGCGGGTGCTGAAACCCTGGTCTTACTAACGAACTCAATCCTTGGTCCAGCCTTGCGACTCTACGAAAATCACGGCTTTAAACGCGTGCCGGTGAGCATTGGTGGTGAATATGTGAGAGCCGATGTGCAGATGGAGCTCTCACTCGCCCGAGCCCGTGGCGGTGAAGACAGTCCACAGGGAAACCTGGATGGCGACTAGATTGGCAACTGGCTCAGTGTACTGCCCGGGATTTATGGCTCAGGCTTGCGTGGATTACTCGGACGAGCATCGGTTTTGGGGATAGCGTCGTCCAGCTCCTTTTGCTGACGCTTGGCGCGTAGCAAATCCACTTCATTATCCGCTGCTGCAAGAGACTGCTCCAAACGGGTCTTGCTCGTTGTCAGAATATCGATCTGATCCTGTAAGCGCTTCTTTTCGGATTCGAGTTGCTTCCGGCGGGCCTCACGCGCTTCTTCCGGATGCACTGCGCCGTACGACTGGGTGGCCCGGTCGATGTTCTCCGGCTTTAGAGAATAGTCGACCTGCTCCATCCTTGACTGTAGATCTGCCAGCTTGCTCTGCACGTCGATCAATTGCTGCCGCAGTTGTTCAGCGCGTTGCTCAGCGCGGGTGAGACGTTCCATCTCCAGCCGCTCTCGATCGTCTTCCTGCATCTGGGTAAGCTTGTCGTTAAGCTTATTGACCTGGTTCGAGAGCGTGGTGATAGTCTGTTTCATGTCGTCCTCGTCACCGTTGACGCGAGTAGAGGACGACTTCGATTTCTTTGGTTGCGAGTTAGAGTTGTCTACCTCGGCTGGATCCTGATCAGCCGTACTAATCACCTTCACGTCGCCGTTGGCAGTGCCGTCGGGCGGCGCAATGGTGGGATTGGTGATGAGTGGCTTGGCCGCCGCCGGCTTGGCTGTGCGATGCTTCTTTTTCTTCTTGGACTGCGCTTCCGCCCCTACCAGGCAGACGCTTAGAATCATTACCAGCGCAAGCAAAGTGCGGGGCAAATAGCGAGTAAAGAGACCCGGGATGTTAGCGGCAGTGGGCATCGTGACGCTCCTTTTCACCAACCACCTTAAAGATACCCTGCCATCCAAGATGCCTTCAAGGGGCGGTAAGATGCTTTGGGTTTCACGTCCGCTGCCGGGGTAGCGTTCCAAAAAGCAGAGGCAGGTGGAGTAGCGCTCAAAACGGCTGCAGTTGAAAGCTCACCCCAACCGCACGAACACAACTATTGCTCGTGCTGATACCGATCAATGTTGCTCCTGCCTCGGCGTAGGCGCGAACATTCTCGAGGGTAAGGCCATTACCTGAACACTCCACGGTAATTGCCGGTGCAATTTCACGCGCCACCGCACATAAACGCTCGACTGCCTCAGGTTCCAGGTTCTCGAGCAACAGTCCGTCCGCCCCATTACTTGCCGCTTCCTTCGCCTCTGCTTCATTGCCCACCTGAGCCTGGATCTTATGGAAATTCCCCACCTGCTCTCTTGCATTCTTCACACACGCCGCAATTCCGCCCGACACTGCTGCGTGGTTGGTAGTGATCACGACGCCGTCATCCAGTCCGAAGCGGCTATTGCGCCCGCCACCCAGCACGACGGCGTATCTCTCCAGCAGTCGCATACCCGGAGTGGTCTCGCGAGTGTCAATTATTTGAGCCTGGGTCCCGGCCACCGCCTGCACAAACTGACTGGTTATGGTCGCCACTCCCGACAGCCGCTGAATCAAATTCAGAGCTACCCTTTCGCCAGCGATGAGCACATCCGCAAAACCCGAAGTGCGAGCAATTACCTTCCCTGCTTCAACTGCTTCACCATCGGACACAAAAGCCTCGAGTTGCTGCTGCGGATCGAGCGTAAGAAAAACCTCTTCAGCGGCTTCGAGGCCGGCAACGATCATCTTTTCCCGAGCGACAAAACGCCCTCGCGCTCGAGTATTGCGGGCGATGATCGCCTGGCTGGTGATATCGCCGCGTCCCAGATCCTCGCGCAGGAAGGTAGAAATCTGCGCATAGAGCGCGCCCTCATCAAACCAGTTCATTGGAGGTTCTCGATTGTCTGCTGCAGTTGTGAGGTTTGCCCGGCTATCTCCGCCAACCGCTGACGCACTTCATTCACTCTCTCAGCCGGCGCCCGATCGACAAAGTTCGGATTGGCGAGTTGCGCTTCAAGTTTGACTGCCTCGGCCTGAAGTTTCTCCTGTTCCCGGCGCAAGCGCTGCCGCTCCTGTTCGAAGTCAATTAGCCCTTCCAGCGGCACCGCTACTTCAGCGCCGCCACTCAACACCGCCCGGGCAGACGCTTTAGGAGCATTCAGCGTCTCAGCGATCGACACCTCAGACGCACGCACGATGCGGGAGATCTGTTCCTGCGCCGCGGCATAAACCTTTCTTAATCTCTGATCCGGCGCGGCAACCACAACCGGCACACGTTCGCCAGGTTTGATATTCATCTCCGAGCGAATGTTACGCACCCTGGAGATCAATTCGATAATCGCCTGCATTTCCCACTCGGCCGCTTCATCAATCAGCGACGCAACGCCTTCCGGATAGGCAGCTAACATGATCGTCGGTGCGGCACCGGCATACGCGGGATGTAACATTTTCTCCGACGCACCAGGCAGGCGTTGCCACAATTCCTCAGTGATGTATGGCATAAACGGATGCAGCAGACGCAATGCTTGCTCGAGTACCGTCAACAGGCGTGAGCGAGCTTCGTTTCGCTGCGCACTCGACGTTTCCGCTGCCACATCATTCTTGGTGAGTTCGATGTACCAGTCACAGAAATCGTCCCAGAAGAAGTGATAGAGAGTTTGCACGGCCTCGTGGAATTGATACTCAGCGAGCGCGTTGCGAACGTCGCGCGCGGTACGGTTAAGACGAGAAATGATCCAGCGATCATGTAGCGCCAGGTTAGGTGTTTGCAGGAGTGCCGGATTGACTTCGGCAGCTTCTGAATAAAGCAGACAGAAGCGGGCCGCGTTCCAGATCTTGTTGGCAAAGTTACGATAGGCCTCGACTTGTTTCTCATTCCAACGAGTATCGGTGCTACCCACCTGGGCCAGGGTAAGCCGCGTCGCGTCCACACCATACTTCTCAAAAACAAGGATCGGATCAACGCCATTCATCTTTGTCTTTGACATGCGTTGCCCCTGGCTGTCCAGCACTGTGCCAGTAATGAACACATCGTCGAACGGCTCGCGACCCATGAACTTGGCGCCCATCATCACCATGCGTGAGACCCACAGGAAGATGATGTCGCGCGCGGTCACCAACACGGAGGAGGGATAAAAGGTCTGCAGATCTTCGGTCTTGTCAGGCCAGCCAAGGGTTGAGAACGGCCACAGCCCGGAAGAGAACCATGTGTCGAGCACATCCTCGTCCTGCGTCAACTCACCGGTGCCGGCCTTTGTGCGGGCCTCCGCTTCGGATCTGGCCACGATCACCTCGCCCGTTGGCGTGTACCAGGCAGGAATCTGGTGGCCCCACCAGAGCTGCCGCGAGATGGTCCAATCGCGCAGGTTTTCCAGCCAGTTGGTATAGACCTTTTCGTAAGGCACCTCGGGCACAATCCGTGGCTTGTGCTCGTTCTCCATCAATTCGAGGGCGAGATCGCGAAGACGATCCATGCGCATGAACCACTGCATCGAAATCAGTGGCTCAATCACCGCCTTGCAACGTTCGCATTTCGAGATCGAGAACTCGTAGTCAACAACTTTCTCGAGCAGACCCAGACGCTCAAATTCTTCCACTACCTTTTCGCGCGCCTTGTAACGATCTAAACCCGCAAAATCAGTACCAGCCTCGGGCGTCATCTTAGCGAACTGATCAATGACGACCACTTGAGGCAAGTCATGTCGCACACCCATTTCGTAGTCGTTCGGATCATGAGCCGGAGTTACTTTGACAGCACCGGTGCCAAAGGCAGGATCAACAAATTCATCTGCAATCACCGGGATCTCGCGGTCGGTGAGCGGCAGCCGGATCAATTTGCCGATCAGACCGGCATAGCGTTCATCACCCGGATGGACAGCAACGGCCGTGTCGCCCAGCATTGTCTCCGGCCTGGTGGTGGCAACTGTTAACTTATGCTCGCTGTCTTTGAGCGGGTATTGCAAATAGTAAAGCTTTCCTGCCTGTGGTAATTTCTCCACCTCAAGGTCTGACAACACAGTTTGATCGCGCGGGCACCAGTTAACGATGCGCTTGCCGCGATAGATCATGCCGTCCTCGTAGAGTCGCACAAAGACCTCACGCACAACCCGGGAGAGGTCTTCATTCATCGTGAACTTCTCGCGCGACCAATCGACCGAGGCACCTTCGCGACGCATTTGCCTGGTTATCTGTCCGCCCGATTCCTGCTTCCACTGCCAAACCCGCTCGACAAACTTCTCGCGTCCCAAATCGTGACGAGTCTTTCCTTCTTCCTTGAGGGCCCGCGAAACCATCAACTGCGTGGAAATGCCGGCGTGGTCCATACCCGGCAGCCACAGCGTGCGAAAGCCAGCCATTCTCTTGAAGCGAGTCAAGACATCCATCAACGTATGTTGCAAGGCGTGGCCCATGTGCAATGAGCCGGTAACGTTTGGCGGCGGAATCATGATCGAAAACACCGGAGCGTTCGGGTCGCGATTGATCTCCGGCGCAAAAAAGCCCTGCGCTTCCCAACGATCGTAATGGTTCTGTTCGGCTTGTTTAGGGTCGTACTGTTTCGGGATATCCATCGTCGCTATCATAGTTTGCCGTGGTAGTTTAGGGCGAAGTCACAAAGTTGGAATAAGCGTACAGTCTACGTCACAAAGGCTCGCTGCGCATCTATCGAGAACCCGGAGCGGTAGCGACGGAATGCTGCGGTCAAATTGTTGATCGGTACAATTTCTTAGCTGACCGTAGCATCCCGTCGCTACTGCTCCGGGTTCTCGATAAAAAAGCAGGTGACCCGTGGGTCACCTGCTTCCCTGCTGCAAAACTGAGGCGCCGGTTACTTGGACTTTGATTCCATTTCTTCCAACCGTCGCTTGATCAACAACTCCGCCAACTCCGGCACGACTTCCCAGGCAATCTCCTGCACAACTTTTTCGGACAGCATCTCCACGGCTCTCCGGGCAATGCGATCGATCATCTCTTGCGACAGTTGTACGGAGAGCTGGTCACCTGCTTTCAGCTGATCAGCCGAGGTGAGGCCAACCGGCGTTACCGTATCCAGCGTTGAAGCAAACTTATCCGCGGCTTCTCGATCTTCGTAGGCTTCCGCCTTGTACGAGCGCAACGTATCGCTCAGCACCTGTGGCTGGTAGCCGAACTGTTGTGAGTCTACCGTCAATCTTTCCGACACTTTAGGTTCAATGAAAGCCGGTATCGCGCCGTAGGCAGCGGGCTCGTAAGCAGGAGTTTGGACGGGCGCCGGAATATCAAGTTCCAAAACGGCGTCGTCGTCTGCCGCTGCGTGGATTGGTTCTAATTCGCCGACTTCCAGGACTGAGTCTGATCCGTCAACATGAGTTTCCACGCCCGCTTTCTCCCTCTTTTCCGCGACCTTGGCGGTTGCTGTCGCCAGAGCTGCCGATTCTGCGTCCCAGGTGGGTGCCTGCGATTGTTGATGCAAATCGCGCGTGTCAGCCGTGCTGATCTTTATCTCCTCGGTGGTAAGCCTCGCGGCCGCCGCCGCTTCGGCTCCGGCTTTTGGAAGTTCAGCGGTTGGCACCTCTTCTTCATCGGGAGGCCGGTTAGAGACCAGCGCCCCCACTCTGTCGATCAGGCGTCGAATCGATTGAAATGGCTTCGTCAAAATGTCATCCGCGCCAACTCTGCGCGCCTCCGCTTCGTCGAACGGCTCAAAGGAGCCAACGAGGAGCATAACAGGTATATGCTTTAACTTCTCGTTTTCTTTGATGTACCGGCAAACTTCGTAGCCATTCTTCGATGGCATAAAAACGTCTGCCAACACTATATCTGGAGCAACTTCCTCAAGGTGATCGATCGCCTCCTGTCCATTCCCATAAGCGACAACCCTTACGCCCTCATCCGCGAACGTAAGGTCTATAACTTTCTGGATGGTTACCGAATCGTCGGCGAGTAGGAGTTTGCGTCCAGCTAGCAAAGCTATTCCCTTTAGCTGAAGTGAGCACCATCGGCGGGCCTAGGTTGTCTTGCACGGATGGCGCCGGGGCATGTCAGAAACGAGGTGGGCTCATGAAAGAGGCCACAGAAGAAACCTAACACCCACGGTAACAGGCAGTCAAGAGTTTAGTTTTGCAAGTTTTAAAGCCCTCTACCTGTAAGTGTGGAGGACTCTCCGGCTATTTCCGAGGCTCATCAACTTCGAGGCATAAGACAGGCAGCGCTGACAAGAAAAACCGGGGGTTTCAAAAGGGGCGAAATCCTCACAAGTACTGTGTGAACTGGACTTAGGCGGGTCCGTTAGTAAGGTTCCAGCTTGCCAGGGTTAGGTGGCGGGCTGCCAGCCGTCCCCAGGGAACGGGTAACGATAATGTCGTCTGCAGTGTCCGGTTTGCCATCAGGACCCACTGAGCGGAGCGTAAAATGACCTGTTTCTCCTTGATATTGATAAGGATTGTGCCACGGATCCACCCGGATGACCCGACCGAGATAACGGGGGCTGAGATGGTCAATCAGCACGGATTCTTTGTCAGAAACGACAAACGAGCCGCGGATTCGACTGTAGGCCGCGAGGGCGCCGGCAACCGTGTTTAGCTCATCAGTCGCCCTGGCTCGCTTCACCGCATCGATCTGGGCAGTTAGTCCCTCCAGGCTCACCCAATCGCGGTTTCCGGTGCGCAAAGCAACTACCCGCCAACCGGAAGAGTCTTTGCTGAAACGAAAGTCTGCCTGCACCAGCGCGACTGCCAGGCCATAAACCTCCGTTCCCAAGGGCAATCCGAGATCTGACACCGACTTGATTCTGACGGCGTCGGACGGAAGATTCACTCCAAAGAGGCTGGCGACAAGGCAACGCGCGTGTTTGCCCTCAAGGCTGGATCTTGAAATTATTCGACCCAGTTGATCGAGCTCGGCACAATTGTTTTTTGGCAGTTCAAACTGCGCGGCCTGGGCAATCACGTCCAGCTCTTCCCAGCGATCCTGCCCGGTTCTAATCTCATTAATGCGCCAACGACCAGAACTCTCATGCGTGAAACGAAAGACCAATTCCAACTCCGCCGTGGCTTCCGCAGTGTTAGAGCCCGTACTACGAACTTGATCAACTCGTACGGCATGGCCTGGTAAGGACATTCCCTCCATCTTAGCGATCAACTTGCGTGCTTGTTTTTCACTTAAGGCGGCCTGCGCATTCGTCGCTGTGAACGCGAACAGCAGGAATAACAGGTAGGCCGGAAACTGCGATCTTAAGCTCATGGGGAGATGTCTTTGCCGATCAGCATCTGAAGCAATCAGGATCGCCGGATCATCACCGGCAACAGTATTCGCGCCCTTGACTATCAACTCCGCCGCGCCGTCTTGTGTCGCCATGATTCTACTTGTTAACCCACGCTTCAAACTTCAACTGCGCGGCAACTCTCGCCTGCCTGCGTTGAAAGATCGGCCGCGAGCTTAATTGCCGCTACCATGCTCGAATGTTCGGCCAGTCCTTTGCCGGCGATGTCGAAAGCGGTCCCGTGATCAACGGAAGTTCTGATGAATGGTAATCCCAGCGTGACGTTCACTGCCTCCCCGAAGGAAAGACATTTAACGGGAATCATCGCCTGGTCATGGTAACACGCAATCACGGCGTCGAATTCTCCACGTGAAGCCCGCAGGAAAACTGTATCAGCAGAATAGGGTCCCTGGACATTGATGTCATCGCTGCGGCAAGCCTCAACGGCCGGAACTATTTCGGAGGCCTCTTCAACTCCAAACAATCCGCCTTCGGCTCCGTGGGGATTCAAAGCGGCTACTGACAATCGTGGTCGCTCGATACCCCAACGCTGAAGTTCGCGATTCGTGAGATTGATGACCTTCACCAGTCGATCGCGTTCCACCAGTCTGATTGCCTCGGACAATGGCACATGAGTAGACAACAGCACGATGCGGAGGTTGGCCGCGACAAAAGCCATGGCGTACTCCTCAGCCCCGGTTAGGTGCGCCAGGAACTCCGTATGG
>Ga0126377_10002342_pt1 | contig 13002 bp, 7 predicted proteins | sample PanSoiMetPlot_22_FD_92647 | JGI IMG/M metagenome (GOLD analysis project Ga0126377, IMG submission 92647) | Tropical forest soil microbial communities from Panama - MetaG Plot_22 | ecosystem: Environmental > Terrestrial > Soil > Tropical forest > Bulk soil | place: Panama | collected 2016-02-17
TGCGAGTAACGCATCGAGGCGCTGGTATCAACCAGCAAGTGACACTGTGTATTCGTATCTGCCCGGTACTTCTTGATGAAGTAGCGGTCGGTGCGGCCGAGTAAACGCCAGTCCAGGTAACGCAGATCGTCGCCCGGGTTGTATTGACGGTATTCAGTGAATTCAGTGGAGAAACCGGTGAAAGGAGAGCGATGCAGTCCCGACATGAAACCTTCAACCACCGCCCGGGCCAGTAATTCGAGTGAGCCAATGCGAGCGAGTAGTTCAGGATCAAGAAAACGCGCCGGGGTTGTGGCCGGCGGGGCAGTTGGCCGGGGTGCTTCGCTGACAGGTCGCGATTTCTTGTTGAGGAAGGGCCACATCTAGTTGAACCCAGTCTGGAGTCTTAGGACGTAAGCGGGCGGCCCGCCCGCGGTCCCATGGTTAAAGGCCGCTCTTTGGTTCGGGGATAGTGTCAACCAACTGTTGAATTACTCGATCGGAATCGACCTTTTCTGCCTCGGCCTGGAAATTCAGCAACACGCGATGACGCAAAACGGGAGGGGCTACAGCGCGCACATCTTCGCAGGAGACGTTGTAGCGTCCGCGAAGAATTGCGCGCGCTTTGCCGCCCAGGATCAAGAACTGTGAAGCGCGCAACGAAGCGCCCCAGGTTACCCACTTATTCACGAAGTCAGGTGCAGCCGGAGTGTTTGGTCGACTGGCATTCACCAGGCGAACCGCATAACGAGCTACCGTGTCAGAAGCCGGCACTTGTTTCACCAGCCGCTGAAACGCGATGATCTCGCTGGCCGACATCAGTCGTTCGAAGTCGAAGTCCTGTGGCGAAGTGGTCTGTTTGACGACTGCTACTTCGTCTTCTTCCGGCAGGTAGCCAATCTTCACATTGAACATGAAGCGATCGAGTTGGGCTTCGGGCAGGGGATAGGTGCCTTCCATCTCGATCGGATTCTGGGTGGCCAACACATGAAACGGGCGCGGCAGTTCGTAGCCCATACCTTGTACTGTCACGCGCCCTTCTTGCATCGCTTCAAGCAAGGCGGCTTGTGTTTTTGGCGGCGTGCGGTTGATCTCATCGGCCAGGACAATGTTGGCGAAGATTGGCCCACGGATAAACTCGAGTGAGCGGCGACCGGTGGCGCGGTCTTCTTCGATGATTTCGGTGCCGGTGATATCTGCGGGCATTAGATCCGGGGTGAACTGGATTCGCTTGAACGATAAATCCAGCACATTGGCGATCGTGCGTACCAGCAGGGTCTTCGCGAGTCCGGGCACGCCGGTGATAATCGAGTGGCCCCCGACGAAGAGTGACAGCAACACCTGTTCGACCACTTCGTCTTGTCCAACTATTGCCTTGCGAATTTCCCGCAACAGGCGTTCGCGGGCGAAGCCGAGCTTGTCGAGTAACTCCTCGTCGTTAATTATTTGTGGTTCAACCGCCATGTTTTTCCTCTTCTATCCACAGATTACGCAGATTACGCAGAAAGAATTAAGACAATTTGGGAGCCCGAGCTCCAAGCCGAACATTAAGATTCCCGATCTCAGATCTCAACGAATCAATGACCCCAAGAACACCGAACTCCAACAACCAATGAACCAGATCAAAATCAAAAATCTAAAGGTCTACTGGCCCACAATGCGCAACAACAATTCCTGGGCCTTTTCATAGCGTGGCGCTGCTTCCAGTGCGCGCAAGACTGATTTCTTTGCTTCGGGCTGACGCCCGAGGAGGAAATAGGCACTCGCCAGGTTGTAGTTGGCTTCGGCGACGTTAGGCGGCTGCAACGCCAGCGCCACCTGAAACTCTTCCAGTGCTCCGGCGTAGTCATTGGCATCGAGGCTTAGCTCACCTGCTTTGGAGTGGGCGGCATAGTCGAATGGTCCAACATAAAAGCTCGAGCGCAAAGCTTCAAGTGCTCGCCGGTAGTCTTTTTGTTCCAGGCGTAAACGGATTAAGGACTTGAGTGGCTTGGGATCGTTTTCATCCTTAGCAATCAACTGTTCCAGGACCTCGGCCGCCTGGGCCTTATCGCCTTTCTGCTCCAACAAGGTGGCTAACGCTTCGTAGGCGTTTCCGTCACCGGTGTCATAGGGAAACAACTCGATGGCGCGTTTGTAGTGAGTGATCGCCCCTTGGGTGTCTCCGTCAGCTTGAAGCAAGTGAGCGGCCCGCAAATGTAAACCGTAGGTGTCCTCAGTGGCCAGCAGCTTCAGCACCTCTTCTTTTGTCAGCGAGGCCACGAAGTTTGCCTGGCTCCTTAGCGCCGTCTGTAAAGGCCGCGCTTTACTTTCGACGTACGCAGAGAAGGCGTGGTCGAAGTCACTTTCACTGAGGTTTAGTACCTGACGCAAGATATCCGGTGTTTTGGCCTTATCGCGGTAGAGGGCCAACATTTTGAGGATGGCGTCAAAACCGAAACGGTCGGCGATGAATTCGCAAACCTGCGAGGCCTGGAAATAAGCAATCGGCAAGTCTTGCAAACGGCGCGGGCGTTGAAAGCCCGCGTCGAGATCGGCGATCTTGAACCACCGTCCTTCGCCAAAAGACCGCACGAAGAGTGGGTTCCAATCATCACCCCAACCCGGTCGAGCGCGACGTTCCTCATAAACTGACAAGCCTTCAGAAAACCAGCGCGGGATGCGGTAGTCAGTCATTTGCAACGTGATCACGTGAGTGTATTCATGCCACAGAGTGCTACCCCAGTTGAATTCGCCAGTCTCGCGCGCCGAGGGAGAGTCCTGGACGATCACAGTTCCAAAACAGACCCCGAGTGCACCGAGCCCAGGAATGCCAATTGTGCGAACGGCAAAGTCTTCATGGTTGGGGAAGATTTCGACTGTGATTGGACCTTGCGGCGTAAAGTGATACTTCGCCGTTAATTTTGCCGCTGCTTCGTCGAGGAGTTTACCGGCATAGCCAGGTAGGACATTGCTCTCCTGCACCGAAGTTTTGATTAGAAAGCCCGCATGCCTGGTCTCTTTAAAATCCTGCATTACGTCCAAGAGGTCGAGCGTGTTCTTGGCCCAAACGTTGAACGGATCTCCTTTAAAGGCGAGCTCGATTTCCGCCCGGCCCGGCTGCATTTGGCCCAGGCGCAACAAGGCCATGCCGAGGTTCAAGTGCGCATCCCAAAGTCGCGGCGAGATCTGCGTCGCCTTGCGCGCGAACTCGGCTGATTGTGAAACGCGTCGCGTAATCGTAGCGAAGTGCGACAGTATGTTGTAGGCCTCGCCATAGCGCGGATTAATTGCCAGGGTGGCGGCGATTTCGGTTTCGAGATCGCGATCGCGGTCCTGCAAATAGAACATGGCAGCGCGCAACGAATGCACTTCCAACGATCGAGGATTGATCTTCAGGGCCTTGTCGAGTTGAGCGTTCGCTTCCGTGAACTCCCCCGCCTCCAGGGCTAGACCTGCCTTGAAGGCCATCGCTGCGACATAGTTAGGATTGATCGTCAGGGCCCGTTCCAGTGCGGCAGACATCTCTTCGCCGCCATCCAGTTTCTTGTTGATGGCCACATCCAGGTGAGCCCGGGCACTATTCGGATTGACTTGCAAGGCGTCGTCAAGAAACTGGGAGGCATCACCGTAGTTGTATTTATCAGTGAACAGTTCAGCCGCGCCTAGCTGAGCGTCGAGGTGAGTTGAATCTGAGTCAATCGCGGCACGGTACGCGTCGTTGGCGTCCTGGAATTTTTCCAGATGGACCAGCGCGCGGGCGACCAGGGTCAATTCGAGTGCAGTTTGCGGATCGTTATCGGTGTAATGCTTGACGAACGATTCGAAGATCGGTTGAGCGGCAGCTTGCTGGCCGACGATGACCAGGAGATCAGCCCGGCGCAAATCGCTCTCGAGTTTTTCGCCCCGAGGCACTTTGGCCTTTTCCTGGTCAGACGCTGCCCGCGCAAACTCCTCAATCGCTTCAGTGTAACGACCGGTGGCTGCATAAATCTCGGCTAATTGATGACGTACCCCACCCGCATCGGGCGACTTCAGCAGGAATTTCTTCGCTGCAGTTTCCGCTTCCGCATAGCGCCCGGTTTCATTGAGCGCCACTAACAAGAGCTTCTCTGCGGCGGCATCGGTAGGGCTGGCTGCGAGTCGAGCGGAAAGGAGTTTCAGGGCAACGTCGTACTGACCCTTCTTTAATTCGTCAATCCCAGGTGTCTCATCCTGTGCCCTTGCCGAAGCCTGCAGCAAAAATGAACAGAGAAAGATCGCGAGGACAATATGCCCTATTCTCTGTGAGCCCGGAACTCTCAGTTGCCAACGCGTCACGCAATCACCCCATCTTTCTTGCTAACTCCCCGCCTGTTTGATCGAGCGATTCACTTTTGCCAGTTCAATAAAAAGTCTTTCCAGCGCCGCCTCGTACTCCGTCTCCGCCAGGTCGCGTTTGCGGGCAATCAATTGCTCGATCTCGCCTTCGAGGCGAGCCCGGTCTCGCAGCAACTTTGCGGTGGCGGCACTGGCGGCAGCTTCCTCGTAGTTGAGCGAGTCGAAGTAGGTTGCCCGGGCCAGCAGTCCCTCGCCGTTCTCCGCCTTTTCCCGGCCCACACCATCACCGTTGTCCTCTATTAGCGCGTGTTCCGTGGCGAGGCGACCGCCGCGAGCATAGTATTCAGCAGTTAGACGGTTGGCGTAATTGAAAGCTTCAAGCACGGAGATATGACCGTCCTGATCTGCATCCGCATCGTCGGCGTTCAGAGCAGTGACGAAGAATCCGGCAAAGCGGGCCAGGTTTTGCTCCTGACCGCTGCGAGTTGCGGTTACCACGATGCGTCCTTTGGCAGACAAACTCTTGGTGAACTCGCCACTCGCACTCGACATGTTAAAGACAACAATTCGTTTTGTAGGCAGCTCTGCAAGTAACGCGTTGTATTCAACGGCCGACAAGTCTGGTCCAACCAGGTTGAACTTCGACTCTTTGCCATCGAACGTACCGTGGCCGATCAAAAACAGAAACAAGACATTGTCGGGTTTTAGCTCGGTTTTCAACAGGGCGAACGTCCGTTTTACTTCTTCAGCAGTGGCCCGCAGTGACCCGTCTTCGGGTTTTTCAGTCAGAAGTTTGATGTGCTCGCCGGGAAAGCCAAATCTAGTTGTCAGCGCTTTGTTCAAGTTAGTGGTCCACTCGGCAAACAAGGTCGCGTAAGCTGCTTCGCCGCCGGGGCCATTTATAATGACGGCAAACTTGTTTGGATCAGGAGGACTCTTTCGCAGTGGGGTTGGAGCTGAGGGTTGGGAGTTCTGCTGCGGTCCGCGCGTCTGCGCGCAGGTGACAACCAATAGCGCAAAGACAAGAAATGCTGCCCTTAGGTGCAGTGACGAAACTCTCATTGTTATTTGCCGCTATTACAGCCCGTGGCTTACGCCAGCCCTTCACGCTTGCGCAAGAACCATTCAGCACTTACCAGACCGATAATCAAAATAAAGTTAATCGGCATGTCCCACAGATCTTTAGTTACCCGTTCGGAGTAGGGCGTCTTACGATAGGTCAAATCATCAAGTAGCGATTGGACGTCGGAGATCGGGTAGTACTTGCCACCAGTCTCAGCGGCAATTCGTTTTAATAGATCGCTATTCTGGGTCGCGCCGTAGTACTCGCGATTGCGATCGCTGACTAAAATGTTGGCCGTCGCGGCTACTGGTCCAATACTGCTACTGGTGGCGTTCAGGTCGATCCGATGCTGGCCCAGTTCATCGGCCTTGAACTCGCCGGCATAGGTATTGACGTCATTGAGCGTCGTAAATTTCAGCGGCACTTCAATCGTTGCCCCCGAGGGTTTGGTGATGCGCGCTGTTGCATGCGCGTCGTTCACCGCGTTGTAACGCTTGTCTCGAATGTCGGCCACCACTCGCACCGTGTCGTCCATGGTATAGACGTCCTGTTCAGCTCCCACTTCTGTTTGCAAAGGTGAGCCGCTTACGAGATAACGTAACATCTGCCGCCAGAAGGTTTCATGAGAATTGTTTTTCGCGTCCATGCGCATGCGCCAGCGCCAAGTATCAGCAGCAGTCAGGGCAAAAGTCTGCCCGCGACCGTACCGTTGTTGGACCAAAAGCGGCACCGTCTGTGCCGGTCCGTTGGTGGCCCGGTGCGCCTCAAGCAGTACGCTCGCACCGGGTTTCACGTTGGGCAACGCCTCGGCCACTGATACCGGCGCAAGATCGTTCCAGGTCTTTTGATTGACTGCCCGATCTTCATTGAGACGTGTGATGGGATGTGCCTGACCTGCAGCGGTGAGGAACGGTTTGTAGGCCGGCAAAAAAGAATTCGCATCGTCAGTGGGATAACCATTGAGCATTACCGGTAATAGATCGCCGATTGGCGTTCCTTTGTATTTCCCTCCATCAAAGGCCAGGCGTCCCCCCAGCGCGAGCAGGCCGCCACCCCGACGCGCGACAAAGGCTTCGATATTGTGTTGCTGATCGGTGGTAAAGAAGCCGGCCTCGACGCTGCCGATCATCAGACCCTGGTAAGAAAATAATTCTTCCTCAGTCTTGGGGAAGCCACTGACCAGCTCGTCCTGATTCGCTATGCCCTGACGATAAAACTTGTTCTCGCCCGTGCGCTGCAACGACACCAACGTTACATTCTTTTCGTTTGGTTGTAGCGATTCGCGAATCTTGCCCAGTTCCCACCGCGGCTCGCCTTCGACATACAACACTCGCAATGGTCCTTCAATAACTTCAACCAGCGAGTCCTGCTTGTTGTTTTCTATAGTTAACTCGCCATCAAGTGGGGTGATCTCGACTGAATAGCGGTGCATACCGGCGGTAGTGGGCGTGATCTCAAGACTGAGTGCCTGGGTGTCGTTGCCACGCAGGTTGGCCTCTTCCGTCTTGATGGCCCGTCCATCTTCCTTGACGGCAACTAGCGCTTTCGTTGGGCCATACCCGGTCAAACCCAGAAAGGCCTCGATGTTCAGTTTTGAGCCCACCAAAACGCGCCGGGGCACATTCACCCGAACGAGCTCTGCATCCATGGGCCGAGACGTATTACCCACGCCCACAGTAAAGACAGCAATGTCGCGGGCGCGCAACTCTCGTATCGTCGCTTCGAGATCTGAGGGCACGTTGGCGGCGCCGTCGGTTGCCACCACCACCGCCGAAAGTGGCATTCCCGAAGAGCGCTTGATTGCCTCGTTAAGGGCGCCGGCGAGATCGCTACTGCGACCTTGGCCGAAGAGGTCGTTACCATCCTTCAAGCGGTTGAGCGTGCCGGAAAAGCCATACAGATTCGTCTTAAACTTTTCGTCTAGCCGCGAGAGAAAGGAAGGCTGCCCTGAATTGGAATTCAGCAAGATCTGTTTGGTCGCCTCCAGCCGGCTGAGACCGCCGGGTACGTCTTTGAGCGTCATGCTTAGCGAGTCGTCAACTGCGACAGCGACGTAACTGCTGCGGGGAATCACTGATGAGACGACAACTACCGGTCTCAGGAGGAGAACGATCATCAGGGTAAGCAGGGCAGCGCGCAGGGCGACCAGCGTTGCGGTCGTACCTTTTGTCAGCCTGGTCCGGGGACGAACATAAATGAAATAGATAAAAGCACCTACTACTAAGGCGATCACCAGGAGGAGTAACGTACCCGGGCGCACGTCAAACCCAAACCGTCCATTAGTGAAAACGGCCTGTTCATGCCCGAACAAAAACCGGAGTATCTGATTCATGGGCGCTGAATTACGGGTACGTCATTATACACATCCGCCTGTGAAGGTAGGCGGGGCGGCCCGCCAGCTGCGTATCGAAAACGAAATTCGGCAGGCGAGCCGCCTGCGCTCCCAGTTCCCTTTAGTAGCCGCAGCTACGCGGGCGGTTGTTTTCCGTTCTTGAGAAAAGCGGGAGTGAGGGAAGAACTACGAGAAGATGAAGGAGGGACCCTTCAAACTTGTATGAATTTGGAGAGACTTAGACTTAACCGGGCCGCAGGATCTCAGCTTCCCGGATGTTTTTATAGCATCTGCAGGCGCTGGATCTCTGGTTGCGAGATCCTGCCCGTATCCCTCAAATCGGCCAGGGTCCAGCGAGTGCGGCGCCCCCAGGAAAGGACCTGTCCGGATCCGTCCACCAGGTAGACCGGCGCTGCCGCGACACCCCTACTGGGGTCATGAAGGAAAAATCCGCCGTGACTCCCGGGACGCGCAATGAACTCACGACCATCAGGCAGCGAATAGATGCCATTGTTGTTCAGCTTCATATTCGTTCTCCGGCGTTACGGTAGCGGCTGAGAATTAAACTCAGATTACGGAGTTTTGAATTTGGTGCTAAGAAACTGGTCTTGGGTCTTTGGATTTTGGTCTATGACTCTTGTAACTTTTTTGGTCGGAGTCTTCATATCTCAGATCTCAAATCACAAAGTAAAAGCAACAAGACCCAAGACCAAAGGCCCAAAGCCCAAAAACCTAATCATCCCGATCCTTCTTCCGCGCGGCTGACGCAACCTCTTCTCGTTCCTCGCGCAATCCCAATCTCATCGCATCAAAGGCCGGCAGACGACTCGCTGAGGGCATCGGGATCTCGCCCTTTACGGAAAACCAGATGATCTGGTTCAGTACTTCCGGGTCTGCCATATCAGCGTGAGAAATGTCCTGCTCTGCTGTGCGACGCATCCAGTAAGCGGTTGCGGCGTCGCGCGGCGCGGGAGGGGTTGTCAGATTATTCAGTGCGATGTTTGGCAGGAGTGCTTGGTACGGATGTAGATCCGGCTGCGTTTGAAAGATATTCATTGGCGCTGCAGTCGCATCCAGTTGGTTCATCGGCGCGATACCCAGTAACAGTTCAATGGTTCTGATCATGCTGACGGTGTTGTGAAACTCATGGACCAATTGGCCCGGCCGGTTGTAGGCACTAATCACAAGCCCAACTGACCGGTGCGCATCCACGTGATCTGGACCATCCTGGGCGTCGTCTTCCACCACGAAGATCGCAGTGTCCTTCCAGTACGGGCTGTTTGACACTGCTGCTACCAACAAACCGAGCGCATAGTCGTTGTCAGCCACGAAAAATTGGGGAGTCGGCTGCCGCGCAGTAACGCCGTCGGTGTGATCATTTGGTAACCGCACGACAGAAAGATTGGGCATGTGGTCTGTGGTCGACGCCTGGCGTTCGCCGACCCACTGCCGAAACTCTTCCAACCAAACTGCGAAGCGCGACACACCGCGGAACTTTTCCTGTGGATGGTCTTTGCTGATCAACGGAGTGAGGCTGCCGCCTGATTCTTTTGCCGCGCGATATGAGTCAACTGTCATTGCATCAGGCGAATCCAAATCGAAGTTGCGGTAGGCGGCATTGTATTGACCTTCAAGTGACTTCTTAGTTGCAAACGCGGAAACATTGGGGGAGAGATCCGGATAAACCTTTTTCTTGTTCTCTTTGATCGCCTTGACATCAGCTTCCGAAAGCGTGGCGACAAACTCACCGTAGTTGCGATAAGTAAGGCCAGCTTTGGCAGCCGCATCCCACAGATACAGCGTCGACGGCTCAGCGACATCACGCGAGCCGTGCAAGTAGGGAACAAACTGGCGCATGTAGTTGGCCACGTCTTCCGCATTCACAGAAGAGTCGAAAAGTGAGGGGGTGCCGGTAATTGGTTCGTAGTTCGGCAGTCGGTTGAAACCCTCGAAATCATAACCTCTACCGCGGCGGCTGTAGTTCCAACGAAAAGATTTGTCAACGTAGTCACTCGAAAACGCAGCGGTCGACCAATTGTGACCATCGGGGCTAGCCTCAGAATTGACAAAGAAACGATCGAAGAGGCCGAAGCGAAGCGCCAGGGCCCGGTGATTTGGCGTTACATCCTGCTGCGTTCCATCCGGCCGGGCGGCGGCACTGCCGGCCCCAAAGATGGCCAGGTCGGGATCGCCGTCTGCGTGCGTACCATTGCCCGATTGGGCTACAGCGCCAAACACTTGATCGTAGGTACGGTTCTCCTTAATTACGTAGATGACATGTTTGATCGGCGACGCTCCCGGAAACAGCCGGCTTAGCGGCAGGCCCACCAAACCATTGTTGCGCATTACTTGTTGCGTGTAGCGGGCCAGCATCGCGTCATCCGGGTTTGCGACCGCGCTGATGTTCCCGCTCACCACGGACACGCTGTACTGTCCGCCCTGGGCCAAGCCGCGACCGCTGCCGACGGGAAAGCGATCGTTAGGTCCATTGGGGAAGCGACCGGAGTTGTTGACCACCAACGACGAGGGTTCCGTCCCGGTACCTTTCCCGTTACCGACAAAGACAGTAGAACCCACCACAGCCACGGCGGACGGATACTGCCCTGCAGGAATGAAGCCACGAATCCGACTACGGCCGATTTCATTTCCGTCCCGCTCCGTCTCCGTTGTTTCAGCGGCTGTTACCGGCAGAGAAACGACTACGAGGGAGTTACTGTGGGCGTTGGCCACGTAAAGAGTCGCGCCGCTGTTGTCGAGCGCCAGTCCTTCGGGGCTGTTGCCCGGCGGCTTTCCTTCGGCCAGACCGACTTTGATCCGTTCGATTTCACGATCAACTCGCGCGTCGATCAGGGAAACACTATCGTCGTCTGAGTTGACCACAAACACTCGGTTCCTGGTCGCATCCCAGGTCATTGCGGTTGGGTGGCTCCCGACTGGGATGTAGCTAACTTTTCGTGGATTACTTTTCAAATCGACGACGGCGACTGAACTGTCGTTCCAACAAGAAACGTAAACCTTGGTTACCTGTTGCGCATTCGGTCCCGCAATCGCGAGGGCGCCGTAAGGATAGGTAAAGTGCTCGGAGTTAGGTTGACCACTTCGACCTGGCAAAGAAACTCTCTCCAACGTTCGCGTGCCGCGGAGGTCGTTGACAATTCCCAGGCTATCTCCGAGGTTATTGGCCACAAACAGGGTGTTGCCGTCCGGACTAATTGACAGGCCAGTGGGATAAATCGGCAACTTGTCGCTGTTGTACCGCGGAGAGTTAGCTACTGCCGCAAAGCCACTGACGTCGATGAAGGGGGCTTCGACGTTTGTGTTTGGACCAGGTGAGGCGGGGGTGATTGGTGTTCTGTCGCCCGGCGTCAGACGAAAGATCCAGATCTTGTTTTCAAATCCGCCTGATACGTAGAGTGGGTATGAGCCATCAGCTGCCACTTTGGCTGCAAACACAAGCCCGAAATTCACGCTTTGTGGTGCCGGGAAAAAAACGTTTTGCACCACCTGCGGCGCGGGCTTCGCGTTCAGATCGATAACGCTAAGAGATTGTTGGGCCCGATTTCCTGCAGCGTTGAACTGAATGCCGAAGCCGCTGTTGACGCTGATTAGATATCGTCCGCGATTGTCAGGCCCGGTGCGGTCAGGACTACGAACGAAGGCCACTGGCAAAGACGCGACGGCCGGTTGCCGCGTGGTGGCGTCGCTGACGAGCGACCCGGCGGGAGTAATCGGTCGTCCGCCACTCGCGGTTTCAGCTGTGTTTTGCTTGCTGGCAGAGGATGGAATTCCTGAAAGAACGCCAACCAGAACGGAAACTACAAGGAGAGTGATCAGAACGATGGCTTCTTTTCGCAGCATCTTAGCGAGAGTTTTGTGTTCAGGGTGTGGCGAGCGGTTGGGAGTGTATCACCGGGGACAATCGAGGGACAGGAGTTAACAAATATTTAAATAGAGAACCCGTCGCTACTCCGCGCCGACCTCTTGTAGTCTCTTCTTGAGGTACTGCTGCTCGACCAGGTTTGTGTTCAACTCCAGGGCGCGTTCATAAGCGGAGCGCGCCTCGCTAAACCGCAGCAGCCGTCGTAACAAGTCAGCCCGAGCTGCGTGATACAACGCGTAGTTGTCCATCTGTCCGGACGCACCCACCGCGTCTATCAACCGCAATCCTCTTTCTGGTCCTTCACTCATGGCGACCGCTGCCGCATGGTTAAGGGCCACTACCGGCGAAGGGTTCAAACGCCGCAACTCGCCGTAGAGCGCAACGATTTGCGCCCAATCCGTATCCGCGGCAGATTTTGCTTCCGCGTGCACCGCAGCAATCGCGGCTTGCAATTGGTAGGAACCAATTCGTCGCCGACGCAAGGCTTGCTCGACCAGTTCCAGCCCTTCGCGAATTTCCGCCGCGTCCCATTGCGTCCGATCCTGTTCTTCCAATGTTACCAGTTCACCCTGCTTGTCGATGCGCGCATCACGCCGGGAATCTTGCAAGAGCATCAGGGCGAGGAGGCCCGTGTTTTCCGGCTCATCCGGCGCCAACTCGCACAGCACACGACCCAGCCGAATTGCCTCGGCACAAAGATCGCGGCGGATCAGACTGTCGCCGGCAGTGGCGGAATAGCCCTCGTTGAAAATCAGATAGACCACTGCCTGCACCGAAGCGAGGCGGGCTGAAAGTACCTCGATGGGTGGCACTTGATAGGGAATTCCCGCAGTGCGGATCTTGTTCTTTGCTCTAACTAGTCTTTGCGCCAGGGTGGGCTCGGGCAAAAGGAAGGCGCGCGATATTTCCGTAGTGGTGAGACCGCCGAGCGTACGCAGTGTCAGGGCGACCTGTGCTTCCTGGCTTAGAGAAGGATGGCAGCAGGTGAAGATCAGCCGGAGACGGTCGTCCGGATATTCCACGTCTTCCTCAAACAGTTCTGGGATGTCGTCAAGCTGTAAGCGTTGAACCTCATATTCGAGTTGCGGCTGTTTCTCATTCTTCGTCTGCTCGCGTCGTATCGCGTCGACCAGTTTTCTGTGGGCCACCGTAGTTAGCCACGCGCCCGGATTTCGTGGAGTTCCTTGTTCGTCCCAATTCTTGACCGCAGTCGCAAACGCTTCTTGTAATGATTCTTCAGCGAGATCAAACGAGCCGGAGAGACGGATCAAACTGGCTATGATCCTTCCGTATTCTTCGCGAAAGACAAGTTCTAATGTCTCATTTGCGTGGGGCATGCAAATGAGAGTTGCACGACGGACACCGAGAATCAAGTGGGGCTTTAATCAACGTGTCGCCAGCTACGCACTTGCGCAGTCTGGAAGGGTGGTAAGCGACTTGCCGACTCAA
>Ga0126377_10002343_pt1 | contig 13000 bp, 12 predicted proteins | sample PanSoiMetPlot_22_FD_92647 | JGI IMG/M metagenome (GOLD analysis project Ga0126377, IMG submission 92647) | Tropical forest soil microbial communities from Panama - MetaG Plot_22 | ecosystem: Environmental > Terrestrial > Soil > Tropical forest > Bulk soil | place: Panama | collected 2016-02-17
CGGGCGGTGTAACCCGGCGAAGAAGGCGTCGAAGTCCTGCCCCGCACGGAGCACCTCGTCCAGCCGACGGGGGTCGGGCGCACCCTCGACCGCCTCCCACCCCTCCCAGCCCTCGACCAGCCATTCGCCCGCGGCAGCGCCACGTGGCCTGACCGGGGGTGCGAACCGGACCGGGCGCGGCATCCGGCCGGGCGGCTGCCGATGCAGGTTGTCCAGCCGGTCCGCCCGCCAGTTCGACTCCGGGGCGAACCCCGACGGTTTGAGCACCACGTCGCCACGGCGCCAGGTCCGCCCCTGGCCACCCGAGAGGCGCACCGGGTCGCCGTACCCGCCGAATGCGTCAAGGACCCCGTCCGGCGGTGGAGTGTCGGCAGGGTCGGTGTTCACCCGCCCATCATGGCCCGGGGCCCGGCGGCGCGCGCAGACACGTCGACCGACGAGCCGCGCTCAGGTGTCCAGCAATGCGGCCGCGTGCCGCCCGGCGGCCGCGGCCGCGATGAAGTAGGCGTGGTCGGCGTCGAGGCCCCTTCCCATCGTCGACAGCGGCACCGGGCTGGCCCGGAGTGCGCTGTCCAGCCCGGTCGTGTCGACGCTGACCAGCTTGTGGCGGGCGGTCAGCGGCTCGACCGACGCCGCGACGTCACTGGCCAGCGGCTCCGCCAGCCCGGCCGGCACCACCAGGTCCGCCGCGGCCAGCGCCACCCGGCCGTACGCGGTGAGGCAGTGGTGCGACACACCGCGGTGCCGGCCCCGGGCGTCGGCGCCGGAGATGCGCAGCGACCCGACCGGCCGGCCGGCGAGCGCCGCGATCGCGTTGACCGCCTCACCCGCGGCTGTCCCGGAGAAACCCCAGGCGGTGCCCGTACCCAGGTTGCCCGGGCCCTGCGTCACGACGGTCACCTCGGCGCCGAGCACGTGCCGGGCGGCGAGCAGCCCGCCGTGCACATTGGTCGCCTCCAGGTCCCCGCCGTACGCCTGGCCGACGGTGACCACGCCGGCCAGGTGCCCGCGCAGCCCGCCGAGGGTACGGGAGAACCACGCCGGCAACGCCCCGCCGTCGGTCATCACGTACGCCACCCGGGCTCCCGGCCGGCTGGCGTGGACGCCTGCGAGCACCGCCGGCAGCGCCGAATGCAGGTCGGCCACCACCACCGGCATCCCGCCCAGGTCGGCGGCGGCCAGCATGATGTCGCGGTGCGGCGAGGACTCCTCGTCGACCCCCAGCACCACCGGCTGCAAGGGCGTGTAGCGGGCCTTGACCACGTGCCCGGGGGTCGTCGTGTCCGGTGGCAGCCGGTCGGGCAGCGCCACGACCAGGGCGTACCCGCCGGTGCCGAGGCCCAACGCCACCGCGGAGACGTTGAGCAGCACCCGGTCGCCCACGGTGGGTTCGCCGACGAGTGCCGGGTAGGCCAGCGCCGGCACCGTTGCGGGGTCGTCGCCCGTACGTGCCACGACGTCGACGTCGACTTCGACCGCGCCGTGCCACTGCCGGCGGACCGCGGTGACCGTACCCTCCCGCCAGCGGATCACCCGCCCACCGTAGCCCACGGCCGTTGTCCACAAGGCGGGACGGGTATTCCCGAGATCACCCAGGATCCGGCACATCGCGTGCCGTGCCGAACACCCGTTCTGACGCGCGGACTGCTAGCGTCGTCTCGTGTCCCGTGTGCGCACCGAACGGCTGGTCAATCTGGTGATCTGCCTGCTGTCCACGCGGCGTTACCTGACCGCCGCGCAGATCGCCGCGACCGTACCCGGGTACGAGCACAACCCGCACGACGCCAAGGACCACGAGGCGTTCCAGCGCAAGTTCGAGCGTGACAAGGCCGAGCTGCGGGAGCTGGGCGTGCCGCTGGAGACCGGAACGTCCAGCGCCTTCGACGCGGAGCCCGGCTACCGCATCACCCGCAGGGACTACGCGCTCCCCGACATCCCCCTCGAACCGGACGAGGCCGCCGCGGTGGGCATCGCGGCGCGGCTGTGGCGGCACGCGGGCCTGGCCGAGGCGGCCTCCTCGGGCCTGGCGAAGCTGCGCGCCGCCGGTGTCGAGGTCGACCCCCAGGCGACCCTCGGCGTCGAGCCGGTGCTGGTCGTCGACCGCGCCTTCGAGCCCCTCACCGCCGCGAGCCGGCTGCGCCAGGTGGTCACCTTCGACTACCGGGTGCCCGAGCACGACCAGTCCACCAGCCGCCGGCTGCAGCCCTGGGGCGTGGTGTGCTGGCGCGGGCGGTGGTACGTGGTCGGCTACGACCTCGACCGCGCCGCCGAGCGCTGCTTCCGGCTCTCCCGCATCGTCAGCAAGGTCACCACGGTCGGCCCGCCGGGCGCCTACCGGCCGCCGCCCCGGCTCGACCTGATCAGCTACGTCGCCCGCTGGTCCGGATCGGCGCCGCCCGAGCACACCCAGAAGGCGACCCTGCTGATCAAGCCCGGCCGGGCCGCCGGCATCCGGCGCTGGGCCGAGTCGGTCACCCCCGCCAGTGGCGGCGACCAGGTCGTGATCACCTACTCGGATGCCCACTCGGTGGCCCGCTGGCTGGTCGGCTACGGCTCCGACGTGGTCGTGCAGGACCCGCCCGAGGTACGGGAGGCGGTGATCTGCCGGCTGCGGGAGATCATCGCGGCCCAGGACCGGTCCGACGCCACGGTCGGGGCCGGCTGATGCCCACCGGAACCGCCGCCGACCGCCTCGCCCGGCTGCTCAATCTCGTGCCCTACCTGCTCGCCCGGCCCGGCATCGAGGTGTCCCAGGCCGCCGCGGAGCTCGACGTCACCGAGCGGCAGCTGCGCGAGGACCTCGAGCTGCTGTGGGTCTGCGGGCTGCCCGGGTACGGCCCCGGCGACCTGATCGACATGGCGTTCGACGGCGACCGGGTGACCGTGACCTACGACGCCGGCATAGACCGGCCGCTGCGGCTGACCCCGGACGAGGCCCTGGCGCTCGTCGTGGCGCTGCGGATGCTGGCCGAGATGCCCGGCATCGGGGAGCGCGACGCGATCGAGCGTGCCCTGGCCAAGATCGAGGCGGCGGCGGGCGACATCGCCGAGGCACCCGTGGCGGTACGCATCCCGGGCGACGCCGACCGGCTGGCCACCATCCGGACGGCCGTCGAGCGACGGCACGCGCTACGGATCACGTACTACACCGCCACCCGGGACGAGACGACCGAGCGGGTCGTCGACCCGATGCGGGTGCTGATCGTCGACGGCCGGGCGTACCTGGAGGCGTGGTGCCGCCACGCCGAGGCGGTACGGCTGTTCCGGGTCGACCGCATCGACGGGTTCACCGAACTCGACGAGGCCGCGGCCCTGCCCCGGCAGGCCCGGCACAGCGACATCCGGGAGGGCGTCTTCCGGGCCAGCCCCGACCAGCCGGTCGTCACCCTCCAGGTGGGCCGCGGCGCGCGGTGGATCACCGAGTACTACCCGTGCGAGTCGGTGGTGGACGCGGACGTCGAACAGTGGCTCGTGTCGCTGCGGGTCAGCGACCTGACCTGGGCCCGCCGCCTGGTGCTCGGCCTCGGCTCGGACGTGACCGTTGTCTCCCCGGCTGAGCTCGCCGAGGCGGTACGCGCCGAGACAAACCGGACACTGGCCGCGTACGCCGCCTGACGGCTGGTTAGAGTACCGGCATGGTCTGGTGGATCGTGGGCGGTGTCGTCCTGTTCGCCCTCGTGCTCCTCGCCGTTGTCGCCGGCGGCACGGTCGGCCGGGCGCTGGACATGCGCCGCGCCATGGGCACCGCGCGACGCCGGCAGGCCGAGGCGGACACGCTGAAGCAACGACTCGCCGGCATGCAGGAGTCGCTCGCCGCCCTGCAGACCCGGGCGGAGGTGACCCAGGAACGCATCGCCGCCATCCAGGCGGCACGTGCCGAACGGCCGGACTCCGGGCAGGTGGCGGCGAAACGGACGATGGCCAGCGCGTTAACCCGCCGGAAGGGCCGCCGGATTCCTTGACCCTCGGCAAACCCTGAGCCATCCTTGGCACCCGGACAGCCGAATACCGACCGTAGGGGCCCAGACGGCCGCTGACGTACGATGGCTTGCGGTGGACGAGGGAAAGGGCGTGCGGGCATGAACGGGTTGAGGCCGTGGCATGTGATCGTGATCGTGGTCGTGTTGGTGCTGCTGTTCGGCGCCAAGCGGCTCCCCGGCGCCGCGCGGTCGCTCGGGGTCTCCATGCGGGTGCTCAAGCGCGAGGTCCGCGCCCTGCACGACGACGATGACGACCTGTCCACCAAGAACTCGGCCGAGGCGCAGCGCCCCGCGCCGGAGAACCGGCAGCTCGACGCCCAGCCCTCGGCCGTCGTCGACCCTGTCGAACGCGTCCGCGACAAGTAGCGCCACCCGACGACCGTGGTTGCCGACGGCACGCCGGCCAAGCGGCCGGGTAAGCGGGTGACGCAGTTCCAGCGGGCCGCCGAGGGCGAGATGACCCTCTTCGAGCACCTGCGGGAACTGCGCAGCCGGCTGTTCAAGGCATCGCTCGGTATCCTCGCCGGCACCGCGATCGGCCTGTTCCTGGCCCACTGGGTGATCGACTTCCTGAACGCGCCGTACTGCTCGTACCAGAAGGCGCAGACCGGGGTGTCCGCCTGTTCGTTCTCGGCCAGCGGCGGCCCGCTCGACCCCTTCCTGCTGCAGCTCAAGGCCGCCCTCTATATCGGGCTGGTGTTCGCCGCGCCGATCTGGCTCTACCAGCTGTGGGCCTTCATCGCCCCGGGCCTGCACAAGCGCGAGCGTCGCCACACGTACGTCTTCGCCGCGGTCGCCGCCCCCCTGTTCCTCGCCGGTGTGCTGCTGGCCCACCTGATCGTCTCGAAGAGCCTGCACTTCTTCCTCGGCACCGGGCACTTCGCGGTGATCGTCGACGTGACCGCCTACTTCAGCTTCGTGACCAACATGATGCTGCTGTTCGGCGTCGCGTTCGAGTTCCCGCTGCTGATCGTCATGCTCAACATGGTCGGCATGGTCAGCGGCAAGCGGCTGCTGCGCTGGTGGCGGCCGGCGGTGTTCCTGATGTTCCTGTTCGGCGCGATCGTCACGCCGACGCCCGACCCGTTCGGCATGAGCATCCTCGCCGCCTGCATGGCGTTGCTCTACTTCGCCGCGGTCGGGGTCGCGCTCCTGCACGACCGGCGCAAGGCCCGCCTGGCGCCGTACGCGGGCCTCGCCGACAACGAGGCGGCGCCGCTGCCCACGTTCGACGACTCCGACCCGATCGAGGCCGGTACACCGGTCGCGGCGCCCGAGCCGGTCGCGCCGTCCCGCCCGATCGCCAGCACCTACGACGACTTCACCTAGGAGCCGCCGTGACCACCCCGAAGACCGGGGCGGTGGCCGGCGTCGACGCCGGGGCCGGCCCGGTCGCCGTTCTGGTGAACCCGACCGCCGGCCGGGGGCGCCACCGTGACGCGGTACCGGCGGTGCTGCGCCGGCTCGGCGAGTCCGGACGCGACGTACACGTGATCACCGCGGCCAGCGCCGAGGCGGCGGCCGAGGCCGCCGCGAAGGCCGTGGCCGACGGGGCGGGCGCCCTGGTCGCGGCCGGCGGCGACGGCACCGTCAACCTCGGCATGCAGGCCGTGGCGGGCACCGGCGTCGGGTTCGGCGCGATCCCGATGGGCACCGGCAACGACTTCGTGCGCGAGGTCGGCCTGCCGCTCGACCCGCTCGAGGCGGCCGGCGGGATCGTGCGCGCCCTGCGGGAGGGCACCCGCCGCCGGGTGGACCTGGCCCGGATGCAACCCGTGGACGGCCCGCCACGCTGGTACGGGGCGGTGCTCGGCGCCGGCTTCGACTCGATCGTCAACGAGCGCGCCAACCGGATGCGCTTCCCACGCGGCCCCCGCCGCTACGACCTGGCCATCTTCGTCGAGCTGATGCGGCTGCGGCCGAGGACGTACACGCTGCGCCTCGACGGCGTGGAGCACCGGATGGACGCGGTGCTGGTCGCGATCGGCAACACCCCCTGCTACGGCGGCGGGATGCGGATCACGCCCGCCGCCGACGCCACCGACGGGCTGCTGGACGTCGTGGTCGTCGGGCCCATCAGCCGGACCACCCTGGTGCGCATCAAGCCCCGCGTGTACCGGGGGACCCACGTGCTCCACCCGATGGTCACGTCGCTGCGGGCCACCACCGTCGACCTGCACGCGGACGGGATCACCGCGTACGTCGACGGCGAGCGCGGCGCCGACCTGCCGGTGACCGTGACCGCCGTGCCCGGTGCGCTGTCCCTGCTCGGCTGAGGCTGGCTGTCCCGGCCCGGCTGAGGCCGTCCGGCCCAGTTGAACCCGCACCCCGTCAGGCGACGGGTGCCGGGCCCGACCCGTTGACGTGGCCCGCGAGCGCGCACACCGCGCCGAGCCCGTTGGTCTCGCCCGGTCCCGCCGCGGGCACCAGGTAGGCCGCGCACCCCACCGAGATCGCCGCCGCGTCCGCGGGCGTGTCGCCCACCATGAGCGTGTGCCGCGGATCCGCGTCCAGGCTCGCGCAGGCGTACGTGAAGATCGCCGGATCCGGCTTGCACCGGCCGAACTCGAAGCTCAGCGTGTACGTGTCGATCAGCGACTCGAGCCCGAACGACGCGAGCACCGGCCGGATGTCGAACCCGACGTTGCTCACCACGCCGACGCGGACCCCGGCCTGCTTGAGCGCCTTGAGGGTGTCCACCGTGTCGGCGTAGGCGACCCAGCCGCGCGGGTTCAGCAGCCGCTCGTACAGCGCCTCGGCGAGGCCTTCGATCGAGGTCTCCACGGTCGCGGCAAGGCCGGTGAACGCCGCCCGGTGCGCGTACGGGTAGAGGTCCCGCTCGGCCCACACCTCGATCAGGTGCGGCGGCACCCGCCGGGGTGGCTCGCCGACCCAGCCGGCGGTGAGCAGCCGGTCGGCGAGGATCGTCGCCTGTGCCGCGTCGAGCACCGTGCCGCACTCGGCGGCGGCCGCCCTCACCCAGGTGACCGGAGCCTCCACCTGGGCAAGCGTGCCCTGGAAGTCGAAGAGCACGGCCTCGATCACCGGATGCCGGTGGTTGCCGGATGCCGAGTGCCCCGCCGGTGGCCCGGCGGTGTCGGGACTCGGCGGTTCGGCTTGCTCCGGCACGAGGGCACCATACGCCAGCACCGGACCCGCCCGGTGCACCCCTCCGCTGGCTACGGCCGGCCGACCGGCTGGCCCGGCGGCGGTGGCGGTCGACTAGCCTTGGTGATTATGAGCAGTCCCGCCGAGCGGTACGCCGCGTCCGCCCGGCGGACCGCCGCCGCGACACGGCACCCGGAGCTCACCGCGTTCGCCGCCGACCTGCCCTTCGAGCTCGACCCGTTCCAGCGCGAGGCGTGCGAGGCGCTGGAGGACGGCGGCGGGGTGCTGGTGTGCGCGCCGACCGGGGCCGGCAAGACCGTCGTCGGCGAGTTCGCCGTCCACCTGGCGCTGCGCGCCGGCCGGGGCAGGCCGCGACGGAAGTGCTTCTACACCACCCCGATCAAGGCGCTGTCCAACCAGAAGTTCCACGACCTCGTCGAGCGGCACGGCGCCGACCGGGTCGGCCTGCTCACCGGCGACAACTCGATCAACGGCGACGCGCCCGTGGTGGTCATGACCACCGAGGTGCTCCGCAACATGCTCTACGCCGGGTCACCCACCCTCGACGGGCTCGGCTACGTGGTCATGGACGAGGTGCACTACCTCGCCGACCGGTTCCGCGGCGCGGTGTGGGAAGAGATCATCATCCACCTGCCGCAGTCGGTGACGCTGGTGTCCCTGTCGGCCACCGTCTCCAACGCCGAGGAGTTCGCCGACTGGCTGACCACCGTACGGGGGTCGACCACCGTCGTGGTCAGCGAGCACCGTCCGGTGCCGCTGTGGCAGCACATGCTGGTCGGCAAGCGGATGTTCGACCTGTTCCACGACGCGAAGGCGGCCGCACAGCACGACGTACACCCCGAGCTGCTGCGCTACACCCGGGACCTGGCCCGCCGCCTGGACGCCGACGACCGCCGGGGGCGGGGCCGGATGCGCCGCTGGCCGGTGCCGGTCCGTGCGGACATCGTCGAGCGCCTCGACCACGCCGGGCTGCTGCCGGCGATCCTGTTCATCTTCAGCCGTGCCGGCTGCGACGCCGCCGTGCAGCAGTGCCTCCAGTCCGGGCTGCGGCTCACCACTCCTGACGAGCGCCTGGAGGTCCGCGAGCTGGCGCAGGCACGCACCGCGCACATCCCGTCCGAGGACCTGCAGGTGCTGGGCTACTGGGAGTGGCTCGACGGGCTCGAGCGCGGGCTCGCGGCGCACCACGCGGGCCTGCTGCCGACGTTCAAGGAGATCGTCGAGGAGCTGTTCGTCCGTGGCCTGGTCAAGGCCGTCTTCGCCACCGAGACGCTGTCGCTGGGCATCAACATGCCGGCCCGCTGTGTCGTGCTGGAACGGCTGGTCAAGTTCAACGGCGAGGCGCACGTCGACCTCACCGCGGGTGAGTACACGCAGCTCACCGGGCGCGCCGGTCGGCGTGGCATCGACGTGGAGGGCCACGCGGTGGTGGTGTGGTCGCCCGACATCGACCCCCGCCATGTCGCGGGCCTCGCGTCGACGCGGACGTACCCGCTGCGGTCGAGCTTCCGGCCGTCGTACAACATGGCGGTCAACCTGGTCGGCTCGGTCGGCGTCGAGGCCTCACGCGAGCTGCTCGAGTCGTCGTTCGCCCAGTTCCAGGCCGACCGGTCGGTGGTCGGCCTCGCGCGGCAGGTGCAGCGCAACACCGAGACCGCCGACGTGTACGCCGTCGAGATGGGCTGCGACCGCGGCGACTTCGAGGAGTACTTCGCGCTGCGGGTGGCCATCGCCGAACGGGAGCGCACCCTGGCCCGCAACAGCGTGGCGATCCGGCGTGCCGCGTCGCTGGCCGCCGTCGAGAGGCTCAAAGTCGGCGACGTGATCCGGGTCCCGTCCGGCAAGCGCAGCGGCCTGGCCGTGGTGCTCGACCCGGGCGTTGGCGGCTTCGCCGAGCCCCGCCCGCTGGTGCTCACCGAGGACCGGTGGGCCGGCCGCATCTCCGTCGCCGACTTCACCGCCCCGGTGCAGGCGCTGGCGCGGGTGCGCGTACCCAGGAACTTCAACCACCGCTCCCCGGCGGAGCGCCGTGACCTCGCGGCGAGCCTGCACGCGGCGCAGATCTCCGGCGACGTGCACCGGCCGGCCCGCCGCCGGGCCGCGGCCGCCGACGACAAGGAGCTCGCACGCCTGCGGCACGAGATGCGCAAGCATCCCTGCCACTCCTGCCCCGACCGGGAGGAGCACGCCCGCTGGGCGGAACGGCGCCACCGCCTGAACAGGGACACCGACGTGCTGCGCGGCAAGGTCGCCAGCCGCACCGGCTCGCTCGCGCGGATGTTCGACAAAGTGTGCGGTGTGCTGCGCGAGCGCGGGTACCTCGACGGCGGCGGGGTCACCGACGCCGGGCGCATGCTCGCTCGCATCTGGACCGAGTCGGACCTGCTGGTGGCCGAGTGCATCCGCACCGGCGTGTGGGCCGGGCTCAACCCCGCCGAGTTCGCCGCCGCGGTCTCCGTCGTGGTGTACGAGGCCCGCCGCGACACGGAGGAACGGGCCAGCGTGCCCTACGGGCCGGTGGGCGACGCGGTCGACGCCACGGTCGCGCTGTGGGCCGCGCTTTCCGCGCAGGAGGGCGCCGCCGGCCTCGAGCTGACCCGCGAGCCCGACCTCGGATTCACCTGGCCGATATACCGGTGGGCTCGCGGTGAGCCGTTGTCCAAGGTGCTGACCAGCGCCCATACGGCCGACGGTGACATGCCCGCCGGCGACTTTGTACGCTGGGCCCGGCAGTTGCTCGACCTGCTCGGTCAGATCGCCGACGCCGCCGGTGTCGACACTACGGTGCGTGACACGGCGCGACAGGCAGTGAGGTTGGTCAATCGCGGCATTCTGGACTACGCATCTTTGTCGTAGTGCACAAGCGATGCCAAGAGGATCACAGGCGCTTGTGCCGGGAGGTAGCCGTCGGTGAGGATGGCCCACGGGCCACGTAAACGCAGAGTCAATAATGGGGAGATGCGCGATGGCGCACGTCAATCAGTACTCGTACGGCTGGCTCACGCCGACCCTCGCCTACCTCTTCTCCTACCTGGGCAGCCTGCTGGGTCTCAAGGCGACAGCGCGCGCCCGCATGCTGCCGCCCGGCGCCGGCCGGGTGCGCTGGCTCATCATCGCCGCCTGGGCGATCGGCGGCACCGGCATCTGGGTCATGCACTTCATCGCCATGGTCGGCTATTCGGTTGCCGGCACCCAGATCCGCTTCAACCTCGCCATCACCATCGCGAGCTGGTTGACCGCCGTCATCGTGGTCGGCCTCGGCCTGTTCATCGTCGGCTACGGCCGCCCGTCGCTCATCAAGACGCTCTTCGGCGGATTGTTCATGGGCGTCGGCGTCGCCGCGATGCACTACACCGGCATGTCCGCGATGCAGATCGACGGCACCGAGATCTGGAGCGTCAAGCTGATCGTCGCGTCGGTCGTCATCGCGGTCGTCGCCGCGACGGTCGCGCTGTGGTTCACCGTGTCCGTGCGCCGCAACGTCGTGATCCTGGCCGCCGCGGCCATCATGGGCGTGGCCGTCTGCGGCATGCACTACACCGGCATGTACGCCCTCTCCGTACACCTCAACCCCGTCCCCGGCCCGGTCACCGGCTGGGACTCGCTGAGCTTCCTCCTGCCGATCTTCGTGTTCGTCCTGCTGGTGGTCATCACCCTCGGCTACGCGATGCTCAACTCGCTGTCGGAGGCGGATGCGAAGGCCCTGCGCGAGCTGGAGGAGCGCCTCGGCGTGCGCGACCAGGACCGCCTGTCCTCCGGGTTCCGCGTCCCGCAGACAAGCTCCTCCGGGTTCCGCGTCCCGCAGGACGCCGCCGGCGGGTTCGGCCCCCGGCAGGACGCCTCCAACGGGTTCATCCCCCGGCAGCGTGGCTCGAACGGGGTCGGCCCGCAGCAGGAGTACCCGCCCGGGCTCCGCCCCCGGCAGGACAACCCCTCCGGGTTCCGCATCCGCCAGGACAGCTTCTAGGCCGGTGACCGGCGAGGGTCGCCCGCGCATCCGGCAACGCGCCGGCCGCGGTGGCTCACGCCGGGCCGCGGCCTGCGTGGTCGCGGCCGCGGTCACCCTCGCCGGCTGCACGAGCGGATCAGCGGGTACGGCCGGCAGTCCCGCGCCGCCGCGACCGGCACTCTCCGGGCTGGGCGCTCCGCGTACCGTCTGGGACGCCCACCACGGATCCGGGTACTCCGCGGTGGTCACCGATCCGGCCGGTCGGGTGCAGGGCTACCTGCTGGTCGTGACGCCCCGCCCGCTCGCCGACGCGCAGGCGCTGGTGCGCGGCGATCTCCCGTCCGACGCCGTGGCCGGCGCACCGGAGGTCGGGCACGGCGTCGAGGGCACCGTCTGCCAGATCGTCGACTTCACCTCACCCACCCTCGGTCGGGTGCTCGGCGGCCCGCACGGCGACCGGGTCGTGGCCGCGTTCCAGACCGACGCCGCCATCGTCATGGACACGACGGCCATCACGCACATCGTGGTCGCCTCCGCCAACGAGGGCCTGCCCCGCGGCTGCTGACCGGCGCGCCGACGCGGTGGCGAGTGCGGCCGGCCGGTCTCCGAGGTGGCCGGGAAGCGCCGGTCAGCCGGTCGCGACGGCGGTGAGCGCGTCGACCAGTCGGCGCACGGGACCCGCGACGTTGTGGCGCTCGGCGAGCTCCAGCAACGTGTCCGGGTCGGCCGGCCCGTCGGTCGGCAGCGCGGTCTCGACGCCGGGCAGCGGCACATCCCGGGCGACCGCGACCACCTTCGGGGCGACCGCGAGGTAGTCGCGGGCGGCGTCCAGCTTGGCGCGCACACCGGGGGCGAAGCCCGCGGCCGGGTCGTCCAGCGCGGCCAGCATCCCGGCGAGGTTGCCGTGCCCGTCGATCAGCCGAGCCGCCGTCTTCTCGCCGATGCCGGGCACTCCGGGCAGGCCGTCGGACGGGTCGCCGCGCAGCGCCGCGAAGTCGGCGTATCCGGATGCGGGCACGCCGTATTTCGCCCTGACCCAGGCGTCGTCGCAGACCTCGAGGTTGGCCACTCCGCGGCCGATGTAGAGCATCCGCACCGGCTTGCCGTCGTCGACGAGCTGGAACAGGTCGCGGTCACCCGACACGACCTCGACCGGGCCGGGCTCGGTGGTGGCGAGGGTGCCCAGCACGTCGTCGGCCTCGTAGCCCGCGCAGCCGGCGGCGGTGATGCCGAGCGCCGCGAGGAACTCCAGGATGATCGGCACCTGCGGGCTGAGGTTGTCCGGCACCTCCTCGCCGCCCGACGGGGTGAGCCGGTGCGTCTTGTACGTGTCGATCAGCTCCACCCGCCACGCCGGCCGCCAGTCGAAGTCGAGCGCGGCGACCAGCCGATCGGGCCGGCGGGTGCGTACCAGCGTGGCGATCATGTCCAGGAACCCGCGGACCGCGTTGACCGGCCGGCCCTGCGGATCGAGGGCCTTGGCCTCGGGGATGCCGAAGTAGGCGCGGAAGTAGAGGCTCGGCGCGTCCACGAGCAGAATCGGTCGCTCCACAGCGAGAGCTTGCCACGCCGGTGTGTCACTCACACGGCGGCCACGGGTTTACCCGTTTCCCGAACGAACGTTAAGCTAGCCATCGTGCCGGATGACCTGTTCCCCGCCGAGCGGCTACGGGCCGCCGCGGTGGCGACCAAGGAGCAGGGCATCGATGCCCTGCTGATCACCCCAAGCGCCGACCTGCGCTACCTCACCGGCTACGACGCCAAGCCAACCGAGCGGCTGACCTGCCTGGTGCTGCCCATCGAGGGCGAACCGACGCTGATCGTGCCGACGCTGGAACGCCCGCTGGCCGAGCAGTCCCCGGCGGCCCGCGCCGGCCTCGCCATCGTCGACCACGCCGACGGCACCGACCCGTACCCGCTGGTGGTCAAGGCGCTCGGTGAC
>Ga0126377_10002344_pt1 | contig 12997 bp, 8 predicted proteins | sample PanSoiMetPlot_22_FD_92647 | JGI IMG/M metagenome (GOLD analysis project Ga0126377, IMG submission 92647) | Tropical forest soil microbial communities from Panama - MetaG Plot_22 | ecosystem: Environmental > Terrestrial > Soil > Tropical forest > Bulk soil | place: Panama | collected 2016-02-17
GATCGATGATGATGTTCTGAACGCGCCAGGTGGAGCGAAAGAGTGACAGGATTTTGATTCCAACATTGATATGGTCGGTTTGCAGCAGCGGGCGGTTGGGATCTTTCTCAGTGCCGTGGACGGTAATTCCGTAGAGATCAAGGCTGAGATCGCGCAGATGAAGGTGAAAGTCGCGGACCTCCAGGCGCGCCCCCGTAGATTCCTCCACACTGCTCTCTACTTTGGCCAGAATGCGCTGGCGGAATCCCTGGTTGTACTCCACCAGCAGAATGGCTGTCACCACCACGACAACAATCAGCAGAAAAATTCCGGCAATGCTCCAGCCGATGATCTTTTTCCACTTCGCCTTCTTCCTATTCGTCTTTTGTGAATTCATGGAGACCCCACTTCAAAATGCCTGACCAAGCGTAATAAAGAGTTGCGTTGATTTGACCCCGGGGATTTTGGTCAGCAGGTGTCCGACGTCAACGCGCACCGGCCCAACCGGCGTCGCGTACCTCAGTCCACCTCCCACGGAGTTGGTGAAGTTGCCGAAGAAATTCTGGAAGCCGACCGAGTTGTAAATGTTGCCGCCGTCGTAGAAGACCACTCCGCCGAGCTTGTCGCCAATGATCGGAAGCGTGACTGGAATCGGAAACCGCACTTCCGAATTGAAAATGACTAACTGACTTCCTCCAACCGGAACCGTAATCTTCGAACACGTGGATGTGTCGGCAGGATTGCTGCAAACTGGCACTTCGCGCTGCGGTCCGGCGCCATTCAGGTAAAAACCGCGTAGCGTGCTTCCACCGCCGGCAAAGAATTTCTCACTCAATGGGACGTGATCGCCGGAGAACGAGCCCTCCAGGCCCAGGCGCAAACTGTTGGCCCAGATAATGGGGTTTGTGCCCAGGCGTTTGTAATAGGCAATCTGTCCCAGGAAGCGAGTAAAGTTGGTGTTCGATCCCAAAAAGCTGGGATTGAGGTCCACCTCAATACTTTCGTAAATTCCGCGGTGCGCGTCCAGAGCGTGGTCGCGAGTGTCACGAATGTACGAAGCGGAAAATGTCCCGAGCCGCTCGTTGCGGTCTTCGGGCGCAACTAACTCCGGGATGAGCAGGTCGCTAAGGTTCGTGCGCCGCAGGCTGTAGCGCAGAATTAATGTCTGGTTTTTTTTGGCATTCAGCGGTCTCTGAACCTGGTAACTGCCCTGCACCAGCTTTTCAGTAAATATGGGATTCTCACTCGATCGCTCGCCAGAGAGCGTCACGCTGGAAGACCATATGCTGTTCCAGAATGACGGAGTGGCCCAACTTGCCGCCGCTCGCTGGTTGAGCCGGGCGGCTAGACCGCCGATCGTTACCTTCTCGGCGCGCCCACGAAAGTTAAGCCGCGTGTATTCAAATGAGCCTCGTGGCCCCCAGAATGTCTGCTGGCTGGTTTTGAAAGTATTGGGCAGACCCACCGGCGGCAGGTTAGGAAGCGCGACCGTGCCCCCAGGAACGCTCCCGCCCTTATTTATGACGTCAAAACCAAAACCATAAGTGATCTGGTTGCGCTTGGCCTCATGGACCTTGATCAGCACTTCATTGTCAGACTCAGTGGTGATGGGCTTCAACGGATCCACGCTGGCCCAGTCAAAAACTTCCAGGTCGTAGAGATTCCTTTCTGCCGTGAGTATGGTTTCTTCGCTCAGTGGCTTGCCTACCGGAACCTTGACATGTCGCGTAATCAAGTCCCGGTTAGTATGTCTCACGCCCAGCATGTCCACCATCGTGGTGCGCACCTGCGGGCCCTCTTCAATGTTGTAGGTTACGTCGATCTTGTGAGGATCTTCTTTGAGCGGCTTCGCCGTCGCCTTGAATGCAGCCGTGAGGTAGCCCCGCCGAAGGTAGGTCGCCATGATGAGGTCACGGTCCTGATCGAGCAACTGACCGGAATATGGTTTGCCCGGCCCCAGGTGAAGGCCTTTGGGCGCGAATTCCGATTCGGGAATGCTGTTGCCTTCAATCCGCATTGAGTTGACCACATCCAGCGGCCCCTCCTGCACCTGAAAGAGAATTGTTAAACGCTCCTGTTTTTCTGTAACGACAGGCATCACCTTGGCCTGGCTGTATCCGGCGTTCTGATAGACCGTCTCCAGGTTTTTGGCGCTCTTGCGCAACATGTATTCGCTGTATTTCCCGCGCGACAAGAAATGAGACTTGGCAACGGTGACGTGCGCAAGCAGGCCTTCACTGTCAAAGTGCTGATTGCCAGTGAACCGGATCGATCCCACCTTCCCCTTTGGGCCTTTATCAATCTGGTAGGTGATCGTCGTTCCCGAGGGCTGGTGATCAATGTGGCTCTGCACCTTCACGTGGAAATAACCTTTTCCCTGAAAGTAAGAAATTAGGTTTCGCCTTCCTTCCCCCACCAGGTCCGGATCAACCGAATTTTCCTGATAGATGGGGATGAGCTTTTTCATCGTCCTGCCCCAGACGTGAGCGCCCTGCGCTTTTATGTTGATGATGGGACCGGTCGTGATCTGGAACGTGACGTCAGCGCGGTTGGTTTGCTGGTTGTAGTTGGATGAGATGAACTGTACCTGCGACGACAGGTAATGTTGCTTGCCCAGGGTGGCCTGAAGATTGTTCGTCGCCTTCTCCAGCTTCTGCAAAGAGTAACCCTTCCCGCTGCGCAATGAGACGCCGCGCATCCGCGACCATATCGAACTCAGGGCATGTTGCAAGCGTTTGGTCTCCTCCTCTGTGGCTCCGGTGAGAGTGATGTTGCCGAATTTCGCCCGTCGTTTGAGGTTGACGTCAAAAAAGACATTCACTACGCCATGGCTCGCATCCGTTTGCAGCTCCGGCTCAATGGTCGCCAGAAAGAATCCGGTGCGATGGAAGAACGTGAGCAGATTGGATTCCGCTTCTTCCAACCTCTCCTTCGAGTAAGGCTCCGGCGCCGCGTAGTCGGAAACCTGCAACAGCCGGTTGTAGGAAAAAACTTTGACCGCTTTGCCAAAATCCCAGATGCCGAAATACATCGCCGGCTGCACAACAAACAACACCTGCAATCCGGTTGATTGCGGACGCACATCAAGCTGGACATCAGTGAATTGTCCGGCCTTCTTGAGGGCGGCAATGGTTTCGTCAATCTTCTGCTGCGAATAAGGCGCGTTGACCGGCTGTGCGATCAAGTGCTTAAGCTGCTTCGTCTCCAGATCGGGCCGTCCCGCCAAAACGACTGAGCTGACCTTCTGCCCTTCGTACGAAATGTTTGGAGGCTTCAGTTGTTGCGCGTTCACCTGCAAAAAGCAGAGAACCAGAACAATGAGAACGATGACCGGATAGGCCACATTGTAGTCGCCGATCCTGGTTCTCAATTTTGGCAACCTGTCCCGGCCTGCTGTGGATTTCGAAGATTTTGGCAATTGTCCGGCCCTTGTCCCCGTTCCGAGCGCAGGGATGCCGGAAGCTCCTCAGGGAACTACCATCCTTAGATATGTGCCGATTCCGCCTTGTTGCTCTCAGAAGCAGGAGCAGCTCTGGAATGTGGAAAAGGCGGCTTTTGGCTATTTGGCTGTTGGCCTTCGGTCTTGCTTTTGGTTTGCTCTGCTGTTGCCTGTTGCCTATTGCCCGTTGCCTGCTGCCTACCTGCCGGCCTGTGCCCTGTTTTCTTGTTATTCGGTTGACCCATTCATGGTCTAGTCGTCTGACCATTTATGTCCGAGCTTGGTTGCCGCGCAGGCGACCCTTAACGTTGGCTGGCCGCCACGGAGGTCTCAGCCCGCCCATGGTGGCTGTGCGATATGAGTGAGGAAAAATGATGACCGGATGGATTCAGGATATTCGTTACGCCAGGCGCATGATGCTCCGCACGCCGGTGTTCAGCGTGGCCGTTATTTTGACCGTCGCGCTGGCGATCGCGGCCAACACTTCCATCTTCAGCTTCGTGAACGCGGAGCTGCTGCGTCCGTTGCCGTTCCGCCAGCCGAATCGGTTAGCACAAATTGCTGAGAAGAATGACAAACTCAATCTTCCCATTTTCGGTTCATCAGCGTTGAATTTTCTATCATGGCGTGAGCAGCAGCATTCATTCCAGGAAATCGCCGCCGTTGGATTCAATACCTACACGCTCACCGGAGCCGGCAACCCCGAGCAGCATTACGGCAACCTCATAAGTCCGGCACTGATGCGAGTCCTGGGCCTGTCCCCCGTCGCCGGTCGCACATTCTCCGACGAAGAAGAAAAGCCCGGTTCCACGCCGGTTGCGATGATCAGCGAAGGTCTATGGAGGCGGCGTTTCGGCGCAGAACAGTCGCTGATTGGCAGAACTATCACTCTCAACGGACAGGCCACCACAATCGTCGGCATCGCGCCCGCCGCCCTTAGTTTGATCTCAGCTGCCGAAGTTTACACACCGCTCACTATCGATCCTGCAAAGGAAATCCGCCTGAACCACGTGCTTATCGTATTCGGGCGGCTGAAGGATGGAAGCTCTCTCCAACAGGCTCAAGCAGAGATGGACTCTATTTCTTCCCATATGGACCAGATGTATCCGGAGATGCGCGACTGGGGCATCCGTCTTCTTTCTATGGAAGAGACATTTGTCAGCCCCGACCTTAAAACTGGACTGCTTGTGTTGCTGTTTGCGGTTGCTTTTGTCCTGCTGATTGCCTGCGCGAACATCGCCAATCTTTTGCTGTCTCGGGCGAGTGCTCGTGAGCAGGAGATCGCGGTGCGCACTGCTGCTGGCGCCAGCCGTGCCCGCCTGATACGTCAATTATTGATTGAAAGCCTCACGTTGGCGTCACTGGGCGGCGTTATCGGGTGCGTCGGAGCATTCTGGGCAATCAGCGCAATCAACCGCGCCTTGCCGCCGAATACTCTCGCCGTTCCTGATGTTCACGCCGATGCAACAGTGTTGTTGTTTGCGGCCGCGGCTACCATTTTCACCGGATTGTTATTTGGCTTGGCGCCTGCGTGGCGCATGACCAGGCTGGATATCAATGAGGTACTTAAGCAGGCCGGTCGCACTTCATCGGGTGGCACGCGTAGCCGTCTGCGAAACGGGCTGGCGGCCGCCGAACTCGCGCTCGCAACGGTTCTGCTGATCGGCGCTGGACTGCTCATCAAGACGCTTGGGAATTTGGAGCACGCCCATCTGGGCTTTGATTCGCATGGGTTGATCACGTTCCAGATTGCGCTGCCCACGGCGAAATATCCGCTTACTGCGCAGGCCCCACAGTTCTTTCACGCGCTGCTCGATTCTATTCAAGCGACTGCCGGCGTTCGCGACGCTGCCGTGTCGAGCGGCATTCCCTTTGGCGCCGGAAGCTACACTACGAGTCCGGTCATTGGCCAGGGATCGGTGCTTCCGCCCGGGACTTCTGTTGCGATCGATTGGCGAATGGTCAGCAGCAGCTATTTCAAGACCATGTCAATCGCGCTGCTGCGTGGTCGCGTCTTTACTGATGCGGACGGGCCTACGTCGCCCCCGGTTGCGATAGTCAGCCAGGACACGGCAAAAAGAATATGGGGCGATGCAGACCCGATCGGTCGAAGCTTTTATCGTGCAGCCGATCCCAGGACCGCGTTCACAGTCGTCGGCATTGTTGGCGACGTGCGCAACACCGCGCTGAACCAGCAATCGCCTGCGCTTTACTATCCACTGGCGTGGCGGATAGGCGCAGCTGCATCGCGAGTCAAAGTTATCGTCATGGATGTTGTCGTGCGGACAGACGGCTCGCCTGAAGCGCTTGTTCCCACGCTTCGCCAAAAAGTAGGCGAACTCGATCCAGACCTCCCCCTGGCCAACATACGCACGATGCAGGAGTGGATTTCGAACAACGCAGCTCAGCCGCGGCTGAATGCGCGACTGCTTTCGCTGTTCGCAATGATGGCATTGTTGATTGCGGCGATCGGCATTTACGCAGTGCTCGCCTACTCGGTCACACAGCGCACGCGCGAAATTGGATTGCGCATCGCATTGGGCGCCCAACCTGCGGGTGTCCTTCGCCTGGTTGTGAGCGAAGGAATGAAAGTTGCGCTGGTGGGAATCTGCACGGGATTGCTGGGCGCACTGGCTGTTGGCAGAGCCGTCTCGAGTTTGCTGTATGGCATCACCGTGCATGACCCATCAACTTTTGCGGGTGTTGCGGTTATGCTGACGGTCATTGCCCTTGCCGCCTGTTTCCTGCCGGCGCGGCGCGCCGCCAAAGTCGATCCCATGGTGGCCCTACGCCGCGAGTGAGTACTCCAAGAACTCCAGCACTCTTTTTGTCATCAGATCGGCGGCGTTCGCATCGTAGGCTGGAAAAGCCGGGTCGGCGAACAGATGCCCAGGCGCCTCATAGTCGAACTGCTCAAAGCTCGAGCCGGATTGACAAACCTTCGCCCGAAGAGTATCGACAACCGCTTGATTTCTGATTGGATCCTTGTCGGCAAAATGAACCTGCACGGGAACATTGGGCGGCCACACTGTCCACCCCAGGTCGCGTACCATCAGGGGTGCGTGAATCAGGATTGCTCCCCTGGCTCCAGGACGCGTGGCCGCCAACAACTCCGCACACGCACCACCGTTTGAAAAGCCGGCATATACCAGGTTGTGCGTCAAACCCTCGACCGCTGCAACCGCTCGCTGAAGCAACTCGTCAAATCCCAGTTCCTGGATTTTACGGATCGCATCATTGCGATCGCTGAACACCTCGCCATCGTACAGATCGGGCGTGTGAACGCTATATCCGGCGGCACGGAGTTTGTCAGCAAACTCGATGATGGCAGGCCTCAGGCCATACGCCGAATGGTACACAACAACTTCTGGTCTGTCTGTGTGATCGCGCGGATCCATCCTCAGCATTTTAGACATGTTGATTTTGTCGGTAAAAGCATCCTGCCGACCTGCCGTTGAGTCTATCCCGAAGCGCAGCGAGGGATCCCTGCGATCTTCCAAGCTGTCTCGCGTCGCCCGCGACGGTCTGCAGCCGTTTGTCCAAAGTCACGGATTGTTCAGTGTCACCGGCGCCAGTCAAAATTAAGAATTTTTAAGATTACCCTAGCAATGCCAAGAATTCTTGTGTAACGCCACAGGGATTTTCCTCACTATTCAGTTAGATGAGATAAAGGGCAATTAAAAGCGCTATTTTCTCTGGCTCCTAGTGGCTCGGAAGGCGCTTGTAATAGACCCGGGTTCTCACAAAATCGGCGGCTGCGAGTTGAGCGAAATTGAATCATCAACCCCCCGCTCATTCGGTTTGACATTTATGCCTTATGAAATGGTTGCTACGACGAAGACGCCAGCATTGATCATCTACTTGATCGACATTAGCCAATCCATGTCGGGTTACCTGGATGGTGCAACAAAAATCGATCATGTCAACCAAGCGATAGCCAGCATTCTGCAACGGATGGTGCAGCGATCCACAAAAGGTGAAATCGTCTTTCCCAGATACCGACTTGCCATGTATGCATACAGCGACACGCCAATGGACATGTTAGGACGGATTGAAACCATAGCGGAGGTCGTCAAACGCGGGCAACCGAAACTCTCGGCATCGCAAAACACAAACAGCCACGCAGCTTTTGCAGTCGCCCGCGACTTGCTTCGGCGCGAACTTCCTAATCTTCAAGGCAAGCCCGCACCCATGGTGTGCCATCTGACGGACGGTGAGTTTAATGGACAAGATCCAGAACCAGTAGCGCAAGAGATCATGCAAATGAGTAATGGTGACGGCAACGTGCTTATTGAAAATATTTACGTCGGCCCTAATTTGTTCAAGCACCCTGTGGCGGATATCGAAAACTGGGTGGGAATAAGAAGTGAGGACGAGCTGCAAGACCCCTATGCTAAGAAACTTTTCCGCATGTCTTCATTGTTGCCACCCTCGTATACCGACGTCATCGAGAGCGAAGGCTACTCACTACAGGCAGGCAGCCGAATGCTCATTCCATGCTCGAACAAAGACCTGATTGAGCTTGCGTTCACAATGTCTGGTGCCACGCCAACCCATTGAAATGAAGTTTTTGCCCCAAGCCGATGACACCCTCCGCCTCGACCTCAATGTTGTGGAGTTGGCGTTCCGTTTTCTACCTCATCCTGATCCCCGTCTGTCGCCAGCCCGTGTACCCCATAGCATGTCCGGGGAAAAGTCGAACATTTGGAGAATTCAGGAGACAGTGCCGGGCGGAGGTGAGTACGCATTGAAGGTTATGAATACCAAATATAGGGATCCGACCCTCCCTGACATTAGTAACTACCTTTACACGCTACGCTCGACCGACGGACTCGGCTGCTGTGACCGGATCTGCTTGACGCGCGAGAAGTGCCGCACTGTAGAAACTTATCCCGATCTCGAGTTTTCAGTGCTGATGCCTTGGGTAAAAGGAACCTCCTGGTTTGACGCACATCAAAACCATAACAGTACTCGAAAACTCTCTAAGTGGGAGACGCTCCAACTGGGCCGACGGCTGGCAGAGGTATTGGCAGGCATGGAGAAGAAAAGTCTTGCCCACTGCAGCCTATCACCCGAGAACCTCATTGTGCATACAGGAACCGGCAATTTCAGCGTCCAGCTAGTCGGTTTGGAGAACCTATATAGCCCGGAACTGCCAGACCGGGGGGAGCATGGCACAGCGGTCGGAGGATATCAACATCCCTCGCACCTCGATCCCGGTCGCAGCTCGGCCGCTGATCGGTTTCCCGGGGGCCTGCTCATAGCAGAAATCCTTGGGTGGCATGAGGCCAGAGTGCAGGAGGGACTCTACAGCGTCGAATGCTATTTTGCACCGGAGGAACTACAAACACCCAATTCAGAGCGATATCGTCTCCTCGAGTCAGCTGTCAGCGAACATCACAAGGATCTGGCTGTACTTTTGAGAAGAGTCTGGGAGTCACGCACAGAAAGCGATTGCCCACCGCTCTCGGAGTGGGCTGAGAAATTGCAGAGAATCGCGAGGACCAAAATTGCTTATGCATGGCTGGCCGAGCGGGAATATGGCGTAGTTGAAAATGGAAAGCAACGCTGTTGGGAGCGACACAACTTACCACGGTGGCTTGATTTACAGTCCTCCGGGGATGCCCCGGTTTCTGGGACTCAAAGGAGTGCCTCATGACGGACCGTCCGATGAGCGACCTGAAGCTCGGAAACCAATGCTCGCAGGAGGAGAGCGCTACATCTGCGAATGAGCTGGGGGCCGAAACAACCCCTGTTGCTGATATTCCAATCATGATTCGCGACGATTCCCGCCAGATGCAGGCCCGCCCAGACATCAGCAACGTACAATACGGATCGTTCTGCCAGCCCACAGGCGACAAATCCCTGGCCGAGATCATAGTTGGATACCGTCGCTGCTTCGACTTCGACCCCACCAACGGGACCGGACAAGATTTTGCGGCGGTCCGCGCCAACGAAGACCACATCGTAGCTATCGTTGCTGACGGGGTAAGCCAATCATTTTTCGGAGACATAGCTGCGCGTCGTGTTTCTTTATTTCTCCTCGATGCATTGTGGCGTGGACGCGCGAATCCGCCTTCAGAAAAAGAAATTGAGGATGGGCTGCTTCATCTCGAAAAAGAGGTCGCTCGAGAGGTGGGGAGCTATGAATTGGCCAAGAAGTTACCAGAAATGCAATTGGCAGCCTTGGAGAAAGCAAGGGTGCGAGGCTCGCAGACCGTGTTCGCAGCCTTTGTCCTCGATCTTAGCACCAGCGCGGCAGTTTTCTACCAACTTGGAGACGTAGCTGCGATCATCAGGCTTATCGGCAATAACGTCTCTCTCACTAGCGGCAATAGTGCCGGACGCTGGTCATCTGCCGGCAATAGCCGCCTTCTTATAAAAATCCACCGCTTTCATTCATGTGAAGGCGCGCTGCTAAAGTCCGACGGAGCCGGGGACGCATGGGGGCAAAACCTCGAAGAGAATGGCGCTATCGGCGCTTTGGAATTTCAACAATTAACCTCCGAACAGGCCGCTAAGGATGATGTGGCATTTGTGGCAGTGCGTTTCGGTTCGCCTATTGCTCGTAGGTCAGGGCAGGCGAGTGGCCGTTCAGCAAATCTTGCTGCCACAACAACTCGAACTATCGCCACGAGCTCACCCGCGCCGAGTGAACTCCGAGGAACCGCACAAGGAAGGAGCTCTGACCAAACCAGGGATGTTCGGAGGTATCCGTCCAATGCGAAGAACCTACGAAGTTCGCCGACAGTTGATGCTGAAAACACCCGTCCGAAGCGATCGTTGCTAACCGCCCGCGACTTATATTTTTTGATATTGGGATTGCTTTTGGGTTTAGCCCTGGCGGTGGTGGCTCCCAGCCTGATACTCAAGCCGCCTGATTGGTGGCCTCCGGCCATGTCGGATCATACCCAAAAAGGGCAGCAGAAGAGCAGCACATCAGAGAAAAAGTCGACTGATTCCAGGAAAGGTGATCAGAAGAACGACGCTGCAACACCATTTACATGGTGACGACAAGAATGGAGACAACCGTGAATTAGCAAAACCCTCAGGCAATCAGGGAACACCGTAACAAGAAGTAGGAGTATTGAATTATGCCCAGATTTTCTCCCAAACCCAATGACACTGTCAGTCTTTTCGGCGCAAGCTATACGTTTCAGGAGCATCCAGGAGCCCCGGGTATGGTTTTCGCAGCTGATGGAGGTAGAGGATCTGTTTACCAGGTCAAGAGCGCGGATGATTCACGCAGCGGATTAAAAGTATTCAGGAAACAATTTCGTGTAGAACGCTTGCTCCAATCCTCCAGGAACTTAGACCGTCTGCGACACTATCGCGGTCTGCTTGCAGCCCACAGGAGAGTTGTTCCTCCCACTGACCCGGCCACAAAAACAGTTCCGGAACTGGAATATGCTGTTCTCATGCCTTGGGTCCCAGGAAAGACCTGGTATGACTGTCTTGGCCAGGCTGAGAGTACCGGCACCATCTTCAACGTGCAAATAGCCAAGATGCTAACGGCCAATTTTCTGGAAATACTAGCAGTGTTGGAACGTGAATCTATAGCCCATACCGACATTTCGGCTGGTAATGTAGTCTTCAACAATGTCAATTCGGAAGCTCAACTGCTGGACTTGGAAGACATCTATATTCCTGGCGCACCCAGGCCGAATGAAGAGACCATAGGCACTTTGCATTATCAGCATCGTGGGCAACAGCCAACTTGGAGGCCAGAAGGAGATCGCTACGCGGCGGGTGTGTTAGCTAGCGAAATCCTTCTTATGGCTCATGAACCAACAGCCCAAAAAGCAACGACCAACGGCTACTACATGGGCAATTGCACTTCTCCACTGGCCCGGCAACGATTCGAAGAGGCAAGCGATTGGTTGAAGTTTGTTGCTCCCCAGTTTCATGACACTTTCAGCCGCACCTGGTGGTCGGATTCCCTCAAAGACTGCCCATCAATTGAGGAGCTTTGCCGTGCTTTTCTGAAAGAACCTCCCTTGAAAATCGTAACGCCTTCGGTTCCATGGGTTTGGGAACCGCTGAACTCGCGGCCGACTTATCCCATTGGACAGCCCCCTGGCCCTGAAAAGGTCCCACTTCCCGCCAACGTTTCGTTGCCGGGATTCCCCCACCCGAATGGCCGGACAGTGAATCACAATCAAATCCCGTCGGCAACATGGGGTAACTGGGGGACCAAAGCAGAGGCAACGATACCTCCACAGGTTTCGGCGTCGCCCTCGACATGGGGTGCATGGGGCTCGCAGCACACTAGTCCCCAGTCGCTAACTGATGATACTTCTAAGGGATCGAGGGCCGGAATCTGGCTGCTGGTAATAGCAGTCATCTTGGTGCTGCTCTACTTCGCTTCATCACGCTGAGGTTAAACCAAATCCATGAGAGTTATTCCGGCATTACGACACACCCTGCGAGCTCCCTTCGGCCGCCAACTAGCTGCAGTTTGGTCAGCTGACGGTATGCTCCTGGCCACCAGTGGACATCGGAATATATTCTTATGGGATGTCGGAAACGGGCGAGTCGTGCAATCTCTTGATTCCGACCTGGTACTTGGACCTGCCCTGGCATTCTCACCAGACGGCCGAAGAATCGCCGCAGTCACTGAAGAAGGGACTGTGGAACTTTGGGATTGTGAAAGTGCTTCCAAACTACCCATTCACAGCGATGCTGCATTTGGTCAAAAGGTAGTTTCGTGGTCGCCTAATCGAAGCTTGCTCGCAGTAGGAAGCAGCGATGGAGACGTCAGTATCTGGGATTGCTACAGTGGCCTGCCGGCCGTCCGCCTGCGTGGAGCGTCAGCCGGCATTTTGCAACTGGCTTGGTCCCCCGACTCACAAACCATAGCTGCTGCAGGGGCATCGGCAGCAATCTTTCTCTGGAATGTGCGCGGCGGATTGCGCCGCAAGCTCGATGGTTCTTCCGGTGCCATTCATGCTCTCGCGTGGTCTCCAATCGGCGGTAAGCTTGCATCCGGGGGTGCTGAAAAATTGGTTCGCATTTGGGATTCCGCCACCGGTCAATTGGATCACGTTTTCCATGTGCACGAGGATGCCATAGTAGGTCTCTCTTATTCTCACGACGCAGAGGTCCTCGCATCCAAATCATCGGACGGAACGATCTGCCTGTGGGATTGCGAGAGTTGCAGCCTTGTCGCGAAGTTTGAAGACACTCCAGACAATCGATTCCCTTCTTCCCTTGCATTTCATCCTGGTCAACCCATTCTAGCCAGCATTGACGCCTGTGAAGGCGTCTGTCGAATTTGGGACTGTACTCATGAAGATAAAGTTGAAGAACCGGAACGAGAGCAAATATTCATCAGCTACAGCCACAAAGATCACCGTTGGTTGACCAGCCTCCAGGAGTTTCTTGAGCCCTTCGTCAGACGGGGAATTTTGGCTATCTGGGACGATACTCGAATTCGACCGGGAGATCAGTGGCGCATAGAGATTGAACAAGCGCTTTCAAAATCCAAGATCGCTGTGTTGCTTGTGACACCCAACTTTCTGGCGTCAGAATTTATTGCGAAACACGAGCTACAGCCACTTTTGAATGCCGCCAGCAAGA
>Ga0126377_10002345_pt1 | contig 12996 bp, 8 predicted proteins | sample PanSoiMetPlot_22_FD_92647 | JGI IMG/M metagenome (GOLD analysis project Ga0126377, IMG submission 92647) | Tropical forest soil microbial communities from Panama - MetaG Plot_22 | ecosystem: Environmental > Terrestrial > Soil > Tropical forest > Bulk soil | place: Panama | collected 2016-02-17
ATACATAGTAGTGGCCCACATGAAACGGGTTGACGTCAGCTCAGCTTCAACGAGCACCATCGCTCCACCTAACAAGCCGAGGATATACAAGCCCACCACAGCAAAGCGTGCCTGCCTGTCCCAGAGACATGCCGCCAGCAGAACGACGAGCGAACCAAAAGCAAACCATTCGACACTCTGAACGGGAAAAGTTACCGCGACCAGCAGGCTGAGAGTCACCAGGGAACCGACCGCCGCCAGGCTGTGGAACGGGACCGCAACTGGTGCATCCTCACGCAGCCGACGGGCACGCAGTTCGAGCCATAACCAGAGAACGCTCGCTAGACAGACAGCGACAATGTTGACCGCGACGAACTGAGTGAGGTGAAAAGACTCACCCTCATGAGAAAGAATCCACCAAATAGAAAATGCCGAGTTGAAAAGAACTCCCGCAGGGTAAAGATAACGGTGCTTAAGAGTCTGCCAATTCAACGTCGCCGCAAGCGCGCTGGTCGCCAGCAAGGGACCGATGGTCCACCAATAGCTTTGGCTGGAGTCGCGCAAATTGAGTATTGAAAGCGCCACGGCCAGGGCTCCGAAGATCTCGGCGCAATGCCAGCAGGACGATTGCCACCCTTCGAGCCTGAGACTGAAACCCATTCGGCTGGTGGGGCTGTTCGACAAACCAGACGCGCCAAGCAGCAACCACGAAGTGGCGGAGATCGCAATGGTGAGGGCGTGCAGACCTGTCCAACCACCAAGGGTCGTAAAGTTGAACGCCAACTGGCAATCAAGACCAAGCAGTACGACTGCCAGAACAGTTGCAGACAGGCTTTCTCGCCGGGTTCTAGCGAGCCACGTCGCCGTCGCAAGTGTGGTAGCTAGAGCTATCCAACCAAGGAAACTTCCGGCAGCGAAGGTGGCGAGTCCAGCCTGCGCGGGTGTCAATAACAGGTTGAGTGCCAGCGGCGCGATCACAATTACATTGAGACCGATAGCAAGCCACAACTGAAGCCTGAGTAAGTGGCCCGCTAGTATGTCTTGCGTTTGGCCAAGGGCCGGCTGCCATTGCTGCCGAGTACTGAGCCAAAGCATTGCGTACGCACACAGTGTGATTCCGTTCAGTTGGGCCAGGTTGACCAGAACAACTCGATCCATCGACCCATGAACCGTGACGACTGAAAATAAGTAGGCTAGCGTAACTGTCGCGTTACAGAGGAAGCCGCCATAGAAGGCAAACCTGGGCAGTCGCTCGCGAATGGCATAACCAACCATGACGAGGGCAACTGTGATGAGCGGTACTGAGTAGGACACGCTGTCGGCGAATAACGAAAAGAATCCGCTGGTCGGCCCCTGGACCGGTAAGTAATAGATCGCCCGCAGGGCCGGATAGATTGTGAGTATCGTCAGGGGCGCGACAGTAAGAATGATCAGCACAGTTCTGATCCGGCCGGTCAGCTCCGCTTCTTTGGTATCAAGCCCTGGCCAGCCAATCGTGCCGAGATATTGCCGCACCTGTTCCCGATAGAACAGCAACAACGAACCTAGCAAGAGAAACAACGCAGCAAACCAGCGCCAGGCTGTGGCCACTGCGATTTGGTTTTCAAAACGGCCGGCAATTAGAGGCACTAGTCCTGACAGGATGGCCAGCGCCCCCAACAAGTAAGCGCTACGACGTCGCTCCCACAAATTCGTCAGCATCACGAGCAACAGCAGGCCCAGCAATATCCATGAGCCGAGTCCGAGTGCTTCCTGATGAGGAAAACCGGCAATGTTCACGCTACCGTAATTACTGCCTGGGGCTGACAGTTCCTGAGTGACCCCAGATAACGCGCCGTAGAGTGCGAGCACGAGGAATGTGCCCAATAGTCCCCACGAGATTAGGCGGTCAATTGAGTACCTGGTGTCGATCACTTTCCAGGCATCACTCAACCAAGGTGCATTGTTCTTATCCTGGCTGACTCGCTTGATGGTCAGTCTTAAACCGATCCAGAAGAGTGACAGCAGTGCCAGCACAGTGCCTTGAATCTGTAGACCCCAGGGATGAAGGAATGCGTGTGGCTGGTATGTGTACCACTCGTACTGTTGCAGGACCGCTTTGACAGTCAGGACAAAGGCACTGGTGATGGCGATCTGAAACGCAGTGAACAAAGCCTTGCGCCGGTTGAGCCAAAGCAACAGGAGCAGAATTCCGGCAATCCAAAAGACGCGGTTAACCTGACTACCGGTTACTTGCCATGGGTTTGTCTGAAACAGGCTTAAGACACCCAAAGCACACGTGATCAGCGCCGCACCGTTTAGCGGTTGGGAAAGAATGCGCCAACGGTCGTTCGTTGCGGTCAGAACCGCGAAGGCTGCGCAAACGGTTGCATGGACGAGCAAAGCAGTCTGCCAGGGAAAAGGTACGAATAGCGCCCGGGCAAAACCCTCCGCCAGGGCAAAAAGCAGCAGCGTTGGCCCAAGCCACGAGAAGAGCGATAGTTTGCGGCGCCAGCCAATCCAGATTGAACTGAGCGCATAAATCCCGTAGACGAGCCAAAGGCCTTGATGTTCGGTGAGTGCAGTTACCAGCGTCAGACTCGCAACGCCGACTAAACAAGCCGCAACCAAATAGGATTCAGCGTCGCGAGCCCGACTGTGTTTCGTCAACCATTCCGAGCTTCCGAGGAAGAGTAGAAACAGACCGACGAGGGCGTTGCCACTGCTAGCTGAAACGCTCACCTGAAGCAACGACAGCACCCGCAGGTTCTGCCAAGTAATGTGGCCCATGGTGACGTGAAACGCGACCAGGTAAGCCAGGCCAAAACAGGTTGCCGCAATCAGATGAGCGAAGGGAATTTCTAACGCGACCGCCAGGGCGGTAAAGATCGCAAAATTCAAAAGTGCGGTCGGAACGATGCTTTCCGGGTTGGGCCAAGCCAAAACCATTCCCGCGAGCACAATCATCACCCCGAGAATGCCCAGGGCGGTTCCGGTCGTCCTTGAAGCAATGAGTTTCTTGTCGTGGATACGTCGCCACAAGATAGTGCCGGTGGCCAACAAAGGTATTCCCCACAGCGTGACCAGTGGCGCCAGGTACATCATCGTCATGGCCAACGGGCCTGACTTGTACAGCAGCAGACCAAACGGCAACAGCGCCGCAAAACTCATGGTGCCTAAAACGGTGAAGACAGTGCCGGTTTCACTTTCGTCAATTTCCCGATCTGCCAGGACACGCCGGAGCGCCAAACTAACGGTAGCCACGTAACACGCGACAGGAAATGCCCCGAGAAAGACCATGAGGGCCGGCGCCGATTCAGGGGTAGCGAAGTGACGAACTAAGAGTTGTCCTATCGAAGAGCCAAGCACACCCGCGGACAACACGTGCGCACAGCCAGGCGCAATGACACGGCCGGCAAAATAGACCAGGCAGAGAAAAATCGCTGGCGCAGCCAACTCGCTAAGAATCACCAGCATGCCTGAAGTATTGCTCAGCGACACGGCCGCAATCGCGAGGAAGTTCAAGGGAACGAGTAGCGTGGCAATAGTTAGAATGCCGCGACTGGTAGTTGGCAGTTTCCAGCGATGTTCGGTGTATAGACCAATCCCGAAGAGCACAGCGGTCACGGTGGTGAAGATGAGAAACTTCAGTACCGGAATTTGCGAGATTTGGGCCCAGAGACTGACTACCAGTGCGGTAGAACAACCGATAATCAAAAGTCCGCCAATGATTTCGCCCCAACGAATATTGCTCTCTTCCATGAAAGATTTGAGTACTTCGGTAAACGGGCGGCGCGGCTGACGCGGAGTAATTTCCTCTTTCTGAGGCACGAGGGTCGGGCGAACGATTACTTCCGCTTTCCGGGACTCGGATTCAGGTTCGCTAAAGATCTTATGGGTTGGAAAAGAAGCTGTGGCTGCTGGCGGATCGATTCGCGGTGCCGTTGTCGCTTGAGTTGGAGGAGTTGGCTCAACAGTTGGCACACTCGCTGTTGGCTGGCGCGACGTGTTAGTGAGTCTGATTCTTTCCGACTCGATCAAGGTCTGCAATTGACTGTAACTCTGCTGGTCCAATTTGCCAGTTCGCTCAAACCGTTCCAGTTGTCGCTCGGTTGCTGCCAGGTCCTTTAGTCGTTCAATAGTAAGTGCGGAGGGTCTCGCAGTGCCGCAGCGGATGCAGACAGGCGATTGCTCGGAGACGTCGAGACTACAATGCAGGCAGCGCCAGGACCGGAGCATAAGAGGTTCAGTTGCTTGCTTCGTCGAACCCATCAATTGACGAATGAACCAGGCGATTAACAGCCAGGTGCAATGTCCGACAACGACTATGATTGCCAGTACTACTGCCAGGATGATTAGTATTTCCATTGGTGTACCTCAGCGGGCACAGAGAAGTGACTTGCCTAAGATGATTAAGGGAGGCAAGAGCGATGCACGAAGGATGTTGACCAGCGGCCAGGGACTTGAACTCGGTCGGAATGGACTTTAGACTTTTCAAGAAGTTAACTACTGTGACGCCTGACCCACCCGCAACCGCGCGGTGGTACTGACTGACCACCGACGCCTAATGAATCTTTTTGACGCCATCTTTGCTCACGAAGCGACGCTACCGGCAGTCAGTTACGGTCATCGGCACAAGACCTATGGGGTGTTGCGCAGTGAAACACTGCGCATGGCCCACGTGCTCTCTGAGTTGGGCACAAAACCCGGCGACCGCGTCGCCCTGCTGCTCAATGATTCGCCTGAATTTGTTGAGCTATTCATCGCCGCAGTGTCGCTAGGAGCAATCGTCGTACCCATCAACATTGCCCTGCGGCTTGAGGACCAATATTCAATCCTGGCTAACTCCGGGGCGCGTTTTGCCTTTATTGAGGCCGATCTCTGCAGTGTCCTGCTGACAGGTGCCGAGGAAAAACTGCGGGGGCTCGAATTCGTTGTCTTGGTTGAACGTCCGGAGTTGGGAAATGCGGGTCAGACTGGCGGAAAAACCCGGATTCGCAGCCTGGAGGCATTGTGGCAAAGCGCAGTTGAGTTTAAGCCGGCAGGCTTTTCCACCCCTGGAAACGAGCAGCCGTCACTGATCCTTTACACGTCTGGCAGTACCGGGGACCCGAAGGGCGCAGTGCATCGCCAGGCAGATATCTTCTATACAAACAAGACATTCTGCGCGGAAGTATTAGAACTCACCACGAGTGATCGCCTGTTTTCCTCCTCCCGGCTGCCGTTCGCCTATGGTCTTGGCAACAGTCTTTCGTTTCCGCTGCTGAACGGCGCCACCACGATTCTTTGTCGGGAGAAGCCAGTGCCCAAGGTCATCGCTCGCATCCTTGTGGAGGAGCGGCCAACGATATTCTTTGCCGTGCCAGTCATCTACAACCTGCTGCTCGAATATCACCGTCGCGAACAACCGCTTGACTGTTCCAGTCTGCGGCTCTGTATTTCAGCTGGTGAAGCTCTGCCCGCTCGACTCGGTGAGGAATGGGAGCAGACGTTTGCTGTGAAGGTGCTGGATGGCATTGGTTCTACCGAAATGCAGCACATGTTTCTGTCGAATCGGGCAGACCGTTTGCGTTACGGCAGTAGTGGAGTACTGGTCAACGGCTACGAAGTGCGACTGGTAGACGATAACGGCGCACCGAGTTTGCCTGGCTCCGAAGGTCACTTATGGGTCAAAGGTGAAAGCGCAGCGATGGGCTACTGGCAAAAACCAGAAGAGTCGGCGCGCACTTTTGTGAATGGTTGGGTTCGCACCGGCGATCTTTATCGACAGGACAGCGATGGCTTCTGGTTTCATATGGGTCGGAGCGATGATTGTTTTAAGTCGAGTGGACAGTGGGTGTCGCCAGTGGAAGTTGAAGGCGTGTTGCTGCGCCATGCAGGAGTCGCGCGCGTGGCGGTGGTTGAAGATTTCGACAGCGATGGTCTTCCCTGCCCTTGTGCGTTTGTGGTGAAGGAGGCGATAGAATCCAATACGCAAAAACTGGAGGATGAATTGCGAGAAATGGCGGGACTTTCCTTGCCTCGGTTCAAGCAGCCTCGGCGATACTTATTTGTTGACGACCTACCCTACACGGCAACTGGCAAAGTGCAGCGTTTTAAGCTGAGGCAAGGATTGCGACACTAAGCCCTTTGTACTTTGTACTTCGCACTTTGTACTTTGTTCTTCGTGCTTTGTTCTTTGTGCTTTGTCCCGGAGGGACAACATGTTTATAGCCTGCATCCTCCAGGGACCGGCGCTCCGGAGGAGCGCCATGTCGGCTGAGATCAGATAACATTTCGACCTGAAAATATTCGTCACACAAATATTCGGCTCCTCCGGAGCCGCCAGGGTTTGTAAGACATCGGATGCTATAAACATGTTGTCCCTCCGGGACAAAGAGCGAAGAACCAGGAACAAAGCACCAAGTACAAAGAACAAAGCTCAACCACACGGACCTCTCAATCAACCTATGACTGAGAAAAGCTTGCAAGAAACTTACGCCCCCAACAATGCCTGTTTTGGCTGCGGGCCAGCTAATGACAAGGGTTTGCACATTCGCAGCTTTCCCGAGGCGCACGAAGTCGTGGCGGAGTGGCAACCCAAACCAGAGTACGAGGCATTTCAGGGAGTGCTAAACGGCGGTATCATAGGAGCGCTCCTCGATTGCCATTGCAATTGGACTGCAGCCTGGTACCTGATGAATAAGATGGGCGCCGATCATCCGCCTTGCACGGTTACGGCGGACTATGCCATCAAACTGCTGCGACCCACGCCAACGGATCAGCCGGTAAAGGTTGTGGCCCGGGTCGTGGAATCGAGCGAGGATCGGGCTGTCGTTGAAGGCGAGATGATCGCGTACGACAAAACGACGGCCACTTGTCGGGGCACATTTGTCGCTGTCAAACCTGGCCACCCGGCGTACCACCGGTGGTAAGGTTTTATGCTTTGAGCTTTGTACTTTGTTCTTTGTACTTTGCATCTTGACCATCAGTGTCTCCAGATAACATAAGCGAACAGAACCAAGCACTAACTACAAAGAACAAAGTACAAAGAACGATGCTTTTAAATCGCGAGAGGCTATTAACGTGACTTCTTTACTTCATCGCCCCCGCCGCCTCAGGCGCAATGACGCGTTGCGCTCGCTCGTGCGCGAAACGCGACTTTCAAGAGACGATTTCGTGCTGCCACTCTTTGTTTGCCCCGGCTCCGGCGTTCGTCGCGAGGTCACCTCCATGCCCGGGGTTTACAACTTGTCGGTTGATGAAACCGCCACGGAGGTGTCAAAGGCCTTCGATATCGGTGTTCGCAGCGTGATTTTGTTTGGCTTACCAGAGTCGAAAGATGAACTCGCCTCAGGGGCGTACGCGGAGAACGGCATCGTCCAACAGGCTATCCGGGCCGTGCGCAAGTCTGCCCCCGAAGTTGTCATCATTGCCGATACCTGTTTGTGCGAGTACACCTCTCACGGTCACTGCGGAGTCGTCCGGCAAGGTGAAATCCTGAACGACGAGTCACTCGAATTGCTGGCTCGTACTGCCTTAAGCCAGGCCGAGGCGGGCGCAGACCTGGTTGGACCATCGGCGATGATGGACGGACAAGTTGGCGCCATCAGGGAAACACTTGACGGCAGCGGCTTCGAGCACGTGGCGATCATGGCTTACGCCGTAAAGTATGCTTCGGCATTTTATGGTCCATTTCGTGAAGCTGCGGAGAGCGCGCCGGCCTTTGGCGACCGTCGTTCGTACCAAATGGATCCGCCTAACGCTCGGGAGGCAATGCGGGAAGCAGAACTCGACTACTCCGAAGGCGCAGACATCCTGATGGTCAAACCCGCCACCGTTTATCTGGATGTGTTGAAGATGGTGCGCGATCGCTTTGATGTACCGCTAGCTGCCTATCACGTCTCCGGCGAGTATGCCTTGATTAAAGCAGCAGCCCAGAAAGGTTGGATCGACGAAGAACGGACCATGTTAGAAACACTCACCAGCATCAAGCGAGCTGGCGCCGATCTCATCCTGACCTACTACGCTCGCGAAGCAATTAAGGTGCTTGGTCGATGAGTCATAATCTCCGGCGAGCTGTTCCGCAATACGCAATGAAACTTCCTTGTTACTCAGCAATCCTGGGCCTTGTCGTACTGACGCTCGGGTTAACCTCGGGCGTCGCGGCCGTCTTAACGCAGGAGTTTAATTGCGGCTGCGAGGACAAGCCGCAACTCGAAGTGCTCGCCGTCGTCAACGGGGTCAAGATCACCCGAGAAGATCTCGGTCCCGATCTCAAGATGAAGGTGATGAACATTCAACAGGAGGTTGTTGAAGCCCGGGAAAACGAAGTTAATGTCCTAATCAATTCGACTCTCTTGAGCAACGAAGCGACCAAGCGAAATATCAGCGTTCAGAAACTGATCCAGGTCGAAGTGGTTGACAAGATCACCGCGCCAACTGACGCCGAGGCGTTGGCGTTCTACAACAAGCACAAGGACGAGATAGATGACGAGTTCAAGGATGTAAAAGCAGATGTAATGACCTGGCTGAGAGATGAACGGGAAAGAGCCGGCGTCTTAGCCCTGGCTAACTCTTTGCGGGCGGCGGCTGACGTTAAAATATTGGTACCTACCATTACGCCTCCCACCAATGAAGCAGAGAAGGCGCAGGTTCTCGCTACCGTGAACGGCGCCCGGATAACCTCGGGAGATGTGGAACAAAACCTGTTGCCCCTGATCTTCAACGTCCAGCAACAGGTCTTCAATACGCGCCAACGGGCGCTGGATCTCAAAATCAACGACCTGCTGTTAGCGAACGCGGCTAAGAAACAAGGGCAGACCATCGCCGAACTGCGCGCCTCCATGAAAGCTAAAGTGCCAATACCTACCGAGGCGCAAGCGCAGGCGTTTTACAACCAGAACAAGGCTAAGATTCGGCGAGACTTCGCCGATGTAAAAGATCAGGTCATTGAATATTTGTTTGCCGAAGAAGAAAAAAAATCGGATTTGGCTTTTATTGCCCAATTAAGAAGCTCAGCTGCGCTGCAGATCTTTCTTACTCCACCCGACTCTCCGGTTTTCAAGATCGCCCTCGATGATCAACCAAGCAAGGGCAATCCGAAAGCCGCAGTGACAGTGGTGCAATTTACAGATTTCCAGTGCCCCAGTTGTGCCCAGCATCACCCCATAGTGGAACGCTTGCTGAACGAGTATGGCGACAGCGTGAGACTGGTGGTGCGCGATTTTCCGCTCAGTCAGCATGCGAACGCTATGAAGGCGGCAGAAGCAGCGGAGGCCGCGCGCGAACAGGGTAAGTACTGGGAGTATACCGACTTGCTCTATCGTAATCAGTCGGCCCTACAGATTGATAAACTGAAACAGTATGCTAGTAATCTCGGCCTGGATCGGGTGAGATTTGACGCAGCCCTGGATAGCGGCAAGTACAGCGACAAAGTGCAGCGCGATGTGGCAGAAGGGGACAGACTGGGTGTCGACTCCACCCCAACCTTCTTCGTTAATGGGCGGTTGGTCACAGACTCGTCGTACGCAGGCTTGAAGTCGCGGATTGAAGCAGAGTTGAAGCTCCAACAAAGCAAAACAAACTAAATGGTGCAGTCTCGGGGCGCGCAACCTTATTAGCCCTCGCGCCTTCTAAGGGCAAATCACGGAGATAAGAAACCTGATAATGCTGCCCGACTCTCGGCGAAAACCTCGCAGTACTGGGCCCTTGGCGGTGTCGAGCCTCCTGCTTTTGCTGGTGGTATCGGCCTATGGTCAATCAGGCAGACGCGCCAAACCTCCAAACACCACGTCCCCAGCAACAGTTGATGACAGCGCTGAGACGGCAAACAAGCCTGAAACAAGACAAATCGCCCGGCCCATCACGTTGATAGCGGCCAAACAACCCACGTCAAAACGGTTGCTGAGCGAGGATTCGATTTTCTCGAGCTTTGTGCACCGGCTGAGCGAGGTAACGAATGTGACGACCACCTCGGTGGGTGATCTCAAGCACGACGCGGCGGTGGCGCGCGCCAAAAAGGAAGCAGATGCATTTGTCGTGCTGCTGGAGTTTGATATCGATAGTTTTCAAAATGGGACCATCGTTCTCAATTCACCCGATCTCAACGTTAAAGTGCTGGCCCTGAATCCTCACACCGGTCAGGAAAAGTTCAAAGGTAAGGTTTACTACAAGGCGGTCGGGGGCGGAGTGATGAAGCGAGACAACTGGCCCAATGGGACACCAATCAAGATCACTCCTGAGGCAGTGGGGGTTGAGGCAGCGGAACAGATACTTGATTGGTTGGTGCTGGAGTCAAGGAAAGACAAGAATTAATGCCATGGCCTTGCGCCATGGTCTTTCACGCTTGCTGCTACTAGAACTCCGTCACCCTCTTGAGAATGCCATGGCCTTGCGCCATGGTTCTTTACGTTCACTGCTAAAAATTATCCGAGCCAGGGGTAGCGGCAAGCGTGAATCTCCACGGCGCAAGGCCGGGGCATCCCGAGATAGCGCGCCCGATTAAGATTAGCAGCAAGCGTGAACCTCCACGGCGCAAGGCCGGGGCATCCCGAGATAGCGCGCCCGATTAAGATTAGCAGCAAGCGTGAACCTCCACGGCGCAAGGCCGGGGCATCACAATTCATCCAGCGCAGCGCCCAACCTCTCCAAACCGATCTTCAAACTCTCCGGGTCTCCTCCCATCCCGATACGAAAGTGTTCCGGCAGTTCGAAAAATCTTCCCGGCACCACCGAGGTCTCATATTTCTCGCGCAGTAATTGGCAAAGTTCATCCGCACTTCCGCGCTGCAACCGCGGAAACATCACGGTGCCAAACTCAGGTCTAATGGCCGCCAGGTCTTCTCGTGAATCCAGGAAGTCGTTAACCAACTGTCGATTCACGTCCAGCAGTGCTTTTGCCTTGCGCGCGATCCCTTCAAGCTGTTGAAAGGCCAAAACGCTGAGACGCTCACCGGCATGCACCGGCGTTGAGGCAAATATGTCGTTGAGTAACCACATTCGCCAGGCCAACTCCGGCTCGGCAAGAATCCACCCGCAACGCAGACCGCTTAAGCCAAATGTTTTTGTCAAACTATTGGTAATGACAAACTCCGGGCCAAGCTGGAAAGCCGTCCGTGGCTCTTTTTCAAACAAAGTTTCCAGGTACACTTCATCAACCAACACCCGGGCATTCGCAGTCCGGGCCAGGTCACCGATTTCTTTCATGGTCGCTTGATCGGTGAGGACACCACTCGGATTGTGCAGGTTAGTGACGACAATCAGTTTTGTGCGAGGAGTGAGGTGGCGTTCCACTTCTGCTGGCTCGAGGCGAAACCCTTCAGCAAAACTTCGTTTGAATCGCTTTACCTCCGCCCCGAGATAACGCGCAGTCGCTAACACTGGTTCATACACCGGTTGCTCCATCAATACTTCGTCGCCCGGCTCCAACAGCGCCGCCAGGGCTAAGTGGTTGGCAAATGAAGTTCCTGCCGCAGTGACAATCGAATCAGTTGCGACGCGGTATCTCTCGGAGATGGCCTGCTTTAGTGGCGCGTAGCCGTAACCACCGTTCGTGATTTCCAGATCATCAAGAGAAACCTCGAGCTCTCGTAGCGACAGATTGGCCAGCCCGCTGGTGGCCAGGTTGTACTTTGCACCGGAACTCGTCTTGGCCCAGTTCATGTATGCCGAACCCTTGGCCTCCTGCGCTCGACTCAAGTTCTATTCCTCCTGCTCCAAAAGAGATAGGCCGGCACGCCAGCAGCCAGTATCGCCATACCAATCAAAGTATTGCTCGGATAGTTGACAATTGTATTGATGACCACCAACCAACAGGCGGTGACGAACAAGAGGGTCGTGAGTGGATGCCCGGGAACGCGAGTAATTTTCCCGTTTGCTCCATAAATATTTGTGTCTCGTTTGCGAAAAACAAAAATGCAACACGCAGTCAGGCCAAAGAAAATAAAATCCATCGAGACGACGTAGTTCAAAATCTGTTCATACTTGCCCCAGAAAGCAATGATAATCGCCAACAGTCCTTGCAGCCCGATGGCCACCACGGGAGCGCGGGTCTTTGGATGCACGGCGCCAACACTTTTAAAGAACAGTCCGTCTTTAGCCATCGCAAAGTAGACCCGGGGCGCAGTCAACATGCTTTGGCTAAGAAACCCAACGGTGGAAATGGCGATTCCAGTGGCGATCGCACGGGCGCCAAAGTCGCCCAGGGCTCGCCTCATTACTTCCGATGCAGGGGCAGTGGCTGCGGCGAGACCGCTTGGTCCCAGGGTTCTTAAGTAAACAACATTGGCGCCCAGGTAGAGAACCACCACGCCGATGACACCCAGTATCAGACCCAGGGCCAGATTCTTCTGCGGTTCTTTTATCTCTCCGGCAACAAACGTCGCGGTTTGCCAGCCACCATAGGCAAACAGCACCGGCACCATCGCCAATCCGACGGCAGTGATCAGGTCAAATGTCAGGGGACGGTCCAACCAATGCGTTGAAAACCCGGCCGTCGGGTCGGATGGCGAGAGAAATAGGCCGCAGAAAATCAAGGCCACTATGGCCACGATCTTTAGCACCATGAAGACGCTTTGCACTGTGCTGCCTGCACGTACCCCAAGACAGTTGATAAGTGTTAGCAGTGCAAGAACGATCGCGGCGAGCAGAGCGTCACTAAGTGCGAGATGAGTCATCTCGAGGAAGTAGCGAGAAAAAGTCACCGCGACTGCCGCCATGCCGCCGGTCTGAATTACCAGCAACAGGGACCATCCATAAAGAAAAGCGGCTGCCGGGTGGTAGGCTTCGCGTATATATGCATATTGGCCGCCGACAGCGGGCCGGAGCGCCGAGAGCTCAGCCCATATGAAAGCTCCGGCGAGTGCAACTAACCCGCCGGCGAGCCAGACCCCAAGGATCAGCGCCGGTGTATGGACGTGCTCGGCGACGACGTAAGAATTGATGAAGATCCCCGATCCTATTATCCCGCCCATGACCAGCATGGTCGCATCAAACAAACCGAGGGTCCTCTGGAAGGTGGCAGCGCCCTCACTGGCTCGTTCGACACCTACCGCCGAC
>Ga0126377_10002346_pt1 | contig 12996 bp, 8 predicted proteins | sample PanSoiMetPlot_22_FD_92647 | JGI IMG/M metagenome (GOLD analysis project Ga0126377, IMG submission 92647) | Tropical forest soil microbial communities from Panama - MetaG Plot_22 | ecosystem: Environmental > Terrestrial > Soil > Tropical forest > Bulk soil | place: Panama | collected 2016-02-17
GCGACGTTCATCGCGCACGGCTCGGAGCACGCGGTAAAGACGGCGGGGCTGTTACAGATCGAGGGAAAGGATTACGTCGTGGCGGACGCGGACATCATGCACGTTCGGTTCAACGTGTAAACCTAAGGTACTCGAGCACGACGAGTAGCGTGGTGGCGCTGGGCGTGAGGTGCAACAGCCAGCTCTGTCCTGCTCGTGCGGTGGGACGCGAATACAGGCCCTGAATTACAAAAAAGAGACTTTAAGGGATCATGATCCAACGGATCGTCATTGCGGCGCGGCGCGCCGGACACGAACTTGATCGCTGGAGGGTCTGAGGGACAAACCACTGGACCGATGCAACGTTCCGCGAACGCAGCGTACCGGCGCGATCTTGAAAACCGGTCGTCACCTTTTTCGCCCAACGACCAAGTCTGGATCGTGGTTGCTTGCCTACTCGAGCAGGCCGCGCTAGTTCCTGGCCGTGGATATCCGTTAATCCAAGAGGCCGTCGACCTCGCAAGAAGGGCGCTCGGTGATCAGCAAATTCGAATGATCGAGCGCGAGTTCGGGGGGACCACCTTTGGTGAGTCGGAATGGGCGCTGCTTCTTTCGGACGAGGCTTATCAACGCGGCGCTCTCAACATCGCCTATGCCATCCTCGACGCACTTTCGGCAACTGCGGTTTCCGGCGACGATGTCGCAATTGGTCGCATCCTCGTCCGGATGGCCCGCATCAACAACAGTCTCGGGTTCCTTGAGGTGGCCAACGACCAGTTAGTAGATGCACGGCGTCGTGGAAGAGCGATTGGGAGTATCGAGCTAGAGGTCAGAGCGTTGATCGGGTTAGGGAGCGTTGCACAGTCGCGCGGCAACTACCCGGTGATGCTGCGACACGCGAAACGCGCAGCGGATCTCGCCGATCGCAGTGGCCTGCGCTTTCTCGGTCGTTTCGCGCACACCGGCGTAATGATCGCAGCGGCCCAACGAGGAGACTTTTCCTCCGCGATGAATCAAGCGGCGATCGTTTATGCGGAGGCGACCGGACATCCGACGGAAGTAGCTGAGCTCCTGCAAAACGTCGGGCAGATGCTGCTGACGGCCGGCTACGCGGATGAAGCAGAGTCTATGTTCACAGCGGTACTTGCTCGGCCGCTACCTGAGCATTTCGTGCTTGCCGCACTCGGAGGACTGGCGCTCGCGAGTGCAAAAAGAGGCAATCAGGTGATTGTGCTGTGGGCAAGCGAGGAAGTCGAGCGTTTTGAACGAGCAGGCGCTCAGCGATACCAGGCCGCGGTCGCAATGCTGGAGTGTGCCGTCGCGATGCTATCCATTGGACTGAGTCAACGCGGCGAAGATGCGCGGTTGCGCGCGCTTCAACTAGGCGAACAGCATGGTTATCACGAGGTAACGATACGCGCCGAGCATGCCGCGCGTGCGCTGCTTGCCGCCGTCAAGCCGCGGGAGTTGGAGGAACGGGCGCTTGAAGTTGCCCGATCAATTTGCGCTCGCGAGGCGGAGCGGCTGCCGGATCACGTAACGGTGGCCGCTCCTGTATAGCGGGATTAGTTGCCGGCGCAGACCCATCTCCCGCCCATGCTGATATATCCACTACGGCAGGTCGAATCTGGTGGAGGAGCTTCGTCGTGCGCGGCGCGACTCGGAACTAAACGTGACCGTGTGAGGGGAGACAGCGGCGACTCAGCACAGGCGGTGAAGCTCATCGCACAAGCCAGGACAGCAAGAACAATGGCTAGGCGGGTCGACGGCTTGAGGGTTTGCATAGCACGCTCCGAATTCAGGGAGCGTCGTATTTGCTACATGCTGCCGACCTAGACGGTCATGCCAGGTGACGCTGCGTTACTCGTGGTGCCGCGCGTCGGCCGCGCGCTCTCGGTGGCCGTCTCTGGATGCACAACAGGGCAGGCGGCACGCATCCGTGACGCGCTTCATGGTCGCGCGAACGTTCATGTTGTTGACTCGGAAACGGAAGTGCTCGCGAGGCTGGATTTCAGCGAGTCGGCGTGGGACGTCGTAATCGTCGCGTCTGGCACGGAGCAGGCGCCAGCCACGGGATTCGTCCGCGCCATCGTGCAAAGCCCTGCGCGCGCGGCCGTAGTCGTGTACTGTGAGCCAACTCGAAACATGACTCCCAACATCGCTGGTTTCGCAGCTGCCGGGGCGCATCAGTTCTTGTTTTGGGGAGTGAACGACACCGGGATCTTCCTTCGAGAGATACTCGAGGCAGCGCGACGCCAACGTGCTGCTGACCGTGCCATGCTGTTGCTTCGCGCGTTCATTCCAGCTGGACTGCTTCCACTGGTTGAAGCTGCTTTGACCGATCCAGTGGCTGTCAATGACGTTCGAAGTTTGGCGGATTCCCTGCACGTTCATCGCCGAACGCTATTCAACCGATGCGCGCGCCTGTCGCGTTTCAATCCGACTGAGCTACTTGCGTGGACGCGCCTGACGCTCGTGGCGCTGCTGCTCGAGGCCACTGGCGCGACCGTCGAGACGATCGCGATGCAGCTCGGCTATCCATCACCCGCTGCGCTAAGGAACACGATCAAGCGCTACACCGGGCGCCGCGCAACAGAGATCAGGGCGTCGGGAGGGGCGCGCTTGGTGGTCGGACTAATGCAGGCGCGAATGCAAGAGCGGAGCACCTTGCACCTGGTGTAACGCACGCGTTCGTGCACGCGCATCATCATCCAAAGAATAAACCAACGGACGAAGCGGAATCTGGTCTCGCTTTGTCTCAAGGAGAAGAAGCGAAGTTGCATTGACCGTTCATGCGATGTGGCATGGCCATCGTTCAACGACGGGAATGGGGTCATGCGACGATTCTCAATCGCGGACTGGTTGTTCGCGGGGCTGCTCGTGTGGACGGTAGTCGTTTCGGCTGCCACGATTCAGCGAGAGTTCTTTTCGCCTCCGCGTTCTGTGGGTGCGCGGAACGCAAGCCATGTGGCGAGCTGGCGCGCGTTAGCGAGCGTCGGATTCAGGCGTGGGCGAGTTGACTCGCCACGAAGCGTCGTAGTGTTCTCTGATTTTGAGTGCCCGTACTGTCGGCGTTTCGCCGCCGTACTTGATTCACTTCATCAGGAACACCCAGAGGTTCTGATCGTTGAGCGCCACTTTCCGATCGTGGAGTTGCACGACGCGGCCTTCAACGCCGCGCTTGCAGCCGAATGTGCCGGGAAGATCGGCCGATACGCCGAAATGCGACAGTTCTTGTATGAGCGCCGCCAGCTGGTCGCCAATGAACAATGGGGCGCCGTGGCGGCGTTCGCGGGTGTCGCGGACACCGCGAGCCTCGTTAGCTGCGTGCGCAAGCAGGAGTATCGCGCGCGAGTTGACACCGATGTTGCAGTGGCGCACCGACTGGGCATCGATGGCACGCCCAGTACTGTCATCAATGATAGTCTCTACGGTGGAACCATGAGTCTCGACGTTCTGGAGACTCGCCTTGGGCTGCCAGCCAAGTCAAGCTCCCCGCGTTCGTAATCCGAGTCTCTCGGGATTCCATTTTCAACCATTCGAGGTTCACATGATCGACGCAATCGGTCGACGGTGGGTTATGATCCTGCCCGCAGCCATTCTGGCCTCCGGTAGCTTCGCGGCAAAGCGGCAAAGCCACGTGAGCTCGACTTGCGCCACCGCGGGGGAATGGGTTCGAGAGCATCGGAATTCGTTACCAACGACATACGGTGAAATCATCCGATACCCGATGAGCTATCGTCGCGCTATACAGAGTGCACTCCCGATGGAAGCGCGGCGCGGCCTGTGGACCACGCAGGTGGAACTCTATCGGACATCCGGTTTGGTCGATGCGAGCAGCGACCAGTTTCTGCGGAACGCAAAGGACCGGTTGGCGCGCGTCTTGAGCGACGGAGTTACCGACCGAGAGCGGCGAGCGGTAGGGGATAGCCTCACTGAAGCGGCGACAAGGACCCTTGGTGCGCCGCTCGCGCGCCGAATCTTTCTCGTGTTGGGCCCAGAAGAAGCGGAAAGCACAGCGCTGGGCGAGAGCGAACTGGCGCACGCGTTTCGCGATGCGCTAGGGCATCCAGCTCTTGTCATCCACTACATCGACACCAACTGCAACTGCAGTGGGTCGTCTTCACTCGAATGTAGCAGCACGCAGTCATGCCAGACCGAGAACAACAGTTGTAATGGTTCAAGCACTGGATGCGGTGTCGGGGGGGCCTATGCGTGCAACGGTACGTGCAAAAAAGCAGAGGAGTAAGTACGCAATCCGCGATTGGCCCCTGAGAGTTGCAATGCATCGCCCGGGTCGGCGTAATCGTTCACTCCATTAGGAGGTGTTCAATGCGGAAGTACTCAAAGGCGCGGTGGTTCGTGGCGATGCCGTTGGCGATAATGTCAACTTCGGCCTTACTGGCAGCGAAGAGACCGGCAACGCTGACGGGCTGCAATGCAGTAGCGCAATGGGTGACGCAGCACGAGCAAGAACTACCACGGACTTACGGCGAGATCATTCGTTACCCGGCCAACTACCGCAAGGCGATTCAGGCCAAGCTGCCGTGGACCGTTCGGCGCGAAATGTGGTTAACCCAATTCAAGCTTTACTCAGAATCCGAACTTCTAGCGCCCAATCAGCGAACGTTTGTTCGTGCCGCGATGGTGCCGTTCAGCGAAATGCTGGACGTGGCCACCCCGCAAGCACGACGAGAACACATTGGTGATAGCCTGAATGTCGTGGCGTCGACAGTGTTGGGCCGAGATCTGCACCACGCCATATTCTTTGTTCTCGGACCAGATGACCCAAAGACCGTACAAAGCGTGCGAACCGCTTCTTTCTTCCTGGCTGCCCTACGACGGCCGGCAAGAGTCCCGCTTGTGGACGACTCGAATTGCAACTGCCATCAGTTGGTGAACGGCCCTGAGTGTTCGGGTTCCGGTTGCAAGGATGCGACCTGCACGATATCGCAGGGCTGCGGCACGGGGGGAGTCTACTCGTGCAACGGCCGGTGTAACGACGCAGACCAGTGAACGGCGTGTATGACGCCCTTGCAGGGCCGTAGCTAGGAACGCGCGGAACAACGATCATCGGCCGACCCGGGCAAAATCGTTGTCCCGCGCTTTCGCGTCGTCGATGATGAGGAGGCTCGAATGAGACGACTTCGGCTGCTTTCCCGTTCAGCCAGCTGTGCCATCAAGCTCGTCTTGTTTCTTACCGCACACCGTGTAGTCGCGCAGGAAGCGGTGATCCGAGGCGTCGTCTCGTCGGCCAGTGGCCGTGTCATACCGAATGCCACGATCATCGTGACCATGGCCCCATTGCTCGAGGTGCGGAGAACGGCGACCGATTCCGTTGGCAGTTACCGGGTCACATTCGAGAACCCCTCGGGCGACTATGTCGTTTACGCCGTTGCACCAGGGTTTCGCGCAGCGCGCCGCCGCGTGACGGGAAACCAAGTCATCATCGCGGTTGACCTCTCGCTCGCTCCCGATGTGACGGAATTGCCCGTCGTGCGTAGTGTCATTCGCCCTCGGCCGCTGCCGGAATTCGGCCAGCTACACGATCCGACAACCGCAGCTGAATATCCAAACGGCTTGGCGAGCGCGATTGGAGCCGAGCGAGCCGGTGATCTAAGCGCGGTGGCTTCGACGGTGCCGGGAATCAGCCTGACACCTGATGGCCGTCCAGTAGCGTTTGGCCTCGTCGGCCAGATGTCGACGACATTTAACGGCTTGTCGTTGGCGACGACGCAATTGCCACCGGATCTTCGCGCGTACGTGACAGTCACAACGTCGCCGTACGACGCGACCGTTGGCGGGTTCGGGGCCGGGCGCATCAACGTCGAAATGGCGCAGGGCGGGCGCGTTTACACGACGTTCGGACGCGTCACCGCCGCTGGACCCACGGCGGGCAGCGCGAATAGCGTTGGCTCGCCCGTGCGCGGATCACCAATGCGAGTGAACTTGAGCGGCTCCGCCGACGGCCCGATTGGGCCTCACGACACATGGTTCAATGGGGGAGCGCAGTACAGCCGGCGGTGGACGCAGGACGCGACGGACGCGAACGCGAGCGCGATGGAGCGCTTTGGTCTGTCGCCGGATTCCCTCGCTCGCCTCGATGCGATCGCGGCCCGCCTTTCGATTCCGGGATGGTCGACCGCGGTCCGATCGGGATATTTGAATGAGCAATTTCGAGGCGTGCTTCGAGTGGATCACTATGCCGATCCGGCAACGTACCGCAAGCTTTGGAAGAACGCATTTTCCATCACTGCCATTGGCAATTTCGACAAGACGGACCTTCCAGGAAACGGTGTTACTGCAAAGCCGAGTTACGGTGGATCACATTCGCAGTCGGTGGGCCAATTGTTCGCGTCGTGGATTCACTTAGGCACGAACGTGACGTCGGAGCTCTATGCGTCAGCTGCAGACACACGCCGCGCCAGTCGACCATACGTCACGGCTCCAACAGCCGCAGTAGACATTGCTTCGTCGCAAACAGACACGAGCGCCGGCATCCAACGCACCATTCTATTGGGCGGATGGCCACTCCGAGATGATATTCACGTCATTGCCTCCGAGCTAGTCGAAATGCTGCATTTCCAGCTCGGAGACTCACACGATATCAAGCTGTATGGTCGGTCGTCTTTGGAATCGGCGAGCGGACAGTCGATGTCGAACGAGAATGGACTATTCACCTTTCGTTCGCTCGCGGATTTCGACGCCAGTCGACCGGCGACGTTTCAACGCTCGGTTGGTGGGGACCGGCGGTCGTCCTCCGTGTGGCGTGGTTCGGCCGCTGTTACGGATCTCTGGCGCCCGACGCGAAGTGTTCAGTTCTTTCCCGGCATTCGCTTCGACGGTGTTCGCGCGCTGCGAATTCCCGATAATGATCGGGCGTTGGCCGGCCTCGGGTTGCAAGCTCTCGGACGTCCTTCGTTCGTGAGTGTAAGCCCGAGACTTGGATTCAGCTGGACCTACGCGCCGAGTCGCGAACTGACAACTGGCAGCGGTTCGATTGGCCGAATCTATTTGCCGCCGCTTGGAAGTCTCAGCGGTGGATTTGGTGCATTCCGCAACGAGCTGGGTGCAACATCACTCTTGGACGTCCGCTCGGGTGGTGGAAACGCGCAAGTACCTCGACGACTTGCTTGCTATGGCCCTGCGGTTCCAAGTCCGGATTGGGCCGCGTACGATGATGGTGCTCGTGCGCCGGATCAGTGTGCCGATGGAGCACCAGCGCAATTCGTCGACGCGGGGCCCAGTCTCGTGGTTTTCAGTCCCGCTTATCGCAGCCCCGTGAGTTGGCGCGGGAACCTTCAATGGGGAGGAGTGACAAAGTCCATTCGCTACGCGTTCAACGCGGTAATAGCAGAAAACCGGAACCAAATCGGAGTTCGTGACCTGAACTTCGCTGGCGTTCCAGCGTTTGCGCTATCAAGTGAAGCAAATCGACCGGTTTTCGTTCCTGTGTCGAGCATTGATGCTCGAAACGGGGCAGTATCGCCGGCTGCAGGACGGAGGGATCCGACCCTCGGACAGGCGCGAGAAGTCGTCTCGGATTTGCGATCAACCGCAAGACAAATAACTGTTACGCTGGAACCTGTATTTCGACGCTCAGTTCTACGGGCGGATTACACGCTTGGCACGCTGCGGGCTGACGGACGGGGATTCGACGGCACCACATTCGCCTCGCCGACATTGATCGAGAGTGCGCGAAGTTCCTACGACGTGCGGCATCGGATAACCATCGGTGCTGGGCGGGAGCTGTGGCGTGGCCTTGGGGGAACCGTTCTGTGGAGCTTTCAGTCGGGAATGCCATTCACTCCGCTGGTCGGCTCCGACATCAACGGCGACCGATTGGCAAACGACAGGGCGTTCGTTTTTGGGCCAGGGCGGGGAGACCCCGCTGTCGATCAGGCGATCACCAGGCTTATTAGAACAGCGCCGCCGACTGCGCGGCGGTGCCTCGAACAGCAACGCGGGCGCGTCGCGGAGGCGAATAGTTGCGAAGGGCCGTGGACTGCTATGATGGATGCGTCAGTCAGGACTTCGCGGATCCATCTATTGGATGATCGAGAGGCCACAATCTCGATCGACTTTTCGAACGTGCTGGCCGGATTCGACGAGCTTTTTCATGGCGCGGGAGGCCTTCACGGTTGGGGCACGACGGCATTGCCAGACGCGGTGCTCTATCAAGTGCGGGCGTTCGACCCACAGGCTCGCGCGTTCTCCTACGCAGTGAACCCGCGGTTTGGTGCAACGAACCCGCGTGAGACCGGGCTCTGGAATCCATTTCGCTTGACGGTCAGCGTCCAGCTGGAACTAGGTAGGCCGCGGCGACATTCGAACTTCGATCGGTTCCTGGCCGTGGATGCGACCAAACAAGACTTGCGCGTGGCTTCCATCGATACGCTCGCGTCGCGGCTCGGCGACGAGATCACGGACGGTTATGTGATGCTGCTTCGGCAGCGGGACTCACTACTACTCACGGCGAGCCAAGTTCGCGCGCTGGATTCGATGCACGCGGCGTATCGGGGGCGCGCGCAAGCGCTTTGGCGAGAAGCGGCCAGTTACATCCTAGAGCAGCGAGCGAATCCCGACTTCCGAGGGATTGACCGTCGCTTGGACGAGGACGCGGATACAAATTGGGCCCTTCAACGCGCGGAGGTGCCGCGCATGCTCGCAGTATTGTCGCCGGCACAGGGCGACCTTGCGAGAAGCATGTTGCGATTTGTGATCGAATCAGACAAGATCCGGCCGGCGAGATTTCGCAATTTTTGATTGACGGAACGGCGTCAAGACGCTGTTTCACCTTGGTTCAATCCTGCGTGGAGCGAGTGTTTATAAGCAAAGACTAAGACGTCCAAGAATCCTCTAAGCAGGGTTCAATGATACGGTGATCGTAAAGTTGTTGATTTGACAAAATAGTAATTATCAATATATTAATCCTCGCCGCCAAGCGTACCCTGTGGGCCGCTTGAAGCGCCATCCAACGGCGGATCGGGACGTAACGTTCGCTAGCCATCTCTCTGAGAGACGATGAAGCAGTCGGAAGCTGCCCTTCTGTGGGCGAGCATCTGTCTGATCATCGGGCCCCCGCTGCTTGGGCCTCAAGCGACGCCCGAAAACGACAAGCGCGTGCGCGATTCAATACGGGCCGCAACAGCGAGTCGCCTTGTGATTGTGCCACGCGCACGAAGGGGCTGTCGGACACAACCCCGAAAGGGCCCGGACTCATGAAGAAACGCCGCTAACGGCCTGTCGAAAAGGAGTGAGTCGCGCGGCCACCGAGGCGGTCCTGAACGCGCTCGTGCTCGCGTCATTGGCTCGCTGCGTAAGAAGCCGGACGGGAAGACACGTTGCTGCCACGATGCTCAGCGACCGCGCCGCCACGCTCGAGCATCGGGACGAGGTCGGCCGGGTTAGCCGAGGCAGATTGCGAGTCCTTACTCTTGACAATCGAGGGAAGACGTCGCACGTTCTCTCTACAATCGAGAGGAGAGAGCGGGCGTGGCACTGAGTGATCCGTCTGGCGACATGATCCAGGGCATGCTCGATATGCTCATCCTCAAAGCGCTCAGCCTCGCACCGATGCATGGATGGGGAATCACCGAGCGCATTCACCAGTGGTCGAACGAGGCCCTGGCGGTGAATCAAGGCTCGCTGTACCCCGCGCTCTATCGGCTCAAACGGCAGGGCTGGATTGCCTCCGAGTGGAGGACCACCGAGAACAATCGGCGCGCGCGCTACTACTCGCTCACCACTGCGGGTCGGCGCCAACTCACCGCGGAATTGCGCGGGTGGGCGCGCCTCTCTCGCGGCATCGAGCTCATACTGTCGATGGAGCAGCCATGACCTGGTGGACTCGTGTCGCCGCCGAGCTTCGACGCATCGCGGGCGGAGTCACCGCCGCGCGCGAGGATCGTGAGATGCGCGAAGAGATGCGCTTTCATCTCGACATGCTTGCGGCCAAGCTCCGCGAGCAGGGCGTGAGCGACGCCGAGGCGCGCCGGCGCGCGGCCGTTGCGTTCGGCGGCGCGGGGCAGTGGAGCGATGCCGCGCGAGACGAGTATCGGAGCCGCGTGCTCGAAGAGACGCTCCGCGACACACAGCTTGTCGTACGGTCGCTCAAGCGCGCGCCCGCGTTCACGGCGACTGTCCTCGTGACACTCGCTGTCGGCATCGGCGCGGCCGCGGCGATCTTCACCGTCGTCTACGATGTCGTCGTTCGTCCGCTGCCCTACGGACATCCGAGTGAGCTCGTGTCGGTCTCGCACGACATGACGGGGTTGTCGTTTCCGAATGCCGGCGTCACACCAGGCATGTACTTCACGTATCGACGGCTCGCGCGCTCGTTGGGCGGAGTCGCGCTCTATCGAACCGGGGCTGTCAACGCGACTGACCCGGATGGAGCCGGAGAGCCGGAGCGGGTCACATCGGCGTCCGTCAGCGGGAACTTCATGTCTTTCTTTCAAGTTCCCGCGGAGCTCGGCCGAGCGCTGTCGGACGAGGACGACACGCGCGCCGCGCCGAAGGTGATGGTGATCAGCGATGGTTGGTGGCGCACGCGTTTCGGGGCCGACCCGCACGTGCTCGGCAAGCGGCTGTTCGCGGCCGGCGCTGTGCGAGAGATCGTCGGCGTCATGCCCGCTTCGTTCCGCGTGCCGGAGGCGACGACGCAGGTCTGGTTTCCGGTGCAGCTGGACTCCACGGCGCCATGGCTCGGCGGGTTCAGCTCGCGCGCGTACGCTCGACTCAGGCCGTCCGTTACCGTCGCCGAGGCGACGCGCGATCTCAACGCGGCGCTGCCGCGCGCGATAGAGCTGTTTCCACTCATCGCTCCCGGGGTGACTGCAAGTATGTTGTTCGAGCAGGGAAAGCCGACGGCGACGGTCGTACCGCTCGTCGACAGCCTCGTTGCCACCATTGCGCCCACACTCTGGGTCGTGGCGGCGGCGGCGGGCCTCGTTCTCTTGGTCATGTGCGCGAACGTCGCCAATCTGATGCTCGTGCGCGCGGAGAGCCGTCAGCGCGAGCTGGCGATCCGCGCGGCGATGGGAGCGAGCCGCTGGCGAATCATTTCGCATTTCCTCATCGAGTCGTTGGTCTTGGCCGGCGTGGCATGCGCACTTGGGTTGGTGGCCGCCATTGCCGCGACGCGACTCTTCGTGAACCGGAGCCCCATCGAGATCCCACGGCTCGCCGAAGTGGGGGTCGACCACGGAACGATTCTCTTCATCGTCGTCACGTGCATGCTCGTCGCCGTGAGTTGTACGATTCCCCCGGCGCTGCGCGCGATCCGAGGCGGGCTCCTTTCCGGGCTGCGCGACTCGGGGCGTTCTGCGACGGCGGGCGGCGCGCGTGTGCGCATGCGGTCGGTCCTCGTCGGGGTCCAGATGGCGCTCGCCCTTGTGGCGCTCGTCGCGTCCGGCCTCTTGCTCCTCAGCGTCGGTCGCCTGCGCGCCGTGAAACCGGGCTTCGATCCAACCGGTGTCGCGACGTTGTGGGTCTCGGCACCAGTCAACCGATATCCGAAGGACACCGACGTCGATCGCTTCCATGCGCAACTTCTCGCGCGAGTGCGCGCGATCCCGGGCGTCACGGAGGCGGGCTTCAGCACGACGCTGCCTTTGAATCCCGACCACGACCGCGATCCGCTGTACGTGGAGGGATTCCGGGATGCATCAAAGGCAATTCCACCGCTGCAACTCTTTGCGGGCGCGGACGCTGGCTACTTCCGCGCCATGCGGATTCCGATTCTTGCCGGCCGCGCGTTCGCTCCCCTCGAGACGCAGCGATGGAATGAGGCCGTCGTGAGCCAGGAGACTGCCAAGCGCATGTTCGGTGATTCGACCGGCATCTCCGTGATCGGGAAGCGGTTTCAGAAGCTGCCGGACGGCCCGATGTATACCGTCATCGGTGTGATCGGGAGCGTGCGTGACACATCACTCATGCTGCCGCCGGCGCTGTGCGTGTACACGGCGCCCGTCGCCACGCAGGATTCAGTGGAGGGGCAGAGCACGCGCACGGCCGCCGTTGTCGCGCGGACAACCGGCGACGTCGCGGCGATCACGCGCGAGATGCGCCGCGTCGTCCACGGGCTCGATCCCGCCCTGCCGACCTTCGACGTCCGCCCGATGACCGACATCGTGAACGCGTCGATGGCCCACCTCTCCTTCATGCTGGTCACCCTCGGCATCGCTGCCGGTGTGACGTTGCTGCTCGGCGTCGTGGGCTTGTACGGCGTCATCGCGTTCGTCGTGTCGCTGCGCACGCGCGAGATCGGACTCCGCATCGCACTCGGCGCAATGCCGCGCGAAGTCGCCGCGCAGGTTGCGCGGCGAGGACTCGCGCTGAGCGCCGGCGGCGCCGTTGCTGGAGGTGTCATCGCGTTCAGTCTTGCGCGTTTCCTTCGGGCATTTCTTTTCGAGGTTGCGCCGTGGGATCCGGCTATTTTCGGCGGAGCGGTCGTCGTGCTCGCGGCGTCTGCGCTGGCGGCGAGCTGGATACCGGCGCGTCGCGCGGCGAAGGTGGATCCGGCGTTGGCGATCAGATCGGAATAGACTAGATCGTTCGTTTGAGCTTGCCCGGATAGCTGGTCGGTTGCGCTTGAGTAAACGCAATCCAAACACGCGGCCGGCTCGCCGCACGCTAGACTTCCGCTTCTAGACCAGACTCGAGGTCGTTCGCATGCGCCTACCCGCTGCTTCCGCCGTCCTCATGTACGCCATCAGCATCATGGCGACCGTCAGCCCGGCTCACGGCCAGACCCTTCCCACCGCCGACGAAGTCATCGCGCGCTACGTCCAACGCGTCGGCGGCGCGGATCGTCTCCGCGCCGTGCTCTCCGTCCGGCGACACGGGAAATTCTACGGCGGCGGCGGATTCGAGGCGGTCGTCACCTACGAGAACCGTCGTCCCGGTCAGGTCCGGGAAGAGACCACGTTCGGCGGGCTCACCGGCGTCACCGCGTTCGACGGCAAGAACGGGTGGAAGATCGAGCCCTGGGCCGGTAAACGCGATGCCGAGCCA
>Ga0126377_10002347_pt1 | contig 12994 bp, 12 predicted proteins | sample PanSoiMetPlot_22_FD_92647 | JGI IMG/M metagenome (GOLD analysis project Ga0126377, IMG submission 92647) | Tropical forest soil microbial communities from Panama - MetaG Plot_22 | ecosystem: Environmental > Terrestrial > Soil > Tropical forest > Bulk soil | place: Panama | collected 2016-02-17
AAAATTACCGCTTGATCCCGTTGACCTGCTCGACGAAGGCTCTGACCGTCGGCAGGATTTCCGGCAGCAATACACGTGCCTCGTCTCGTGTCATTCCCGGCCGGATGCGTGGATGATAGAGGACGTTCATGAGAAACTGGTCGTAGATGTCGAAGAACCCCATCTGCACATCGTCGTTGAACATGGTCCACGGCACCGAGGAGTCGTCATTGATCGGGCCGAGCGCCTGCAGTAATTCCTCGTAGACGCAGTCGAAGAAGACGAACTCGCCGACATCGACGACGAGGATGACGTCGGAACGGATGATCCGATAGCTGTCGTCCTTGCGGAAGCCGGACAGGCATTGCGGTTCGAGCGAGCGTTGAATTTGCCGTGCCCGTTCGCGGCCGTAGAATTCGCGCACGGTACGGTTGAGATCGCGATCGCGGATCAGCGTCACCACGATGTTCGCGCTGTCGCGGTCGTTGGTGACGGCGATGTCGAGATTGGCGACCCGCGAGCGGATGTCGGCAATCACGGTGGCGACCTGGGCGCGGCGGTCCGGTTTGGCACGGCTGTCGATGTAGATGCGAACCGGAACGTCGTACTTGCGGATGCGGTCGACGCGTCCTTGCAATTGCATCTCCGCGCCGAAAGCGACTTTGAAGAACCCCTCGGAAATCTCTGCGTCGGTGAAGTCCCGCCGTTCGGCCGCGCGCCGCGAGGAAATCTCGACGTTTTCCGCTACAATCGAGTCGTGCGCCATGCTGGGAAGCAAGAGCATGAGCATGAGCACAGGCGCCGCGGACCATGAGAATCCGCAGCGTCTATGATCCATGTAGCGGTCGGCTCCTCGCGCGCTCAACGAAATTTCCCGTTTCCGTTCATGATTGTGGCCGCGCAAAGTGGCCAGATGGCAATATCTTGACCACACTCAGGCAAATGCTTCAACTGCCGCGATTGCCGCCGTCCGGCCGTCCGCGCCGTCAGGACGTCGAGGGAACCCGCGCGGAACGCGATTGCAGCGCCCGAATCCGCTCGGCGAGAGTGCTTTTCTGCTCGCCTTGTTCGCCGTTCGTGGCCGGCCTCCCGTTCAAGCCGCTCCCGGTTGCGAGGCCCGAGACTGCCTCGGCCGCGAGAATCGTGTCGATACGCGATCCCGGGCCTTCGAGCGCGGCGGTGAGGCGGGCGACCTCGGCCGCAATGTCGTTGATGCGCTCGCGCAGGAGGGCATTCTCGACGCGCTCGGCCGCCCACGTCGTTTCAGCCTCGCGCTTCATGGTCTGGATTTCGAGCTGCGCCCGCGCCCGCTGCTCGCGTTCGAGCTCGAGTTGGCTTTCGATCAACGTTTTCTCGGCGCGCAGGCTCTCGCTCGTCGACCCATGGCGGCTCACGGCGGTGGCGAGCTCGGCACGCAGGTCGGCTTCGATCTTGTGCGCCGCGTCGAGCTCGGCCTTGAGCTGGTTGGTCTCGTAGTCGCGCTCGACGATCTGGCGTCCCTGTTCGGTGAGCCGTGTTTCGAGATCCTGGACGCGGCGGCCGAGAATCTCGGCTTCGGTGGTCTGCACCATGAGCTGGCGCTCGAGCTGCGTGACACGCGCACTGAGATTTTCCACCTTGCTGCGTTCGTCGGACAGTTCCCGGCTCGCGGCATCCGCATCGCTCCGCTCGCGCGTCAGGCGAGCCTCGGCCTCCTTGACCTCGTTGTCGAATTTCTCGACCTGTTTCTTGAGCGTGTCGACTTGCGCGCGCAACGCCACGATCTCGACGCGTTGGCTGTCGGTGAGGACCGCCTTCTCGCCGAGTTCGGCGGTGAGCTTGGAGAGGTCCCCCTGCCGGTCGGTGAGCGAGCGTTCCGCGTCGTGCAACGTGTTGGCCTTGACCGAGATTTCTTGCTCGGTCGTGCGGATCTGGTCGCGCAACGATCGCTCACGCGCTTCGAGCGCGAAGATCGTCGCCGTCTTCTCCCCCAGCTCGAGTTTGAGGCGATTGATCGCATCTGACTTCTTGCCGATTTCGGCGAGTTGGGTGGTCGTTCGCGCCTTGAGCTGCTCGACGCTCATTTCGAGACGTCGTGTCGACATGGCGAATTCGGCGCGCAATTGGTCCTTGTCGGCCTGGATCTCGGCCATCGACAGCGGCGTTGCCGCCTCGAGCCGTTTCATGGTGAGCCGCACCGCCCGATTGTGCACGAGCGGAATGAGCACGAGCCCAAATAGGCTCGCGAACAGGAACCCGATCCCGAAATACATGATCGGTTCGACCATGAGCGACGCCTCTACCCTTAACTCTCAGAAACCATGCCACGCAGCCGATTCGACTTCCAGCGGCGCAGGCCGTTAGCCCAGATCGAGCGCTCCGTTCCGCGGCGCGCTCATGGTTCGTCACCCGTTCGTCGCGCTGGATGCGCGGCGGTTCAGAACGGGTTCCAGGTTGCCGCCGGAGTGAACTTGAGATAGCCAATATTGGCGCCGAGCCGCAGACCCACGCCGGAGCGGATCGGTACCAGGACAATGTTGTTGGCCATCAGCGCCGTCATTCCCAACCCGCCGACGAAATAGGCCGAGCCGTCGATGCCACCGAAGCGCTGATAGATCGCGTTGGTGGCCGGCAGGTTATAGACCAGGACCATGGTGCGCGAGCCTTCGCCGCCGAAATCCCAGCCAACCGTCGGGCCCTGCCAATAGACCCTCAGGTCGCCAGCGTTCTTGGTGTAGAGAACGCCCTCGCCGTAACGCAGGCCGCCGAAAAAGGCGCCGCCGCCTTCCTCGCCCAGGACATAGCCATTCGGCAGGCCCCATTGGCTGACGGCCCGCTCGATGAGCGTGGCGAGGCCGCGCGACACGCCGCCGAAGAATCGATGGCCGGTGTCCACCAGTTCGCCCGGGGCGTAAGTCTGCTGCGCCGCCGGGTGCGCGGGCTGCGGTGTCGGTTGGGCGCCGACAGGATGCAGGCTAGAGCCGAAAAGCAAAGCAAAAAGAGCGACATACCGCAGGACGGCGCGCATGAAGGCTCCATCGAAAGAGGGGCAACCCTGCTTAACCCGTTGCATAGACGAATGGCCTAGGCTCGTGGCCTTAGGTCGTCCGAATCGAAGCAACCTTGGGCAGAACTATGACCCCAGTACGGCGACAACGAAAGCCGTCTGCCATCCTCTCCCGCCGGTTGTTTGGCGCTAGCGCCGCGGGGGTCCTGGGTTTCCTGGCATTCGGCCTGCTGGCACCCCGTCCGAGCGCTGGCGTCACCGACCGCGTCGTGACCGACCGCCTGACGGGCCTCGCCATCGACGGCTACGACCCCGTCGCCTATTTCGTCGAGGGTGCACCGGTCGCCGGCCTCCCCGACCTCGAGCACTATTTTTCCGGCGTGGTCTGGCGGTTCCGCAACGAAGGCAATCGCGCCGCCTTCGTGCGGGATCCCGAGGTCTACATGCCCGGTTTCGGCGGCTATGATCCGATCGCACTCGCGCGCGGCGTGGCGCTGCCGGGCAATCCGTTGTTGTGGCTTATCGTCGGCGATCGGCTTTTCATGTTCTTCAGCCCCGAGGGGCGGGCCCTGTTCGTGTCCGATCCGGACAAATCGCTGGCGCTGGCCGAGGCCAAGTGGCCGGAGGTTCAGGGCAGGCTGGTGCAGCGATGAGCCACCTTCGCAGCGAGAGCGTTGTCCGGAACAATGGGCATCGGCTTGTGCTGACAATGCGATCAACCAAAGACGCTAGATTCGCTGTTTGTCGCATTTCGTTCGGACAGGCAAAACGCTTTTAACCGGCGCCCTGCCGGCTCCCCGCGACAAATGTTTGATCGCCCCATGCAATGAACGCCGGAATGAGCAAGCCGGCTTTGGTACTGCCACTGTAGCGCAGCGGCGTGCCCTGCGGCGTCAGCACAGCGCCGCCGGCCGCGGCGAGCACCGCGTGTCCGGCGGCGGCATCCCACGCGTAGACTGGCGCAAGGCGCGGATAGATGTCGGCGCTACCTTCCGCTACACAGCAGAATTTCAACGACGAGCCGGCGGCGACCTGCCGCGCGCGCGGAAACCCTGCAAGAAAATCCATTGTCGCTGTGTCGAGATGCGAGCGGCTGACCGCGGCGATCACGCCGTCGCGCGGCGCTGCCCGGCAGCGAATTGGGGTCGCCTCCCGGGCGTTCGCCGGTCCCTGGCCCGGCTTGAGGCGCAATCGTTCGGCGCCGACGCCGACGATTCCACGATAGATCAGTGAACGCGCCGGCACGGCGATGACGCCTGCAACCGGATACCCGCCGCTGACGAGGGCGATGTTGACGGTGTACTCATCGCGTCCGGCAAGAAACTCCCGCGTACCGTCGAGCGGGTCGACCAGCGCGAAGCTCGCATCCGGCGCCAGCGCGGGCGCGTCGGGACAGCGCTCTTCGGATATGACGGGAAGGCCCGGAAGGAGCTGCGACAAGCCTTCAGCGATGACGGCGTCCGCCGCCTCGTCAGCGGCGGTGACCGGCGATTGATCGGCCTTCAGGCGCGGCGAGCGGTCCGACGGGGCGATCGCAAGGATCGCCGCCGCGGCACGCGAGGCGAGGTCGGTCAGTTGATCGAGCAGCGCGGTATCGAGGGCAGCGGCCATGTCCGAACTCTCGTCTGAAGACGAACCGCACCCTTCTCGCCTTGGCAGGCCCGCCATCGGCGGTGTATCACACCGCCCCGCGACCGCGCACTCTTCTGAGTCGCCTCCTGCGCGCCACCCGTCACCACAGGAGAACATCGTCATGTCCGGCCCGATCGTCCTCGAAGCCCTCGATCTCGCGGCGCTCCTATGCTCGCGCGTGTGTCATGACCTGATCAGCCCGGTCGGCGCGATCAACAACGGCCTGGAAGTGCTGGAGGAGGCCAAGGACGAAGAGACCAAGACCTTTGCCCTCGAGCTGATCAAGAAGAGCGCCCGTCAGGGGTCGGCCAAGCTGCAATTCTGCCGTATCGCCTTCGGCGCGGCCGGCTCGGCGGGGGCGCAGATCGACTTGGGAGATGCCGAATTGGTTGCCCGCGGCTTTCTCGAGGACGATAAGTTGACGCTGGCGTGGGGCCTGCCGCGGCTGCTGCTGCCGAAAAACCGCGTCAAGCTCCTGCTCAACATGCTGCTGATTGCCGGTCAGGCCATCCCGCGCGGCGGCACGTTGACCGTCGCGCCGGAAGGCAGCGGCGACGCCATGGGCTTCCGGGTGTCGGCAGTGGGACTCAACGCTCGCGTGCCCCAAGCGATTCCGCCGCTCCTGGCGGGCGGGTCGGCCAACGAAACGAGCGTCGACGCTCATGCCATTCAGCCGTTCTATACGGGCCTCTTGGCCAGGGCCTGCGGTCTTGCGGTCAGCATTGCCGTCGACGGCGATGCCATCGTCGTTGCCGCGCAGTGACATGCCGTCCGAGCCTGATCTGCATCGGCGGACGGGAGCGTGCTCCCGTTTATTTTTTGACCGGTTGAGTCAAGGCGACGCCGCCGGCGCGTCGCGGCAAATCGCTTCAATTTGCGGCCCCAATCGCGCCTGAGCAAGTCCGGGGCGTAACCAATTCTTCATGCTCTGGCTGCGTAGAAATACCACCAGGACGTTGATTGCCTGCAACAAAATTGCCGCGCTCAACCAATCTTAAACCCTTTCCCAACAAACTGCGGATGCTCCCGAAAGGCGGCTGTGCCTGTCGACCAAGGCTGTATTCCCATGGATGACTTGTTGCGCGAATTTCTGACCGAGACCAACGAAAGTCTCGATGTGGTCGACGTCGAGCTCGTTCGTTTCGAGCAGGAACCGAACAACGCCAAGATCCTCGACAATATCTTTCGCCTCGTCCACACGATCAAGGGGACGTGCGGCTTCCTGGGCTTGCCGCGGCTGGAGGCGCTCGCGCACGCCGCCGAGACGTTGATGGGCAAGTTTCGCGACGGCATGCCGGTGACCGGCGAGGCCGTCACGTTAATCCTATCCACCATCGATCGGATCAAGCAGCTGCTTGATGAGCTCGAGCAGCGCCAGCAGGAACCGGAGGGCGAGGATCGCGATCTGATCGGTGAGCTCGAGCGCATGGTCATCGATGCGCCAGCGCCCGCCGCAGCGATCCCGGCAGCCCCCGCCGCCGCTGCAGCTCCGGCAAGCCCGGGCGGTGCGGCCGGCACGCTGGTTTACCAGAAGCTGGAGCGCCAGCTGCGCCCGGGCGAGGTCCCGCTCGACGAATTGGAGCGCGCCTTCCGTGAAACCGTCACCGAAGTGGTGCCGGTCGCGACGCCCGCAGCCGCGCCGGCTAACAACAGCAAGCCCGCGCCCGCAGCCGCCAAGGCCGGAAGCGACAAGGCTGGGCACGACAAGGCGAAGACCGACAAGGACGAAGACGACAGGATCGATGCGAAGGTCGCCAGCCAGTCGATCCGCGTCAATGTCGAGACGCTCGAGCACCTGATGACGATGGTCTCCGAGCTCGTGCTGACACGCAATCAGCTGCTCGAGATCGTCCGCCGTCACGAGGATTCAGAATTCAAGGTGCCGCTGCAGCGGCTCTCCAACGTCACCGCCGAACTGCAGGAGGGCGTCATGAGGACGCGCATGCAGCCGATCGGCAATGCATGGCAAAAGCTGCCGCGCGTCGTACGCGATCTCGCAACTGAACTGGACAAGCAGATCGAGCTCGAGATGCATGGCGCCGAGACCGAGCTCGATCGCCAAGTGCTCGATCTCATCAAGGATCCGCTGACCCACATGGTCCGCAACTCCGCTGACCACGGGCTGGAGACTATCGAGGAACGGCGCGCCGCCAACAAGCCGGAGAAGGGTACGATCCGGCTGTCAGCCTTTCACGAGGGCGGCCACATCATCATCGAGGTCGCCGACGACGGCCGCGGCCTCCCCACCGACAAGATCAAGGCGAAGGCGATTGCCAACGGCTTGTGCTCGGAGTCCGAGGCCGAGAAGAAGACCGAGGCACAGCTCCACAAGTATATCTTCGCACCCGGCTTCTCCACCGCCGCCAAAGTCACGAGTGTGTCCGGCCGCGGCGTCGGTATGGACGTCGTGCGCACCAACATCGATCAGATCGGCGGCACCATCGACCTCAAGTCGGTGAGCGGCGAGGGATCAAGCTTCACCATCAAGATCCCGCTGACGCTCGCCATTGTCTCGGCGCTGATCGTGGAGGCCGCGGGCGATCGCTTTGCCATCCCGCAGCTCTCGGTCATCGAGCTGGTCCGCGCGCAGACCAATTCCGAGCATCGCATCGAGCGCATCAAGGATACGCCGGTGCTGCGGTTGCGCAACAAGCTGTTGCCGCTGATCCATCTTAAGAAGCTGCTCAAGATCGACGGCGGCGGTGATTCCGAACCAGAGAACGGTTTCATCGTCGTCACCCAGGTCGGAAGCCAGACCTTCGGCATCGTCGTCGATGGGGTGTTCCATACCGAAGAAATCGTCGTCAAGCCGATGTCGACCAAGCTGCGTCACATCAACATGTTTTCCGGCAACACCATCCTCGGCGACGGCTCGGTGATCATGATCGTCGATCCCAACGGCATCGCGCAGACGGTCGGATCGGCGACGCCGGACCGAACCACCACCACCACCGACGAAGAGTCCGAGACACAGCGTCACGCTGCGAACGAGAACGCGATCTCCATGCTGGTCTTCCGCGCCGGGTCTCCGGAGCCGAAGGCGGTACCACTGTCGCTCGTCACACGCCTCGAAGAGGTCGACTGCAAGAAAATCGAGCAGTCGAACGGCCGCCATCTGGTGCAGTACCGCGGCCAGCTCATGCCGCTGGTTCCTGTCAACGGCGACGTCAACATCAAGACCGAGGGCTCGCAGCCCCTCCTGGTGTTCTCCGATGCAGGCCGTTCCATGGGCCTCGCCGTCGACGAGATCGTCGACATCGTCGAGGACAAGCTGGACATTGAAGTCGCCAGCAGCACCGCCGGCATTCTCGGCTCGGCGGTGATCAAGGGCCAGGCGACCGAAGTCATCGACGTTGGCCACTTCCTGCCGCTCGCGTTCGAGGATTGGTTCCGCCGCAAGGAGAAGAACACCGGGGCGCCGCTGCGGACGCTGCTGTTCGTCGACGACTCGGCGTTCTTCCGCAACATGCTCACCCCGGTCCTCAAAGCCGCGGGCTACCACGTCACGGCCGTCCCTGGTGCCGGCGACGCGCTCCAGCTCCTCAAGAGCGGCCAGCGTTTCAACATCGTCGTCACCGACATCGACATGCCCGGCATGAGCGGCTTCGAGTTCGCCGAGGCCATGCGCGGTGATCCGCGTACGGCCAGCGTGCCGATCATCGCACTGTCGTCGATGACGTCGCCCGAGGCCGTCGAGCGCGGTCGCGAGGTCGGATTCCACGATTATGTCGCCAAGTTCGACCGCTCCGGATTGATCGCCGCGCTCAAGCAGCAGACGTCCGAAGTCAGCGAAGCGGCGTGAAGGGGCGACCATGACCACTGAGAACCTCAATGAGAACGTGACCGAATACGTCACGGTGCTGATCGGCGAGCAGCTGTTTGGATTGCCGATCGCACGTGTCCAGGACGTCTTCATGCCGGACCGGATGACGCGCGTGCCGTTGTCGTCGCCGGAAATCGCCGGCGTGCTCAACCTGCGCGGACGGATCGTCACGGCGATCGACATGCGCTGCCGCCTCGGCCTGCCCAAGCGCGAGGGCGCTCATCCAGCGATGGCGGTCGGCATCGAGTTCAAGGGCGAGTCCTACGGGCTTCTCATCGACACGGTCGGCGAGGTGCTCAAGCTTGCGGACGACACGCGCGAGGCGAATCCGGTCAATCTCGACGCACGACTTGCGCGCGTTTCGGCCGGTGTTCACCGGCTCGACGGACAGCTGCTGGTCGTTCTCGACGTCGATCGCGTGCTCGATATGGGCAGCGATGCCTTGGCTGCCTGACGACCGGCGGTCCGGCGCCGTCGGCGATTCGATGCCGCCACAACGGTGGGGATGCGGGGCTACCCGCGAGGTAGAGAAGTGAGGCTGCGATGAAGACCTGTTTGGTCGTTGACGACTCGAGCGTCATACGAAAAGTGGCCCGGCGCATCCTTGAAGGCATGTCCTTCGAGATCACCGAGGCCGAGGATGGCGAGCAGGCGCTGGGCGAATGCCAGCGCAAGCTGCCCGATGCCGTCCTGCTCGACTGGAACATGCCGAAGATGGACGGCTATGAATTCCTGCGGGCTCTGCGGCGTCTGCCGGGCGGCGACAAACCCAAGGTCGTGTTCTGCACGACGGAAAACGACGTCGCCCATATCGCCCGGGCGCTTCATGCCGGCGCGAACGAATACATCATGAAGCCCTTCGACAAGGAAATTGTCGAGGCGAAGTTCCAGGAAGTCGGGTTGATCTGATCGGTTGAACCTTTCGTGGGCGCGTGTCGCGAGTGTGTGGCACACCCCTAGCGTAGAGTATTGTGTTCAATGAGTGTCGCCGTCTCCGCCTTGCCGCACGCGCCCGCTTCCGCGCAGTCCCCGATTCGTGTGATGGTGGTCGACGATGCCGTGGTCGTGCGCGGTCTCGTCTCACGCTGGATCGAGGAAGAGCCCGGGCTGCAGGTGGTGGCCTCGCTGCGCACCGGGCGCGAGGCGGTTGATCAGCTCGAACGCGCCGATCCCGACGTCGTCATTCTCGACGTGGAGATGCCGGTTCTCGACGGCATTTCGGCGTTGCCGCTGCTGCTTGAGAAGAAGCGCGACCTGGTCGTGATCATGGCGTCGACGCTCACCCGCCGCAACGCGGAGGTGAGCCTGAAGGCGCTGTCGCTCGGCGCCGCCGACTACATTCCCAAGCCCGAGAGCAACCGGGCGGTGACGACCTCACCGTCGTTCCGCCGCGAGCTGATCGAAAAGATCCGCCAGCTCGGGGCGCGCCGCCGGCGCATTGCGGAACGCGGCCCGCGCACGGGCGTACCGGCCCATGGGCGCCTCGGTGCCGACGCGCGCAGCGCACCCGGTGTCTTGCCGGCCCATGGCCCCTCGACCCACAGCACGGGCGTTGCAATCAAATTGCGGCCTTTCTCATCCGCAGTTCCGCGCGTGCTGCTGATCGGATCCTCGACCGGCGGGCCCCAGGCGCTGACCGCGATGATCGCCAGCCTCGGCAAGTTGATCGACCATGTCCCGGTGCTGATCACCCAGCACATGCCGCCAACGTTCACCACCATTCTGGCCGAGCATTTGACCCGCGCGAGCGGTCGGTCCGCGCGCGAGGGCGAGGACGGCGAGGCCGTCGTGCCGGGCCGCATCTATGTGGCGCCCGGCGGCCGCCACATGCAGGTCGTCAAGCGCAACAACGCGACCGTGATCGCGCTGGACGACGGTCCTCTGGTCAATTTCTGCAAGCCCGCGGTCGATCCATTGTTCAACTCCGCGGCGAAAGTCTGGGGTGCGGCGATCCTCGCGGTCGTGCTGACGGGCATGGGTTCCGACGGCGCACGCGGCGGCGCCGAGATCGTGTCGGTCGGCGGCAGCGTGATCGCGCAGGACGAAGCGACCAGCGTGGTTTGGGGCATGCCGGGCGCGGCCGCTCATGCCGGCATCTGCTCGGCCGTGCTGCCGCTCGATCAGATCGGCCAGAAAGTCATGCGTTTGTTTTCGGGAGATCGGCCGTGACGCCCCAGGATTATGACTATCTGCGCAAGTTGCTGAAGGAGCGGTCCGGTCTCGTCCTGTCGGCGGACAAGCAGTATCTCGTCGAGAGCCGCTTGCTGCCGATCGCGCGCAAGATCGGCGTGTCCGGCCTTTCGGAGCTGACACAGAAGCTCAAGGCCCCTGCCAACGAGGCGCTGATCGTCGACGTGGTCGAAGCCATGACGACGAACGAGTCATTCTTCTTCCGGGACAAGATCCCGTTCGACCATTTCCGCGATTTTATCGTGCCGTCCCTGCTCGAGGCGCGTGCCAAGGACAAGCGGATTCGGATCTGGTGCGCGGCCGCGTCGACCGGCCAGGAGCCTTATTCGCTCGCCATCATCCTGAAGGAGATGGCGGCGAAGCTCGCCGGCTGGCGCATCGAAATCCTCGGCACAGATCTGTCGCTCGAAGTGCTCGAGAAGGCGAAGGCTGGCATCTACAGCCAGTTCGAAGTGCAGCGCGGGCTGCCGATCCAGTTGCTGGTCAAGAATTTCACCCAAATCGGCGAGACTTGGCAGCTTTCCCCCGAAATCCGCGCCATGGTGCAATATAGGCCGCTCAATCTGCTGGCCGACTTCTCCCATCTCGGTCGGTTCGACGTGGTGTTCTGCCGCAACGTGCTGATCTATTTCGATCAGGACACCAAGGTCGCCGTGCTCGAGCGCATCGCACGCATCACCGAGCCGAATGGCTTCCTGGTGCTCGGCGCGGCGGAAACGGTGGTCGGCCTCACCGATGCCTTCAAGCCTTTGGCGGACAAGCGTGGGCTCTATGCGCCCAACGGCGCTCACCTCAAGGCGCAGCCGGCCACCAAAGTCATGCCGCTGCGCCCGGCCGCCGTCGCCGGTGCGCGCTGACACTTGCGGTAGGAAGCCTCATTAGCGAGTCGCCGCACCCTCGCGCGTGCGCCAAGCCATGAATTCAACGAAATCGCGGAACAGGGCGTCGCGCATCTGCGGCGTCAAATTGGCCATCGTCGAGCCCCCGCGTTGCTTCAGGAAATCGTCGAACTGCACCCGCAAGGCGTTCGACTCGTTGCCCGTCGCCAATTGACGGATGATCCGCTCAACCGCCTGATGCCGCCGCCAGCCCGGAATGGTGCCGGCCAAGTTGACATCCCGCCACTTGGGATGGAACGGCGGCTTCTGCAGCTCGCTGAACTTGTCGAATAGCCGCTCAACGAAGCGAGACACGTGCTGATAGCGTTCGGTGGTCTCCGGCCAGTCGTAGGCGGCGAGAATCGTCGACACCGCCAAAGTGTCGATCTTCTGGCCCGCCGGGATGAAACTCGGATAATCGCTCGCTGTCAGGTCGGTCGGCAAATAGAAGTCGGCGAACTTTTCGGAGAACGGCACCGGGATGAAACGAAATCCTTCGCCCTTGAACTTGGTGAAAAGATCGTTCGGCTTCGAGGTGACATGGACCAGGGCGTCGATCTCCCCGTTCTTCATCTTCTCGATTGCGATCGCATTGTTCAAAAAGCTGGCTTGGATCGGAACGCCCATCCGATCAAAGACGATCCTGCCGGTCAGGGTGGGCGCCGTGCCGGGCTGGTGCAGGTTGACGCGCTTGCCCGTCAGGTCCTGAATGGTTTGGAACTCGGATCGCGCGAAGATATGCACCTCGGAATGGTAGAGCCGCGAGATGTAGCTTATGCGGTTCGCCAAATTGGGGATCCGCTCGACCTTCTGGAAGTATTCCAGCACGTCGGCCTGCGTGATCGTGACGTCGACGCCGCGCAAATAAAGCAGATCCTTGATGTTCTGGATCGCGCCGGGCGTGACGATCGGCAAGACGCGCAGATCGTCTTCCTTGTTGAGCACGACCGCGAGCTCGGCGGCAAAGCGGATGTAGGTCCCTTCGAGGAGCCCTGCCGTCAAGCCCACCGTCCAGGCATTGGCGCGTCGCCTTTCGGCTTCATCCGATTGGAAATCAGCGGTCGGTGGAAGTGTGGAAGGGCGCAGCGTTCCGCCCGGCGCGCCCGGCAGCGGAACCGCGGGACGCTCGTTGCGGCGGACACTGGTCTGGCCTTGTGCCGCCAACGCCAGCGCACACGCACCGAACAGACCAAAGACAAGTGCACGCCCGCACTTTAATCTGCCCATACGCCCCCCCGATAAATTACCAGGATGAATAGGCCAGACACTCTTAGTCGCGCATTTTTACGTGGGCATTTCTATGGCATTTCTACGTGGGAGGCGTATTGGCTACCCCAATTGCGGCGGTATTGCGATAGGAAACGACAGCAGCGGTTTGCCGGCACGAATTTCAGTTGGCAACTGTTACGCTGATCAAAACAAAAAACCCCGGCCTGTCGGCCGGGGCTCTGAACTGCGCCCGCAAAAACTCAAGTCCGCCGCATCACGCTGGAATTCTGGCCTCGT
>Ga0126377_10002348_pt1 | contig 12989 bp, 9 predicted proteins | sample PanSoiMetPlot_22_FD_92647 | JGI IMG/M metagenome (GOLD analysis project Ga0126377, IMG submission 92647) | Tropical forest soil microbial communities from Panama - MetaG Plot_22 | ecosystem: Environmental > Terrestrial > Soil > Tropical forest > Bulk soil | place: Panama | collected 2016-02-17
GGCCATCTCGTCGTTGATGATGATGACCCGTTCACCGTTCGCTTCTTCTGATTCCGTGAAGCTGCGGCCAGGGTAGAGATCCCCGGCGCCGTCGATGACGGTCCAGTTCGACGTGTAGCCGATCACCTGCGTGCCACTCAGCGAACGGTCCTTGTAACGAACCTCGCGCCCGAGCACGAGCTGCGCGCCGGCTGCGCGAATCGACGACAGCTCACCGAGGGCTTTGTTGTCGGCGTACGTGAGCCGTGGGTTGTGCCGCCACTTGCAGGTGTCGTCCGTGCCGTCGCACGCCTCGAACGTGATGGGGTACCGGCTCACGAAAAACGTCGTTGGACCCGCGGACTCGATGTCCTTCGCCACCCCGGCGTTGATGCCGTGAATCGCGGCGGCGATCACCACGACGACGAACACGCCAACCGCGACGCCGAGAATCGTGAGCGCGGCGCGAACGCGGTTCGACCGAATGGACTCCAGTGCGATGCCGACACCCTCAGCCAGGCCGGAGGCCCACACGCCGAAGCTCTTCATGTGGTCTCTTGCCGCATCGCGGCGATGGGATCGAGCAGGGCAGCGCGGCTGGCCGGATAGATGCCCGCGATGATACCAACGCCAGCGCCAACACCGACGCCGAGGAAGATCGACCAGATCTCCACAGCGGCAGGAAGCGGCGACACCGCGGCGATGCCCTTCGCGAAGCCGATGCCGAGCACGATACCGAGAATCGCGCCGAGCGTGGCGAGCGTGGACGACTCGACGAGGAACTGGTTCAGAATGTCGCGCCTGCGAGCGCCGAGCGACTTCCGGATGCCGATCTCACGCGTCCGCTCCGCGACCGCGACGAGCATGATGTTCATGATGACGATCGCGCCCACGACGAGACCAACCGTCGGCAACGCGATGCCCGCGAAGACGAGGTAACGCTGGAGTTTGTTCCAGAACTCCAATGCGGAATCCGACGTCTCGAGCGCGAAGTTGTCCTGCTGTGCGGGATGCAGATGGTGACGCGCGCGCATGACGGTGCGCGTCGCTTCCATTGCTTCCTTCATCGCGACGTCGCTCTGTCCCTGGATCATCATCTGATCGATCACGCCATGCGGGTTCACGGCGCGGTTCAACGGAGACTTCTCGGGTGCGATAATGAACTTGTCCAACGAGATGCCAAAGATGCTCCCCTGCTTCTCGGCGACGCCGATCACCTCGTAGGGAATGCCTCGGATCCGAACCTGCCGTCCGATGGGCTCCAGGCCGGCGAAGAAGTGATCAGCGACGTCTTTGCCGATCACCACCACAGGCGTGCCGAGGGTGTACTCTTGCGTGCTGATGAGCCGCCCCTTGGTCACGCCCATCTTCTTGATCGCGAACCACTGCTCCGAGACCGTCGAACACTGAAGGCGGCGCGGACGCGCATATGCCGACTCGACGTCGAGATTGTCGGAGCTTTCGACGGCCCAGAGAACGTCAGGCGCCAGATTCGCGGCGACAGCGGGAACGTCGCTCGCGAGAATGCGCGGACGGCGGCGCCACTCGCGAACCTCTTCCTCCGTCACGTCGCCGAGCTGGATGTCCGGGTTGCGGCGAAGGTTGAACGCGTTGACGGCGATGATCTTGCCGACGAGGTCGTCCTTCATGTAGCGGCCCATGCCGCCGACGATCGAGACGACCGCGATCAGGAACGTTATGCCGATCGTCACGCCAAGAACCGTGAAGAAGCTCTTGAGCTTCTGCACGCGAATCGTATCGAATGCGATCCAGACAGCTTGGAAGAAAGACAAGAGGGAAGAGGAAGCAGGAAGCCAAAAAACGGAGCGGGAAGCGGAGGGCAAGCCCCCTCGCTTCCCGCGGTTCACTACGAGGAAAACAGTGCCGAGTTACAGACCAAGGCGCGATGTGAATGCGTCCCGACGCTCGTCCGTCGAGATGAGACCGTCACGAAGCACGACGACACGCCGCGCGTGCGCCGCGATGTCCGGCTCGTGCGTCACCATCACGACCGTCTGACCCGCATTCGCAAGACCCTCGAAGACGCGCATGATCTCCTCCGACGTCTGCGAGTCGAGGTTACCCGTCGGCTCGTCGGCGAGCAGCATGGACGGTTCGTTCACCAGCGCGCGCGCGATGGCGACCCGCTGCCGCTGACCGCCGGACAGCTCGTTCGGTCGGTGGTCCATTCGGTTCTCGAGCTGCACCGTCTCCAGCGCTTCCTTTGCCTTGCGCTTGCGTTCGTCGGAGCCGAGACCGGCGTAGACGAGCGGCAGTTCGACGTTATGGAGCGCAGTGGCGCGCGGCAGGAGGTTGAACGTCTGGAAGACGAACCCGATCTCCTTGTTCCGCACACGGGCCAAGGCGTCGTCACTCATCCTCGAGACTTCCAAGCCGTTCAGCCAATATTCACCGGCGTTCGGCGTGTCGAGGCAGCCGATGATGTTCATCAACGTCGACTTCCCCGAACCGGACGGACCCATGATGGCCACGTATTCGTTGCGCCCGATGGCGATATCGACGCCGCGGAGGGCGCGCACGATTTCGCCGCCCATGTCGTACTCTCGCTTGATGCCGCGGGTGACGATGACCCATCTCTTGTCCGGCGTCGTCCCGGACTGGCCGAGAATCGCGCGCCGCTCGGCCGTTTCGCCGAGCGGGGTTTCTACAGTCTGAGGGTTCACGACTTACTCCCTGGGGTGGGCTTCTTCGCGGCGTCCTTGGTTTCGCGCACCAACGCGCCGTCCTTGAGCTCGCGAATCGCCTGGTAGGTTCCGGCAACGATCTTCTCACCTTCCTTGAGACCGCTGACGACCTCAAAGTGCTTGTCGCCGGCAATCCCTACTTTTACGGGCCGGAAGGTCACTTTGTTGTCAGTTCCCACCACAAACACCCCCTCGACGTCCTTCTTGCCGATCTCCTTGGCAGGCTTTGCTTTACCGAGGGCCACCGCGGTGTCGCCCTTGGTCACCGACTCGTTCTCGCGCACCGTGAGCGCGATGATCGGAACCGACAGCACCGACGCCCGCTTGTCCGTGATGACCTTGGCTGTGGCCGAGAAGTCCGGCCGCGTTTCCAGGGGCGCATTCAACAGCTGGATGGTCACCTCGTAGTCCACCGCCTGATCGGTCGTGGTCGCCGCACGCGCGACAGAACTGTTCGAGATCTTCGTCACTTTGCCGACGAACGTCGTGTCGGGGAAGGCGTCGATCTGCACCTGCGCCGAGTCGCCGAGGCGAACGCGGGCGACGTCGGTTTCGTCGACTTTGATGCGTGTCTCGAGGACCGACATGTCGCTGATCGTCAGCAGCGTGGCAGCGTCCTTGTTGAACGTGCCCGGCACCGCGGTTTCACCCTGCTCGACGACGAGACGCGTCACGCGGCCCGACATCGGCGCATAAAGGGTGGTCTTCGACAACGCACTCTTGGCATCGCTCACCGACGCCGTGGCCTGATCGACGGCGTGTTTCTGCGATTCGACAACCGCCTTGTTGACGTCGACCGCCGTGCGCAGGGTTTCGATCTGCTCGTCGGCGACGAGTGTTGGGTTTTCCTTCTTCATCTGCGCCGTGCGGTCGTAGCTGCGCTGCGCCTGATCGAGGTTGGCCTGCGACTGCGCGAGTTGCGCGCGCGCCGACGCCAGCACCGCTTGCGCCCGCTCGACAGCAGCCCGGGGCTGCTCCTGATCGATCTGGAGCAGGAAATCGCCGGCCTTCACCATCTGGCCTTCTTTCACCGCGAGCCGGACGATCTTGCCGCTGACATCCGACGCGACATCGACTTTCGTCTGTGGGCGAACCTGACCGCTAGCCGTGACCGACGCGATGAGGTCGCGCTTCTGGACGTTCTCCATGCGGACGTCGACGGCCTTGTTGCCTCGCTTGGCCGCACTCATCGCGACGGTCGACCCGATGACAACGATCAAGCCGATCCCGATCGCCCATTTCGCTTTCTTACCCATGTGTGTCGTTCAGCCTCAGCGGAGAGGACGTCCAACCGCGTTTTCTAACGCGGCGAACGCCTTGTGGTATTCGTAGACTGCGTTCACGCGGTCGATCTGCGTTCTCTCGTACGTTGCGCGTGCCGTGCTGACGTCGAGGAAGGTCTTGGCGCCCACCCGATAGCTCGCTTCGCTCAGCGCGAAATCCTCGGCTGACTTCGCGGCGATCTGGGTTTGGAGCTCCACGGTCTTCGCAGCCGTGACGAGGTTGAGGTACGCCTGCGTTACGTCCGTCGTGAGCTGAAGGTTTCGCGCACGGACGTCATAGGCCGCGTTGTCACGCTGGACGCGCGCGTTCTCCACGGATTGTTCCCGGGCGAACCCATTGAAGATAGGCATCGAAAGCGATGCCGAAACACCGAACGGCGCGCGGTTGAACTTGAACGGCTTGTTGCCCGAGCGAATCGTTGAGAGTTGGTCTTCCGTCAGCGTGCCTGGCCCACAGCCCATCGCCGTCAGGCCTGCCCCCACACGGATCGAGTCCCGTGTCAGGCAATCACGTCTGTTGCTCGCTGCGCCGACGATGGCCTGCTGAGCAAGCACGTCCGAGTCGACATAACCGAACGCTTGCGCCGAGTAGCCGGTGCCGATGGAGAGGCTCGGGAGATAGTTGGATCTTGCGACGCCGACATCGAGCTCACTTGCGACCTGGCGCGACTTGCGTGCAGCGAGATCGGGATTGACGCGCCGTGCGAGATCCACGAGCGAGTCCAACGAGAACTTGGGCTGCGCGATCTGGAAGGTGGTCGTCAGCTTCGTCCCCAACTCCGCAGGCACGCCCATGACTTGGTAGAGACGCAGCTTGTCGATTTCGGCGGTGTTGTGCGCCGTGAGCGAGTTGACCTGAGCCTGTCCGAGCGCCACTTCGGCGCTGCGGACGTCGATGATCGTCCCCGCGCCGACCTTGAGCTTTGCATTCACGAGCTCGAGCTGCCCGGCGGCGGTCTGCACGAGCGAATCGAGGACCGCGGCGGTGGCTTCACTCTGAAGTGCCGTGATGTACGCCTGCGTCACGCCGGCGCGCAGGACTTCGGCTCCGCTCTTGACGTCCGCTTCGGCCGCGGTGCGGTTCGCCTTAGCCGCGCGTGGCGCGTACCGAATCGCAGCCGAGACATTGTAGCTCAGGCCGAAGGAGTACGATGAGTTGTAGGCGTCCGTGCTACCGCCGCCGATGGCGACGCCCTGGTAGTACTGCGTTCCGCCCTGCTGATATCGCGTGTCGAAACTCGCGCCCACCCGCGGAAGGAGCTGTCCATATGCCGTGCGAACATTCGCGTCTTGAATGCGAATGCCGTTCTCCGTTTGGAGATAGAGAGGGTTGTTCTTCCGTGCGGTCGCAATGGCGTCTTCGAGGGAAAGTGCGCTACCGCGTGCGGCTGGCCGTTGAGCGAAAGCACTGTGCGCGGCAATCGTCAGAAGCGCGACGAGCCTCAATGAACGCATGACGGGGTTCCTTATGTTTGGGTTCTGCGGGTTTTACGACGGGTGGACGAGTAGGGTTTCAGCTTCGAAACCTTGGCCAATGGTCGCGGTCGGTCCCGCGATCGGCCAGCACTCAATCCCTTCCCTTCGTTGACTACCGAGGCAGGTCTTCTCTCGTCGCGCTGAGACCGTCGGCGGATTCGACGCGAAGCAAGCGACCCTTGTTGTCGACCCAAAACTCGTATCGTCCGGGGCCGACTGCCAAGGTGTAATGTGTCCCCGCGACCGCCGTTCCCGCGACCTGGATCGACTCCGGCCCTTTCGCGCTCAGCGTGCCGTTGAGGGTTCGAGCCGAGCGTGGCTCGATCAGCTGAAAGGTGCCCGGGGTTTTGCCCAGAGGGACGAAGTACAGGAGATGGAGAAGTCCGGGCTCGAGCAGCAGGGTCTTGCCGACGGTGAGCGGATACTCGCGCATGGACTCGTCGCCCGTCTGCGACGATGTCATTGACGTGAGACGGCCTCCCTGCGCCATGGCCCGCAGCTCCGTGACTCCCGCCCCTCTGTCGCGGATGCTCATCTTATACTGGGTTGGCGTTCCCAGCGTGTCGGTAGCGAGGGAGAAGGCGATCTGCTGCGTCCCCGCGCTGACTTGAGCCGTGGCGGTGATGACGTTCCGGTTCCGTGAGATCTTGAAGGTTTCGGTACGGGCAGGCGCCCCGCCCTTGAGAAACACGAACGTCCCCTCATCGATCCGGGCTTGGCCGGACAGCGGCGAAGCGGCCAAGGGGGCGGACATGACGGCGACTATCATCAAAAACCGGGGGGGTAGTCGCATGGTGATAAATCTACCCCGGTGCGCCCGTTCGGGTTCAGTCTGGTGGGGGGGCCTTGAAGACGCGGTCGCGGATTCGTGCATAGATTCGCTCGTAAAGCGCTCGACCCTTCTCGGGGGTGGCCAATCTGGGTCGCCCGATCGACCCCGCGCTGTTCTTTGGAACTCGGAGCCAGCCGCGGCGGTAACGTCGCAACTCGTCTCGTGACATCATATAATCGTCGGCGAGGTTCATGTCGACGAGATGGGGCGCGAGATAGAGCAACAGCGACGTATCGACCTCATCCCCATGCATCGGCTCGGTTTGACCTTCCAGCAGATCCTCGAATTGCACCCCGAAGATGTCGACCACGCGCACGCGCGCTTCGTTCGTGATGACCGTTGACATGGCCTCGAGGTGAGGATCGTGTTCGTGGGCGGTCATGAGGATGAACTCGCGGATGCCCGTCGATTCCCATGTGTCCACCAGGTCGTTCAACATCCGGTGGAGCGTTTTCTTGCGGACCGACGCGTTGCCGGCGAACCCGCGGTCGGTTTCGACATTGACGCCGTATTCGACCGTCGGCGCCAGCAGCACGCCGAACTCCGCGGAGAGGTCGCTGGCCACTCGCTCGACGATGATCGTGTCACCGGACAGCGGCATGTGCGGACCGTGTTGCTCGCACGTGCCGACCGGAACGATGAGTCGCGGATCGTTGTCGATCGCGCGCGCGACATCGAGCGGACGCATCTCCTTCAATCGCCGCGGGCTTGGCGGAGGTTGACTCATTTCGGCTGAACGAATGGTTCAAGACGCGCCCCGGATTCCCCCCGCTCCGGCTCTCACGACGCGTGAGAGCGAGCGTGGAAGCCGGTGGATGTGGTGGGCCATCGCCAGCGGCGCGGCACTGCTCGCGGCAAGCCAGTGGCTGAACGCGTCGAGCGTAGAGTACCTCGTCCCGTTCCTCATCGCTACCGTCGCGGCCGTCATCGCATCGGCGATGATGCGGGGCACCGGCCGATGGTGGGCTCGCAGTTGCGGCGGTCTCCTCGCTATCGCTGGCGCGTTCTCCGTCGCAGCGCAGCACGACCTGTGGCGCCTCGACCACGACTGGGAGACATGGCGCCACGAGACCGTCGTCCGCGGACTCGCGCGGATGAAGCGCGAGCTCGACGAGTCGACGCGCCGCGCGACTGCGTCCGCACACGCGGCGCTGACCGCGTCGAACGATCGCACACAAGCATTCGACGATCTCGCTTCGCTGACCTCGTCGGACGATGAAACCGGGGTCGTTCTCTATCGCGCCGACACCGCGCTGGCATGGGCGGGCACCATCCGGCCGCCAGTCGATCTGTCGCGCGAGGGGACGTCCGTCATCGCGACGGCGTTTTACCTCGCGCTGCAAGTCGTGATTCGGCAGGACGACAGACGTGCCGTCGATGTCGCGCTTCTCGCCGCGCTACCACCGGCCGACCGCCTGTCGTCGCCACTTGCGCGTCGTGTTGCGGAGCAGACGGAGCTTGCCGGTTTCGATTTCACGCCGGCGAGCGACTCGGCCGGCCCCGAAGTGCTGACGTATCAGATCGGCAACGTCTCGTTGTTCGACGTGCACGCCAAGCCGCTCGTCAAGGAGGGTGTTCAGCAGCGGATCACTGAACACGTGCGGGTGCGCGCCGGTCTCGCATTTCTGCTCGCGCTTGGATTCTTCATCATCGGCGTGTGGCGCTGTACCAGGGAGCTGCCGCAGCGCGTCGCCGCGTTGGCAACCGCGCTCGCGTGCACAGCGCTCGTCCCGCTCAACAAATACTCGAACTTCACACGGCTGTTCGATCCGGGAGTCTACTTCACGCCGCAGGGCGGTCCGCTCACGAGCAACGCCGGCGCGTTGTTGATGACGGGGGCCGTCGTCCTGCTGGGAATTCTCGTCGTCTTCCGTCAACAGGCGTGGAGACGCTCCAAGATCGGCGCCCTCGCGACCGTGCTGTTGGTGGCCGGGCTGGGACCGTTCCTGCTTCGCGAGTTGGCTCGCGGCGTGGCGATTCCACTCCGCGGCGTCGACACGCAGCTGTGGATCATGTGGCAGGTCGCGCTGTTTCTCGCGGCAGTCTCCGTGATGCTGACTGGTGCGGCCGCAGGCGCAGTAATCGTCGGTCCGCGTCGAGGGCTCTCACCGTGGGTAGCGCCGCTCTTGGCGACGATTGCCGCGGCACTCGCGCCGATCGAGTGGCAGCCGCCGGGACGTTGGCCGTGGTGGTACACCATTTTGTGGGTCGCGGCGATCGCGATGCTCGCGTTCAGCCGTCGCAGTCGTCGCGTGATTCTCAGTGCGTCCACCGTCGCGGCACTCGGAGCGGTGACGCTGGTGTGGGGACGCACCGCGCGGGGTCGTGTCGACGCAGCCATTCGAGATCTCGAAGGGCTCTCGCAAGTCGATTCCACCACCGTCACGCTCATGCGACGACTCGGCGCCAAGATGGCTGGTGACTACGCGCCGGAATCTCGGCAGGCGCTGCTCCAGCAATACGTGTCCGCCGACATCGCAGCCGCAGGGTACCCAATGGAGGTGTCCGCGTGGCCGACCGACTCGGGTCCGGTGGCGCGGTTCAGCACGGCGCAGATTCCCAGCCCCACGCCTCGCGTTGCCAGCGCGGTATTGCTCGCGCGGCAGACGTCGGCGACGGTGCTCGAGACCGTGCCCACCGATACGGCGATTCAACTCGTGATGGCGGTGCCGTCGATCATGGGTGGTGTGACGGCGGTCGTCGTGGCACCGAAAAGCCGGCTGTTCCAGCCCGATCCGTTCGCGCGATTGCTCGGCGTCGACATCGGGCCCGAAACGGAACCACCATACACGCTCCGTCTTCGCGAACGACTGCCGACTGATACCGCTCTCGGTGAACGGTGGCGGCGCGAGGGCAGCGAGTTACACGGCGACTGGCTCGTGCGAACGGGGAAGGGCGTCGCCCAAGCGCACGTCGAGGTAGAGTTGCGCTCATTCAGTGCGTTGGTGATGCGGGGCGTGCTGATCGTGCTGCTCGATCTCACCATCGTGTATGCGTTGTGGATGGCCAGCGTCCTCGCCGACGGCGGGATGCTGCGCTGGATTCGGGCGCGCCAGCGAACGTGGGGACGCAGCCTTCGGACCCGTCTGTCGATGGCGCTCTTCGCGTTTTTCGTGATTCCCGCGGTTGCGTTTGCGATTTGGTCATACGGGCAGCTTGCGACGGACGCGACCCGATCCCGCGAGGTGCTCGTGCGCGAGACATTACGTGCGGTCGAGCTGCGACCGGAACCGACGTGGCTGCCCTCGGAAAGCGACCGTCTGGACACACCGCTCTTTCTGTATCGCAGCGGTGAGCTGCGCGAGGCGAGCGACCAGCTGTATGACGACATCGCGCCGCTCGGCCGCTACCTGAGTCCAGATGCCGAGTTGGTGCTGGCCGTCCGCGGTGAAGCGACCGACACGCGTCTCGAGCCGCTCGATCGCACGACGATGTTGTTCGGGTATCGATCGTTCTCTGATGAAGGCGCGCCATCGACGGTCGTCAGCGCTCCCGCACGCGCGGACGAGCTGGAGCTCGGACGTCGGCGTCGCGACCTCGGCGTCTTGGTGCTCTTCGCTACGGCCGTCGGCGCGCTCGCGGCGCTTTGGCTGAGCGGCCTGGCCGCGCGAGAGCTTGCGCGCCCGATCGCGACACTGCGAACCGCCGCGCTCTCGATCGCCGGCGGCGAGCGCACACCGCCACTCGAAAGCGAGCCAACCATCGAGTTCGATCCGGTGTTTACCGCGTTCCGACAAATGGAGTCGGATCTCAACGCGAGCCGTACGGCGCTCGAGGAAGCGCAGCGGCGAACGGCCGCGGTGTTGCGGAACGTCGCGAGCGGTGTCGTGGCCGTCGACGCCGCGGGCAACGTGGCGCTGTCAAATCCGCGCGCTGAGACTTTGGTCGAGGGCGTGTTGAAGGCGGGCGAGCCGTTCGGATCGGTGGCGCCGCCGGAGCTGGCCCGCCCAGTTGAGCATTTTCTCAACGACAGCGCCGACGAGCGCGATCTCGAGGTTTCGCTCGAGGGGCAGCAGCTTCGCGTTACCCTTACCCGTCTTACGCGGGGCGGCGCCGTCGTCACGCTCGATGACGTCACAGAGCTCGCGCGGGCGCAACGCGTGCTCGCCTGGGGCGAGATGGCGCGCCAGGTCGCGCACGAGATCAAGAACCCGCTCACTCCCATTCGACTCGGCGTTCAACATCTGCGGCGCGCGCGGGCCGACACGCGAGTTGACTTCGACCGCGTGCTGGACCACAACGTCAATCGGATCCTCGCGGAGATCGACCGGCTCGACGAAATCGCGCGTGCGTTCAGCCGGTATGGCGCTGCACCTGAAGAACGTCGTGTTGCGGGCCCGCTCGATGTCGCCGCCATCGTTCGCGAGGTGGTTTCACTCGAGCGGATGGGTGAGGAGCACGGCCTGCTGTGGGACGAAGAGGGCGTCGACGAGCCGGTGTCGGCGATCGCGTCTGCCGACGAGTTGAAGGAAGTGATGCTCAACGTGCTCGAGAATGCGCGCAATGCGCAGGCGAAGCGTGTTGTCGTCTCCGCAGCGACGGAGGACCGCGACGGTGAGCGCCGGGTCGTGATTCGTGTTCGCGACGATGGGCGGGGAATCCCGCCGGACGTGCTGCCGCGAATCTTCGAGCCACATTTTTCGACGAGCACCAGCGGCAGTGGACTTGGGCTCGCCATCAGCCGACAGCTGGTCGAGGGCTGGGGAGGAACGATTGTCGTCGAGAGTGAGCCGGGCGCGGGCGCCGTGGTGGAGATTGAGCTCAGGACGGGGGAACGGTAGAACGGATTCTCACGGTCTTCACATTCACGAATTCCCGAATTCCAAACACGCCCAGCTCTCGGCCATAGCCGGACTTCTTCACTCCGCCGAACGGGAAGCGCGGGTCCGACGCAACCATGCCGTTGATGAAGACACTGCCCGCAGCCAGCCCGCGCGCGAACTTCTCGATCTCCTCGCGCTCGCGCGTCCATGCCGCCGAGCCAAGGCCGAAGCGGGAGCTGTTCGCGAGCTCGATCGCGTGGTCCGCGTCTTTCGCCCGTATGATCGCGGCGACCGGGCCGAAGGTCTCCTCGCAAAACGCCGCGGCATTGTGCGGGACGTCCGCCAGCACTGTCGGTTCGTAGAAGAAGCCACGACCTTCGCGCCGCTTGCCGCCAAGCAACACGCGCGCTCCCGCCGCGACGGACCGCTTCACCTGGTCCTCGAGATCATCGCGGATCGTCGCGGTCGCCAGCGGGCCGACGTTCGTGCGTTCGTCCATCGGGTCGCCAACGACCAACGCGCGCATGCGTTCGACGAAGCGCCGCGTGAACTCGTCGGCAATCGCATCGGCGACGATGAATCGCTTCGCCGCGATGCATGACTGGCCGTTGTTGATCACACGGGCGACGACCGCCGTGTTGACCGCAGCATTGAGATCCGCGCTCGGCATCACGATGAACGCGTCGCTGCCACCCAACTCGAGAACCGTCTTCTTGACGTGTTTTCCGGCGATCGACGCGACGCTCCTGCCCGCGGGCTCGCTGCCCGTCAGCGTCGCCGCCGCGACGCGGTCGTCGGCAACGATCGCTCCCACGGGCTCGGAGCCGATGAGCAGACTCTGAAAGACACCGCCCGGCGCGCCCGCCTCGGCGAAGAGCTGCTCGAGCGCGAGCGAACATTGCGGAACGTTCGACGCGTGTTTCAGCAGTCCGACGTTTCCCGCGGCCAACGCCGGCGCGGCGAAGCGGATCACCTGCCAGAACGGAAAATTCCACGGCATCACCGCCAGCACGACGCCAAGCGGTTCGAACGCGACGAAGCTGGTTTCGTTTTCGACATCGACCACCTCGTCGGCGAGGAATTGCTCGGCGTGATCGGCGTAGTAGCGACAGCCAAGCGCGCACTTCGCGGCTTCGTCCTTCGCCGCGGCAATCGGCTTTCCCATCTCCAGCGTCATCAGGCGGCCGTATTCGACCTTGCGCTGGTCGAGCAGATCGGCGGCGCGTCGCAGAACGTCAATGCGTTGTGCGATGGGTGCGTGTCGCCACGCAAGGCTCGCCCGATGCGCCGCCGCCAGCCGGTCTTCGATTTCGCGCGACGTCAGTGCAGGGAACGACTGAACGCACTCGCCGGTGACAGGGTTGATCGTTTCGATCGGCACGTGAAGTTATTCCGCGGTGAAGAGGGAATTAGTGCTATCGGTCCGAGAACTTCCGCACTGAACCGCGAACGTCTGGTTCTAGGCTGACTTAGAGTTTTGGTACGTCGGTCAACTTCCGAGAAGGTTTGTGCCTGTTTGGTCCTCCCTATGTCCAGGTTCCGACAGGCAACTTCGCCGCTTTCGTCGCTCGCTCGAACGGATTGCGGAACGACTTCACGCGAGAACCGGCGGCCGCACGAGCGGCCGCGAGCGTTGGGCGGAAGCAGTGCAAGAAGGGGATGCCGTGGAGTGTGATCCACCTCGCATTCCGTTTGGCATCCTTTATGGCATTGTTTTCATGATTCATTTGGCCCGTTTCTCGAAGAAACTTGCATCCCCGTTTGAGGAGAACCACATGCGTGTATTCACTCCGGTGGCGTTGTTGTCGTTGCTGATGGCCGCCGTCAGCCCGGTTCGCGCGCAGTCGGTCAGCGCGGCGGACGATTCCGTGCGTCTCGTCGCCGACACCGCGCGGCCGGTCCGTGACAGCTCGGTTGCGGCTTCGACCTCCGTCGCCGGTGCATCGGCGAA
>Ga0126377_10002349_pt1 | contig 12989 bp, 9 predicted proteins | sample PanSoiMetPlot_22_FD_92647 | JGI IMG/M metagenome (GOLD analysis project Ga0126377, IMG submission 92647) | Tropical forest soil microbial communities from Panama - MetaG Plot_22 | ecosystem: Environmental > Terrestrial > Soil > Tropical forest > Bulk soil | place: Panama | collected 2016-02-17
CACCGCCGCCACCATGCGATCGAGGGCGCCGACCACGGTGTCGCGCGTCGCCTGGCTCGGGACGCCGGCCGGCTTGTCGACCACGAGCACGTCGCCATCCTCGTGGACGATCGACAGCGCCACCGCCGACCCCACGGCCACCGCCGACCCCGCGGCCTCCACATCCGCGCCCATCCCGCGCACCGTGACGCGCTGGCCGGCATCGAGCGGCCGCTCGGCATCCTCCACCCGCTCGCGGGCGACGTACACGCCGCCGGCGCGGACCAGCGCGGCCGCCGCGGCGCGGTCCAGGCCCAGCCGCTCGGCCAGAAAATCGGCCAGCGGGCGGCCGCGATCGCGCCCCGACGCGGTCAGCTTGCGCGCCCGGGCCGCTTCGCTCATCGCCCCCCGTCGCCGCCGAAACCCGGGCGCGCGGGCGCCGGATTCTCCATCGCCAGCGCCGCCGCGATCATGCCGGCCAGGAACGCGTTCGACTCGGCGAGCGCGCGGTTGGCCGCCACCGTGCGCCCCCCGCTCAGCCCGGCCAGGCGGGCCATCAGGAACGGCGTCAGGTCCTTGCCGCGCACGCCGACCCGGTGCGCGTCGGAGCGCGCCACCTCGAGCCACTCCTCGATCTGCGACTGCGCGATCTCCGCCTCCGGCGCGATCGGGTTGGCCACCAGCACGCCGCCCTGCCCCAGCGCCAGCCGCACGCGGATCGCGTTGGCGACGTCGATCGGGCGGTACATGCGGTGCTCGAGCGGGAGCCCGGTGCTTCGAAAGTAGAAGCCGGGCAGCTCGTCGGTCTTGAAGCCGATGATGAGCACGCCGAGGCTCTCCAGCCGCTCCAGCGTGCGGCGCATGTCGAGGATCGCCTTGACCCCGGACGACACGACCGCGATGGGCGCGCGCGCCAGCGTGTCCAGGTCGGCCGACACGTCGCTCGGGTCGCCCAGGTGAACCCCGCCGATCCCGCCGGTGGCGAACACGCGGATGCCGACCCGCGTCGCCAGCACACACGTGGCGCTGACCGTCGTGGCCGCCGTTCGCCGCCCGACCATGACCGCGGCCAGGTCCGAGGCGCCGGCCTTGAGCACGCCGGAGCCGGGCTGGGCCAGACGCTCGAGCTCGGCCGGCCCCATGCCGATCCGCACCACGCCCTCCAGGACCGCGATCGTGGCCGGGGTCGCCCCGCACGCGCGCACCGCCCCCTCCATCGCCTGCGCCGCCGCCAGGTTGTCCGGGAACGGCAGGCCGTGGGCGATGATCGTGGACTCGAGCGCGACCACGGCGCCGCCCGATTCGAGCGCCAGGCTCACCTCCTCGGCGATTTCGATCATGGCCCTCGAGCGTGCCATATTCTCCACCGCGAGATGCGCTTCCCCCTGACCGACCAGCTCCTGGCCGAGGCCGAGAGGTTCCAGCTGCGCTCCGCCTGCTGTCACTGCATGCACGAGGACGGGCGCACCGGCGCATGCCGGCTGGGCTGGCCCAACCAGGAGCAGCGCCGCTGGCCGCTCGACGCACCCGCGGCGGGTGGCGAGCGCCCGCGCGACGTCCACTTCTGCAAGGAGTTCGAGCTGGCCTGAGCGACGCGCGGGCGCGAGCGCGCCGCGTGGCGGCGCGTCGGCTCGGGCGTCCCCCACAGGCGCGCGTTCAGGCGCGACGAGATCCAGGCGCCCGGCGCCGCCGCCTCACTTGAGGCTGCCGTAGATGGTCTCGATCCAGGCGTCGGCGGTGATGAAGCCCGAGCCCCACGACGCGAACTTGTCGGGGAACCCGGCCTTCTTCACCTGGTCGAGCGACTTGTGCGCCTTCCTGGCCGCCTTCACGATGCCGATCGTCTCGGTCAGCATCTGGTGAAAGGCGACCAGGTCGGCCTTGCTGCCCAGCGGCCCGTGCCCGGGGATGACCTTGGTGTCGTCCTTGATCTGATCGATCACCGCCTTCACGTTGGCGGTGAACTGCACCGGGTCTCCGCCGCTCGAGGTGTCGATGAACGGGAAGCGCCCGTTGAAGAAGTGATCGCCCATGTGGACGACGTTGGCGCCGGTGAAGAAGATGACCGAGTCGCCGTCGGTGTGTCCGTGCGGGAAGTGGACCAGCCGGATCTCCTCGCCGTTCATGTGGAGGCTGACCGTCTGCTGGTAGGTGACGACCGGCAGCCCTGCCGCCGGCAAGGGCTCGATGGTCTCGCCGCGCAGCTCCTGGCGGGTGGACAGCCGCTTGCGCACGTTCTCCTGCGCGATGATGGCCGCCCTGGGCCCGAGCTCCGGGTTGCCGCCGGTGTGGTCGCCGTGCCAGTGCGTGTTGATGACGTACTTCGGCTCGCCCTTGCCCAGCGCCTTCACGGCGGCGAGGATCTTGGGCGCCAGCGGCGCGAACTGATCGTCGACCAGCACCACGCCGTCCTCGCCGGCCGACACGCCGATGTTGCCGCCGCGGCCCTCGAGCATGTAGACGTGGTCGGCGACCGGGATCGTCTTGATGACGACCGCGTCCATCTTGTCGTCGCCGGGCTTCGCGGGCGACTTCGTGGTCTCGACCCTGGCCTGGCCCGGCGCCGGCGGCGTGGCCCGCGCGGGAGTCGCTTTCGTCCCCTCGCCGGCGCTGTCCTCGCTCCTCTGGCAGGCGAGACCGGAGACCATGATCAGGGCGATGCACATCGCTTCGGTTGTCGACTTCACGCCGACGACATATCACAGAGCGACCTCGCCCATGGATGAAGAACTCGTCGCCCGGGTGCGCGGTGCGCTGCGGTGCCGCGCCGCGGCGTGGACGCTCCCGCTCCCGCCGTCGCGACCGCGCCGGTCAGGGCCGAGCGCTGCGCAGGAAGCTCTCGATCGCCGGCCACACCAGATCGGGCCGCTCGACGTACGGAAAGTGCGACGCGCCCGGGATCTTGACCAGCTTCGCGTGAGGCAGCGCGGTGGTCCACTCCTCGACCAGGTCCATCGGGATCGCCTCCTCCTCGCCGTGGAGGATCAAGGTGGGCGCGCTGACCGCCGCCAGCCCGGCGCGGAAGTCCCACTCGCCGAGCGACTCGAGCGTGTGCGGCCCGGCCACACCCATCCCCGCCTTGATCGCCTGCGCGCCCGCACCGCAGAAGTCGCCGGTGACCTTGCCGGCCTGCTCCGGACGGGCGAGGCGCGGCTTGACCGCGATGGCCCAGTACTCGCGGCACAGCTTCTCCACGTCGCCGCCGCGGACCATCTGCTGCTCCAGCTCGGCGAGCCGCGCGAGCTCCTTCCTGGTCAGCCGCTTCTCGAGGTTGGCGCCGTAGCGCTTCCACATGTCCCCGGCCCGAGGGGGCACCGGGCCGATGAAGATCATGCGCGCCACGCGGTCCGGGTGGGCCATGGCGTAGCGCGCCGCGATGGCCGGGCCGAACGAGTGCGCGACCAGCGTCATGCGCTCGAGGTGGAAGTGCTGGCGCAGCGCCTCCAGGTCGGCGACGTGGCGCTCCATGGTGAACAGCGCCGCGTCGTCGTGCAGGAGCTCGGAGCGCCCGCCGCCGCGCTGGTCGTAGAACAGCAGCCGGTGGTGCTCGGCGAGCGGCGCGAAGTCCGGCACCATGTAGCCGCTGTCCATGCCGGGGCCGCCGTGGATCATGACGAGCACGTCGGGCCCGCGGCCGACCATGTGATAGTAGAGCTGGACGCCGTCGGCGCCCTGGATCCGCCCCTCGGCCGGCATGGTCCCCGCCTGCGCGGCATCCGCGCTGCCGCCGCGATCCGCGGGTGGCGCGGACGATCCACAAGCGACGACCGAGGCCACGGCGAACGCGGCGGACACGGCGGACACAGCGGACACGGCGGGCGCGCGGGCCGCGAGCGAGGGCGACGGGAGCTGCGATGGCTTCACGACCCGACCATCGCACAGCTCGCCGCCGGCCGCAGCGCGGTCCGACCGGCCCGGCGACGCCTCAGATCTTGGCCAGCATGTCGCGCGCCTTCTGGCGCACGAAGGCGTAGTTCCCGCCCAGCCCGTTGAAGTTGGCCGCCCGGTCGCACGCTCGCTTTGCCGCGACCCGGTCTCCCTTGCCCTTGAGCGCGACCGCCAGCTGGTAGAGGACGCGCGGGTCCTGCTGGTTGGCCTGCTTGAGCTCGGCGGCCGCCTGGGCGTACCTGTGCTCTGCCAGCGCGATCTCGCCGGCCAGCTCGTGCGTCTGCCGCACCTCGAACGGCACCTTCTTGACCGCCACCTTGCCGGCGTACTCCTTCGCGGTCGCCTTCGCGCCCGCGACATCGCCCCTGGCCAGCGCCACGCGCGTGCGGTTGAAGAGATTGTTGCGCCGCTGCTGCTCCTTGGTGTCCGCCGGCGACTTCGCCCTGGCGACCAGCTCGAGCTGCTCGCTGAACTTCGCCGCCGCGGCGTCGGGGTTGCCGGTCTCGAGCAGGATGTTGCCCATGAGGGCGTGGTCGCCGGCGGCCGCGCCGTAGTCCTGCCCCTCCATCGCGATGGCCAGCATCTTGCCGACCTCGGCCAGCGCCTTCTCGCTGTCGCCCTCGTGCAGGTACGACGTCGCGGTCCAGAACAGCGCCTGCCGCTTCTCGCCCGAGTTGCGCGCCACCTTGGTGAGCCGGACGAACGTCTTGCGCGCGTCCGCCCCGTGGCCCATGAACATCTGGTCGTTGCCGATGCCCACCAGGGAGGCCACGAAGTTGGGGTCGATCGCGAGCGCCTTCTCGTAGTTGGCGATCGACTCGTCGAACCGCCCCATCTTCATGAGCAGCTCCGCGTACGAGTCGTACGGGTTGGGGTCGTTCGGGATGAGCTGGATGTACTTCTTGAACGCCTGCTCCGCCCGGTCGTACTTCTCGAGGAAGCGGTAGCCATAGCCGATCTGGTTGTACGGCTGCGAGAACTCGGGGTTGATGGCGATGGCGCGCTCGAGCGTCTTCACCGCCGCCGCCCAGTCCTGCACACCGAAATAGTAGAGGCCGAGCTGGTTGTGAGCGCGCTCGTCGTTGGGGAACTGCCGGGTCAGCTGGACGACGAGCTGCTTCTGGCGCGCCGGATCGCCGCGCGCGCCCGCGTCGGTCCCCTGGATGAGCAGGCGCTCCCCCTCCGACACGCGGTCGGCCAGGGCCACGGCGCGCCCCAGCTCGTCGAAGAACTCCACCGCGGTGGCCGACGTGTTGGCGAGCCCCAGGTGCGCCAGCGCGAAGCTCGGGTCCCTGGCCACGGCCTCCTTGTATCGCTCGTGCGCGTCGGTGGCGCGCAGCTTCTCGGCGAGATCGCGCCCCTCGAGGTACGCCTTGCGCGCCTCCTCCGACGACGTGGTGATCGGGATCTTGTCCGCCTTCGGCGGCTTCATTTTTCCGGCCCCCGCTCGCGCGCTGGTGGCGGCGCAAGAGAGAGCGATGGCGCAGAGCGCCGCGGTCCTGGTCGATCGGCCCATCATCATCGTCCTCCTCCTCCGCGCGCCATCGTACGGCTGCGGTGCCTGACACCCGCTATCCCGCTCCTTCACCTCATGACAGGAGGTGTGGGCCGATCGCGCGCGGTGAGATGGCGCGGCATCACCGGAGCGCAGGGGCGCGCGCGGACCGACCCACCGGCGGCGCCGGCGTGCGAAAGTGCGACCCATGCGCCTCGCCATCCCCCTCGGTGCCCGCGCAACTCAGCTCGCGGGCGCGCTCGCCGCGCTCGCGCTCGCCGTCCCGGCATGCAGCGGCGCCCACCGGCCCGCTCCGCCGGCAGGCCGAGCCGCCGCCGGACCGCCGCCCGATCTCACCACCACGGCCGAGCGCACCGGGTGGGTGCAGACCGGGCGCCACGAGGAGGCGGTTCGCCTGTGCCGCGACTTCGAGCGCGCGTTTCCCGGCCGCGCCCGCTGCGAGCAGTTCGGCACCTCGCCGGAGGGGCGCGCCATGGTCGCGCTGGTCGCCGGCAGGACCGACGCCCGGCGCCCGGTCCTGCTCATCCAGGCCGGCATCCACGCCGGCGAGATCGAGGGCAAGGACGCGGGCTTCTGGCTGATTCGCGACCTCCTGAACGGACGCGCGGTGCCGGGCGCGCTCGACGCGGTGACGGTCGTGTTCATCCCGATCCTGAACGTCGACGGCCACGAGCGCTTCGGCCCCAACAACCGGCCCAACCAGCGCGGCCCGGCCGAGATGGGCTTTCGCACCGACGCCGCCAACCTCAACATCAACCGCGACCACGTGAAGGTCGACACGCCGGAGATGGCCGCGATGCTGGGCCTGTGGAGGCGCTACGATCCGGTCATCTACGTCGACCTGCACACCACCGACGGCGCCAAGTTCGAGCACGACGTCGCGGTGCTGGTGTCCCCGGGCGCCCCGCGCCCGGACGGCCTCGACGAGGCCGCCCACGCGCTGTCGGACGCCATCCTCGCGCGGCTCACCGAGCTCGGTCACCTGCCGCTCGACTTCTATCCCGAGTTCGCGGAGAAGGACGACCCGTCGTCCGGCTTCGAGTCGAGCGAGCCGCCGCCGCGCTTCTCCGAGGCCTACGCGGGCGAGCGCGGCCGCCTCGGCATGCTGGTCGAGACGCACAGCTGGCACGACTATCGCCAGCGTGCCCTGGCCACCTATCACGTCCTGCAGGCGCTGCTCGAGCGCGCGGTGACGGGCGCGCGCGGCTGGCGCGACGTCGAGCGCGCCACCGACGACGCCGACGCCCACCTGGCCGGCCGCGAGGTCGTGCTCGCCTACGAGGCCGGCGGGCCGGCGCGCACGATCGAGTTCCGCGGCTACCACTACACGCGGCGCCGCTCCGACGTCTCGGGCGACATGTGGACGTCCTACGACGAGAAGCGGCCCGAGGTGTGGAAGGTGCCGCTGCGCGACCAGAACGTCCCGGCCGTCACCGCGACCGCGCCGCGCGCCGGCTACCTGGTCGCCGCCGGCTTCGCGGGCGTGGTCGCGCCTCGCCTCGACAGCCACGCCATCCGCTACCGCCGCCTGGGCCGCGCGCTGACCGTCGACGCCGAGGTCTACCGCGCGACCAAGGCCTCCTACGACCCGCCCTTCGAGGGCCGCACGCGCGTGACGCTGGTGGGCGGCTGGTCGCGCGAACGCCGACAGCTGGCCCCGGGCGCGCTGTGGATCCCGATCGCCCAGCCGCGCGCCCGCCTGATCCTCCACCTCCTCGAGCCCGCCGCGCCCGACTCGCTCGCGTCGTGGGGCTTCTTCAACGCGAGCCTGGAGCAGAAGGAGTACATGGAGGCCTACGTCGAGGAGGACGTGGCGCGCCAGATGCTCCGGGATCCGGCCGTGCGCGCCGCCTTCGACAAGGCGCTCGAGGACCCGGAGTTCGCGAAGAGCCCCGAGAAGCGGCTCGGCTTCTTCTACCGGCGCCACCCGTCGTGGGACGAGGGCGTGGGCCTCCTGCCGGTCTTCCGCGTCGACGCGGCGCCGGACGGCGCGCGGTGAGCGACGCGTCCGACGCGCCCGACGCGCCCGACGCGCGGGACGGGCCCGGCTCGCCCCGGTCGCCCCGGTCGCCGCGGCCGCTCGGCCTGTGGAGCGCGAGCGCGCTGGTCATCGGCAACATCATCGGCTCCGGCATCTTCCTCCTGCCCGCCGCGCTGGCCCCTTACGGCGGCGGCAGCACGCTCGGCTGGGTGTGGAGCTTCGCCGGCGCCATGCTGCTCGCCGTCGTCTTCGCCCGCCTGGCCGCGCGCTTTCCCCGCGCCGGCGGCCCCTACGCCTACACGCGGCTCGCGTTCGGCGGCACCACCGGCTTCCTCATGGCGTGGAGCTACTGGATCTCGTGCTGGGCCGGGTCGGCGGCCATCGCGGTGGCGGTGGCCGGCAGCCTGCACGCGCTCGTGCCCGCATGGCTCGACCAGCCCTGGCAGCTGGCCGCGTGCGCGCTGGCGGCGCTCTGGCTGGCCACTGCGGTCAACCTGGTGGGGCTGCGCGCGGCCGGCTCGGCGCAGGTGACGACCGTCGTGCTGAAGGTGCTGCCGCTCCTCGTCATCGGCCTGGCCGCGCTCCCCCACGTCGACCCGTCGCGGCTGGTTCCGGCCGCGGTCCCGTTCGGCGCCGGCGGCCCGAGCTGGTGGTCCGTGGCCGCCGCGACCGCGGCGCTGACCCTGTGGGCGTTTCAGGGCCTCGAGTGCGCCACCATCCCGGCCGATCAGGTCACCGACGCCCAGCGCCTGGTCCCGCGCGCGACCCTCGTCGGCACGGCGGTCGCCGGGCTCGTCACCATCCTGGCCTGCTCGGCGGTCATGGGCCTCCTCCCCGCCGCGGACCTCGCGCGCTCGAGCGCGCCGTTCCCCGACGCGGCGCGCGTGCTGTGGGGTGCGTGGGCGGAGCGCGTGTTCGCCACCGTCGCGGTCATCTCGTGCCTCGGCGCGCTCAACGGGTGGGTGCTGGTGCAGGGCCAGATCCCGGCGGCCGCCGCCCGCGACGGCCTGTTCCCGCGCTTCTTCGCGCCCACCGACGCCCGGACCGACGGAGCCGCGCCGCCCCGCCTGGCCCTCGTCATCTCGAGCGTCCTGGCGACCATCCTGGTCGTCGCGAACTACACGGGCTCGCTCGTCGCCGTGTTCACGGCGTCGATCCTGCTCGCCACGGCGGCCGCGCTGCTCCCCTATCTCATGAGCGCGGCGGCGACGCTCTGGCTGCGCGCGGCGGGGCGAGCTCGCTTTTCGGCCGCCACCCTCGCCGTCGCGCTGGGCGCGCTCCTGTTCAGCCTGTGGGCGCTGTGGGGGACAGGAGCACAGGCGCTGCGCTGGTTCGCCGGCCTGATGCTGGCCGGGATGGCGATCCACGCGGCGCGCTGGATCGCGCGGCGGCTTGGCCGGCGGCAGACTCCCGGCTAGATTCGCGGCATGTTGCGCTCGCGCCTGCGACTCCTCTCCTGCGCGCTCCTGTCTCTGTCCGCCTGCGGCGGCACGACCGCCCCGGGGCCTGGCCCGGCGTCGGCGGGCTCGCCGGCCGGGCAGGCGGCAGGTCCCGGCGCGGCGCCGTCGGCGGCCGCGACCGCCAGCGCCGAGCCCGACGTGCCGGAGGGCGACGAGGCCGCCCGGGTCGCCGAGTACGCGCACAAGATCGAGCCCGTCGTGTTCGCCTTCAACAACACGGCGCCGGCCCTCACGCCCGACGGCAAGAAGCTCCTGTTCTCGACCTCGCGCGACGGGCTGCCGCAGCTCTACGTCGCCGACGCCCGCAAGCCGGCCAGCCCGCCCACCCGCATCACGACCCCCGAGCGCGTCGTGGGCGCCCAGTCGTTCGACGGCAAGACCATCATCTTCACCAGCGACAAGGGCGCCGACGAGAACTGGTCCATCTTCAAGGTCGGCCTCGACGGCAGCGGCATGACCGAGCTCACCCCGGGCGAGAAGCTGCAGCGCGACTTCCCGGTCGCCGGCGACCGCAAGCCGGATCAGATCTTCTACTCCGCGCGCAACCTGACCAGCCCGGAGACCACCGTGTACGCCATCGACCTGGCGGCGGCAGGCGATGCGCCGCGCAAAGTGTACACCGACCCGGTGCAGGGCAACCTGACCGACGTGTCGCCCGACGGGAAGCTGGGGCTCTACATCCGCGTGACCAGCGCGACCGAGAACACGCTGGTGGTGGTCGACCTGGCGGCGGGAACGGCGCGGCCGCTGTTTCCGGCCGAGGGCAAGGTCGCCATCAACGACGCCCGCTTCGCCGCCGACGGAAAGCGCGTCTACGTCAGCACCGACGGGGGAGGCGAGGACTCGTTCGTCCTGGCGCTCGGCATCAAGACCGGCGTGGAGCTGGCCCGCCACGCCGAGGAGGAGCCGAAGACCGCCCAGGTCGACGACATCGAGGTGAGCCGCACCGGCAAGCTCGTCGCCGTCGAGGTCGACGCGGGCAACCAGAAGCAGGTGCGGCTGCTCGACGCGCGCAACCTCCGGGTGAAGAAGACGCTCGTGCTGCCGCCGGGCACGGGGGCGCTCGGCCGCTTCTCGCACGACGGCAGGCGCGTGACGCTGACCTGGGCCACCGCGGACCACCCGCCCGACGTCTACGCGGCGGCCACCGGCACCGGCAGGGTGTCGCCGCTTCGCGCCGACCCGCGCCCGTCGCTCGACAAGCTGCCGGCGATCGAGGTCAGCACCGCCCAGGTGAAGTCGTTCGACGGCACGATGGTGCCGGTCAACGTCTATCTGCCGGCCGGCTCGTCGGGCAAGCATCTCCCGGTCATCGTCTCCTACCACGGCGGCCCGGCCGGCGTGTCGAAGGTGGGGTGGAGCAACGGCGCGCGGTTCTTCACCTCGATCGGCTACGCCTACGTCGAGCCCAACGTGCGCGGCTCGTCCGGCTACGGGCGGAAGTACGAGATGGCCGACAACGGCCCCAGGCGGCTCGACGCGTTCAAGGACATCGAGGCGACCGGCCGCTGGGCGGCGGCGCAGCCGTGGGCCGACCCGCAGCGACTGGTGGTGTTCGGCGGCAGCTACGGAGGCTACACCGTCCTCATCGCGCTCACCCGCATGCCGGACCTGTGGCGCGCCGGCGTCGATCTCTTCGGCGTGGTCAACATGCAGACGTTCATGCGGTCGACGACCGGCTTCATCCGCGAGATCTTCAAGGTCGAGTTCGGCGACATGGAGAAGGACGCCGCCTTCCTCGAGACCATCTCGCCGCACCGCGACGTCGCCAAGATCGCCGACCCGCTGTTCGTCTACGCCGGCGCCAACGACCCGCGCGTGCCCCGGACCGAGAGCGATCAGATCGTGCGGGCCCTGCGCGAGCGCAAGGTCCCGGTCGAGTACATGGTCAAGGACAACGAGGGCCACTCGCTGGCGCGGCGCGAGAACCAGATCGAGTTCTACGCGCGCGCCGCGCGCTTCCTGGAGCTGCACCTGGGCGCCGCGCCGCACTGATCTGCGCTGCGCGGCGCCCGGTCCCGCTTCCGCCCCGCTTCCGCCGCCTCAGGCCGGCCGGATGTTCTGGTTCATGCGGAACAGGTTGTCCGGGTCGTACTTCTTCTTGACCTCGGCCAGGCGCTTGTAGTTCCCGCCGTAGTTGTCGGTGACGCGCGCCCCGTCGTCCTCGGCCATGAAGTTCACGTAGCCGCCCGGCTCGGAGTGCGGCGCGGTGGCGCGGTAGTAGTCGCGCACCCACTGGATGCGCTCCGCATCCTTGGTCGGATCGGTCCACGCGCACACGATGACCTCGGCGAACAGCTGCTTGCGGAACGCGAACGCGCTCTCGTCGGCGCCGACCCGATGAACCGCCCCGTTGATGGGGTAGAGGTGCATCGTCGCGCTGACCTCGGGCACCTTCGAGCCGTGCTCGACGTGCGCCGCGATGGCCTCGTCGGTCAGCTCGGTCACGAAGTTGCCCTTCCAGTAGCTGCGGATGCCCTTGGGGAAGAGCCCGTCGAATGCCATGTTGAGCGCCGGATACGGCATCGGCCCCGACATCTCGGCCACCACCGGAGCGATCTCGCGGAACGGCTTCAACGCCTTCTCGCCCTGGTCGAGCGGCCCCGCCCAGTGGACGATCGAGGCGCAGAAGGTGTCGCCGTGGCGCTTCTTGGGGATGAACTCGAGCGGCGGCGCGATCTGGAAGGCCGGGAACGCGCCCAGCCCCTCCGGCGCGTCGGCGATGTAGCTCCTGAAGAAGCGGAGGACGTCGGCCACGCGGTCGACCTCGTAGAAGAAGATGCCGACGTGGACGTCCTTGACCGGGTGCGCGCGGAACTCGAACGAGGTGACCACCCCGAAGTTGCCGCCGCCGCCGCGCAGGGCCCAGTAGAGATCGGGGTTCTCGACGCTGCTGGCCTGCGCGATCCGGCCGTCGGCCGTCACCACCTCGGCGGAGAGCAGGTTGTCGCACGACAGGCCGTAGCCGCGCGTGAGGTAGCCGATGCCGCCTCCGAGGGTGAGGCCGGCGATGCCGGTGGTCGAGATGATGCCGCCCGGCGTCGCCAGGCCGAACGCGTGAGTCGCGTGGTTGTAGTCGCCCCAGGTCGCGCCGCCGCCGGCGCGGGCGGTCCTGCCCGCCGGGTCCACCCACACCGATTTCATCGGCGACAGGTCGATCACCACGCCGCCGTCGTTGGTGCCGAAGCCGGGGGCGCTGTGGCCTCCGCCGCGGATCGACAGGTCGAGCTGCGATTCGCGGGCGAAGTTGACTGCGGCCACCACGTCGGCGGTCTGTTCGGCGCGCAGCACCACCATGGGTCGCCGGTCGAACATGCCGTTGTGCACGGCGCGCGCCTCGTCGTAGCGCGGATCGTCGCTGGTGATGACGGCGCCGCGCACCTGCGCGCGCAAACTCTCGATCGTCGGCTTCATTGCCCCTCCTCCTCTTCGTCCGCAAGGGACGAGTCCCACATCCGACTACCCTGGACCATTGCGCGGGGACCCCGCCCCGTCAAGGGTGATCGTCCGCCGGAGGGCCGACGCTGACTGTATCTACAGTGAGACCTTGGGCAGGGCCGCCATCGAGCGCGCGACCGCCTCGCGCGGGTAGTCGAAGTCCTCGAGCTTGCCGGCGAGATAGGCGTCGTAGGCGCCGAGATCGAAGTGGCCGTGGCCCGACAGGTTGAAGAGGATGACGCGCTGCACGCCCTCGGCGTCGGCGCGCCGGGCCTCCTCGATGGCCGCCTTGATCGCGTGCGAGCTCTCCGGCGCGGGGATGATGCCCTCGGAGCGCGCGAAGGTCACGGCCGCCTGGAAGCACTCGAGCTGCGCGTAGGCGACGGCCTCGACGACCTTCTCGTTCACCAGCTTCGAGACCAGGGGCGCCGCGCCGTGATAGCGGAGGCCACCGGCGTGGATCCCCGGCGGCATGAAGTCGTGACCCAGCGTGAACATCTTCACGAGCGGCGTCATGCCCACCGCGTCGCCGAAATCGAACGCGTATTCGCCCCTGGTCAGCGACGGGCAGCTCGTGGGCTCGGCAGCGAGGAGGCGCACCTCTCGGCCGTGCAGCTTGTCGCGCGCGAACGGCATCGCGATCCCCGAGAAGTTGCTCCCGCCGCCGTGGCAGCCGATGACCACGTCGGGGTATTCGCCCGCGAGCTTCATCTGCGCCTGCGCCTCG
>Ga0126377_10002350_pt1 | contig 12987 bp, 12 predicted proteins | sample PanSoiMetPlot_22_FD_92647 | JGI IMG/M metagenome (GOLD analysis project Ga0126377, IMG submission 92647) | Tropical forest soil microbial communities from Panama - MetaG Plot_22 | ecosystem: Environmental > Terrestrial > Soil > Tropical forest > Bulk soil | place: Panama | collected 2016-02-17
AAGAAATTGAAAGCGAGCGAAGCGACTGCAGAGGCAAAGAGGCCCGGATACAGGCCGTGACGGATCGCAGTCACCAACACTGCGAAGAGATAGACGAGCGACAGGTCGCCGATCCCGAGGTATTGGTCGAGTAACCAGGCGACGCCGGTGGCCAGTGCAACGGCGAGCAGGCTTTCGACGTACGGCCAGAGACGCACGCGCGAAGCCGCTTGCGGCGCTGCCGCGGTTTCCGGCTGCGACGATTCCTCCGCCTGGCTCGCGATCGTGATCTCGAAGTCGTCGCCTCGCTCGACTAGCGCGGAGGCAAGGGCGGGTCGCACGCGCAGGTGCGCGAGGCGCCGCCGCGAGCGGCCGACCACGATCTCGGTGACGTTCTGAACCGCGGCGTAGGCGAGCACCTCGCTCGCAATGCTGTTGCCGTTGATGCTTTCGGCGCGCGCCCCCAGCTGCTCGGCGAGCGTGAAGGTGGCTTGCAGGCGGTCGCGTTGCGATTCGGGCAGTTCCTCCGCGCGGCTCGTCTGTACGTGCAGCACGGTCCAGGGGAGCTGGCGCCGATCCGCGATGCGCTTGCCGAGTCGAACCAGGCGCTCGGCCTGCGCATCGGCTCCGATGCACACGAGGATGCGACCGCGTGCCGGCCACGGGCCCTCGATAGCGCGCGCGCGCATGTAGCTCTGCAGGTCCGCGTCGACCCGCTCAACCGCCATGCGCATCGCGAGCTCGCGCAGCACCAGCAGGTTGCCGCGCGAGAAGAAGTTGTCCACGGCGCGCTGCGCTTCCTCTGGAACGTAGACCTTGCCTTCGCGCAGGCGCTTGGTGAGTTCCTCGGGCGGCAGGTCGATCAGCTCGATCTCGTCCGCCTTTTCCAGCACCCGATCGGGCAGCCGCTCGCGGACCTTCACGCCGGTGATGCGCTCGACCAGGTCGTTGAGGCTCTCGATGTGCTGCACGTTGAGTGTCGTGAACACATCGATGCCGGCGTTGAGCAACTCCTCGACGTCCTGGTAGCGCTTCTCGTGACGGCTTCCCGGCACGTTGGTGTGGGCGAGCTCATCGACGAGCGCGAGCTTCGGTTTGCGCGCGAGCAGTGCGTCGAGATCGAGCTCGTCGAAGTCGCGCCCGCGGTAGTGAACGCGGCGGCGCGCCAGAGCCGGCAGACCTTCGAGGAGCCCCATGGTCTCGGTGCGGCCGTGCGTCTCGACGATCCCGACTACGACATCGACGCCTTCGGCGCGCCGGCGACGAGCCACCGACAACATCTCGTAGGTCTTGCCGACGCCGGGTGCGGCACCGAGAAAAATCTTCAGCCGGCCGCGGCCCTCGCGGTGCGTCTCGGCCAGCAATGCATCCGGAGAGGGGCGATCCGCGTCCACAGAGCTAGGCTACCGCGACGCCGCCCGCGGCGGAAATCTGTGCTCGGCGATGCGCACGGGAGCTCAGCGACCTGGGCGTGGAAACTTTGCGTCGAGCGCCAGGTTGAGCCGCAGCACATTGATGCGCGGCGCGCCCAGGAACCCAAGATCGCGCCGCGTGACTTGCTGAGACAGGAGCTCGCGAATCGCCTGCGGCGCGACGCCCCGGGCATGTGCCACGCGCTCGACCTGCCACTCGGCGGCAGCGACGGACAGGTCCGGATCGAGCCCGCTGCCGGAGGAGGTCACGAGATCTGCGGGAACCGGACCCGTGCCACCGTCGGCCCGTGCCGCCGCAACGCGTTCACGGACCGCATCGATGAGTGCCTTGCTCGTCGGCCCCAGGTTGGTGCCGCTGCTCGAAGTTCCGTCGTAGCCCTTGCCGGCTCCCGAGGGTCGCGCTTGAAAGTAGGCCGGATTTGCGAAGGACTGGCCGATCAGACTGGAGCCGACCACGACATCGCCACTCTTCACCAGGCTGCCGTGCGCCGCACTGCCCCAGATGGCCTGTGAGAGCAAGGTGATGACGAGCGGGTAGATCACGCCGGTGAGCGCTGTCATCAGCAGCAGCAGCACGAGAGCGGGGCGAATCTGCTTCAGCATCGGTGACCTCAGGCAAGGTTGAGCGCGATGACCAGCAGGTCGATGAGCTTGATGCCGACGAATGGCACGATGATTCCGCCAAGACCGTAGATCACGAGATTGCGGCCGAGGAGCGCCGCCGCATGGGTGGCCCGGTAGCGCACGCCGCGCAGTGCGAGCGGGATCAGGGCGATGATGACCAAAGCGTTGAAGATCACGGCCGACAACACCGCGCTGTCGGGGCTGTGCAAGCCCATCACGTTGAGTTGATTGAGCTCGGGATAAGTGGCGGCAAACATCGCGGGCAGGATGGCGAAGTATTTCGCTACGTCGTTGGCAATCGAGAACGTCGTGAGCGCACCGCGGCTGATGAGGAGCTGCTTGCCGATCATCACCACTTCCATCAGCTTGGTCGGGTTGCTGTCGAGATCGATGAGGTTCCCGGCTTCCTTCGCGGCCGCGGTACCGTCGTTCATCGTCACGCCCACATCAGCCTGCGCCAGCGCCGGCGCATCGTTGGTGCCGTCGCCACACATCGCGACGAGATGCCCCTTGCTCTGCTCGCCACGGATGAATTCGAGCTTCTTTTCCGGCGTCGCCTCGGCGATGAAATCGTCGACGCCGGCTTCGGCGGCGATCGCTGCAGCGGTGAGCGGGTTGTCGCCGGTGATCATTACCGTGCGGATTCCCATCGCGCGCATGCGCGCGAAGCGTTCCTTGATCTCGGGCTTCACGATGTCCTTGAGGTGGATCACGCCGAGGACGCGCGCGCCTTCGGCAACGACCAGCGGCGTGCCGCCGCTGCGGCTCACCCGCTCGATCTGACTGGTGACCTGAGCCGGCATGCCCGGTGCGCCCAGGGCGCGGACGTGTTGCAGAATCGCATCCGCGGCGCCCTTGCGAATTGGCCCCTGCGGCCGATCGAGACCGCTCATCCGGGTCTGCGCCGTGAACAGGACCACCGTGGAGTCGGCCGGCCGCGTCGCCGTGAGGCGATGACGTTGCGCCGCAAGGGTGAGAATCGACTTGCCCTCAGGGGTGTCATCGCCGATCGACGACAACGCTGCGGCGGTCGCCAGCTCGAGCTCTGTGACGCCCTCCGCAGGGAGAAATTCGCTCGCCTGGCGGTTACCGAAAGTTATCGTGCCGGTCTTGTCGAGGAGCAGGGTGTCGACGTCCCCCGCCGCTTCGACTGCGCGCCCGGACTTGGCGATGACGTTCGCCTGCACCAGCCGGTCCATGCCCGCAATGCCGATTGCGGACAGGAGTCCGCCAATCGTCGTCGGAATGAGCGTGATGAGCAGTGCCGTCAGGAACACGACCGAGATGACGGCGCCAGAGTAAGACGCAAAAAACTCCAGACCGAACACCACCAGGAGGAATACGATCGTGAGCCCGACGAGCAGCATGTGCAGCGCGATCTCGTTGGGAGTCTTCTGCCGATCCGCGCCTTCGACGAGCCGGATCATCCGGTCGAGAAACGCTTCGCCGGGACCCGCGGTGATCTGCACCTTGATCCAGTCCGAGATGACGCGTGTGCCGCCCGTGACGCCGGAACGATCGCCACCGCTTTCGCGGATCACCGCCGCGGACTCGCCGGTGATCGCGGACTCGTTGACCGAGGCGATGCCCTCGATCACCTCGCCGTCATTGGGGATCACGTCCCCCGCTTCGACCAAAACCACATCGCCGCGCTTCAGGTTGCGCGCCGCGATCGTGCGGTGCTTGCTGGAACGCGCATCATCGAGCAGCTTCGCGTTGGTTTCGGTCTGGGTGCGGCGCAGGCTGTCAGCGCGCGCCTTGCCGCGACCCTCGGCGAGTGCCTCGGCGAAGTTGGCAAACACCACGGTGAACCACAGCCAGAGCGCGATCTGCCCGATCACGCTCGTGTGATCGGAATGGCCTGTCACGAGGTCACGCAGCCAGATCGCGGTGACGAACACGGAGGTGACCCCGACCACGAACATCACCGGGTTCTTGATCAGCACACGCGGATCGAGCTTGCGCAGGCTCTCGAGGCTCGCCGTCATCACCAGATGGCGCTCGAACAGCGGCAGGGCCTTGTGATGTGCGGTCATGGCCATCCTCAGTACGTCTTGCCCGCAAGCATCGCCAGGTGTTCGGCGATGGGACCCAGCGCGAGTGCCGGGAAGAAGGTCAGGCCGCCAACGATGAAGATCACTGCAATCAGCAGCACCACGAACATCGGGCCGTGAGTTGGAAACGTGCCGCTGCTCGCCGGCACGATCTTCTTGGCAGCCATGCTGCCGGCGACGGCGAGCATCGGGAGGATGATGACGAACCGGCCGAGGAACATGGCGATGCCAAGCATCGTGTCCTGGTAGGGGGTATTGCCGTTGAAGCCCGCAAAGGCCGAGCCGTTATTGCCAGTCGCGGACACGTACGCGTAGAGCAGCTCCGAGAGGCCGTGGGGCCCGGCGTCCTGGATCGAGCTGGTACTCACGGGCAGGACCGCGCCCATCGCCGGGAAAACGATCATACCCAGCGGCGTCACCATCAGCGCCAGCATGCAAAGGAGCACTTCGCGTGCCTCGATCTTCTTGCCGAGGTATTCCGGCGTTCGCCCCACCATCAGGCCGGCAATGAACACCGCGATGATGACGTAGAGCAGCATGCCGTAGAGGCCCGCGCCCACGCCGCCATAGATGAGTTCACCCAGCATGATGTTGAACATCGGCACCAGCCCGCCGAGCGGCGTGAAGCTGTCGTGCATGGCGTCGACCGAGCCGTTCGAAGCATCGGTCGTCGCAGTGGCCCAGAGCGCCGAAGCACCGACGCCAAAGCGCACTTCCTTGCCTTCCATGTTGCCGGCGGAAGGGTCGACGCCCACGGCTGTGAGCAGCGGGTTTCCGGAGAGCTCGCTCTTGTAGCAGATGGCGAGACCGCCGATGAACAGGATCGCCATGGCCGCCCACAAGGCCCAACCCTGGCGGCGATCGCGCACCATGCAGCCGAACGTGTACACGAGCGCCGCCGGCACCAGGAGGATCATCAGGCACTCGAGGAAATTGCTGAGTGGCGTCGGGTTCTCGTAGGGGTGCGCGGAGTTGGCGTTGAAGAAGCCGCCGCCGTTGGTACCGAGCTGCTTGACCGCAATCTGCGAAGCCGCGGGTCCCTGCGGGAGCGTCTGTTGCGCGCCCTCGAGGGTGTGCGCCTGCACGTAGTGATCGAAGTTCTGCGGTACACCCTGCCACACCAGGAGCAGGGCACCGATCAGCGCGAGCGGAAGCAGGATATAGAGAGTCGAGCGCGTGGTGTCGACGAAGAAATTACCGACGGTCGCGGCGCTGCCACGCGCGAATCCGCGCACCAGTGCGATCGCAACGGCCATGCCGGTCGCCGCGCTCACGAAGTTCTGCACGGTGAGGCCCGCCGTCTGCGAGAAGTAGGACAGCGTCGACTCGCCGCCGTAGGACTGCCAGTTCGTGTTGGTAACGAAGCTGACCGCCGTGTTGAACGCCAGGTGCCAGCTCATGGCCGGAAGTTCAGCCGGGTTGAGCGGCAGCCAGGCCTGCAGGCGCAGGATTCCGTAAAGCAGCACCAGGCCGCACGCGTTGAACGCCAGCATGCCCAGCGCGTAACGGCTCCAGCTCTGCTCGGCGCTCGCATCCACCGCGCAGGCCCGATAGATCAGGCGCTCGACCGGCCCGAGCACCGGCGACAGGAAGTGCCTGTCGCCGGCGTACACGCGCGCCATGTAGCGCCCCAGCGGCGGCGTGAGCGCAAGGAGCAGCACCAGGTAGACGGCAAATGTGAGCAGGTCGTACGTCGTCACGGACGTCAGAACTTCTCGGGATGAAAGAGCGCGTAGAGCAGGTAGGCCACGAGCCCGATCGTGAGCAGCGCGCCGGCGATCATTTCGGCGGTCATTCGTCCTTCCTGAGGATGCGATCGCACGCGTACATCAGGCCGCGTGCGACGGCGATGCAGGCCACGATCAGGGCGAGGGAAACGAGGTCACTCATGATGCACCTTCAGGCGCGCACTCTATGCGTGACACGAGTAAAGGCGCGATGCGCCTGCGGCCTGCAGGCGTAAGGGACGAGTAAAAAAATCCCCTCTCCCGCGTCAGCGGGTAGAGGGGCAACGGGGGATTCAGAAGCTGTGCGAGATGGTCACCGCGCCCCACACGGGGCTGCGATTGGCCACACCCTCACGAATCTCTGCGGTCTCGTAGTGCAGGGTGTAGCTGAGCTGCGTGCCGCCGGACAGGCGACTGGTGATGCCGATCCACGCCTCGCCGATCACGTGATTCAGATCGTCGGCGGAGAGCGTGTGCACGCTGTCGCGGAACTGGCCCTGCAGGAACGCGTTGTAGGCCCGCACGCGCACCTTCGCTCCGGCAAAGACATAGAGTTCGCCGCGATCGCTCGCCGGCGCGAGCGGTGCGGGCTGTGCCATGTAATCGACGCGCTCCGGGTTGAAGGTCCACCACGGTGAGTTGATGATCCCGAAGCGCGTCGAAATCGAATAATTCGCTTCCGTGAGATACCCGGCGCTCATTTCCCAGGTGGTTTTCATCTCGACGGATTTGTCGGCGAACGCGAAGCGCTGCGCGCGCAGCCGCGAACCACCGGTGAGGTAGCGCGCTGTGAGCTCGCCGCCCTGCGAAACCTGGTTACCGGAGCCGCGCGGCTCATCGCTGCGGATGACCTGGTGCACCCACTCCTGGGTGTCGGTCGTCGCGCGCAAGCCGAGCACGCCGAATGTCAGTGCGCTGTAGCGCGTGCGCCGCTGATCCGCCGCCACATAGTCGCGACCGCTGGTGAGGAACAGCAGGCTCGCGTACGGCCGGTCGTTCTCGACCACAGCCGAAGACGTGATGTCTTGCGGCGTGAAAATCATGATGCCGGCCTGCAATGCATGCAGCGGCTGCGTCTCCTGCCAGTTCGCGTTGCGTGCAAAGAGGGACGCATCGACGTGCTTGAGCAGCCGGTCGAGCGACCACCAGTAGTTCGCCGTCTGCGCGCCGTGCACGGTGACACCGAGTCCGCCGGTGTAATCGCGATCCGTGCCGCGTGCGCCGAAGAGGTCGTTATCCAGCGCGATCGACCAGCCGGCCGCATCGTCCGGGGCCGGGTTTGCGGCGCGGTGCATGATCTGTTCGACGGTCGTCTGCTCCTGCGCGTCAGTGTCAGCGCGTGCTGCCAATGACAAACCCGACAAGAGCAGCGCCACTACTGACGCTGGCTTGCGAAGTCGGTTGATGACGCGCGAAAACACGATCGGGCTCCCATGGATTGTTCGTGGTGCATACGTTAGCGAGCGCCCGTCGTGTGAAAAATCGGTTCACACGAAACTCTCTCGTTCCTGAAAGACACGAATCCCTGCGCCGCGATGCTGCTTCGCAACGTTGATTCGGGCTGTGCGCGGCGAACTCTCGCCAGCGTCCATTCGCGCCGGCGAAAGCGGTGGATTCAGGAGCAGGAAATCAGGTCAGAAAGGTATTCCCACGCGTCGATACACGTGGGACAGCAACCACATCGGCCCGATCATCAGGAACTGGACGTCCTTGAAGAACGACGGGCGCTTGCCTTCGACGGCATGACCGATGAACTGGCCGATCCAGGCGATGACGAAGATCGCAATGCAGATGATCCACAACGGCGTGCTGAAGCCGTCGAGCCAGCGGACGATGCCGAGCAACGCCAGCAGTACCGGGGTCATTCCGAGAGCCAGTGGGACGGAGACGAGGAAGTAATAAACGAGGGCCGCCAGTGCGAAGAGGGTTCCCCAATTGAGGTAGGGCGAGATCTCGAGCAAGGCCGACGGCACGGGCAATACCGAGAGCAGGCCGAGCACGCTCAAGAGGATCGCGGGCACGCAGATCCAGTGCAGCACCTCGTTGGCCGGATTGCGATGGCTCTCGGAGTATTCGTCGAGCCATGCTTGCGCGGTCCTCATGATGGCGGCAAAGCTACGCCGGCACCCGTATGCTCGCAACTGCGGTGCCCTGGGGAGGAGTGGATGAATTCGCCGACGCTCGGTCAGCGCGTCATGCGGTACTTCTCGAGCGCGCGCTTCATCTCGGATGCGCGGCGGCTGGAAATCTATCCGCCGTTTTTCCTGATGCGCATCAAGGTTCGCGAAGTGAGCCCGGACTGGCGGCACATCCGCGTGCTGTTGCCGCTCAACACCTTTTCGCGCAATCCCGGGGGAGTGATGTTCGGCGGCTACCAGGCCGCGCTCGCCGACCCGATCGCGGCAGTGGCCTGCGCGCGCGTCTTTCCCGGGCATTCGGTGTGGACGCGGGCCATGAGCATCGACTTCCAGCGCGGCGGCAGCACGGATCTGGAGCTGCGTTTCGACTTTCCCGCGGAGCTCGAGGCGCAGATTCGTCGCGAGCTGGAGACATCCGGACGCTCGACGCCCACGTTCGAGTATGGCTATCACCTCGCCGACGGCACTCGCTGCACAGTGATCCGCAACACGGTGGCGATCCGGCCGAAGGGCTACCGTAAGGCTACGACCCCGCCGGCGCCGGAGCGCGGATTGTAGAATTGGCCGTTCAAGCGGCGTTCAGCCGGCCGAACTCACAGTGGCGCGGACGGTCGAGGGAGACTGCGGAAGTGAAGACGGAGGAATCACGAATGCAAATGCGCACGATCAGGATCATGACGACTGCGGTTGTGGCGGCCACCTTGGTCATTGCAGGGTGCGAGACCACGAATCCTTACACCGGGGAACAACAGACGAGCAAAGCTGCAAAAGGCGCGGGCATCGGCGCCGCGGCGGGCGCGGTTGTCGGTCTCATCACGGGTCATGACGCGAAACAGCGGCGCGAACGCGCGCTGATCGGCGCCGGAATCGGCGCACTCGCCGGCGGCAGCGTCGGCTATTACATGGATGTGCAGGAAGCGAAGTTACGCCAGCAATTGCAGGGCACCGGCGTGAGCGTCACGCGCATGGGCGACAACATCACGCTCAACATGCCAGGCAACATCACCTTCAAGACCGACAGTGCGGACCTCAACGCCAATTTCTTCAAGGTGCTCGATTCCGTCGGTCTGGTATTGAAGGAATACGAGAAGACCATCGTCGAGGTTGCCGGCCACACCGACAGCACCGGTTCGACCGAGTACAACCAAGGGTTGTCCGAGCGCCGGGCCCAGACCGTGGCCCAGTACCTGGAAGGCAAGGGTGTGATCGAACAGCGCGTCATCACGATCGGCGCCGGTGAGGCGCACCCGGTCGCGACGAATGATACGGCCGAAGGACGACAGCTCAACCGCCGGGTGGAACTCACCCTGGCACCGATCACCCAGCCGTCGTAATTGCGGGTCAGCCTTCGAGAGCGGCTTCGGGCGCGACCAGCGCCCGAAGCTTCTTGATGGCGTTTGCCTCGATCTGGCGGATGCGCTCGGCTGACACGTGGTAACGCGCCGCGAGCTCGTGCAGCGTCGCCTTGTTCTCCGTCATCCACCGGCTCTTGAGGATGTCCTGGCTGCGCTTGTCCAGCGTCTCGAGCGCTTCGCTGAGCCGCTCCGCGGTCGTGTCCTCCCACTCAGCCTCCTCGACCTCGACCGACGGATCGGCATCGGCCGCGGGCAGATACATCGCGGGTGTATAGGCTTCCTCGTCGTCGCCCTCTGGAATGGGATCGAAGGACAGGTCGCGCGCCGCGAGGCGCTTTTCCATCTCGGTGACTTCCTGCGGCGTGACACCGAGGTCCTGCGCCACCGCGCGCGTCTCCGCGTCCGACAGCCATGCGAGGTTCTTCTTGAGCCGCCGCAGGTTGAAGAACAGCTTGCGCTGCGCCTTGGTGGTGGCGATCTTCACCAGCCGCCAGTTGCGCAACACGTATTCGTGAATCTCGGCGCGAATCCAGTGCACGGCAAACGATACCAGGCGTACACCGACCGCCGGGTCGAAGCGCTTGACGGCCTTCATCAAGCCGACGTTGCCCTCCTGGACCAGGTCGCCGATCGGCAGCCCGTAGCCCATGTAACCGCGGGCGACGTGCACCACGAAACGCAGATGCGCAAGCACCAGCTCGCGCGCGGCGTCGAGGTCGTTGTCGCGGCGATAACGGGTCGCCAGCTCGAGCTCCGACTCACGGCTCAAAACCGGGATCCGTGAGACGCGCTCGATGTAGGCATCGAGGCTTCCAAGTGGACCGGAAAGAAGAGTGTCTGGAGTCTTCAGGACCAGGGCGTTGCTCATGGACTTCGTGGTTCCTCCCAAGGGCGCGCGCAAAACGGGCGGTAGTTTAGCAGTCGGGTCATTAGAGTGCTAAGAGTCCCTTTGGTTCAGTGCCCGCAGGCCATGAACATATTCAAGGGCTTAAGCCTGGCTCCGAGGGGGTGGGTTGCTCGGCCGGTCGAGGTCCTGGTCCATGGCCTCTCTTGTGCCAGGGGTCGCAAAACGCCCGCAAGGCATGCGAGGCTTCGCGCCAGACTCCGCGGCGTGACCAATAAAGTGAGAAGCCTTGAAACCAGCGAGCGCCGTGACCCGCACGGTCACACTGATCTTCGGCCTGGCACTGCTCTCGGCCTGTGCCGTCAACCCAGCGAACTACCCACGCACGCCCTCGACCCGGATGGTCGCGGCTGATTCGTGCGCGCTAGCGCGGATCCTCGCGCCACCCGCCGGCACCGCCCAAGCGAGTTCCGGGTTCACGCTGCTTGCGGATCCGCAGCCCGCGTTCGAAGCGCGCGTGGCGTTGGTGACCGAAGCCGAGCAGACCCTCGATCTGCAGTACTACATCTGGGAGCCCGATACCGCAGGTACGTTGATGGCCGTGAAGCTGGCGCAGGCGGCCAAGCGTGGCGTGCGCGTACGGATCCTGATCGACGACTTCACCACATCCGGGCACGACATGAACCTCGCCGTGCTCAATTCACTCTCCAACGTCGAAGTGCGTCTGTTCAATCCCTACGGCAGCCGCGGCAATCGCGGGCTGCAGATGGTCGGCGACTTTTCGCGACTCAACCATCGGATGCACAACAAGGCGCTGATCGCGGACGGACGGGCCGCGATCGTCGGCGGACGCAACATCGGCGACCACTACTACGGCGTCGCGGGCGACGCCAACTTCCGCGACATGGATGTGCTGGCGACAGGACCCGTCGTGGCCGATATCGCCGCGAGTTTCGATGAGTTCTGGAACAGCGAATTTGCCGTGCCAGTCGAAGCGCTGGGTCTTGCCAAGCCGGAGAAAGTGACGAAACGCTACGAGAAAGCGGAGTCCAAGGCCCCCGAGTGGCAGGAAAAGAATTCTGAAGCGATCAAGGTGCTGCTCCCCGCCAACCACAACTTGCAGGACCGACTGCGGGAGTGGGGCGCCGGCATGACCTGGGGCGCAGCGCGCGTGCTCGTGGACGATCCGTCGAAAGCGAGCGGCAGCGGCGAAATGATCGTGGCGAAGGAACTGGGCGAGCGCGCCGCCGCCATTCACCAGGAGCTCTTGATCGAGTCGGCCTATTTCATTCCGGGGGAGCGCACGATCGCGGGTTTCGGACAGATGGTGGCGCGCGGCGTCAAGGTACGCGTGCTCACGAACTCGCTCGCCTCCACCGATGTCTCAGCGGTGCACGCAGTCTATGCGCCGACGCGCAAGCCCCTGCTGGCGACGGGAGTCGAGTTGCACGAGTTTCGCATCGACAGCCGTGGCAGCGCGCTGCTCGGTTCATCCGGCGCCAGCCTGCATTCGAAGGTCGTGGTGTTCGACCGGAGCAGTGTTTTCATCGGTTCCTTCAACCTTGACGGCAGGTCCGCGATCCAGAACACCGAGCTCGGGATCCTGATCGACAGCCCGGAGCTCGCGGAGCGCACCGCGGCCGTGATCGAGAAGGATCTGCAGCCGGAAACGAGCTGGAAGGTCATTGTCGATGCGGAAGGCAAGAAGCTGCGCTGGCTCGGGCGCACCAACGGCGAGGCAGATGAGCGCACGCACGAGCCGGGTGCGAGCATCTGGCGCCGCATGTCAGCATCGATGCTGGGCTGGCTGCCCGAGAGCCAGATGTAGAATCGGCGGGCGGCGGGAACGATCGTCGAGGCTGGCGAGGCGCAACTCAGCGGAGTGGTCATGGCAAATCGACACAACAACGGACTGGCGCTCGCACTTTGTGCGTTCGCGGTGCTCGCGATGGCGCCGTCGCAAGCGGGGAACCTGGATTTTCTCAGCAAGTCGCCCGTCAGCTATTTCAACGATGAAGACATCCGCCTGCTGAAGGCTGCCGTCACCGAGGTTCTCGATGACAGCAACGTGCGCGCTACGAAAAACTGGTCGAACCCGGCGACCGGCAACTCCGGCAAGGTGGAAGGGCGCAGCGCGTTCAAGACCGCGGAAGGGGTCGAGTGCCGGCGCGTGCGCGTGACGAACCACGCCAAGGCAGTTGACGGCCAAGGCACATACACGGTGTGCAAGGTTCCTGGCGAGGATTGGGTGGTCGACCAGGCGGCCAAGCCGGCAAGCTGAGCCCGGGAGGAACGGAGCATGAAAAGGCGGATCATTGCGACGGGCGCGTTACTGGCCCTGGTGCTGATGGCCGGTGGCTGCGTATCGGTTGGCGACAATCCGAATCGGAAGGTCTCGCCGCCCGTCGCGTCCCCCGATGTGCGGATGCTCGCGGGTGCGATCCTGCCGGCGATCTACCAGGGAGACTTGCCCTGCGCGGACTGCAGCGCACTTCGCTACACGCTCGACGTGCGCGCCGACCGGGTCTTCTTCCTGCGCACGACTTACGTCGGCAAGGGGTCCGGCGCGGGCGAGAGCGTCGATGACATCGGCACCTGGTCTCTGACGCCCGACGCCCAGAACGTCGTGCTGAAGGGCGCGGGGGACACGAAGCTCATGTTCTCGATCGAGAACTCGGAGACGCTGCTCAAGCTCGACGGCTCTGGCAAGCCGATCGAATCGAACCTCAACTACGAGCTCAAGCGCAATGCGAGTTACCGGCCGCTCGAGCCGCGGGTGGCAATGCGCGGCATGTACGTCTACATGGCCGATGCCGCCAATTTTCGCGAGTGC